>ERZ827101.310-NODE-310-length-79462-cov-8.471508_pt1 | contig 79462 bp, 72 predicted proteins | sample MGYA00519869_ERZ827101 | MGnify/ENA primary metagenome ERZ827101 (study PRJEB31778, sample SAMEA3449256) | human gut metagenome | biome: human gut; feature: human-associated habitat; material: faeces | place: United Kingdom | collected 2010/2012 ...
AACGTCGTGAGACAGTTCGGTCCCTATCTGTTGCGGGCGTAAGAGATTTGAAGGGAGCTGTCCTTAGTACGAGAGGACCGGGATGGACGTACCTCTGGTGCACCAGTTGTCCTGCCAAGGGCATAGCTGGGTAGCTATGTACGGACGAGATAAACGCTGAAAGCATCTAAGCGTGAAACTCCCCCTAAGATGAGATCTCTCATCCTTTATGGAGTAAGGGCCCAGAAAGACGATCTGGTTGATAGGCCGGAGGTGGAAGTGCAGCAATGTATGCAGCTGACCGGTACTAATAGCCCGAGGGCTTGACCTACAATTTATGCAGGCAATTAGCCTTCCTGATTCCTTGATACATTGTTCGGTTTTGAAGGTGCAATCGAGCGCGTAAGTGCAATATATGCACCATTAGCTCAGCTGGTAGAGCACCTGACTCTTAATCAGGGTGTCCAGGGTTCGAGTCCCTGAAGGTGTACCATGGTTTCAGCGGCTTTGGCCGATGGAATAGAAGAAAAAATGCGGCCCGTTGGTCAAGTGGTTAAGACAGAGGCCTCTCACGCCTTTAACATCGGTTCGAATCCGGTACGGGTCACCATTTCTTTCTTGACAAAGAGCGGAAAATTGAATATACTACAGTTTGTTACCGCGAATCACGGTTTCAATAGTTGGTGCTGATTAGGGCGAGGGTCCACCCGTTCCCATCCCGAACACGGAAGTTAAGCTCGCTTCTGCCCACGATACTTGGCTGGAGACGGCCTGGAAAAATAGGTAGCGCCAACATAGAGAAGGCACCCAATAGGGTGTCTTTTCTTTTGTAAATAAGGAAGTAGCCAATTTTCAAACGGCGGCGAGGAGACACGAGCTCCTTGCCGCCGTCTGAATTTAGTTCGGAAAATTTGAAACTTTTTGATATAATATTGAAGAAGATGAGAGATTCCCGGAAAAAACCGTAGTATATGTTTGAGGCAGAAAGGACGGTGAGCAGCTTGGACGATAGGAAAATAATTGAATTGTTCTTTGAGCGCTCGGAGCAGGCAATCGTGGAACTATCGAATAAATACGGCTCTGTTTGCACAAAGGTTGCGTTTAACATACTCAATAATAAGCAGGATACCGAAGAATGTGTGAATGACGCTTATCTTGGCACTTGGAATACCGTGCCGCCTCAAAATCCAAATCCGCTGTTAAGCTATGTTTGCAGAATTGTCCGCAATCTTGCGATCAAGAGGTATCACGCCAATACAGCAGCAAAAAGAAACAGTATCTATGATGTGGCCTTGGACGAACTTGAAAACTGCTTTCCTTCTTTTGCTTCGGTTGAATATGAATTTAGCGCCATGGAAACTGCACGAATGATCGATGCTTTCCTCGAAACCCTAGATCAGAAAAACAGAATAATGTTTGTGCGCCGATACTGGCATTCTGACTCTATCGATGACCTTGCAAAGCTGTTTTATACAAGCAACCACAACATATCGGTTCGGCTTTCTCGCACAAGGGAGAAGCTGAAAAAATATCTCATTAAGGAGGGAGTGACTCTATGAAAAGAGAAAGAATTTCGGAAACCATTGGAAATATCGACCGTAGGTATATAGACGAAGCGACGGAGTATCGCGGAGAAACGCCCCAAAATATCCGGCACAAGTTGGCAGCGATTGTCGCCTGTTTTGTTCTTGTGTTTGCTGTGGGCTTGCCGTTTGCAAAGGATTTGTTTGGTTCCCGTGGCCAAAAGGATATTGTGGACTCGGTCATGCTCATCGAATTTGATGGTGCTTATTGGGAGATCATTGAAGATCCGAATGCGCTCAAAAAGTTCGGGTTGGAAAAGGAGATCACCGAGGGTGTTATTGGCAGCCACATTGCATACCTTCAAAAGGATGCACCCGAAGCCGAGCGGAGCAACTATATCGCTTCTGACGAAGAAACCAATGTCGAACTTCTTTCGTATGCAGCGGCTCCCTTTAAGGCCGTAGGGATTTTCCGAGATGGTGACAGATATTCCTATGCCTTGTTCCGCAATTACCTCATCGCGGCAAATGAATCATTGCCGATGCAGGTTGCCTTTGCCGTGTATGGAATCAGCGGCGCGGAGGATATCGCTTGCATCACTCCGATCAAAACCGATAACACATGGGCAGCGAACGGAGAAACAATTACAGACAGTGCTGTGATCTCAAAGTTTTACACCGAGATCGCAAAACTGACGGCTTATAGTTTTGACGAATATCACAATGCGATTTACGCGGATGAGCTTGGGAAGTATGAGGATAAAGACGGCGGAGATGTCGGGGGCGGGCTTTATACTCGTGTTGCAGATGATTATAAGGAAGTCAAAATCACTACGAAAGACGGCCTAAACCTGGTGATAGGATATTATCCATCGTATAACTGGATCAAGGCAGATGAGACATTGTCCTATTATCAGATGTCGCCTGAGATGTCGAACTGGTTTTCAAATTCAATTAAATAAGTAGCTGAAGAAAAGCCACCCAGCAAGACTTCAAAAGCTTGCAGGGTGGCTTCAAATCAAATGATAGCTTTCTCTTGGATATTCTCACTGCGACAGGGTGCGGTGTGTTTTCCGCAGCCGCAGAAGAAAGAAGACCGATACTCCCAGGCACAGCAGCTCTGAGATCAACGGCGCGAACCATATCGAGCTGCCGCCGACAATAGCTGCCAAAAGGAGCAGGGCGCAGCTCTGCAGGATTAGTCCCCGCCCGGTGGAGATGGTCACGGCCGGCAGCGGACGCTCCATAGCGGTGAGGAACCCGGCAATATAAATGTTGAAGCCTACGGGCAGATAACATAGGCTATAGCGGCGGAAGGCATCCGTTGCAAAGTCCAGCATCTCTGGCTTGGCATCTGGCAGGAAGGCACCTACCAGAGTCGGTGCTGCCAAAAACAGCGCTGTGAAGCAAACGGCGGCAACGCCGCACATGGTGCGCAGCCCATAGCGTAGGAGCTTGCCGATAGATTCACCGTCTCCCCGTCCGTTCTGGAAGCTAATGAGCGGCTGGCTACCCTGGCTGATGCCCATGGTGATGTTGATAACCAAGGTGTTGGAATAAGCAATGATGGTATAGGCCACCAGGCCATCGGTGCCGATGCAGCGAAGGATCGTGTGGTTGAACAGGAAAATCATCAGGCCGTTGCACAGCTCTGTCAGCCCGTCGGAAATGCCGATGGGCAGCAGACGGCGGTAGATATTCCAATCCATGCGAAAGCGCACCGGGTGAAATGTGGTGTGCTTGCCCAGAAAGTGGGTCATATAGATCACGCAGGTGAGCAGTTGGCTTACGCCGGTAGCTGCCGCCGCGCCCCAAATGCCCATGCCCCAGTGAAAAATAGATAGATAGTCCAGCACACAGTTGGTAGCACAGCCTACGCACACGGTGACCAGCGCCATCCGGGGCCGGCCGTCGGTCTTTACCAATACCTCCAAATTATAAGAGATCATGAAGCACACAGCAAAGGGCGCCAACCCATGAAGATAGTGGATGGTATACTCCAGCGTGTCCGCATTGGCACCCAGCAGCAGGGCAAAGGGCTCCGTGAACACCATCACCAGGATGGAGATGGTCGCACCGATTACCGCGAGGGTCACCAAATTTTGCGAAAAGAGCCTGTTAGCGCTCTGCGGATTCCCCTGCCCCAAGAGATAGGCAATGATGGTGGAGGTACCCACGGCAAAAATCACAGCGATGGAGAACAGCAGGTTGATAAACGGCACGGCCAGGTTCACAGCGCTCATGGCGTATTCACCAACGCCGCGGGCCACGAACAGGCCGTCCACAATAGAGTACAGGGAGAAAACCATGAGGGAGGCCACCGTGGCCGTGGAGAATCGGATAAATTGCTTGAGTAGACTATGCTGTTGCTGCATTTTGGATGAGGTTCCTTTCCATTTAGCGGCGTACCGCGATTTGTTTTTCTTAAAAACAGTATAGCAGAGGAAAAACGGTTCGTCAAGATTGACTATTGCGAAGTAAAAAGAGGAAATGTATAATAGGAAAAAAGGAGGAGCGTTATGAAAGTATATGTAATGGATTCTTTTTCAGACCGGATATTCGGCGGCAATCAGGCGGGAGTGGTGCTGGCGGATAAAGCGCTGGAGCCGGCGGTAATGCAGCAGGTGGCAGCGGAGCTGAAGCACTCGGAAACTGCCTTTGTGTGGCAGACGGGGGAGGGAAACCGGCTGCGTTACTTCACCCCGGCGGGGGAGGTAGACCTGTGTGGCCACGCCACTGTGGCGGTATTTGCTCTGCTGCGTAGGTTAGGCCGGATCGAGGATGGCACGCACAAGGCACTTACCCGCGCGGGTGCACTGGAGATCGAGGTCAGCGGAGAGACGGTCTGGATGGACATGGCTCCGCCCAAAACCCTGGGTATCCTGCCGGAGGAAAGCTGGGAGGAGCTGTATGGAGCCTATGGCTTGACCCTGGAGGACAGACCGGCGGACCTGCCGCCGGAGATTGTAAGCACGGGTCTTGCTGACATTATGATGCCCGTTCGGGATCACGAGACGCTGCTGCGAGCCGTGCAGGACGAACGGACGGTGACAGAGCTGTCCAGGCGGTTCGACGTCACGGGGGTGCATATGTTCTGCCTGGGGGAGGAGATTGTGTATTGCAGCAATTTTGCCCCATTGTATGACATTCCCGAGGAGTGTGCCACGGGAACCAGCAACGGCGCGCTGACCTATTATCTCTATGAGCGGAGCCTGGTGGAGCCGGAGCGGGAGAATCTGTTCCTGCAGGGGGAGCACATGGAGCGTCCCTCCCGGATCCTGAGCCGCTTGACGGTGCAGGACGGCGCAGTCCGGGTACGCATCGGCGGCCAGGCTGTCATGAGTCTTGCAGGTGAAATGGATCTGTAAGGTGCGCTTGTAATCCGCACGATATAGTGGTATACTGATAAAAAATATCCCAAGAAATGCAGGAGGAAGTGCGAATGAAAGCGGCACTTGTCATCATGGCGGCCGGACTCGGCTCCCGCTACGGCGGCAATAAACAGGTGGACGGCGTGGGTCCCAACGGGGAGATCCTGATGGAGTATTCCATTTATGACGCCATTCGCGCGGGCTTTACCAAGATTGTGTTCGTCATCAAGCCCGGCATGGAGGAGATGATGCGGCGCATCTGCGGGGACTATGTGGCCCGGCGCACCGCAGCGGACGGCTCGGTGGTGGAGGTGTGCTATGCGGTGCAGGATTTCACAGGCCTGCCGGCGTTTTATCACCTGCCGGCGCAGCGGGAAAAGCCCTTTGGCACAGGACATGCGGTGCTGTGCGCCCAGCCCTATGTAAATGAGCCATTCTGTGTGATCAATGCCGATGACTATTATGGCGTGGACGCATACCGCAAGATCTACCAGGCGCTGCAGCGCCTGCCGGAGCAGGGGAACGCCGCCATGGTGGGCTACCTGCTGAAAAATACCGTCAGTGAACGGGGCACCGTGTCCCGGGGCGTCTGCCGGGTGGAGGACGGGCGGCTCCTGGGTATCAAGGAGACGCTGAAGATCCGCCTGGAGCCTGATGGAACTATTGCCGACGAGGCCGAGGGCGTGCTTCCGGCGGACGCGGTGGTGTCCATGAATTTTTGGGGCTTTGCTCCTTCGTTTTTCCGGGAACTGGAGATGTTTTTCTACGATTTCCTCCGCTATGAGGCCGGGGATAATATCAAAGCCGAGTGCATGCTGCCCAGCCTGGTGGGTAAACTCATCGGTGAGGGGAAGCTGAAGGTATCCGTGCTGCAATCCGCAGACCGATGGTTCGGCATGACCTACCACGAGGACCGGCAGGCTGTGGCGGAGGAGCTGAAGCGGCTCCATGCATGCGGCGTATATCCTGAAACGCTGCGGCTTTGAGGAGGGCAGAAACCATGAAAAGGACGCGAAAAAGACCTTGGTATAGAAATCCCGCCTGGCTGGTAAGCATCGCGGCGGTGCTGGTCGCCCTGGGGGTGGTGCTGTTTTTCCTGCTGCGCAGCGGCGACAAAAAGGAGCCGGAGGTGCCCGATAATCCACCGGTGGAGGACCCCACGCCGGCACCCGACCCGACCCCCACGCCTGACCCGGAGCCGGAACCCACGCCTGACCCGTCCCAAGGGAGCTATACCGAGGGCGAGCAGACTGACGGCGTGTGGAACCTGGTGCTGGTGAATCCCTGGAACCCTCTGCCGGAGGATTTTTCCGTGGACATTGAGCCTTTGGACAACGCCCGTGGCGTTGACAAGCGCTGCTATCCCCAGCTGCAAAAAATGATGGACGATTGCCGGGCGGCAGGCCATTCCCCGTATATCTGCTCGTCCTACCGCACCCAGGCTATGCAGCAGGAGAATTTTAATAGGCAGGTGGATATTTTCAAGGGCCAGGGCTATGACGAGGAGGAGGCTCAGGAGCTGGCCGCCCGGGAGGTGGCCGTGCCTGGCACCAGTGAGCATCAGCTGGGCCTGGCGGTGGATATTATCGACACCGATAACTGGAACCTGGATGAATCTCAGGAGAGTATGCCCACCCAGCAGTGGCTCATGGCCAACAGCTGGCGCTACGGCTTTATTCTCCGCTACCCCACCGGTACCACGGACATCACGGGGATCATCTATGAGCCCTGGCACTACCGCTACGTAGGCTGCCAGGTGGCCAAGGAGATTTATCAGCGCGGCATTACATTGGAGGAGTACCTGGGCCGGGCAGAGCACTAAATAGAAGGATCGCCCCTTTATGCGGCGGGACCTTCCGGGTCCCACCGCATTTTTCTGTCCACCGCGCCGGCTTTCAATCAACGCAGCCGTAGGGGCTGGCGCCCCCGACGGCCCGGCTGCAGGCAGTCCTTGTTATGCGCAGGGACGGACGCTATACCTACCCGTTGGGCGGGGTGAGAGCACCCCGCCGCTGGGGGTGTACCGCATTTCTTGTAATCTGTCACTGGCTTCGCAATCCCTAACTCCGTCCCCAAGGGCATCCGCCTTTCCCACGAAAAAGGACGCCGACTCTTGCCGGCGTCCTCCCATACATCAGCCCGTCTTACGTCAGTTGCATTCCTTGGCCTGCTTGCTCTGCTCCTGGTTCTGGTTTTTGCTCTGATTCTGATTCTGGTTCTGATTCTGATTCTGGTTCTGATTCTTGTTCTGATTGTTCTTAGCCATACTGAGCACCTCCTTTTCCTTACTGTGTACGCCCTTAGTGTGCCATGAGCCGGGTAAAATATACAAAAATTTCTCAAAAAAAATATTGACATTGCTGCGCCCGGGTGATACAATACCATAGGAAAAACAAAGAAGGCAGAAAGCGTCCGCCTCACCTCCCGCCACAGGCAAAGAGGTCAATAGCGAAATGTGCTCCAGATTTAGGGGCGGTTTAGGCTATGCGGATGCTTTCAGCATCCGTGTTTTTATTTTTGAATGGAGGTGTTTCGGCCATTAGCAAGCTGCAGCATGAATTGAACGAGGAAATCCGCGATAAGGAGATCCGCCTCATCGGTGAGACTGGCGAACAGATGGGCATTATTTCCGCAGAGGAGGCCCTGCACATCGCAGACGAGCGCGGTTTGGATCTGGTAAAAATCTCTCCACAGGCTGTGCCCCCTGTGTGCAAGCTGATGAACTACGGCAAGTACAAGTTTGAGCAGAGCAAGCGGGAGAAGGAAGCCAGAAAGAACCAGCATGTGGTGGAAATCAAGGAGATTCGGATGTCCCCGGGCATTGATGTGGGCGATTTCAACACCAAGCTGAAAAACGCCCAGAAGTTCCTGGCTGACGGCAACCGCGTGAAGGTTTCCGTGCGTTTCCGCGGCCGTGAGATGGCCCATACGGACATCGGCCGGGATCTGCTGAATAAGTTTGCCGAGCAGTGTGCCGAAACAGCAACATTGGAAAAGGCAGCCAAGATGGAGGGGCGAAATATGTCTATTTTCCTCTCTCCCAAGGCAGGCAAGTAATTTCACTTTTCCGCCGCGGGCGGAGAACATACGGAAGGAGTATTTATCATGCCTAAACTGAAGACCCATAGCGGCGCAAAGAAGCGCTTCAATCTGACGAAGTCCGGCAAGGTCAAGAGAGCCCACGCTTTCAAGAGCCACATCCTGACCAAGAAGGACACCAAGCGTGGCCGTCGCCTGCGCTCCGGCACTTATGCCGATTGCACCAACGAGGCGACCATCCGCAAGATGATTCCTTATAAATAATTGACGGAAGCGTTAGAATAGGAGGCAAGTACAAATGGCAAGAGTTAAAGGCGCAATGATGGCGCGTAAAAGAAGAAATAAGACCCTGAAGCTGGCCAAGGGTTACTGGGGTGCCAAGTCCAAGCACTTCAAGATGGCCAATGAGCAGGTCATGAAGTCCCTGACCTACGCCTATGTAGGTCGCCGGCTGAAGAAGCGTGACTTCCGTCAGCTGTGGATTACCCGTATTTCTGCTGCCTGCAAGCAGAACGGCATGAACTACTCCACCTTTATGCACGGCCTGAAGGTGGCCGGCATCCAGATCAACCGCAAGATGCTTTCCGAGATGGCTATCAACGACAGCGTGGCTTTTACCGCCCTGTGTGACATCGCCAAGAAGGCCTAAGGAGCAGACAACCGTATAAAAAGGGCTTGCCGCCTGCACTTTGCAGGCAGCAGGCCTTTTTTCTGTTCTGATGCGGCCTGCGGCGCCGGATAAACCGGGTAAACTGGGCTTTTCCTGTTGCCAAAACTGGAAAAGAGGGCTATAATAAAAAAGAATACTATTGATTGACGAGTGCAAATGCGCCTGCCATTGAATTTTCTGTCCGTCAAAACCGGGTCTGCTCTTGCTAATCGATGGTAGCCCAATACATAATGAGCTTTGAGGTATGAGGATGAAAACACAGGAAAAGCTGAACATGACCATGCTCTGCGATTTTTACGAGCTGACCATGGGCAACGGGTATTTCAAAAACGGCTACAAGGATCGCATCACCTACTTTGATGTATTTTTCCGCCGGGTGCCGGACGGCGGCGGCTTTGCCATTGCCGCGGGGCTGGAGCAGCTCATCGAGTATATCGAGAACCTCCATTTCAGCCCGGAGGATATTGCCTATCTTCGCGGCCGGAAGCTCTTTGACGAGGAGTTTTTGACCTATTTGGAGAATTTCCGCTTTACCGGCGACATTTATGCCATTCCCGAGGGTACGCCGGTATTTCCCCGGGAGCCGCTGGTCACGGTCCGTGCCCCGGCCATCGAGGCTCAGCTCATCGAGACCTTCACGCTGCTCACGGTAAATCACCAGAGCCTTATTGCCACCAAGGCCAACCGCATCGTCCGGGCCGCCAGGGGCCGCACGGTGCTGGAATTCGGCTCCCGCCGGGCCCAGGGTGCAGATGCGGCCATTGTGGGCGCCCGGGCGGCCTATATTGGCGGCTGTCACGGCACCGCCTGCGCTATATCCGACGAGCAGTTTGGTGTGCCTGCCGGCGGCACCATGGCCCACGCCTGGGTGCAGATGTTCGACACGGAGTATGACGCGTTTAAGACCTATTGTGAGATCTATCCCACCAATGCCACTCTCTTGGTGGACACCTATGACACCCTGCGCTCCGGCGTGCCCAATGCCATCCGTGCTTTTGACGAGGTTCTCAAGCCTTTGGGCATCACCAAGTGCGGCATCCGGCTGGATTCCGGCGATATGGCTTACCTGAGCCGCAAGGCAAGAGAGATGCTGGATGACGCCGGCTGGACGGATTGTAAAATTTCCGTCTCCAATTCTTTGGACGAGTATCTCATACAGGATTTGCTGCTCCAGGGAGCGCAGATCGATATGTTCGGTGTGGGCGAGCGAATGATTACCGCCAGGAGCGAGCCTGTGTTCGGCGGCGTGTATAAGCTGGCCGCCGTGGAGGACGAGAATGGGACCATTATCCCCAAAATCAAGGTCAGCGAGAACGTGGAAAAGATCACAATCCCTCACTTCAAGAAGGTATACCGCTTCTACGGCCGGGATACCGGCAAGGCTATTGCCGACTATATAACCCTGTATAACGAGCAGGTGGACGATGAGAAGGATATAGAGCTGTTCGATCCCAGTGCCACCTGGAAGGCCAAGACCGTGTATAACTTCACGGCTCGGGAGCTGCAGGTGCCCATTTTCCTGGGAGGAAAGTGTGTGTATGAGCGCCCGACCCTGGAGCAGATCCGGGAGTATTGCCGCCAGCAGGTGGATACCCTTTGGGATGAGGTGAAGAGATTCGACTATCCCCATAAGTACTATGTAGACCTCTCTCAAAAGCTGTGGCAGATGCAGCAGGATCTGCTGCATGCCAAGCATTTTGAGTAAAAGCCTATGACAGGATTGCCCTTGCGTGCAATCCTGCCGGCTTTTTTAAGAAAGGATTATTCCCACATGAAAAGAATTCAGCGCAAAACAGAGAGAAGAATATCGGCCGCTCTGCGCCTGGCTTTAGTGGCACTGTTGCTTTTGCTGCAGATTGCCTTGGTGATAGTGCTGGTCCAGGTACTTCGGCAAAAAATGTATATTGGTTACACGGTTTTGCAAATGCTGGGTGTGCTGTGCGTTCTGCATCTGTATATGCGTCCGGGTAGCAGTACCTATAAGCCCGGCTGGATCATTCTTATTATGCTGGTGCCGGTGGTGGGGTTGATCCTTTATTTCCTGTGGAACGGCAATCAGGTGAAAAAGAAGCTGGCACTGAAGGCGATGGCTATGCCGAAGGAGTCCCTGGCGGTGCAGGAGAGCAGCACCCGGGCACAGGCGGTGCTGACAGAGCGGTGGCCCCGGTGGGGTAAGCTTACGGAGTATCTGCAGCGGCAAAATTTTCCAGTGTTTGCCAATACGGAAATGACATATTTTCCAACGGGTGAGGCGTATTTGGAGGATTTGCTGGCCAAGATGGAAAAGGCCCAGCGCTTCATCTTTTTGGAGTATTATATTGCATCCGAAGGGCAGATTTGGGAGCGCATCTGCCGGATTCTTACCGAGCGCGCTTCCGCAGGGGTGGAGGTAAATCTGATTCTGGATGATTTTGGCAGCATGATGACCATGCCTCCGGAGGATATTTATGCGCTGCGGCAAAAGGGCGTTTGGGTGCAGATGTTCAACCCGGTGCATCACTATGTGAATCGGCTGTACTTCAACTATCGCGACCACCGCAAGATTGCTATCATCGATGGAGACATTGCCTACACAGGCGGTGCGAATCTGGCGGATGAATATGCCAACCTAATTGTTCGCTTCGGCTACTGGAAGGATTGCGGCATCCGCCTGGATGGGGAGGGAGCCTGGGGCTTGACCCGGCAGTTTATGCACCTGTGGCTGCGTATGAGCGGCGAGCTGCGCGACCCATGGGATTCCTATCGCCCTCAGGCGGTGGGCCATGGCGGCGATTTTTGCCAGCCCCTGGTGGATGGACCGGATAACAACCCTGTCAGCACCATAGAGGATACCTATCAGCAGCTCATTGCCAATGCCTGCCGTTATGTGTGGATCACCACGCCGTATCTGGCCATTGATGAGCCGATGATCCGTACCCTGTGCATCGCTGCAGACAGCGGCGTAGATGTGCGGCTGATGCTGCCGGGGATCCCGGATCATAAGTTTGCCTATATGGTGGCCCAATCCTATTTTGGGGAGCTGCTGCAGCATGGCGTAAAGATTTATACCTATACCCCGGGCCTGCTCCACGCCAAATCCGTAGTGGCAGACGGTGAAATGGGCTTTGTGGGGTCTGTGAATATGGATTACCGCAGCTTCCAGCTGCATTTTGAGTGCGGCACTCTGTTTACCGGCAGCGCAGTGGCGGCGGTGCAGGAGGATATGGACGATATTTTGGAAAAGAGCCGGCGGGTGACGCTGGGCGCCTGGCGAAAGCGCAAGTGGTATGTGAAAATTCTGGGTGCTGTGCTGCGTCCCTTTGCCATGTGGATGTAAAAGGAGAGAGAAAGAATGCTGATCCATGATATGAATACCGGCGACCGGTTCGAAGGCTATTATATTCTGCAGAACATCGCTCAGCGTACTACAGCGGCGGGCAAACCCTTCCTCACGCTGAATCTGGCGGACCGAAGCGGCGCCGTTACGGCCCAGGTGTGGGATTACACAGGGCCTATCGGCCCCGGTGATGTGGGCAAGGTAGCCTGGGCGGCAGGCCTTGCCTCGGAGTATCGCGGCGCCCCGCAGCTGACGGTGTATCGCATCCGCCTGGCGGAGGAGAACGAGGGCTATAAGATCAGTGACTTGGTGGCCACGGCGCCTATCGAGATGGATGAGATCTGGGCCTGGCTGCAGGAGACGGTGGATTCCATACAGGATGAGGATTACCGGGCTGTCTGCCGGGAGATGCTGAAAATCTACGGCAAGCAGTTTCGGCTCATTCCGGCGGCTAAGAGCATGCACCACGGCTTTGTGGGCGGCCTGCTCATGCACACGGCCTACATGGTGAAGGCTGCCGCCTTCTATGCCGGGCTCTACCCGGCGGTGGACCGCAGCCTGCTGCTGGCGGGTACGCTGCTCCACGACTTCTGCAAGTGCGAGGAGTTTGTCACCTCCACCTTGGGTTTGGTAGCGGAATATTCGCTAAAGGGACAGCTCGTCGGCCACCTGGTGCTGGGGGCGGAGGCAGTGAGCCGTGTGGCGGCGTCCCTGGGTGTTCCGGAGGAGAAGTCTGTGCTGCTGCAGCATATGATTCTATCCCACCACGGGGAGCCGGAGTTCGGCGCGGCCGTGCGGCCCATGTGCATTGAGGCGGAGCTTTTGAGTTACCTGGACCTGATCGACAGCCGTATGGAGATCTATACCGAGGCCATGGAGGAGACCCCTGTGGGCACCTTCAGCGGGAGGATATTCGCCCTGGACAAGCGGATCTATCACCATGCCTGAAAAATTTTCCAACTTTCACACCCACACCATCCTCTGTGACGGTAAGGACCGGCCGGAGGAGCTGGTGCTGGAAGCGCTGCGTCTGGGTTGCCCGGCTATAGGCTTCAGCGGCCATTCATACGCCCCCTATGACGAGGCCTATTGCATGTCTCCGGTGCAGACGGAGACGTATAAGGAGGAGATTTGCCGCCTGCGGGAGGAGTACGCCGGCCGCATCCGTATCTACATGGGCATTGAGCAGGACCTCTATTCTACCAGCCCTACGGCGGGCTATGACTACGTGATCGGCAGTGTACACTATCTGTATAGGAACGGCGTGTATCTGCCCATAGACGCCTCCCAGAGCGCCCAGGAGCAGGCGGTGCAGGCACACTACGGCGGAGATTGGTATGCCTTTGCCGAGGACTACTTTGCTGCCGTTTCCCGAGTCTACGAACGGACTCATTGTCAGGTGGTAGGGCATTTTGATCTGCTTACCAAGTTCAATGAGGGAGACGCACTTTTTTCCACGGAGCATCCCCGCTATCGCCGGGCGGTGTCCCGGGCGCTGGATGCCCTGTCATTGGCACCTGTAGTCTTCGAGATCAACACCGGGGCCATCTCCCGGGGATACCGTACAGAGCCGTATCCGGCGGGCTGGATCGTGGAGGAACTGTGCAGGAGGGGGAGAAAGCGAATCCTGTCCTCCGATTGCCACACCAGGGAAAACCTGCTGTTCGGCTTTGAAAAATACAAGGATTGGATCCTATAGATCCCAAAAAGCACGGGGAAATATGCCCCGTGCTTTTTGCTCGCCATATTGCAAGAGAAAGATCCCCTTCACCGCCAATAAAAAAGAACCATCCCTTTTGGATGGTTCTTTCGTTGGAGGTGACACCCGGATTTGAACCGGGGAATGAGGGTTTTGCAGACCCTTGCCTTACCACTTGGCTATGTCACCGAATGACAGAGAGAACCGAAGTCCTCTCTGTATTTGGAGCGGGCGACGAGGCTCGAACTCGCTACCTCGACCTTGGCAAGGTCGCGCTCTACCAGATGAGCTACGCCCGCAAATGGTGCCTCCGGTCGGAGTTGAACCAACGACACGCGGATTTTCAGTCCGCTGCTCTACCAACTGAGCTACAGAGGCATATGGCGACCAAGATGGGGCTCGAACCCACGACCTCCAGCGTGACAGGCTGGCGTTCTAACCAACTGAACTACTTGGCCTTATTTTTGGTGGGAACAACTGGACTCGAACCAGTGACCCCCTGCTTGTAAGGCAGGTGCTCTAACCAGCTGAGCTATGCTCCCGGTTTAGCCGTTCCACTCGTAACGACAGGGTTTATTATACCGAAAATATGCCCAGTTGTCAACACCAAAAATCATATTTTGCCAATTATTTTTTTGCCTCAAAACTACCATCAATTGACAAGGGCAGACACGGTTTTGACGGGCAGAAATGCGTCCATACTGCGTCAATTCCCGTGGAAATACGAAGTATTCCCTGCGGACCTTTCCTTGTCTAGACATATTTCTGCGCGACAAAACTGCTTCGCACCTGTCAGCGAAGGATTTCCGAGAGTTTTTTGGCTTTTGAGCCGCAGGCGGGCTGACGCCCGTCAAGGTGAGAAGGACAAAAAGCGCCGCAAAGGCGCGCTGACAGGCGTGTCTACCCTTATCAATCGATGGTATCAATGAGCTTTTGCAGCTCGGGGCCGTCAAATCTGTACACTGCATCGCAGAACTGACAGGTCATCTGGCAGGAGCCTTGCTCCCGGAGGATATTTTTCAGCTCCTCCGCGCCCAGGGAAATGAGCGCCCGCTCCACCCGCTCGCGGCTGCAATAGCACTTATACTCCACCGGATCGGACTCCAAAATCTTCACATCAAAGTCGGACAAAACCGTTTTCAGCAGATGCTCCGGATCCGGATCCTTGTCCAGGATGGCGGACACATTCCCCGCCGCCAGGACGCCGCCCTCCACCCTGGTGATGGTGTCCTCGTCGGCCCCGGGCATCAGCTGGATGAGATAGCCTCCGGCGGCCCGGACGCTCTGGTCCCGCTCAATGAGCACTCCCAGCCCGCAGGCTGTGGGAATCTGCTCCGACTCCACAAAATAGCTGGCAATGTCCTCGGCGATCTCGCCGCCCAGCAGGTCCACGGTGCCCACATACGGCTCCTTCATGTTCAGGTCCTTGATAACGGTCATGGTGCCGCCCTCGGCGCCCACCGCCGTGCCCACGTCCAGCTTGCCGTCGGGCCGCAGGGGCAGGTCCACCTGAGGATTGGTCACATAACCCCGGACGTTGCCTGCCGGGTCAGACACGGCCAGAATGGTGCCCAGAGGGCCGGTGCCCTTAATTTGCAAGGTCAGGCTGGCGCCCTGACCCTTTAAGGCGTTGCCCATCATGGCGCAGCCGGCCAAAGTGCGGCCCAGGGCCGCCGTGGCCACGGGCAGGGTCTTGTGGATCTGCCGGGCGCGCTCGGTAAGGTCGCGGCTGCTGATGGCAGCCGCCTGGACCATGCCATCGGAGGTGATGGCTCTGACAATTCTATCGCTCATAGCATGAAAATTCCTTTACTGTTAATATAATGTGCAGCGGGGCGTGGTTACCCCGCCCCGCAAAAAAATTACTCCCGCATACAGCAGAAATATATCCTCTGTTCGCCGTCCTTGGGCCGGCGCAGGCGGCAATCACCGTACACGCGGATGTTCCCGAACCCGGCCTCCCGAAGCCAGCCTGTCAGCTCCTCCGGGGCGTAGTATCGCTGCCGGTGCAGCTCGGTATCCCGGCAGTAGCGCCCGTCCGTTCCCTTGCGGAACAGATCTACCCAATACGTGCAGATGCTCCGCCGAAACTCCGTGCGCCACACGCAGTAGCTCTCCTCTGTCTCATCCAGAAACACCTGGCCGTCCAGGCTTTGAAACTTATCCAAAGTATTCACATCGAATATCAGCTCCCCGCCCGGGGCGATGAACAGATGCAGCCGCTGAAAGGTCCGCTGCACGTCGGCGGGGGAGGTGAGGTAGTTGAGGCTGTCCAGGCAGCAGATGGCCGCGTCCACAGTGCCGTACAGATCCAGCTTGGGCATGGACTGGTGCAGGAAGATGGGGGCGATGCCCGGTACGCTGCCGCTTTTCATCATGGCAGCGGCCAGCATTTCCTCGGAGGCGTCCGCACCGATCATCTCATAGCCCCGGCCGGTGAGCAGCCAGGTCATGGTGCCGGTACCGCAAGCCAGGTCCAGCACTGTGTGTACCGGGATGCGGCTGCGGGTAAAGAGCTTTTCCAGGTAATCCGCCCGCTTTTCGTACTCCACATCCCCGGTCAGGGAGTCATAAGCCCCGGCCAGGCCCTGGTAAGCGTTCATTCCTCGCCGCTCTCCTTCATTTTCTCCAGGATGCTCTCGTAGCCTCCGGCTCCGCCCAGCAGGGACCGATTCACCCGGCTGATGGTAGCGCTGGAGGCCCCGGTGCGCTCCAGAATGTCGTTGTAGATCATGCCCTCGTTGAGCAGCTTGGCCACCTCAAAGCGCTGCTCCATGGAGCGCATCTCCGAAATGGTGCACAGATCCTGGAAGAAGTTGTAGCACTCCTCCTCGGTCTCCAGCATCAAAATGGCCTTATACAGCAGGTCGCTCTTTTGCTTGGTGGCGATTTTTGATTTGGCAGGATGCAGCATGGCGTTTGCCCTCCTTTATAATTCTCTCTCATTTTACTATTTTAGTTCGTGAAAGTAAAGCGCTCCGACGAAAAAATTCGTAACAAATTTGTAAACTTTGTAAAATCACCCTTTACCTGGCGGCCCTTTTCCTGTAAAATAATTCAGGTGAAAATCCCCCGCAGGAATCGAGGCATCGCTATGAGTTTCTTCCAAAAACTGGGCAACGCGCTTTCCCGCTTTATGTACGGGCGCAACGGCTCCGACCAGCTGGGCTGGGCGTCGCTGGTGCTGCTGCTGGTGCTCAACACCGTGAACCTGTTTGTAAAATACAGCAGCGAGACGGTCCACACAATTCTATCCACGGTGGTTTTCCTGCTGATGGTGTGGATTCTGTTTCGCATGTTCTCCAGGAATCTGCCCAAGCGGCGCAGGGAGAATGCCTGGTTTCTCGCCAAGGTCGTGAACCCCATCAAGAATGGTCGGGCCCGCAGCGCGGACAAGGAGCATAAGTATTTCACCTGCCCAAACTGCCGCACTGTCTGCCGTGTACCCCGGGGTAAGGGTAAGATTATCATCACCTGCCCCAAGTGCGGGACCGCTATCCACGGAAAAAGCTGAAACCGGTATCCTTATCAAGGGCCTGTCGGCTCTCACCAAACAGGTGGGAGCCGTTTTTTTGCACTTTGCACTTGCAAACAGATGTTCTATCCTGTACAATAGAGAAAAAGATCAAAGAGGGGAGGGGAGACCGTGGCGAAAAAAGTATATGTGGCCATCGACTTAAAGTCGTTTTATGCCTCGGCGGAGTGCGTGGCCCGGGGGCTGGACCCCCTGCACACCAACCTGGTGGTGGCGGATGCCGCCCGGACGGAAAAGACCATCTGCCTGGCTGTGTCCCCGTCCCTAAAGGGCTACGGTATCTCCGGCCGGGCTCGGCTGTTTGAGGTGGTGCAGAAGGTGGCCGCTGTGAATGAACAGCGCCAGCGGGCCTATCCGCAGCACAGGCTGTGTGTCCGGGAGTACGATGACCGGCTTATCCGTTCGGATCCCTCTTTTGCCTTGGATTATATCGTGGCCCCGCCCCGCATGGCGTATTACATGGAAATTTCCACCAAAATATATCAGATTTACCTGCGCTATGTGGCCCCGGAGGACATCCATGTGTACTCCATTGACGAGGTGTTCATCGACGCCACCAATTACCTGCCGCTGTACGGCCTGAACGCCCGGGGCTTCGCCCGCAAGCTTATGGCTGCGGTTTTGCAGGAAACAGGCATCACCGCTACGGCGGGCGTTGGGCCCAACCTTTTTTTATGTAAGGTGGCCATGGATGTGGGGGCCAAGCATATAAAACCGGATAAAAACGGCGCCCGGATTGCGGAGCTGGATGAACGGAGCTTCCGGGAGAAGCTGTGGTCCCACCGACCCCTGACGGATTTTTGGCGAGTGGGCAAGGGCTACGCCAAAAAGCTGGAGGCCAACGGCATGTATACCCTGGGGGATGTGGCCCGGCGATCTCTGACGGACGAGGACCTGCTCTACCGCCTTTTCGGCGTGAATGCGGAGCTGCTCATCGACCACGCCTGGGGGTGGGAGCCGGTGACTCTGGCGGATATCAAGGGCTATCGCCCGGAGAAAAGCTCCATGGGTGCGGGTCAGGTGCTCGCCTGCCCGTATCCGGCGGATAAGGCCCGTTTGGTAGTCCGGGAGATGGCAGACGCCTTGGCTCTGGACCTGGTGCAAAAGCGCGTGGTGGCCCGGCAGCTGGTACTCACCGTGGGCTACGACCGGGCGGGCCGCACCGATGGCTATAACGGACCCCTGACCACCGATCCCTATGGCCGCAGCATCCCCAAGCCCGCCCACGGCACGGAGCATCTGCCCTGTCTCACCGCCTCCTCTCGCTATATCATCGACGCCGCCATGACCCTCTTTGACCGCATCGTGGATCCACGCCTGCCGGTGCGGCGGATGTACCTGGTGGCTGAGCAGGTGATAGCGGAGGAGCTGGTCCCCACCGCCCATCAGCCGGAGCAGCTGGACCTGTTTACGGATTACGAAGCACGGGAAAAGCAGCAGGCGGCAGAGCAGGAGGCTCTGGAACGAGAAAGGCAGCTGCAGCAGGCAGTGCTGCATATTAAAAATAAGTACGGGAAAAACGCCATTTTGAAGGGTATGAATTATGAAGAGGGGGCCACCGCTGCCCAGCGAAACCGGCAGATCGGCGGCCATAAGGCATGAGAAGGGAGGACCATATGGGCGCATATGATGATATTCTGCACCTGCCCCACCACCGCTCGGAAAAGCATCCGCCCATGTCCATGCGGGATCGAGCGGCGCAGTTTTCCTCCTTCCGGGCCCTGGCGGGCTACGAGGACGCCATCGGCGAAACCGCCCGACTCACAGACCGCCGCATAGAGCGCGGCGAGGAGGAGCGGCACCGTCTGGACGCTATCTTACGGCAACTGGAGTGCCGCCTGGCCGAAAAGCCCACCGTCACTGTCACCTATTTCCGTTCCGATGACCGGAAGGCCGGCGGCGCGTATTTGCAGCATACTGGCTCCCTTCATGCCATTGACCGGGTAAACTGCCGCCTGATCTTCGCTGACAAATCCGAGCTCCCTCTGGATGACATCTACGACATCATAGATATGCCCTGACCTCACACTCCTCCGCAGGGGACGATGCACACATCGTCCCGCCCCGCCGCACCAACAAACTACCCCGACAAATGATTACATTTGCCGGGGTAGTTCTATCAAATTCTCACACGCTCAATTGGTCATCCAGCACCAGCCCGGGATTGTGCTTGGTAAGGAAACCCAGGGACCACGCCCCGCAGTAGGCGATAAAATAGCGGTCCTTGAAGTCCTGCAGCACCCGGGAGTCGGTGCACAGGGTCATATCCTGGTAGTCCCCTTCATAGTTCTTGATGCGGATCAGGTGGCTGTAGGGCAGGCCCTCCATCCGCAGCTCCACGCCGTATTCGCTGCGCATACGGTATTCAAATACGTCGAACTGCAGGGAGCCCACCACGCCCACTACAATGTCCTCATAGCCGCTGCCGGGGAACTTGAAGATCTGGATGGCGCCCTCCTGGGCGATCTGCTGCACACCCTTGATGAACTGCTTGCGCTTCATGGTGTCCTTGGGAGATACGGAGCGGAACAGCTCCGGCTCAAAGGACGGGATACCGGAATAGCGGAACTTCTTCCCCGGCACGGTGATGGTGTCCCCGATGGAGAAGATACCCGGGTCGAACACGCCGATGATATCTCCGGCATAGGCCTCGTCTACGATCTCCCGCTCGGCGGCCATCATGGCCTGGGGCTGGGACAGCCGCATCTTCTTGTCCGATTGCACATGATAATACTCCGCATCCCGCTGAAATTTTCCGGAGCAGATGCGCATAAAGGCCAATCTATCCCGATGGGCCTTGTTCATGTTGGCCTGAATCTTGAACACAAAGGCGGAAAAATCCGGGGAGAAAGCGTCCACCACGCCCTCGTCACTCTCCCGGGATAGGGGCGGCGTGGTCATGCGCAAAAAGGACTCCAAAAACGGCTCCACGCCGAAGTTCGTCAGGGCCGAGCCGAAGAACACGGGGGATAGCTTGCCGCATTGCACGGCCTCCAGGTCGAACTCCGCCCCGGCGCCCAGCAGCTCCACATCGTCCCGGAGGATACCCGTGAGCTTCTCGCCAATAAGCTCCGGCAGGGCGGGATCATCCAGCTCCGCCTCGGTGACGGCGGCTTTTTGGGCGTGGCCTGCGTCGGTGAAATGAAGGATGCGCTTTTTCTCTCGGTCGTACACCCCTTTAAACTCTCTGCCGCAGCCGATGGGCCAGTTCACGGGATAGGTGGCGATGCCCAGCTCCCGCTCCACCTCCTCACACAGCTCCAGTGGATCCCGGGTCTCCCGGTCCATCTTGTTCACAAAGGTAAAAATGGGGATGTGCCGCAGGGCACAGACCTTGAAGAGCTTCCGGGTCTGGGGCTCCACGCCCTTGGCCCCGTCAATGACCATCACAGCGCTGTCAGCGGCCATAAGGGTGCGGTAGGTATCCTCGGAAAAGTCCTGATGGCCGGGGGTGTCCAAGATATTGATGCAGAAGCCATCGTGGCGGAACTGCATCACCGACGAGGTAACAGAGATACCGCGCTGCTTCTCGATCTCCATCCAGTCGGAGGTGGCGGCCCGGGCGCGCTTGCCCTTGACATCACCGGCCTGGGCGATAGCCCCGCCGTAGAGCAGGAATTTCTCCGTCAATGTAGTTTTACCGGCGTCCGGGTGAGAAATGATGGCGAATGTCCGCCGCCGGGAAATTTCTTCTTTTAATGAGGCCATTGGCTCCTCCTCCTAAACAAAATGCAGAATCTTATTTATTATATACAAAAATCAGGGAAAAGTCTACAAATATCGAAAAAAATCTGCAAGAAAAAAGATGCTCCCCCGAAAGGAGAGCATCTTTTATGATCAAATCACAGCACCTTGCTGAGGAAGTCCTGCAGCCGGGGATCCTTGGGGCTGTCGAACAGCTCTGCGGGGCTGCCCTCCTCCAGGATCTTGCCCTCGGCCATGAACACCACCCGGTCGGCGACCTCCCGGGCGAAGCCCATTTCATGGGTCACCACCGCCATGGTCATGCCTTCCTTGGCCAGGCTGCGCATCAGGTCCAGCACCTCGCCCACCATCTCCGGGTCCAGGGCGCTGGTGGGCTCGTCAAAGAGCATCACCTCCGGGTCCATAGCCAGGGCCCGCACAATGGCGATCCGCTGCTTTTGGCCGCCGGAGAGCATATTGGGATACTCGTTTGCCTTGTCCGCCAAGCCGATGCGCTCCAGCAGCTCCATAGCCTGCTTTTGCGCCTCCTCCGGGGACTTTTTCTTCAGCGCCAGGGGTGCCATGGTGATGTTCTGCAGCACGGTCTTGTGGGGAAAGAGGTTAAAATGCTGGAACACCATGCCCATCTTCTGTCGGTGCAGGTTGATGTCCACAGACTTATCCGCCAGGTTCACACCGTCAAAAATGATCTGCCCGCTGGTGGGCTCCTCCAGCAGATTCAGCGACCGCAGCAGGGTGGACTTGCCGGACCCCGAGGGGCCGATGATGGCCACCACCTCGCCCTGGCTGATGTCCAGGTTGCAGTCGTTCAGCGCCTTCACGGTGCCGTTATTGTACTCCTTCACCAGGTGCTGCACGGAGATCAGCTTATTGCTTGTCGCCACGACGCATCCTCCTTTCAATGGCTTCAATGGCCTTGGAGGCCGGGTAGTTGATGCAGAAATAGATCAGTGCCGCCAGCACATAGGGGGAGAGGGTGATGTAGCTGTTTCCGGCCACGGTCTGGGCGGTATACATGATCTCCGCCATACCCAGCACCGAGCAGATAGAGCTCTCCTTCACCATGGTCACCACTTCGTTGGCCAGGGCGGGCAGCACATTCTTGATAGCCTGGGGCAGCACCACCAGGCGCATGCTCTGCCAAGAGGACAGGCCCAGGGACCGGGCGGCCTCCGTCTGCCCCTTGTCCACGGCCAGGATACCGGCCCGGAAAATTTCCGCCACGTATGCCGAGCTGTTCAAAGCCAGGGCTACCACGCCCGGCACGAACCGGTTGATGGCGATGAACCCAAACAGCAGGGTCCGGGGCAGCTGAATGTAGTGGAACAGTCCAAAGTAGATGATGGACAGCTGCACCAGCAGGGGCGTGGAGCGGAAAATGGCAATGTACGCGCCGGAGATGGACTTGATGAGCCGGTTTTTGCTCAGCCGCATCAGGGCCAGCAGCAGGGCGGGGATCACTGCCAGCAGCACGGACACCACCGCCAGTAGCAGGGTGTACTCAAAGCCTCGCAAAAAAGCGGAGGCATATTTGGGTAAGAACGAAAAATTAAAGAAATTGGTGTTGTCCATGTTGACAAACAGATCATTCCACGACATAGACGGAGCATCCTTTCAAAAGTTCTATACAGCACACATGCGTGCAAGGCCGCAGCCTTGCACGCGTGTGGTGATCAGCAGGGGAGAGCTTACTTGACGTAGCTGGTGCCAACGTTGCCGTCCAATACCAGCAGGTCGATGGTGCCGTTCTTCAGCTCCGTGACCAGGGTGGGGACCAGGGACTCCAGCACCATGCCGTTGGCAGCCTCGGGGAACATATCCGCAGCGGCATTGGCCTTGGTGGTGTTCTTCTGAGCACCGATGATCACGCCGGCCTTGTTAATATCGTCCAGGGTCTTATACTTGTCCAGGTTGGCGGTCTTCACCAGGATGACGGGAGGCAGATCGGTGTAGTAGGGATCGGAGAAGTCGCAAGCCAGGGCCCGCTCCTCGGTGTACTCGCAGGCGGCCAGCACCATGTCGAAGTCGCCGTTGCTCAGGGAGGTCACCAGGTTGTCGAAGTTCATAGCCTCCATCTGCAGCTCCATGCCCATGGAGTCAGCGATGTACTGGGCCACTTCCACGTCGATACCGGCGAACTGGGTCATAGCGGAATCGGAATAGAACTCATAGGGGGGATAGTCGGGGCTGGTGCCAACGACCAGCACGGGCTTGCCGCTCTCGCTCTTGGTCTCGGTGTCGGAGATCTCAGTGCCCACGGAATCGGGGGTGTTCACATCCAGAGAAGCGACCTTGTTCTCGATCTCCTTGATCTTGGCGCCGTTGTCGGCGGTCAGCTCAGCGATGGCCTTGTTGATGCCGGGCAGCAGGCCCTTGGGGTCGCCCTTCTGCACCAGAACGCGGTAGGGCTCCGTCTCGCCCCAGTCCACAACGTTTTCCAGAATGGAGAGGGAGGCATCGGCGTTGTCATTGCTGTCGTTGTTGTCGTTGGCTTTTTTGCCGCAGGCTGCCAGGCTCGCGATCATCAGCAGGGCCAGGAGCAGGGATACAAACTTTTTCATCTTCATTTTTCCTTTCTATTTTTTGAAATGGCTCTATAGGATCCACTGTGTGGTGTATAGATAGAGTTTGCAGCGGAGGTGTTCCCCCCTTGACAATGCATACTATACGCCTTCTCTGCATAAATGTCAACACTTTTTTGCATAAAAATCCATGCTTTTTTCCTGTTTTGTGAAAACTAACCGTTGAAAACGGTGTAAATATCGAAAGAACATAGCAGAATACACAAAGCATATTCTGCATATACGAATAATTATGCATTTATACAGCCTAAAAAGAGGGCGCCCCCTGATGGGACGCCCTCTCAGCGTATCAAAAAGCCTCGCAGAGTTTGCCGCCCGCAGGCGGCAAAGAAGTCCAATCATTTTCTCTCGCGACATGTGCGTGAGAGAAAATACCGCTCAGACTGCCAGTGTGGAATTTTGCCGCGTCGCGGCAAAATTATGCGCGCAGCAGACTGCGGTCCTTTTGTCGGAAAAACCAAAGTTTTTTCCGACAGCTTTAAGAGGGCGCCCCCTGATGGGACGCCCTCTCAGCGCGAACCGGTATGTACCTTAATTAGCCAAGATCCGGCCTGCACCGTAGTAGCAGGCGGACCAATAGCTGGTGTACAGGGAGGCCACCACCACGCCGTAGTCGCTGGCATGGATAAACTGGCCGCCGCCGATATAAATGCCCACATGGCCGATGCCCTCATAGAAGAACACCAGGTCGCCGGGCTGCAGCTCGGAGCGAGAGATAGGCTGGCTGGCGTAGTATTGGGATACACAGCCGTGTCCCAGGGAAATGCCGTAGTAGCCGAACAGCTGCATGGTCAGGCCCGAGCAATCTGTGCCGGAGCGGCTGGCGCCGCCGTAGACATAGGGTGTGCCCAGGAAAGAGTAGGCGTAATCCACAATGGCACTGCGCAGAGAGCTGCCGCCGGGCACCACGCCGGAGCCGAAGGTGGCGGCATAGGAGGTCTTGGCCAAGGCATTGATCTCCGCCTGGGTACGCACGGCGTCGGTGTCGTCATATTCGGCGTAATCCACCGGTGTGCAGGCGTCTGCAGAAACATAGCCGGAAAAATCGCTGAAGGACACATAGTACCAGCTGCCGGATTCGTCAATATCCTTGAGCTTTGCGACCTTGTCGCCCTCGATCACATTGTCGCTGGCGGTCACGCCGGCATCGGAGTAAACGGTGGTATCGCTATTGAGCATCACGCCGTCATACTGTGCCAGCAGGGCCAGGTTGTCAGCCACCTGCTCCCGGGCGGCCTGCTGGGCCTGGAGCTCAGCTTCCATTTCATCCAGCGCCATGAATTGCAGCTGCGTGACGGATGTATCCTGGCCGCCTGCAGGCAGGTCGGCGGAATACAGCCGTTGGGTGCTGGTCCGGGCGGAGTCAAAGCCGGTCTGCAGGCCGGCTGTTTCCAAATAGGCTACAGCCTGCCGGTAATCCTCCGCAGTGGGATGCGTGATAGATGTGCTGTCTGCATAGGCGATGGATACCGTAGAGATAAAAACGGACAGGGCCAGGCAGATGCAGCAGAGCTTTCTGGACATAGAAAACTCCCTTCTTCCTTTTAGGATTCTGGGTTGCTGGGTTTAACAAAAAGTAGTATAACATAAGTTTATCAAAAAAGCTACATAAAAATTACAAAATAATAACAAAATTTTCAAATGGTTAAAAATCAATAAAAATCCCCACCCAAATTTGCTGCATCTCCCAAAAAATTAGGGCGGGATGCAGGCATCCCGCCCTAATTTTCAGTTATATTTCTTGCGATGCATCACTGGCATTGGCTGCTATTCTCCTCCAGCTTCTCCTGCAGCCACGCCTTCAACTGCTCCACGCCTTCATCGTCCCAGGAAAAATCCATTTCCTGCACATCCTTGGCCGCCTCATAGCAGAAATGGGTGTATACGGCGGCGTGGATCAGATTGTTCTCCTTGTCGTTGGCGAACCGATACCGAAACTCCCCGATGCTGCCGGTATAGACAAAGGCCCGTTTGAACCACCGGGGCGTTAAAACCTCAAAATACGGATGCATGATTGTCCTCCTGATCTGCCATTTCGTCTGCCGATGTAGAGCCTTGCCGCTCTGCGGTAAAATATGTGTGCAGCAGACTCTATCCCTTTTAGCGGGAAAACCGAAAGGTTTTTCATCACCAAGTATAGCACGCCCCTGCCGCCACGGCAATAAAAAAAGATTCACAACCGACATAATGTATGCTATAATCGGGAAAACCAAGAAAAGAATTCCGAAAGGGGTAGTGAGTATGGAAAACGAAGTAAAGCGGATCGGCATCCTCACCAGCGGCGGCGATGCTCCGGGCATGAACGCCTGTATTCGCGCCGTGGTCCGCGCGGCCTTGGGCCGGGGCATTGAGTGTGTGGGCATCCGCCGGGGCTGGAGCGGCCTTATCAACGGGGACATCATGACGATGGACAACGCCAGTGTCAGCCGCATCATCAACCGCGGCGGCACCATGCTCTATACCGCCCGCAGCGAGGAGTTCCGCACGGAGGAGGGCCAGCAAAAGGCGGTGAACACCTGCAAGCTCCTGGGGCTGGACGGCATCGTGGCCATCGGCGGCGACGGTACCTTCCGGGGTGCTCAGGAGCTAAGCAAGCATGGCATCGCCGTGGTGGGCATTCCCGGCACCATTGATGAGGATATTGTCTGCACCGAGTATACCATCGGCTTTGATACCGCAGCCAATACCGCCGTGGAGTGTATCGACCGCCTGCGGGACACTATGCAGTCCCATGAGCGCTGTGCCGTGGTGGAGGTTATGGGCCGTCGGGCCGGGTACCTGGCTCTGTATGTGGCCATGGCCGTGGGCGCCACGGCGGTGCTTGTGCCGGAGGTGCCGTATGATTTTGATACCCAGGTGGTGGAGAAGATCCGCCGGGCCCGCCTGGCCGGCAAGACAAATTTCATGATCGTGGTGGCCGAGGGCGCAGCCAGCGGAATGGCTGTGGGCGAGCAGATCAGAAAGGAATTGGGCCTGGATCCCCGGGTCACCATTCTGGGTCATATTCAGCGGGGCGGCAGCCCCACGGCCCACGACCGGGTCATGGCCACTCGCATGGGCGTGGAGGCGGTGCGCGTCCTGGCCGAGGGCCGCACCAGCCGCGTCATCTGCTATCGGAGTGGACGTATCGTGGATTTGGATATAGACGAAGGCCTGTCTATGCAAAAGACCCTGGACCCGGAGGAACTGGCCGTCATGGAGACCATGACCGGCCTGTAACGCCAGGAAATAAAACAACAGGGAAGAGCGCGGAGTGAAAAGCTCCGCGCTCTCTGCGTTTCATAAAAGCCGATGCCTCGGGCGCCCAATTGCACACACTTTCTTGCCCCTGCGTAGAGGTCAATGCTCCCATGGGCCCGCCGCACTGCCTCTTAAACAATATGTTGGGCGGGGTGTCCTCACCCCGCCGCCGATAACCGGCGAGTTTCTTGCAGCCTGTCATTGCAAGACCGGCGCACACGCTGGCCGTGGCAAACCGTATCTCCCGTCTCCCAAATAAAAATGGCCCCCGGTGGAAAAGCTCCGCCGGGGGCCATTTTTTGTATTTTATTCAATGGACACAATGTAATAGTACACCGGCTGCCCACCGGCCAGCACACTGACCTCTGCGTCGGGACAGGTGTCGGTAAAGACGGCCTCAGCCTTCCGGGCGTCCTCCTCCGTCACATCCTCGCCGTAGAAGATGGTCACAAACTCCGCATCCCGTGCCTTGGCGTCCTCCGCCAGCTTCGAAAGCAACGGCTCGATGCTCCGGTCGGTGCCGAAGAGCTTCCCGTCCTCCAGGGCCAGGTAGTCCCCCTCGTTGATGGCAAAGCCGTCAAAGTCGGAATTCCGGGCGGCATAGGTCACCTGGGCGGTGGTCACCGTCTGTGCAGCCTGGGCCATGGCGTCGGCAATAGCCTGGGGATCGTCCCCCTCCAGGTCAGCGTTCATCATGGCGGTGATGCCCTGGGGCACTGTGGCCGTGGGCACCACAATGACCTGCTTTTCCGTTAGCCCCACGCACTGCTGGGCGGCCATGATAATGTTCTTGTTGTTGGGCAGGATGAACACCACCTTGCTGGGCGTCCGGTTTACCTCCTGCAAAATGGCCTCCGTGGAGGGATTCATGGTCTGTCCGCCGGATACGATTCGGTCCACGCCCAGATCCCGGAAGGCGGTAGCCAGCCCTTCCCCGGCACACACGGCCAAAAAGCCGTACTGCTTCTCCGCCGGAGCGTTGGCAGGCTCCTCCATGCTCTCCAGCTCCTGCTCCACCTGGTCCAGGTCGTCGGTGCTTTGAGCCTTGCGCCCGGCGGCCACGGCTTCATACTGGGTGCGCATATTCTCAATTTTTGCCAGCTCCAAGGTGCCGTATTTTTGCGCCTCGGTCAGGGCCGCACCGGGGATGTCCGTGTGTACATGGACCTTGAACGCATCGTCGTCTTCGCCGATGACCAGGCAATCGCCGATGGTGCTGAGATAAGCCCGCAGAGGCTCAATGGAGGTATTTTCCCATTTGCGCACAATGAACACCGTGTCGAAGGTGAAGGTGATCTCCTCCTCACTGAGGGCGGAGAAATCGGCCTTGCTCTCGGCCTTTTCCTCGCTCACATCCGGAATCTCCTCACCCCGCAGGGCCCGCAGCATACCGTCCAGTATTACCAGATATCCCTTTCCGCCGGCGTCCACCACCCCGGCCTTTTTCAGCACCGGGTTCATTTCGATGGTCTCGTCCAGGGTCTCCAAACCCTTGCGGATGGCCTCCTGCAGGACATATTCCACGCTGTTGCACTCTTCGGCGGCCTCGGCGGCCCGGTCGGCAGCCAGACGGGAGACTGTCAGCACCGTGCCCTCTGCGGGCTTCATCACAGCGCTATAGGCGGTGGCCACGCCCTCCTTCAGAGCGCCGGCCAGCTGCACACCATCGGCCTCCTCATCGCCCTTGAGATACTTGGACACACCCCGAAACAGCAGGGAGAGGATAACGCCGGAGTTTCCTCTCGCACCTCGCAGCAGAGCGGAGGCGGTGATGGACGCGGCGTCAGAAACGGTGACGGGCTGATTTTTCTTCAGCTCGTTGGCGGCGGTTTGGATGGTCAGGCTCATGTTGGTGCCGGTGTCGCCGTCCGGCACGGGGAATACGTTCAGGTCGTTGATGGCTTCTCGTTCCAGAGTGATGCAGGCAGCGCCAAAAAGAACCATCTGCTTGAATGCGCTGCCGCTGATTCTATCTGTCATTTAGCTTCTCCTTCTACCCGGCTCACATAGTGATGGAGTCCACGCATACGTTTACGCTGCGGACCTCCACGCCGGTGTTTTTGCTCACCACATACTTGACCTCTCCCATAATGGAGCGGCAGACCGTGGCGATATTCACCCCGTTTTCCACAATGATATGCAGCTCAATGGAAACGGTGTTGTCTTCATTATAAATAACCTTTACGCCTTTGCTCATAGCCTCCGGGCGCAGCAGGTGGACGATGCCGTCGGTCATGCTGCGGTAGGCCATGCCCTTCACACCGAAGCAGTTGGTGGCGGCGGCGCCGGTGATGGTGGTAAAGACGGCGTTGCTGATGCCGATCTCACCCTGTTCCGTAAGGACTTTAACCATAAACAGACTTCCTTTCTGTGCAGGCTTATAAACATCTATGATAGCATCTCATTATAATATAGAAATCGGAAAAGCACAAGCCCTATTTTTTTAGCCCGGGGCACAGCTTTAACCAAAATCCGCTGCGTGGAATAATTTCCCTTTACTTTTACTATAAAAAAGAATATACTATATCCAACGGATAATTCGGAAAGGCGGTGTTTTCTATGGATGAGTTTACCCGCAAATTTAACACGTCAGAGGACCGAGAGGTGCAGACGCACTATATTCTCTCCGCGGTATACGATGCACTGAAGGAAAAGGGCTATGATCCCATTAATCAGATCGTGGGGTACATCCTCTCTGAGGACCCCACCTACATCACGAACCATAACGGTGCCCGGACGCTGATTTGCAAGCTGGACCGGGATGAGATGCTGCAGGCCTTGGTAAAGAATTATCTGGATCTGTAACCGCTATGAGCCGGGCTGCGCTAACCTGCGGCCCGGCTTTCCATATGGATATTTGACAGACGATTCTCCGTGTGTTATGATAAGCAATATGTTATGGGAAAAGGAGTTGCTAAACTATGGCTGATGTAAAAAAGGGCGAGGGCCTTGTTTATAGAAATCATCCGCTGCGCCGGGTGGACAACCTGATCTATTATGGCAGCATGGCGGATAAATACATTGTTATGCTGCAGATTTTGGAGAACAAGAAGGAGAAGGACATGGATGTGGCTACCCGGGTCTCCGTACAGCTTCAGCTCACTGCGCCGGACCTCAAGAGCCGGGACCGGGTGGTAAAAAAGACCGAAAAGGATAGCCTGTACGCCGCCATGGATGTGGGTGCTATCTGGCTGGAGCGGGCGCTGGCCGGGAAATAAGCTTCGTAAAATACACCAAAGGATCGGGGATATTCCATAGGGCCATTTCGTGAAAGTCCCCGAATAAGTTGATACCGGATCCCTCTCAGGGAGGCTGTGCTTTGCCGCAGCCTCCCTGAAGCTTTCTGTAAAGCGGGAATACAGCAAAGCTCATATACCTATTGTATCTCTCATACTGGGGGACAAACATAGATGTTGACATTTCAACATCTATGTGATACAATCTGCTTGTTGAAGCTTCAACATCTATAAAGACAGGAGGCAGCCATGCAGGAACGATTTGAGATGTTTACGGTTTTGATCAATCGGATCAGCCGCGATATCCGAAGGATAAAGAATCAGGAGATGGCCGCCTATCATTTGAGAAGCGCCCATGTCTCCTGCCTGTACTACATTTATTCGATGGGTGGCGTGACCTCGGCGGAGCTGTGTGAGCATTGCGAGGAGGATAAGGCGACCATTTCCCGGGCTCTGGACTATTTGGAGGCCAATGGGTTTATTCTGCGCCCCTGCAAGGGGGCCAAGCGGTATAAAAGCCCCCTGCAGCTGACGGAGAAGGGTCGGGAGGCCGGCAAACGGATTGCAGACAGGATCCGGGGGATATTGGATACTGTCAGCTATACTCTCACGGAAGATGAGAGGGCGGCATTTTACCGTAGCCTTTCAGCTATCAGCAGAAGTCTGGATACCATCGCCCAAAGCAGAGAAGAATAAGGAGCATGACGAAATTGAAGACCAGGATTATCATTGATTCCACCGCAGATATGACCCCCGAGATCAAATCGCGGGTATATACGGTGCCCCTCACCGTTCATTTCGGCCGGGAGGAGTACATCGACGGAGTGACCATCGACCATAAGACATTTTATGAAAAGCTAATTGAAAGCGATGTGCTGCCCACCACCAGTCAGGCGACCCCGAGCGCCTTTGCGCAGGAGTATGAAAGGGCGAGGCAGGCGGGGGAGGCCGCTGTTGTCATTACCCTTGCGTCCAAGTTTTCCGGCACATATCAAAGCGCCGTGATCGCGGCGGCGGATTACGAAAACGTCTATGTCGTGGATGGCGCAAGCGCAGCCATGGGTACAGGCATTCTGGTGGAGCTTGCGTTCCGGCTTTTGGACGGGGGAATGTCCGCAAAGGAGATTGCCGAGACTTTGGAGACGGAGAAGAAGAAAATCGTTGTTGTGGCGCTGGTAGATACGCTGGAATATCTCAAGCGGGGCGGACGCATCTCCAAGACAGCCGCTTTCGCCGGCGGGATCCTGAATATCAAGCCCGTGCTTTCCGTCATTGACGGCGAGATCCACCTGCTGGGCAAGGCCCGGGGCTCTAAAATGGGAAACAATCTGCTCATTCAGGAAATTGACAAGGCCGGCGGTATTGACTTTAGTCGGCCGATTCTCCTGGGCTATAGCGGAATCTCCGACGCGCTGCTGCAGAAATATATTGAGGACAGCCGTCATATCTGGGAAGGCAACCTGAACAAGATCCGCTACACGACCGTAGGCAGCGTGATCGGAACCCATGCAGGCCCCGGCGCTGTGGTGGTAGCGTTTTTTAAAAAATGAAAGCCGACATACTGAGGGCGGGCAGGCACATCACTCGTGCCTGCCCGCCCTCAGTATGTCAAAAAAACACTGTCGCGGAAATCCGAGATTTTTTCGATAGCTTCAGAATAGGCCCGTAATGCGTCCGTCCCCGGCGATGTCGATGTTCTCCGCCGCCGGATGCCTGGGAAGGCCGGGCATGGTCATAATATTTCCAGCCAGGGCCACCACAAAGCCGGCGCCGGCGCTGATACGCAGGGCGCGGACCGTGAGAGTAAAATCCTTTGGTGCGCCCAGCTTTTTTGCATCGTCCGAAAGGCTGTACTGCGTTTTGGCTACGCACACCGGCAGGCTGCCAAAGCCCAGACCCTCAGCTCTGCCAGGTCCTGCTCCGCCTGGGCGGTGAGGGAGACATCTGCGCCGCCATAGACCCGCTGCGTGATGGCCAGGAGCTTTTCACGCAAGGGAGATTTACTATCATAGGCATAGTGGGGTGCTATACCGTTTACTATACTGCTTTTAGTCAGGTCAATGATTTTTTGTGCCATGTCCACACCACCGGCGCCGCCCTGCTCCCACACCCGGGACAGGGCCACGGGAACGCCGTACGTCCGGCAGGCATTTTTTATCCACTCGATCTCCGCAGGGGAGTCACTTTCAAATTGGTTCAGTGCCACCACCACCGGCAGGGAAAAGGTCTCCTGCAGGGTCCTGATATGGTGCAGCAAATTGGGCAGGCCCCTTTTCAAGGCATCCAAATTTTCCCGGGAAAGGTTGTCCTCTGCGCCGCCGTGAAGCTTCAGGGCCCGGACAGTGGCCACTACCACCGCAGCGTCCGGCCAGAGGCCTGATGCGCGGCACTTGATGTCCAAAAATTTCTCTGCGCCCAGGTCCGCGCCGAAGCCGGCCTCCGTGACGCAGTACTCCCCCAGGCGCAGCGCCGCCCGAGTGGCCAGTACGCTGCTGCAGCCGTGGGCGATGTTGGCGAAGGGGCCGCCATGGACGATGGCAGGATTTCCCTCCAGGGTCTGCACCAGATTGGGCAGCACCGCCTGCTTTAAAAGCGCCGCCATAGCGCCCTCCGCCCTCAGGTCATGGGCGGTAACAGGCTTTCCGGCCTTGGTGTAGCCTACGATCATGCGGCCCAGCCGGACCTTCAGATCGGACAGATCCTCCGCCAGGCAAAAGACCGCCATGACATCTGAGGCCACGGTGATGTCAAAATGTTCCGGCCGGGGCACGCCGTTTATGCCGCCGCCTACACCGGTTTCCAGGGAGCGGAGCTGGCGGTCGTTCATATCCACGCAGCGCCGCCAGACCACACGGTCTATGCCCAGCTCATTGCCCTGATAAATATGATTATCCACCATGGCGGCCAAAAGATTATTGGCTGTGCCGATGGCATGAAAATCCCCGGTGAAATGGAGATTGATGTCCTCCATGGGAGCGACCTGGGCATAGCCGCCGCCGGTGGCGCCGCCCTTCATGCCGAACACAGGCCCCAGGGACGGCTCCCGCAGGGACAGCACCGCCTTCTTTCCCAGCCGATTTAAGGCGTCCGCCAGGCCGATGCTGGTGGTGGTCTTGCCCTCCCCGGCCTTGGTTGGGTTGATGGCGGTGACTAAAATGAGCTTGCCCCGCTTCTGACCGGGCTTTTCCGGCGGCAGGCGGAGCTTGGCCATATACCGGCCGTAGGGCTCCAAATTTTCCTCGCCCAGGCCCAGCTTTTCTGCCACCCGGGCAATGGGCTGCAGGGGCGTAGACTGTGCAATTTCAATATCGGAACGCATGGCTCGGCCCCCTCTCATGGATTTTCACGGCGCAGGGCCGCCCGATAGGTGTTTTCCAAAAGCATGGCCCGGGTCATAGGGCCTACGCCCCCGGGGACGGGGGTAATGAAGGATGCCCTTTCCGCCGCGGCGGCATAGTCCGCATCCCCGCAGAGCTTGCCGTCCGGGCCCCGGTTCATGGCCACGTCAATGACCACGGCGCCGGGCTTCACCATGTCCGCCGTAATAAGGCCCCGGCGGCCTGCGGCACTGACTAAGATATCCGCCTGCAGGCATTGGGAGCACAGGTCGGGGGTCTTGCTGTGGCAGACGGTGACGGTGGCATCCGCCTGCAGCAGAAGCGCAGCCATGGGCTTGCCCACAATATTACTGCGGCCCACCACCACGCAGTGCTTGCCCGCCGGGTCAATGCCGTACTTTTTCAAAAGGGCCAGGATCCCCGCCGGGGTGCAGGGGAGATACCGGGGCTGCCCTAAATGCAGGAGGCCCACATTCTCCGGATGAAAAGCATCCACATCCTTGGCCGAATCTATGGCCCGGAGCACCTGGCCCGCGTCCAGATGGGCGGGCAGGGGCATCTGGACCAGAATGCCATCGACGGCCTCGTCCCGGTTCAGCGTATCTATCAGGGCCAAAAGCTCGGCCTGGGAGGTGCCAGACGGGAGACGGTGGTCGGCGCAGGAGATGCCGCACTGGGCGCAGTCCTGCTCCTTATTGCGCACATACACCGCCGAGGCGGGATCGTCCCCCACCAGCACCACCGCCAGACGGGGTGGCCGGGACAGGGCGGCGCATCGTTTCCGGAGAGCCTGCTTTATCTCTGCGGCAAGGGCCTTACCGTCCATGACCACAGCACTCATATTATTCCTCCTGTACTTTTTCGTTCTGCTCCGCCCGGTCCCGGGCGGCTACCTGATTCACATACAGCTCCTCAGGCTTGTGGGGATGTACCTTGAGATTCCAAATCAGCATGAAAAGACTCACCAGCACCATGACGACGCTGAGGGCCTGGGACACCCGGATGGGCTGGCCGAAAAGCTGCCAGTTGAACAGATACAGGCTGTCCGTGCGCAGACCCTCCACCCAAAAACGGCCAACGCCATACCAAAGGAAATAGAACCAGGTATTCTCCCCGTCGAACTTGCGGTGCTTTGACACCACGAACAGCAGCAGGAGCAGCCCCACCAGATTCCACACACTCTCATATAGGAAGGTGGGATGTACCTCGATGAGCTGGCCGGCCTTGGTGGTGAGCTGCATGCGGAAAAGGCAGGTGGTCTCAGAGCCAAAGGCCTCACGATTCATAAAATTGCCCCAGCGGCCCACGATCTGTCCCACCAGAAGGCCCATGACCACCAAATCTGTCATGGCGAAGAACTTAAAGCCCCGCTTGCCCTTGCGCCGGGAGAGGCAGACGGCCAAAATGATCACGGCGATGACCGTGCCGTAAATGGCCAGGCCGCCGTCCCAAAAGGCGATGGCGCTGCCAAAGTCAAACTTTCCATCGGAGGTGCGGAAACGGTCCAGATAAAACAGGACGTAGTAGACCCGGGCGCCCACGATGCCTATGGGGATGCCCCAAAGCAGGCCGTCATAGAGATTATCCTCACTGATGCCGTATTTTACACGCTCCTTCATACACAGCAGCAGGGCCAGCAGCAGGCCCAGGGCGATGAGAATCCCGTACCAGTAGACACCATGGCCCACGTCGATGGCCTTGGAACTGGCGGTAAAGGTCCAATCGCCGAAGAGCCCCGGAAAACGGATGGGGCTGTCGGCCATAATCATATCATTCATATCGATTTTCAGATCACTCATATCCATGTTCAAATCACTCCTTCGGATAAACAACGGACAGGGCCATATGCTCCCGGCACAGGTTCTCCCGGATAAAGGACAGCAGGTCCTGGGGGGTGATGGAGTCGAACATCTCCGGGAACAGCAGGGGATCGTATCCATCAAACTGCCCCTCCACCAGGGAGATGGCAATGGACTCAAAGGAATTGAGGCTCTTGAGGGTGGAGCCGTAGTTGGCACGGACAATCCGGGCGTAGTAATCCGGGTCGATGCCGTCCTTTACCAAACGCCGGGCCTCCTGCAGCACCTCCTCCACCACGGCGTGGGGGTCCTTGCTGTCCCCGCCGATGTAGGCGTAGGCCACGCCCGGAAGGGTATCGAAGCTGTAGCCGAAGGTGCCGTTGATAAGGCCCTGGCTGTAGAGCCTGGCGTACAGAGGGCTGGAATCACCCAGCAGCACATCGCAGGCCAGCTCCCCGATGAGGGTGCGGCGCATCTGCTCCTGGCCGCCGGACATGGGCGGACACTTGAAGCCCAGGAGGAAGGTTGGCATAGATACCTCCATCTCACAGGAAACCTCCGCCTCTAAGGGGGTGAGGTCCGTCTCCCGGCCGTAGTCCCGGGGGATGGCGGGGCCGCTTTCCTTGGGCAGCACCTCCTCCGCCAGGGAGAACACGGATGCCGGGTCCAGATCACCCACGGCCACCAGGCACATGTTGGCGGGGGTATAAAATGCCTTGTGGCAATCGTAAAGAGTTTGGGCGGTGATGTGGCTGATGCTCTCCACGGACCCGGCCACGCTGACACGGGCGGGGCTGGTGTGGTACAGGGCCTGCATGAGGCGCTTATACACCTGCCACTCCGGGTTATCCTCGATCATGCCGATCTCCTGGCCGATGATGCCCTGTTCCTTTTCCACACTCTCATCGGTGAAATAGGGGATGGACACAAAGGATAAAAGGATGCGCAGATTCTCTTCAAAATGCTCGGTGGAGTCAAAATAGTATCCGGTGATGGCGTTGGAGGTGAAGGCATTGGGCTCGGCACCGTTTTTGGCCAGCTCCTGCAGGGCGTTGCCGTCTTCGGTGTCGAACATCTTATGCTCCAGATAGTGGGCGATGCCGGCGGGAGTATCCAGCCACTGGCCATCCAGCTGAAAGCGCAGATCCATGCCACCGTAGCGGGTGGCAAAAAAGGCGTATTTGCGGGTATAGCCCCTCTTGCGGATGACGCACACGGGCAGGCCGTTGGGAAGGGTCTGCCAAACCGCCGTCTCCCCGATGCGGTGATAAGTCATTTCCTTCATTGTGCTGCCTCCTTTCCACGCAGGAAATATACGGTGTCAAGCCGGATACTCTGGGCCGCCGCGCAGATGCGCTCCGGCGTGACGGCGGAAAGACTCTGCATCAGCTCCTCCGGCGTTTCCTGCTGGTCCACCGCGGCGCGGCTCATATAAAAATTCTCCAGGGCGCTTTGGGAGTCTCCCACAGAGCGCAGGGAGTTCAGGGCTGTGCTCCTGGCTCCCTCCAGCTCCCATGGCTCCCACTGGCCCTGCTGCACCTGCCGGAGCTGGTGCAAAATCTCCTCCAGGGTACGGTCATAGTCCTTAGGCTCAATGCCGGAGGAAACGGTGAGGATTTTCTTCGACCGGGCATAGGAGCTGGAGGCATAGTAGCACAGGGACAGCTTTTCCCGGACATTCAGAAACAGCTTGGAATTACTGGAGCCGCCGAAGATCAGGTTTGCCAGGACCATGGCGGGGACATCGTCACTGCCGCAGCGAAAGCCCATGGAGAGCTTGCCCTGCGTGACGTCCATCTCCTCGGTAACGAAGCGGGGCGTTTCCGGGGCGGGGAAGGTCTGCATGGGCGGCAGCTGCTCCATCTGGCCCCGGGGCAGGGCGGCAAAGGCCTGCTCCACCGCCTCCTCCACCCGTTGCGGCTCAGCGCTGCCGCAATACAGAAGCTCCAGCCGGGCATCGGACAAAAGCTGCTGGCCGTGGCGGTAGAGGGTGTGGGTGGTGATCTTCTGTGCCGAACCCTCATCGCCCAGGCGGCTGACGCCATAGGGCTCCGCGGCGCACATCTCCTGCAGCAGGCGGAGGTTGGCCCAATCTCGCTTGTCATTGCGGATGGCGCGGATGCTGTCAATGAGGTTGACCTTCTCACTGTCCACATATTCCTTCAGGTAGTGGCCGCCATGGGTGACGGGGTCCAAAAACAGCTCGCCCACCAGCTCAGCCATGGGCTCCAGCAGCTTTTCACCGCCCGGGGCGAAGCGATCGTCGATGCAGCTGGCCACAAAGCCCACGCACTGGCGCTCACCATTTTTGCGGACGGTGGTGGTGATGGTGGTGCCATAGAGGGTATCCATGGCGGCGGATAGGGACTCCATATCCGGATAGCGCATGGTGCCGCGATTTAAAACCGCCGGCAAAAGAGCGTTATAGGACGCCCGATCCCGGTCCAGCGCTGTGATGAATTGTGCGGAAAGACAGCCGGTTTTGAATTTCCGGGCGGGCAAGACCGTGAGATAGACGTTGGGCATGAGCCTTTTGCGATATTCGTTCATCAGGGACTCCTCCTGCTTTACAACTTTATAATCGGGATTAATTATACTGCATCGGCAGGGGAAAATCAATTCCTGCTGGGAAAAAAGACAGGGACCGCCGAAGCGGTCCCTGACATCGGGACGAAAACGTCTTTTCGTCCCGATGTCTAAGTTTATGAAGCCTTTTCAAAGCTTCATAAACTACTGATTTTAATAGTGAGGGATATCTTTCTTGGGTTTCCCTCACACTCCAGCGAGGCAAAAATACTTTTTGCCTCGCCGTTTGCGTTTTTGAAACTTTGAAAAAGTTCCAAAAACGATTGATTTGAATAGCGAGGGACACCCTTCGTGGGTTTCCCTCACACTCCCTTCCTTACCGGCATCGTAATTATGCCGCTTTATCGGCAGACTGACAGGGACCGCCGAAGCGGTCCCTGTCGATTATGCATGATGCGTTTTTGCCCGGGGGATCATTTTTTCCTGCCCAGGAAGAAAAACACCACCGCCGTGGCCGCAAGCGCCGCTGACACGCCGGCCGCCACAATCAGCAGGACCTGGCGATATTCCTTGGCGACCTGTTTGGCCTTGTCCCAGGTGCAGCCGGCTGCCTTACAGGTGCTATCCTTCACAAGCTTTGCCGCCGAGCAGCTGACAGACTTCACCAATCCCGTGAAAAAGCCCACCACGGCTTTACCCGTTTCGCACAGTGCATCCAGCACACGGCTGCCGGTTTCGCGCACGGTTTCCATGACTTGTTCCATATAGGTACACCTCCTATAGTATCTTTCTATTGCTATTATAAAACGGCGGGGGCAGGCCGTCAACAGTTTTTCGGTTACAATTTTCCTTGGAATTTGCCGCACCGGGTGACATAAAAAGCAGGATTAGGCGCATATGCTTGTCTATCGCTATTTATATCTATCGCCATTTACAGAGGAGGGCTTTGCATGAAAAAGCTTTTGCGCCGATGCACGGCGGCTCTGCTGGCCGCGGGCACCATCTGGGTGGTGGCGGCTACGGCAGAGAGCTCATCCGCCGCTGCAGCCGTCAGCGCTATGCGGGATTCCTTTCATCTGCAGCGGCTGCTGGTACAGCTGGAGCTGGGCGGTGCGGCCCGGAAGAAGGGGATGAATCTGTCCACGCTGCTGTGTCTGGGGCAATCACCCCTTTTGTGGGCGGCCTATGGCGCACTGCCGGAGGAGGAGCCGGAGCCTGTGCCGAAGCCCGTGGAGCCTGCGCCCGCGCCGCAGCCGACGGGGCCTGTGGAAGGAGATGCAGCAGCGGGGCTGACCTTTGCCGATAACGGTGCGCCCAGCCAGACGGTGATCCCCAGCTCCGGGAAAAGCTATACTGTGGCCGGGAACGTGTACATCAAAAACAGCTCCGATTACACCCTGGACCCTGCCGCCCTGGATGGGACCTTTCCGGCTAAGCTGGGCAGCGCCGATGCGCCCCAGGTGCTGATCCTGCACACTCACGGCAGCGAGGCTTACACCATGCCCGCCGGGGAGGAATACACCCCCAGCGGCAGCTATCGCACGGCGGATACGGAAAAGAACATGATCCGCATCGGGGATGAGATGGCGGCGGTGCTATCGCAATACGGCATATCCGTGCTCCACGACCGGCAGATCCACGACACGGACTACAACAGCGCCTACGACAAGAGCTACAGCAGCGCCGCAGCATATCTGGAGCAGTATCCATCCATTTCGTTTGTGCTGGACGTTCACCGGGACGCCATATCCGATGCGGAGGGCCGGCAGTACAAGGTGGTGAGCCAGGAGGACCCCCGGGCTGCCCAGGTGAGCATCGTTATGGGCAGCAGCTATGATAGCTGGATGGATAATCTGCGCCTGGCGGCAGCGGTACAGGGGCACCTGCTGGAGCAGCACCCCACGCTGATGCGGCCCATTATCCTGAGGTATTACGGCTACAACCAGTCCCTGAGCACGGGGTCTATGCTGGTGGAGATCGGGGCGGCGGGGAACTCCCTGGACGAGGCCGTCTATGCCGCCCGGCTGTTTGCCGCCGGATTTGCCGAGACCGTGGGCGGGGTGAGCACAACGTGACATTTTGCCGGGCTCCGGCGGCACTTTGCCATTGCAAGCCGGGGCAGCATGTGGTAGAATGCTGAAAAAAGGGCGCAGCTTCCCGCGAAAGCTGCGATTTCCCAAAGGAGGATACATTTATGGCAGAGCAGATTCCCAGCGGACAGGAGCCGCAGCCGTCCGCCGAGGACGTGGTGGTATTTTCTCCGGAGCTGCTGAAGCTGGCCAAGCAGCGGCAGGAGCATCTGGAGGAGTGCCGCCAGGCCGCCGACGACGGTGACTGCGCCGCCGCCGTGCAGATGGGGAGGAACTATCTCTACGGCACCGGCGGCGTGCAGAAAGACCCGGAGCAGGCTTTTTACTGGTTCAGCCAGTCCGCCCCGGACGATCCCGTGGGTCTGTACTGGCAGGCTGTGTGCTATGACAGCGGCACCGGGGTGGAGGCAGACGAGCACCGGGCCTTTGCGCTGTTTCAGGAAAGCTCCGACATGGGCTATGCCCCGGCCATATGCGACCTGGGCGTGTGCTACGAAAACGGCCAGGGCACGGAAAAGGACATGGACCGGGCGATCTCCCTGTATGAAAAGGCTGCCGATATGGACTATCCCCAGGGCCAGTGCAATCTGGGGGCGCTGTATTATGCCGGCGTGGGCGTGGAGCAGGACTATGAAAAGGCGGCCCACTACTTCACCCTGGCAGCCGAGCAGCAGTTGCCCCGGGCGCAGTATTTTCTGGGTCTGTGCTACGAGTTCGGCAACGGCGTGGAGGAGGACGTGAAAAAAGCGGCCCTGCTCTACGAGGAATCGGCCCGGGGCCGCAGTCCCGACGGCATCTGCGCTCTGGGCGTGCTGCACATTCAGGGCAAGGGCGTTCCGGAGGACGAGGCCAAGGCGGCAGAGCTGTTCCGTCAGGCGGGAGAGCTGGGCCTTTCCCGGGGCTGGGTTCTGCTGGGCCGGTGCTATGATGACGGCCTGGGCGTGGAAGAAGACGCCCATGAGGCCGCGCAGTGCTTTTATAAGGCCGCGCAGGCCGGCAGTGTCGACGGTATGTATCGTCTGGGCCGGTGCTATGTCTATGGCCACGGGGTTTCCCGGAATGACGAGGAAGCCTTCAAGTGCTTCACCCGGGCGGCAGAGGCAGGCCATGACCGGGCCATGTGCTCTCTGGGTCTGTGCTATGAGGGCGGCCAGGGTACGCCGGTGGATCTGCCCAAGGCCGCAGAGCTGTACCGCCAGGCGGCGGAGCTGGGGAATCCGGAGGCCCAGTGCAATCTGGGCGTACTGTATCGCTATGGCCGGGGCGTTCCGGAGGATAAGGCCAAGGCGGCGGAGCTGTTCCGTCAGGCGGCGGAGCAGGATTTTCCCCGAGCGCAGTTCTTCCTGGGGCTGCACTATGAGATGGGCAGCGGGGTGGAAATGGATGCCGCCCGAGCGGTAAAGCTGTACGCCAAGGCGGCAGAGCAGGGCTATCCCGATGGGATCCGCGCCCTGGGTGTGTGCTATGAAAACGGCATTGGGGTACCGGTCAGCCTGAGCCGGGCCATAGAGTTGTACCGTCAGGCGGTTGAGCTGGGGGACACGGACGCCGCATACTTCCTGGGCAACCTGTATTTCTCCGGCAAGAAGGTCCCCCATGATTATGACCAGGCACTGGCCATGTATGAAAAAGCGGCGGCAGATGGTCATCCCGGGGCTCAGTGCCAGGCGGGCTACTGCTACAAGCGGGGCCTGGGGTGCCAAAAGGATGTGGACAAGGCCTTTTCCTATTACAGGCAAAGCGCCGAAGGCGGCGACGAAACGGCTGCCTATAATTTAGGGTGCTTCTACGAGCGCGGCGTGGGCTGCACGGAGGATCCTGCCAAGGCGGCGGAGTTGTATGCCCGGGCCGGCAGTTTGGGGCTCCCCATGGGGTGGAAGAACCTGGGCCTTCTGTATGCCAAGGGTCTGGGCGTACCCAAGGATCCGGAGAAAGCCAGGAAATACCTGACCAAGGCGGCGGAGCAGGATGTGCCCGGCGCCGCCGAGGCCCTGCAGACCCTGACCCCGGCCAGGGTCTTTCCGGCCACCGCCCTGCGCATCGGCTGCCTGTTTCTGCTGGTGATCGTCGCCTTCCTGGGGATGGGACTGTGGGACGGCGTCCCCTCGGAGCGGCTTTTCAGCGGCGGCTTTGCCGCTGCTTTCGCCGCCTGTGCGGTGTTCATCCGCAGTAAGGTGGAGCAGCGGCAGCCGCAGCTGCCCAAGCCGCTGCGTATTCTGTATATAGTCTTGGGCGTACTGTTGGTTCTGGCAGGTATACTGGTCCTGCTGTCCCTGCCCGGCAGCGGGGAGCCCATTACGGCGGAGGACTATTGGCTCGTGGGATGTGCGCTCTTGGGCGGCGGTGCGCTGCTGTACCGCGCCATGGGCAAGAAAAATAAGGCGTAACAAAATCAAACAGCACAAAAAAGGAACACATCCGGAGGATGTGTTCCTTTTTACACAAAGCAGCTTCATATTAAGACAGGATTTTTCTGCCTTAAATGTTAACCTTAGCGGGGCAGACAGCGGAAGCTCTCAAACACAGCCAAGGAGAATGCTGTCCGGGGCCTGCACTGCCTTCCATCAGGCATCGGCGGTACGATCCTGCCCAAAATTGCAATTTTAATCCAGTATATTTCCATCCGTGGAAAGAGTTACGACCTGCCACGGAATGAATTTCTCACTGTTTTGCAGGGCTGTTTTTGCGGCGTGCTCCAAGCCGCCGCAGCAGGGGACCTCCATGCGCACGATGACCACGCTCTTGATGTCGTTGTTACGAATGATCTCGGTGAGCTTTTCGGAATAGTCCACGCTGTCCAATTTGGGGCAGCCTACCAGCGTGATATGTCCCTTCATGAAGCGCTCGTGGAAGGCGGCATAGGCATAAGCGGTGCAATCGGCGGCAATGAGCAGCTTTGCTCCGTTAAAATAAGGCGCATTCACGGGAACGAGCTTGATCTGTACTGGCCACTGGGAGAGGCGGCTCTGCATGGCGGCAGGAGAGGCCGCGGGCCCTGCCGGCTCTGTAGGCCGGATCGTTTTCATCCGCGCACCGGGGCAGCCGCCGGGAAGGCGCATCCCCGTCTGCTGCATCCGCTGCTGCTTGTTGGCCAGCACCGCTGCCTCGTCATAGGCGGCAGCCTCCCGCTCCACAAAGGAGATGGCCCCGGTGGGGCAGGCAGGCAGACAATCGCCTAAGCCGTCGCAGTAGTCATCCCGCATAAGCTGCGCCTTGCCGTCTACCATGGCGATAGCACCCTCATGACAAGCGGCGGCACAGGCACCACAGCCTTTGCACTTGTTCTGATCGATTTCGATGATCCTCCGTTTCATTGCAATACCTCCTTGCTTTTGTGATTTGATTATAATAGAATTAAATCAACAAGTCGGTTGATTTTTCAACAAAAGAGGTTTTTATGAAAGATTATTTATCTGTAATCCGTTCGGCCCGGCTCTTCTCCGGTATATCGGAGGAGGAATTGACACCGATGCTCACTTGTCTCAAGGCCGAGAAAAAGGACTTCACCAAAGAGACCTTTGTACTGCGCACCGGTGATACAGCAGACGCGATCGGCCTTGTGCTGTCGGGAACTGTTCTGATCATGCAGGAGGATATTTGGGGAAACCGCAATATTCTTTCCAAGGCGGGACCGGGACAGGCTTTTGCTGCCGCATATGCCTGCGCTCCCGGCTCCAGGCTAAATGTGAGTGTTATGGCGGAAACACCTGTCACCGCGATGTTCATAAACGTAAAGCGCATTCTGGATGTGTGCCCGTCCGCCTGCTCGCACCACAGCCGGGTGCTACGAAACCTCCTCGGTGAGCTTGCCGAGAAAAACCTGCGTATAGGCGAAAAGCTCACACATATGGGACAGCGTACTACACGGGCAAAAATCATGTCCTTCCTTTCCGCAGAAGCGCAGCGGGCTGTCACAGGAGCTTGGAAGGATGAAAAAGGAAGGGCTCCTTGATTATCACAAGAGCCATTTTATCTTGCGGATATAGCGGCTTGACTCCGTGAGGGATATATCATTGGTTGTGGAGTATTTGCTGATGGAGCTCGGTAAGAGGCAGAAACAAAACGGAGCCGGTTTGGCTCCGTTTTGCGTTGCTTCGGTGCTGGCTTCGGACAGCATCTGCGTGTCAGCCGGCTCACGGAGGAAAAGGCCGCCGTGAGCCAGCCACAGCACTCCCGCCACACCGACATTGGCAATATACGCCGCAGACCTGCGGCTAAGTCATTTCACAAGGCCCTTGTCGGTCTTGGCCACATGCTTGAAGACCTCCTCAAAGCGATTAAGAGCTTCGTCGATGATCTCCGGAGTATCGGCCATGGAGGTATACAGGCGGCTGCCGGCCAGGGTGACGATGCCGTTGGCCATGTAGGCCGCGCCCATACGCTCCATGGAGTCCTTGCGGACATACATCATATCCTTGTTGCGCAACAGACCCACGGCGGACTTCAGGAAGGACATGGAGGAGAAGTCAAAGCTCATGGCGCCGGTGCACTCCAGGTGGACGATGGAGCCCTGGTTGTAGGCCACGAAGGGCAGGCCGTACTGCTGAATGAGGGACTTGAGGCCGTCACACAGGCGGTCGCCCATGCGGCCGGCAATCTCGCAGGCGTTGGTGCGCTCGATCTCCCGGATGGCCGTGTAGCCCGCCAGACACGACAGGGGATTGGCCGCCAGGGTGCCGCCCACATAGGCCCGGTGCTTGCCGGTGGCCAGGCCCGCCGCCATAAGCTGGGCATACTCCCGCTTGCCGCCTACGCCGCCGGCGGAGGGATAGCCGCCGGCCACGATCTTGCCGAAAATAGTCATATCCGGGACCACATCAAAGTAGCCCTGAGCGCCGGAGAGGGCCACACGGAAGCCGGTGACCACCTCGTCGAAGATCATCAGCGCGCCGTACTGGTCGCACAGGGCCCGGACGCCCTTGTTATATTCGTGGCCGATGGGCCGGGTGCCGCTTTCGGGGCCCACGGGCTCCACGATGACTGCCGCCGTGTCGCCCCGGAGCTTGTTGCGCCTGAGCATACGCTCCAGCATATCCAGGTCGTTTGGCCGCACCTCGTCGGTGGCGGCATAAGCGCCCCCCGGGATGCCGTGGGATTCCAGCAGCGCCCGGCTGCCGGGAATCTTCAGACCGTAGACCATTTGGTCGGACCAGCCGTGATAGGCACCGCCGATCTTAATGATGCGCTTTTTCCCCGTGGCGATGCGGGCGATGCGCAGGGAGGCCATTACTGCCTCGGTGCCGGAGCCCAGCATCCGGAACATCTCTACATTGGGCATGTGGCGGTTGATCTCCCGGGCGATGAGCATCTCAGACTCGTGGAGCAGGCCTGTGACGGGGCCGCACTCATTGAGCAGCTGAAAGACCTTTTCCCGGATCACGGGGTAATTGCTGCCCAGGATGGTGGGGCCGCCGGCCTGGAGGAAATCGATGTACTTGTTGCCGTCCTTATCGTAGAGGTAAGCGCCCTCGGCCTTGGCCATGCACATGGGAAAGGGCTTATTAAAGGCCAGATTGTGCTGCACGCCGCCGGGGATATACTTCTGGGACTCCTCATATACCGCCCGGGATTGGGTACACTTCTCATCGTAATACTTCAGGATCACATTATTATAATACTCGTCCGTCACCTCCCAAATGGGCTGGTCGGTGAGGGCCTTGAGCTGGGCATTGATCTCCTTGGGATCGTCCCATCTGCTGATGCCGCAATTATTCATGCTGCTGCTCCTTTCCTTGCTTCTTCTTAGCGATGTCGTTGGTATCCTTGCTGTTGCGGTAAACTACGAAATTGTCCCACAGGTACTCCAGGGACAGATTCAGGGCCATGTTGATGGCCAGGACAGCATACTCGTTCCAGCCGTGGGTGTCCGCCAAAAAATGCTCATTCCAAATGGTAAAGGGCGCAAATGGCACATAGAACAGGAACACCAAAAGCATGGCACGGGGCACATTGGCCGCGCTCTGGAAGGTGAACTTGCGGTTAAAGGTGAAGTTCCAAAGCACGCTCAGCACCAGAGCGATGGTATAGCAGATCCAGTGGCCGGGGATTTTCAGAACCTCCTCACAGAGGATCATGGCCAGGGTCTCGATGATGCCCGCCGAGGCGGAAAACAGCACAAATTTAATGACCCGGGCAGTTTCTTTCTTTTTCTCTGCTTGCATAGTCATCCCTTCCTTTTGGCATATTTTTTTTGGTAGATCAGGTGCATGAGCGCCGCATCTAATGCGCTGAGGTGTGCCTTTATACCCAGGCCCGCAGTGTGCAGGGCGCAGAGAGCGGATTTCTCCGTCAGCAGGCAAAGGGCCTCCCGGTCGTCCGGGTCCGCTGCCTGTACGATGGCGCCTACGCCCCGGACGAACACCGCGTCCCGCTTTTTAAGGGCCGGGATCACGTCCTCTGCCGCAGGCTCCACGCAGAGGACCCGGGGGCCCAGCATCTGGGCCATGTCATCCAGCTGGGCCCGGAGGGCTTCCCCTCGGTCTGCCCACAAAACGGCATAGTCACCGCCGGAAACTTCCGCATAGGGCACCTCCTGCCGCACGGCGGCCAGGAGTGCCTGCGCGCTTTCCTCCGAAATACGCCGGGGCGCAGCCTGGGGCATACACAGATTGCGCCGACAGATGTCCTCCAGGAGCTGGGCCCGTTTCATGGCCTGCTCCTGGTTTATCCCGCAGATAACCACCCCATGGCCGGACATGAGCACCGTGTGTGCTCCGGTGGCCAGGGCGGCCGAGACAGCGCCCTTTAGCTTTTTGGTGCCGGGCAGGCCGTATTGGGCCTTGGCCAGCCCCCCAAGGGCGGCCCGCTCCTCCGGGGTAATGTCCATGGCATCAAAGCCCGCCAGGCCCAGGGCCGAGGCGCAGCCTTGGTGGGTGTGGATGACGAAATTTACCTCCGGAAGCTGCGCATAGGCCGCCGCATGGACGCCCCGCTCTCCGGAGGGCTTGCGTGCGCCCTCCCAGGTCATGGTGGACAGCTCCACCTGAACGATGTCCTGGGGCCGGGTCTTGTGATAGTCCAGGCCGCTGGGCGTGATGAGAAAATGGTCTTTGTCCAAGCGGCTGCTGACATTGCCCCAGGTCCGGGCCACCAGACCCGTCTCCAGCAGCGCCAGGCCGGTTTGGCAGATCAGCTCTCTTTGTGCAGTTTCTTCCATGGTCTTGCCCCCTTAGTTCAGCGCGGCGAAGTTCTTTTTGTTGGCCGCGTAAAGATTTTTAAATACGTTATAATTCCGATCGTACAGGGCCTTGTTGGCGGGGCTGGGTGTATAGCGGGCCAGGGGACGGATGAGTCCGGCGGCTTGGGTCAGGCCGGCAATCTGACCGCTGCCAACCGCCACCAGCATGGCCGCGCCTACCGCGCCCACATCCTTGGTGTCGGCCACGGTTTCCACGGTGCGGCCCGTAACATCTGCCAAAATTTGGCAGGTGACCCGGGACAGGGCCCCGCCGCCGACAAAGCGGAGGGTAGAGGCGGTTTTCACCTTCTTATCCTCACACTCCAGCATCCAGCGCAAGTGGTAGCAAATGCCCTCCAGCACGGCCCGGAGCATCTCGGTCTTGCCGGTGTCCAAGCGGAGGTTAAAGAACATGCCGGATGCCTTGGGGTCCTCAAAGGGACAGCGGTTGCCGTGGAGCCAAGGAGTGAAGATCACGCCGCCCGCCCCGGGGGGAATGGCCTCGATGGTATCGGTCATGTAGTCATAGAGGCTCTCGTACACCGTCTCCTGGCTCTCGGCCACGTTTGTTTTTTGCAGGTAGATGCCGATCTCGTCCAGCACCAGGTGCTCCTTGACCCACTCGAAGCATTTGCCGGCGGTCTCCATCTCGGCAAAATAGTTGTATTTGCCCTCCTGGGCGCCCACGATGCCGGCGATCATGGAGATGATGTCCACCTCCTGGCGGTCAATGACCGTTCCGACCCAGCCGGAGGTGCCGGAGTAGATGTGAGTCTGCCCCACCTCCGTACAGCCGGCGCCCACGCCGATGAGGGTGGCATCCCCGCCGCCGCCGTAAACGGGGCAGCCCTCTGCCAGGCCCAGCTCCTCTGCCGCCTGGAGTGTCAGAGGCCCGGCCACGTCCGTACACTCGATGATCCGGGGCATATGGTCAAAATTCACCCCGTACATCCGGCACAGCTCACGGCTCCAGCGGCCCTTGCCGGGGCGGCTGTCATAGAGAAAGGTGGAGTAGGCCGAGTCACGAGTCATGACAAACCGGCCCGTGCAGCGGCCGATGAGGTATTCCTTCACGTCCAGCCATTTATGTATCCGAGCGTAGACCTCCGGTTCGTTTTTCTGGACCCACTTGTATTTCCACAGGGGATCCTTAACGCTGGTGGAAGCGGCCCGGGTGCGCCGCAGGCTGCGCAGAAGCATGAGGGCATTCACGCCGAAGATGGTGATGCCGTGAGTTTGACAGGCGGCAAACTCCTTGCCGCCCCGTTGGTCCATATAGCTCATGGGCCGGCGCAGGGCACGGCCTGCCTCATCCACCAGCACCAAGCCCTGCATCTGTGAGCAGAAAGAGATGCCCGCAATGGCCTTGGGATCCGTGCTGGTTTTCTCCAGCAGGCGGCGGGTGCTTTTAGCCATGGCCGCCCACCACTCGTCGGCGTCCTGCTCCGCGCCGCCGCCCGGTAGGATGTAGAGCCCATAGGCCTCGTACGCCCCGGCCAGCAGGCGAATGGTGTCCCTCACCTCAAAAAGGCAGGTCTTGACGCCGGTGGTGCCAACGTCATACGCAATCACATACAAGGCGATCCCCTCCTATTTTTAATGCATTTTTGATGAAGTGCATAAACGATTCCGTCATTTTTTCCGGCTCATCGGCGGAGTCCTTGCCCAGGAAGATGGCCATACGCTCCCGGTAATACTCGCAGCTGAAGGAGAATTGCAGCATCATAAACAGATTGTCCAGGAAAAAGGCAAAGGCTTTGGGATCCAGAGTGGGATCCACGGTGCCGGCGGCGCGGGCATTATCCAAAAGCCGAGCGTAGACCGCGGCGGTGCGGCCCTCGATCTCCCGGGCCAGCTCACGGGCGTACTTTTTGCAGCCGCCGGAGGTGATCTCATTATAGAGGGCGTTGTGGTTTTGGTGATCCCGGGCGTGGACGATCAAGGCGCTGACGATGCTGCGGATGCCGGACTCAATATCCGTCTCGTGGGCCACGGCTTCCTGCAGGACCTGGTCCAGCAGGGACAGGGAGTGACGCACGCAGGCCAGGAAAAAGCTGTCCTTATCGCCGAAATATTTATAGAGTACGCCCACGGAGACCCCGGCAGTCTTGGCGATGGTATTGATATTGGCTCGGTCCAGGCCGCACTGGGCGAACTGGTCGATGCCGGTCTCCAAAATGAGATCCAGGGTTTTTTCATCAAGCTTTTTATACATGTTTCTTCCTCATCCGCATGTCGTGAGCGACGGTTCACAAGATGTGTGTAGTATACACCTGTAGGACCATAACCGTCAATAGTTTTGTAAAAAAAAGAGAGGGGGAGGACAAAAAACGGACGAAATTTACCGAAATTAAGCGGAGAGGGGTGACTTTGGGGCGCCGGCTTAGCACAGTGGATATGAAAAACATCGCAGATTCTGCATTTTTCCCTTTTTTTGTCCATTTTCTCCTTAGGGGCTTTACTTTGCGAAGGAAATAGAATACAATATAACATGCATTTACATGCTATATGGGCATTGCTACGCCCTGTAGCGGGCAAAATGTTGCATTTACATCTAAAATGAGGAGATGCAAGAGAAAAAACAAACGGTCACTTTTCTTTCTTGCTTGGCAGAAACGAACTATGGCTATAAAAAGATTCATCATTATGGCAGACGGGAAGATGAAGCGGTGGAATAATCAACAGGTTCCCAAGCATCTGCTCCCCGTCCACGGCGAGCCTATCCTGCTGCGCACAGCGCGGCTGGCCCAGCGCTATGCGCCGGAGGCACAGGTCATTATTACATCCCATAACCCCGACTATGAGGCTCCCGGAGCCGTGCGCTATGAGCCGAAAAGCAACAGCTGCGAGATCGACCGCTTTACCTGGGAGCTGATCGATGATGATGTCTGCTTCTTATACGGCGATGTGTACTACACCGAGCAGGCTATCCGCCGGATCGTGGAGATGCCGGTGAAGGCCCTGGGCTTTGCCAGGAACGACACGGAGGTATTTGCCGTGAAGGTGGCAGACGGCGCCTACCAAAAGGACTGCATCCGGAAGCTGAAGGAGAAGGATCCCGCATGCCGTGGCTGGCAGCTGTATGAAATGGCCCAGCGGGATGGCTGTGCGGAGATATGCCGCATTGAGGACGAGACCACCGGCTTTAACACAGAGGAAGAATATCGGCGCTTTGCGGAAAAGGCGAATTGCTGACCGGACCGCCTGCGGCGAAATCCAAAAAAGAAAAGAAGTACATATATGGACGTTTTTAAACTGTATCGGAATTGCTTTAACCGCCTGCGGCTGTTTGTGCTGTATTGGCGGCGGATCGTGTTTGCCCCCAACCACATGAAGGTGGGCTTTCTTACAAAGCTGCGGGCCAACTTCTGCGGCGGTTTTTTGGCCGACCAGTGGGCGCTGTACGCCCTGGACGGGAAGAAAAAGAAAGAGTACCTGTCGGAGTTTGATTGGTATCGCTCCCGCTACATAAATGAGCCCTTTGACCAGATGCTCAACAACAAGGTGGTGGCCACGGAGGTGCTGCGGCAGTATGTCCGGGTGCCGGAGGTCTATCTGGTGAAGACCCGGGCGGGCATTGTGGATGCAGGCCACTGCACAAAGGACGGCGCCGTGGCCGTGGAGACCCTGCGCCGGCGCCGGGAGGCGTTTATGAAGCCCTTCGGCAAGGGCAAGGGCAACGGCGTACACCGCCTGCGCTATGACGGACAGGACTTTTGGGTGGATCAGGAGAAAAAATCCGCCGAGGAAATGAAGCGGTTATTCGAAAAGGAAAGCGAGTGGTATCTCTCCGAGACCATCACCCAGCACGCCTACGCAGCGGGGCTGTATGACAAGACCTGCAACACTATCCGCATGATCACCCTGCGGGATCCTGACAGCGGCAGGATCAAGCTGTTTTTCGCCGTGCAGCGGGTGGGCACGGCCAAGACCATCCCTGTGGACAACGCCAGCCAGGGTGGCCTTGTGTGCAGGATCGACCTGGAAACGGGGCGGCTGTCCCATGCAGGGTCCCTGCATACCACGCAGATTTATGAGGAGCATCCGGACTCCGGCATCCGCTTTGACCAGGTGATAATCCCGGATTGGGAGCAGACCAAGGCGGAGATCGTGAGCCTGGCGGAGAGCCTGCCTTTTTTGCACTTTGTGGCGTGGGATGTGGTGAAGATGGAGGACGGCACCAACTGCGTCATCGAGGCCAATACCTCCTCCGGCGTGAATATCATCCAGCTTTGGGGCGGTCAGCGCAACGGCGAGCTGGGGAATTTCTACCGTAAGCACGGTGTCATCCGGTGACAGTGAGACCCTAAGTGAGACCCTATGGGAGGAATCAAAAATGAGCGAAAAAAACAATAAGACTATAAACGGGCAGAAGATCTTCTGCCTGGCCTGCATGGGCCTGATGGCAGTGGCCAGCGTTGTGCTGGTGATCATGCTGTTTACCTCGGGCCTGCTGAACAAGGGCATCGTGTGGGCCATCACCGGCGGCCTGGCGCTGCTCAACGGCCTGCACATCTGGCTGCAGCTGGGCAAGGGAAAGGTGCACGTGGGCAAGACCGTGTGCGGCGTCATCGCCCTTCTGCTGACGGCGGCCATGCTCGTGGCCATGGTGGCCGTGGGAAAGGTGTCCGGTGCGTTCCGCGACATCTCCAAGGAGCGGAAGGAGGGCATCTACGTGGGCGTATATGTCCGCACGGATGACCCGGCCAAGGAGCTGAAGGATGTGAGCGGCTATCTGCTGGGCATCGCCGCACAGCCGGATCGGGACAACACCCTGCGGGCCCTGAAGGACATGGAGGATGCCGTGGGCATGGTGGAGGAAAAGGAGCTGGACTCCTCGGTGGACCTGGCCTCTGCACTGCTGAGCGGCGATGTGGACGCCATGCTGCTCAACGAGGCATTTCTCGACACCCTGGAGGAGACAGACGGCCTGACAAACCTTTCGGATCAGGTGAAGCTGATCCATGAGTTTTACTATGCCCAGGAGCCGGAACAGGTGGTGCCTGCCAATACGAACGTGCTGACGGACAGCTATATTATTTATCTCAGCGGCTCGGACGCACGCAGCACGGATGTATCCGTCCGTGCCCGGAGCGATACGAATATCCTGGCGGTGGTCAACCCCACCACCCACCGGATCCTGCTGGTGAACACGCCCAGAGACTACTATGTGCCCCTGGCGAGAAACGGACAGATGGACAAGCTTACCCATGCGGGCATTTACGGCATTGAGGAGTCCATTGCCACGCTGGAGAACCTGTATGGCGTGGATGTAAGCTACTATGCCCGCATTAATTTCTACGGACTCAAGGATATTGTAGACGCTGTGGGCGGGATCGACGTGGTTTCCCCCCTGAGCTTCACCCTGAGCACCAACGCCTGCTCTAAGTCCGGGGAGATTGACCGGGAAGTAGTGGAAGGTGTTAACCACATGGACGGCGCCAAGGCTCTGGCCTTTGCCCGGGAGCGCTACGGCTTTGCCGACGGCGATAACCAGCGGGGCAAGAACCAGATGGCTATCCTGCAGGCGCTGACGGCCAAGCTGACCAAGGCTTCGACCCTGGTGAATTATCAGAGCATCCTGGCGGCGGTTTCCAACAATATGACCACAAACCTCAGCTATGAGGATATAACGGCCTTGGTGCGCACACAGCTGACCAGCATGTCTGAATGGAAAATAGATACCTACGCCGTGACCCAGGGCAGCGGCAGCACCAGTCAGCCGTGCTACTCTTTGGGCGGAGCTGTGGCATGGGTCATGCCGCAGAACGAGGCATCTGTGCAGACGGCCCGGGAGATGATCCAAAATGTGCTGAACGGGACAGAGGATAGCCAATCGTAAGAGAACAATGGACAGAGATAGATATAGATAAGGAAAGGCGGAATCATGAAACACCAAGGGATGAGAAAACTGATGGCGCTCCTTCTTGCCGCCGTGCTGATGCTTCCGTGCGTGGCCGCAAGCGCCTTTGCCGAGCCGGCTTCGGGAGAGAACGGTTCCGTCGATGGGGCAATAACCGTGGGAGGGGTGACTACTCCGGGAGATTCTGCGTCCGGCGGTACTACTGATCCCGGTGAGGATCCAGATCCGGGTGTGAATCCGGATCCCGGGGTAGACCCGGATCCCGGGGTAGATCCAGATCCCGGCGTAGATCCAGATCCCGGGGTAGATCCGGATCCCGGGGTAGATCCGGATCCCGGGGTAGACCCGGATCCCGGCGTAGATCCGGATCCCGGGGTAGACCCGGATCCCGGTGTGGAGCCCGATCCTGGAGTAGGTGACCCTATGGTGGAGCCGACACCTGTGCGGGACGCATCGCTGCGTTCTATTTCCATAGCCTGCGGGGAGCTGTATCCGGCGTTTGACCCCCAGATATATGAATATACGGTTTATGTGACGGCGGAGCAATCGGAGAAAAGCTGCGCCATTACCGCTGTGCCCAGCGATTCCTATTCCAGCGTCAGCGTCAGCGGTGAGGAAAAATTCGTGAACACGGATATTAAACGCAAGATCCGCGTTTATAACGGCGGCCTTACGGAGGAATATACCCTGCAGATCCATGTGATGGATAACAGCGAGTATTACGCAAACGGTGTGCATTACGAGCAGATGAAAGAGCCGGATTTGACGGCGCTGCCGGGCGTATTCCGCACGGTGAGCGCAACCGGCTTCAAGGGGCGGATCGCCCAAAGCACGGGATTGTCCATGCTGCTGGTGCAGTATGAGGATTCAGCCAATGCCGAGCACACCATCTGGCGGCGGTACGAGCCGACATCCCGCACCCTGACGACGGTGTCCTTTGTGACCATCGAGGGGAAAAAGTATATCTCCTGCGACAGTGAGGATAATATCCTGTTTCTGAACAACAAGCAGGGGGACATGTATTACATCAAAAATGCGGACGGGCAGGTGGACCTGCTGGTGCGCACGGACAATGTGGCCCTGGAGGAAAAATCCGGCCTGCTGAGTCATATTTCCACGGCAGCGCTGCTGGCAGTGATTGCGGTGCTGCTGGCAGCCGGCGTATGGCTGCTGCTGAACTGGAAAAAGATGAAGGTAAAGAGCAAAAAGAGCGAGGAGATCGCTTATTTCCGGCCGTATCTCAGCTCCTATACGGAGGAGCGGGACGGGCAAAGAGAGACAATGGAAAAATAGAGAAAGCGCGGTGGTGAGGAACAATGGACGCTGTTGCAAAAAAAATAGAGATCCGCGAAGTCAGTCAGCGCAAAACGGCCTATTTGTTTATAAAGCGTGTGTTTGACATCGTGCTTTCCCTGGTTTTGATCGTGGTGCTGCTGCCGCTGCTGCTGCTTGTGATGGCGGCCATTGCGATCGACTCGCCCGGGCCGGTGATTTTTAAGCAGAAGAGGATCGGCTACCAAGGAAAAGAGTTCATGATCTTCAAGTTCAGGACGCTCAGTATAACCGCACCGGACAATGTGGCGACACGGAAGCTGGAGAATATCGACGGCTGCTCTACCAAGCTGGGCAGGCTCCTGCGCCGCCTGAGCATTGACGAGCTGCCGCAGCTGTTCAATATTCTGCGGGGCGATATGTCGTTTGTGGGTTTCCGGCCGGTGTGCACGTCTGAAAAAAAGCTCAACGCCCTGCGCAGAAAGATGGGCGTGTTTGAAGGGCGTCCGGGCCTCACGGGCTATGCCCAGGTGCTGGGCCGGGACAGCATCGGCGTTGCACGCAAGGCGCGGCTGGATGCGGAGTATCAGAGAAAACGCTCCCTGCGGCTGGACCTGTGGTGCATGGTGAAGTCCTTCACGGTGGTGCTGTCCGGAAGCGGGGTTATGTGAGTTTCCTGCGAATTGTCAGTTTATCCCTAAAAAATTAAAAGAAGGCAGAGAATAATGAATATCGTAAAAAAGGTCAAGCGAGAAAACGAACTTTGGAGTATCATGCGTCACGGCTACTCCCGGGGAATGGCCATCTCCTGGAGAAAGGCCGTCATGCGGGATAACCGGAACAATGCCAAGCGGTATGGGCGGAGTACGTTGGATGACATTCATCGGCGCGGATACCTGTCGCAGAGCATTAAGACATATGACCTGCTCAATGATCGGTCGGACAAGTATGTGACGGACTTTGAGTACATGTTTTTATCCCCTTACAATAATAACTTCAGCAAGTGGATCGGGGATATCATCACCACGAATCGCATACTGAAAAGGCAGAGTGAACACTGCCGCAAGGTTTACTTCTCCATATTCCAAAGACGCGGCGGGCAGATCATCCTGTCCAAGGGCGAGGACTATGACCGACCCTGCACAATCCAGGATGTGATCGATTTACTTATCAGCAAGGGTCGTGTGGAGCTGCGCCCGGCATTTTGGGAAAGCAAAAGTGCCCGATACGAGCTGAGCTATGAGAAGGAAATGATCTTCATAAACGGGCAGACCGGGCGGGATGACCAGGCACGCCTGCGCCGCCTGATCAATGGATTGCGGTCGAACTATGTGGTGGCAGAATGCGTTGACACACAGTTTGCCTTTTCTCCCAAACTCAGCGGTCGACACTATATCAAGTTTTGGCTGAGCAATGACGCGGGCGAGGAGCCGCAGATCCTGGACTATGAGTTGAACGTAAAAGCAGCGGGATGCAGCTGGGCGAATTGTTCTGTGGAGGAGGACGGCAGCTTTGCCCTGGGCGATGAAAAGTTCTTTGTGCCCGGGTGGCAGGCTGTCTGCACGGAACTGCTGCAGACGGCGCGCGAACTTGATCTGCTGGATTATTTCACGGTGTCCATCGCCCTGGATGACAAGGGCGGCTTTACCTTCCTACATTTTTCCGCAAAGCCATATCGGAAGAAGAGCCGCATCAGCCAGAAACATAACGACTATCTCAGAAGCAAGGCAGCTGACGCAAAGGAGCGCATGGGCGAAATTACCATGAAGATGCGTTGGGAGGACCTGAAGAGAAGACGGCATTACAGCTATCTTCAGAAGATCGGCCGCAAGGGGATCCGCCCCTATATGCAGCAGCTTTGGCTGGATCAAATGGAAAGCGATCGCCAGAACACCAAGACCACGACCCTTGCGCAAAAAAAATGGTGCTGGGAGCGGGGCTTCCTGTCCTTCCGTATCGAGCAGTACGGCCTCACGGAGGAGAATTACAAGAACTTCCTCTCGGATTATGACTACCACTGGCTTAACCGGATCAACAACATCTATCAGCTTTGGGTGAATGACAAGACAACCTTCCGCCTGGTCCTGGATCCCTTTGCGGACTATATTCCGAAATACTATTTCGCTATCACCAAGCGGCGCGGCGCACCCCATATCAGCAGAATGTGGGATTGCGACGAGGATGTGCAGCCCAATCTGAAGGGAATACTGACCATGCTGGAGCGGAAGGGGAAGTTGGCTATGAAGCCTTCCTCCGGCACCCATGGAGATGGATTCTATTGCCTGGCCTATGAGGACGGGAAATATACCGTCAACGGCGAGGAGACGACAGCAGATCAGCTTTGGCAGATCATTGCCCAGCGGAAGTCGTTCTATGTTATCACCGAATACATCAACATGCATCCGATGCTCAAGGCTATTTATCCCAAGTCTGTCAACACGGTGCGGGTGATGGTGATCAATTCCCACGGCTATGATCCAAAAATCATGCAGACCTATATGCGTATCGGTTCGTCTACCACCGGATTTACCGACAATGTGGGTTACGGCGGCATCTGCGTGATGGTGGATTCCGAAACGGGAGAACTGCATGACCCGGAGACCATCGCGGAGCACAGATTCCATCCCTGCCCCGTCCACCCGGATACCGGAACGCCCATTGCCGGTTTTCTGCCCAACTGGCAGGAGATTCGCGAAAAGGTGCTGGATATTTGCCGCTATTTAGGCGAACTGGAGTACTTGGGCTTTGACATCGCTATCACGGAGGAAGGCTTCCAGGTGATCGAGATCAATATTCATCAGGACCTGCACAAGGTAGCCACCCACAGCCAGGAGATCAAGGACTTTTTTAAAGAAAAGATTGAAATCAAGAAAAAAGCATATAAAATTAACTAAAAATAAAGGGGGACTTAGAGAATGAAATTAGGAGTTTTAAAGGACATCAAGAAAGAAGAGTACAGGGTCATTCTCACTCCCAGCGAGGTGGAGAATATCATCCAGGACGGACATCAGGTGCTTGTGGAGCGCAGCGCCGGTGAACGGGCCGGGTTTCCGGATAGAGAGTACGAAGAGGTGGGCGCTGTGCTCTCAGATCGGTATGAGATATATCGAGAGTGTGATATGGTTGCCAAGGTCAAGGAAATCGACCCGTCTGAGTATCCTCTGCTGCGCGAGGGACAGATCGTATTTACCTGCATCCATCCGGCGGCCCATCCCCAGGAAGTTGATGAACTTCTAAAGAAAAAGGTCACAGCCTTTGCTGCGGAGGACAGCCATCGCCATGGCTCCCCCAACTGTGAGGCAGCGGGCAAGGCCGGCGTCATCATGGGCCTATACTCCATGATGACCATCAATGGCGGCTGCGGAAAGTTTGTCAGCGGATTGGGTACGGCGCCCGGCATCCATGCCTTGGTGCTGGGCTGCGGCATAGTGGGCAAGGCGGCTATTGAGGTACTGCAATCCTTGGGCGCATGGGTGACAGTGGCTGCCACGAACGTCGGACACCTGCGCACCATTGCCTCCAAATATGATGGGAAAATCAACACCATTGTTTCCAACCGCTATAACATCCGGCGCATCCTGCCGCAGGTGGATATGGTGGTCAACTGTGTCCGTTGGGATAAGAGCAACACCCAGTTCCTGATCGACCGGTCTATGGTGGCAAGTATGCCCAAGGGGTCTGTCATCGTGGATATCAGCAACGACTATGGTGTGATTGAGACCTTCCATGAGACAACGCATGATAACCCCACTTATGTGGAGGAGGGCGTAGTGCATTACTGCGTCAGTAACATCCCCAGCGCTATCGCAAATTCCACGTCCATTGCCATTGCTGCAGCGGCAGAGCCGCATATCCGCAGCATCCTCAATAACGGCATTGCAGAGGCCTGCGCCAAAGACGGATTTTTGCGCCGGAGCATGGTGACGCATAAGGGATATTTGACCCATGAGGAGACCAGCCAGATCCAGAACAGACCCTGGATCCAGCCGGAAAAGCTCCTTGGCCTTGAGGGCAGAAAGCTGGATTACGCACCGAAGAACACGGTAGCCGTGTCCGAAAACTATTATAAACTGCCCTGAGCGGCTGCGTGCGCACAATTGCATAATAAAAAGATCATGTAACGGTGGTGTGTGAAGTACGGTGGGATCGGCTAAAGTGAAAAATAAAATGAGAGCGCTGGGAATGGTCCTGGGCGGATATACATTCCATGCTGCACAGTTTTATCTGCGGATGGAAAAGACTTGCCCGGAGGCAAACCGTGCGCTGCTGAAAAAACTGCTACTGAGCGATCCTATGCGCAAACGCATGGACGAGCTATTCGCGGATCTGCTCACCACCACCCGTGTTTTAGGACGAGAGTATTTCCCGAGCCTGTATGGCCTGGCCGTCACGGTTGGCGGCAGGCGTATAGTACCTCTTGCGGGTGCAGCACCGGAATTAACGGCAAAAGATTGGCTGACATTCCTGCGGGAGCGGAATGGCTGCTGGATCCTGCCGAATGAGCACCGGGCCAAGGGCCGGCTGTACCGAATTTCCCGGCAGGGAGAGATGCTCCTCTTGGACGGGGCCGAACAGACCGATGCGGAGTTGCTTGCGTTTCTAAATCAGCTGCCTGACCAAACATTGCTGTTGGAGCATATAGAGCCCGCAGGTGATGCCTGCCCGGAAGCAGAGTTTCCGGTACTCCATTATGCGCTGCTGCGCAGAGAATGCGAGACGGAGGAGATTCTGCTGCAGTGGGAGGATCACGGATATAAAAAAGGATACAGCCCATTTAGTTTTTCCACCGTTGACCGCAAGCCGGATCGACAGGATGACCGTGTTCGCGGGGTGGGAAATTTTGCCCAGGAAATTGCCCGGCATTATCCCGAAATGCCCTATGTCGGCGTAAACGCTGTGCTTACAGAGGATGGATTCACTGTGCTGCGGGTGGATACCGGGACGGAGCTTGCTTGGGTGCATCCGCTGACGGATTCGTGCCGCCGGGCCGCGCAGATCCTGTGCGGCGGCAGGAAAAAAAACACACTGAAAGATGTGTTTGCCCGGATCCGTGCTTACACCTTTGCGTGGCGGGCCCATCGCCGGGGATTTGTGGACTTCATGTACCGTAACTGGCTGCGAGGTGTGCAGGAGGATAACCAAACGGCGCATACGACCAGAGCACAGAAGCGATGGGCGCATAAGCGGGGCTTTTACTCCTACCGTATTGCCCAGTATGGGCTGACGGAAGAGAATTACCGGAGCTTTTTATCGGACTATCAGTACAAGCGCCTGCGGCCGCTGAATCCGGGCTTTCAGAAATGGTTTTGGAATAAAACCAACCTGCCCGATATTTTGGCGGACTACAGTGAGCACCTGCCCCGGTACTTCTTCCGGATATTGGTCAGCAATGGCAGACAGCGGATTTTTGGCTATCAGGGCCGGGGGGAATGCAGCTGGCGCGATGTAATTGATTGCTTGGACCGGGAGGACGAGCTGGCTATGAAGCCGGCTGTGGGCTCTCATGGAAAGGGCTTTTTCCACCTGCACCGGGAAGATGATTCGGTATACCGAGTGAACGATAGATCCTGCACCCGGGGGGAATTGGAGGATTTCTTCTGCGGGCTTGATACGGACTATATCGTTACAGAGTATATCCGGATGCACCCCTATTTGGAGGAGATATACAGCGGCGTTACGGGTACTGTGCGGCTTATGGTGCTGTGCAGGCAGGGAAATGTGTCTGTTCGCTATGGATATTTCCGCATTGGCACCAGCTTTACAGGAGCAACAGATAATATCGCATATGGAGGATTGGTCGTTCCCTTGGATGTTCAGACGGGTACATTCAGTGGGGCTGAGCTGTTACGGGAGCACCAGTTTTTGCCATGCCCGGTGCACCCGGACACAGGTCGGGAGATCAGAGGGCAGATGCCCCACTGGCAGCAGTTGGTAGACGAGATCTGCCACATCAGCAGAAATCTGTCACCATTGGAATATTTGGGTTATGACGTTGTTGTGACAGAGGGTGGATTCAAGATCCTGGAGGTGAATCTTCATCAGGATCTGCATAGATACCCTCTGTACCCGGCAGATGTCAAAGAATACCTCACCGAAAGAGCGGCGCAGAAGGATAAACGCTTCGGCCCCGGGTGATGGCAAGAGAGTAGAGTATGAAAACACTTTGGAAGATTATTATTTCACATATCCAGTACCGCAAACAGATTCTGCAGCTGGCAAAAACAGATCTGATCAAGACCTATCGCGGAGCACTGCTGAGCTGGGGCTGGGCGATCTTAAAGCCGGCCATAACCATTGCGGTATACTATTTCGCTTTTACGGTGGGCCTGCGCACCGGAAAACCGGTAAAGGGATACCCATACTTCCTGTGGCTTATTTCAGGATTTATCCCCTGGTTTTATATCTCCGCTATATATACCGGGGGGGCCTATTCCCTTCATAAGTACGCATTTTTGGTCAAAAAAATCAAGTTTCCCGTCTGCTGTGTGCCGATGATCGTGGGCCTGTCCAATATGATCGTGCATCTGGCGCTGACATTGCTGATGGTCATCATTTTCATCGCTATGGGTGCGCCGGTTACCATCTATCTGGCACAGCTGCCGTTTTACTGGCTGCTGATGCTGATGATGGGCGTGGCGTGGGGCCTGTTTTCCGGACAGGTCACGGCGGTCAGCAAGGATTTTTATCAGCTTGTCCGCAGCTCATTTACGGCGCTAATGTGGCTGTCCGGTATTTTTTATCAGATTTCCAACATTAAGGGCGCCACCCTGCGTTTTATCCTGCGGCTCAATCCCATAACCTATCTCATCGATGGCTTCCGATACTGCTTCATCGACCATGTATGGTTTTGGGAGGAACCAATGTCACTGCTGCGATTTATGCTGGTTTACCTGCTTTTCGTGTTTTTGGGCGTCAAGATCTACAGCCGCACGGAAAAAACCATCACGGATGTTTTGTAGAGGTACGATATGACTGAAGAACACGAGGTAGTAATACAGTTCCGAAACGTGACAAAGACTTTCGACCTGTTTAAAAACGACAAGCAGCGCCTGAAGTCTTTGCTGTTTCACAATACAAATGCCAAGAAAAAAGTCGCCATAGATAACCTGTCCTTTGACATCCGCCAGGGGGAGGCCGTGGCGATTCTGGGCAAAAACGGCGCCGGGAAATCCACCATGCTGAAGATGATCTCCGGCGTGACCTTTCCAACGGTGGGCTCGGTGCGTGTCACCGGCCGTGTCAGCGCCCTGCTGGAGGTTTCCGGCGGCTTTGACCCGGAGCTTTCCGGCCGGGAGAATATCTATTTCCGCGGCGAGCTGCTGGGCATCAGCCGGGAGGAGCTGAAGGAGATGGAGCCGGACATTGTGGCTTTTTCGGAGCTGGGCAGCTATATCGATATGCCCATCCGCACCTATTCCAGCGGTATGAAATCCAAGCTGGGCTTCTCCATCAACGCCAATATCCGCCCGGATATCATTATTGTGGACGAGGCCCTCAGCGTGGGCGACAAGGATTTCCGCGCTAAGTGCCGCAGACGGATCGCAGAGATTTTGAACAGCGGTGTGACCTTCCTCTTTGTCACCCATTCTACGGCGGAGGCGAAGAATTTCTGCAAGCGGGGCTTGGTGATTCGCGAAGGAAAGCTGGTCTTTGACGGAGATATTAAAGACGCGGCGGCGTTTTATGAAAAAATGCATGTGTAGAGGTTGAAAATGTCAACATTTATAAATGGCAGAAAGAAAAAGCAGTGCCGTGATGCCTACTCCCAATCGGTATTCATTGATTTTGTGGAACGGCACCAGCACTTGGCAGCGGTGAACTATCCGGATTCCTTTGAAGCGGAGCTGGACATTGTCAATAACGTGACCTTTGCCAAGAGCTTGGCCCGCAGGAGGCTGATCCATCGCAACAAGCTGGGCGGCTACAGCGCCACCAGAGAGGGACGAAAGCTGATCGACCCGGAATATGTGGCATTTTATCGGTTTTGCAGCCCCTATGTAGATGTATGCGACTTTGAGCAGGAGCGGGAGCAGCACCGGGAGGAGAGCTTCTGCGCGGCTATGTGGAGTATTCTCCTGCGGGAAATGCACCGGCGGATGCAGAAGGGCGATTTTCCCGCTGTCTGCAACCTGCACAGAGACATTGCGCGGCTGTATGAGCTGGAGCAGTGCAATGAACAGGCGGCCTATCATTTTGTGACGGCACTTTACATTCAATACAGCGGTCTGCCGTATTATAAGGATCTGCTGCTTATGCTACGGGGTGCCAAAAAAGAAAGTACGGTGCGGGATTCCTTCGGTGCTATTTATGCGCCGCCCATGATTGTGGATGGAATCAAACGGCATATCGGCCGGATCACTCCGGATTTTGTGCGGGAGGTATTTCGCCGCAATCCGCTGGTCATTAACCTGTGCAGCCCGGAGATGCTGTATGAACTGATTCAGACGCTGTGCAGCGGGACCTATGACGACAAGGTCTGGCAAGGGAAGCTGCGAGAAGCCTTTGGGGCGCTGATGGAAAACGCGAAAAAGGCCGGGGCGGCTGCCCGAGCGGTGCCCGGGCGGAGAATGGAGCCGGACGGAGGAAAGCTATGAAAGCGATCGTGGGCGTGGTCCGCTGGCTCATCAGCGTCCTGTTTCTGCTTCGGCGCAGGATGGGTGTGAGGCACAGGACCTGCTTTTTTAGCCGCCAGGCCAGCCGGCTTACGCCGGATTTTGCCCTGCTGCAGCAGCAGCTCCGCAAAGCAGACCCCACCATGGACATCGTGACCATCTGCTGCCGCTATCGGGGCCGGCAGGATGGATTGCTGCGCTTTTTGCGGCAGTGCGTGCGGAGCGTTTTCCTGGCTGCCTCGGCCCAGGTATGTGTGCTGGACGGTTACTGGCCCACCATCTGCCTGCTCCGGGATAAAAGGGACCTGCGGGTGATCCAAATCTGGCATTCCGTGGGGAAAATCAAGAAATCCGGGTATCAGACCTTGGATAAGCCCTCCGGGCGATCCGGTGCCATGGCCCGGGCCCTGTGTATGCACCGGAATTATGACGCTATTATTGCCGGCGGTCCGGCGTGGAATCCGTTTTACTGCGCCGCTTTTGACGTGACGGAGGACAGGCTTCGCAACTGGGGCCTGCCGCGGCTGGATCACCTGGTTTCTGCAAAGGGAGAGGCAGCACAGTGCCGAAGCAGATTCCCGGAGCTGGCCGGGCGTACGGTGGTTTTGTATGCACCTACTTATCGTACATACCCCTTGGAGCTGCCGGATCCGGATTTTTCCTGCTTCCCTAAGGACCGGTACGCAGTGCTGTGCCGCTTCCATCCGAATCAGGCGCTGGCGGGCGGCAACCGGGACAGTGATTATCCCCAGGAGGATATTTTTGACCTGCTTCAGATGTGCGATTATTTTATCACTGACTATTCCTCTCTGGCGCTGGAGGCAGCGGCCATGGACAAGCCCACGCTGTTCTACCTGCCGGATGATGAGCGCTACCGCAGCGAAAACGGCGTGAACATAGATCTTTTTCAGGCCATGCCCCACTGCACCTTTACCTCCCAGGAGGACCTGTTCCGCATGATTGACAGCGGCGCATATCCCATGGAAGCCCTGCAAGCATACAAAAAAATGTATCTGCCCCAGGATCTGGGCCACGCCACCGAAAAAATCACAGAGCTTATTCTGCAGGATGACAGAACGCTGAAGAAGGAAGCTGCTGCTTGCTGAAAAACGGTGAAATATTATACTGAATAGTGCGCACCCCTATGAAATTGTCATTGCCATGCCAAGGCACATACAGATAGTACAATCCCCTTAGATATCAAGGGAAACCCCGGCTCTGATGGAGAAGACTAAAAACTGCGGCGCAGAAAAGTATTGAAAAAAATATCTCCAAATAACAATAGGTGAAAAGCTGCCAATCAAAGCTTGCAAAAATGAGGGGACGAATTCCGTAATTCCTTCGCCTCTCGTTTTAGGCCCACCTGAAGCATACGGGAGGGCCTTTCCTTATGGCAGAAGCATTTTGCGTGTTGCCCTCCGCGGCACTAAAACGAGGCCTGGCATTTATAAATGCCAGGCCTCGTGAGGTTTTATTAACCTTTACTTCATTTAGGAATCGTGGGATCCTGAGACGAATTCCGGCTGTATTCAGGCTGACAATTCACGCATCGAGGGAGGATTATCTTCTGCCGAAGAAATAATCATACAGGGAGTCGAAGCTGCTGTCCTGCTGGGGCTGCTGCTCCTGCTGGGTGCTGTCCGTGTCGTCTGTCTTGGCGTCGAAGGTCAGCTCCGTGGTTTGGGTCTGGCCGTTCCGGTAATAGGTCACGGTCACGGTGTCCCCGGCCTTGTGGCCCTTCTTGGCGGCGGTGAGATCTTCCATAGAGGTGATGTCGGTGCTGTCCACCTTGGTGATGACATCGCCCATCTTCAGCCCGGCTTTTTCACCGGCACCGCCCTTGTTTACGCTGTAAACAAAGGCACCGCTGGTCTGGTCGATCTGGTACTGGGCGGCCATCTGCTGGGTCATGGTGCCGGCGGTGATGCCGAAGGAGGGCTTATTGGTAATTTGGCCATTTTCCATAATGTCCGTGATGATGGCCTGCACGTCACCGATGGGAATGGCAAAGCCCAGGCCCTCCACGGTGGTGTCGGAATAGCTGGAATACTTGGCGGATACAATGCCCACCACCTCGCCGTACAGGTTCATTAGCGGGCCGCCGGAGTTGCCGGGATTGATGGAGGCATCCACCTGGATCATGTTGAAGGGCGTGCCGTCCACGTTGATGGCACGGTCACAGCAGGACACGATGCCCTGGCTCATGGAGAAGGTCAGCTCGCCCAGGGGATTGCCGATGGCCAGCACCGTATCACCCACATTGACATCCTCGCTGCTGCCCAAGGTTACGGGCTGCAGGCCTGTGGCGTTGATCTTCAGCACAGCCACATCATAGTCGCTGTCGCTGCCCACAACCGTGGCGGGGTACTCCGTGCCGTCATACATGGTTACTGTTACAGAGGAGGCACCGCTGATGACGTGGTGGTTGGTGACAATGTAGCCGTCCTGGGTGATGACAAAGCCGCTTCCGGAGGAGGCCGACTCCACCCGCTGACCGAAAATGTTGGTGGACACGGCAGAGCAGTTGATGCTCACAATACTGTTCACTGTGGAGGCATACACCTCAGCAGGGGACATGAGGGCCTGGCCGGTGACCTTTTTCACTGTAACCTCCTGGGCAGTGCGATTGCTCTGCTGGATGGTAGTCTTGCCGCTTTTGGACAGCGCCGCACCGCCGTAGCCCGCTGCGCCGCCAACCACCGCACAGGCCAGCAGCAGGGCTGTAATCTTCACACCGGTCTTGTGCCAGAAGGAGGGCTTTTTCGACACCGCCGGGGCCTCATGCCGGTCCTGGTCCTCCTGGGAGCGGTAGTTATAATGGTAGAGATTGTCGGGATTACTGTATCCTTCGTTCTCGGGTCTGTAATCGTTATTCTCGTTCATAAAGAAACCTCCTATCTATCCTTCTCTTTTTTTCGCAGGGGAATGCTTGTGACCTGGGGAAAAATGTTGTATAATATGTTTTGGTTTTACCCTTGTCAACCGATTGTAATTATTATACTACTCTTTTATCTTAACTAAAGCTTTAAAAAATATGAATTTTTTTAGGAGGAAAATGCGTTGCTGAAGCTGGAGCAGGTGAAGCTGGAGCCGGGACAGCCCGAGGAGCTGCTGGCGGGCAAGGCGGCGCATATGCTGCGCATCCCAACGGAGGATATTCTCAATCTGTCTGTCCTGCGCAGGGCAGTGGACGCCCGGCAGCCACTGCGGCTGGTATACACCCTGGCGGTGCAGGTGCGTGGTGAAAAGGCTGTGCTGCGCAGGTGCCGGGATAAAAGCGTGACCGTTTATGCGCCGGAGTATTACACGCCGCCTTGTCCGGCGGCCAAGGACCCGGATACGCCGCCGGTAGTGGTGGGTGCGGGGCCTGCGGGGCTGTTTGCGGCGCTGATTTTAGCAAATGCCGGGAGGAGGCCTATCCTTCTGGAGCGGGGCCAGCCTGTGGAGCAGCGACAAAAGGATGTGGCGGCCTTTTGGGCCGGAGGCCAGCTAAACACGGAGTCCAACGTGCAGTTTGGCGAAGGGGGCGCCGGGGCGTTTTCAGACGGAAAGCTGAACACCGGCACCAAGGACCTGCGGCACCGGTGGATCCTGGAGCAGCTGGTCTCCTGCGGTGCGCCGAAGAGCATCCTCATTGATGCAAGGCCTCATGTGGGGACGGACAGGCTGCACATTGCACTGAAAAACCTGCGGCGGAGGCTGCTGGACCTGGGCGCGGACATACGCTTCGGACACCGATTGGAGGGGATCGAAGCTCCGGAGGGAGAGCTGGCGGCGCTGGTCGTTTCCGGCCCGGAGGGGAGCTACAGGCTCCCGGCCCGGCAGCTGATCCTGGCCTTGGGCCACAGCGCCCGGGACACGGTGGAAATGCTCTATGACCGGGGACTGTCTATGGAGGCCAAGCCCTTTGCCGTGGGGGTGCGGATCGAGCATCTGCAAAGCCATATAGACGCAGTGCAGTACAAGGAATACGCCGGACACCCGGCTTTGCCTGTGAGCACCTACAAGCTATCCTGCCACCTGCCCGGCGGACGGAGCGTGTTTTCCTTCTGCGTGTGCCCCGGGGGAGAGGTAGTGGCAGCGGCTTCGGAAAGGGAGCGCACGGTGACCAACGGCATGAGCGAATACGCACGAGACGGGGAAAACATCAACGGCGGCCTGCTGGTGAATGTGACGCCGGAGGACTTCGGAAGCGGGCATCCCCTGGCGGGCATCGCCTTTCAGAGACGGCTGGAGGGGGCGGCCTACCGCCTGGGCGGCGGGTACACGGCGCCGTGTCAGCGGGTGGAGGACTTTCTGCTGCGCCGACCCAGTACCGGCTGCGGCGGTGTGAGGCCCAGTTTCCGGCCCGGGGTGCGCTATGCGGACCTGCATGAGTGTCTGCCGGAGTTTATTACCCAGGCCTTAGAGCAGGCACTGCCTATTTTAGATAAAAAGCTCCCGGGCTTTGCCCATGGGGATGCCCTGCTGACGGCGGTGGAAAGCCGCTCCTCGGCCCCGGTGCGGATCCCACGGGATGAAAACTATGAGAGCAATATCCGGGGGGTGTTTCCCTGCGGCGAGGGAGCCGGCTATGCGGGAGGAATCCTATCGGCGGCAGCGGACGGGATGCGCTGCGCAGAAAAAATTCTGGCGAAAAATCTTTAGATTTTTCGTGTTTTATGAGACACTGTTTGCATGGGGCGCGGCGAAGCTCGCTTTTGCCGATGTCCATAAGTCATATAATAGGAGGTATACATAAGATGAAAAGAATTGCGGCTGTGGAATCTTTTTTTTCCCCGGAGCACCGGGCAGCCATTGAAAAAGCGGCTGCGGAATGTGGCTTTTCGGTGGATTACTTCACCCAGGGCCACTTACCGGCGGACCAGGCAGCAGATTACGAGATTATTTACGGCATGTGCCCGCCCCAGGAGCTGAAGGCGGCAGCCAACCTCAAGTGGCTTTGCTGCAGCTTTGCCGGGGTGGATGCCTACACGGACGAGACCATCTATCCTAACCCGGATGTGCTGCTGAGCAACTCCTCCGGCGCCTACGGTATTACCATCTCCGAGCACATCCTCATGGTGACGCTGATGATGCTGCGGCAGATGCCGAAGTTTGAGGAGATCGTGAAAAACCGGGAGTGGGAAAAGGGCCTGAGCATGCGGTCCATCTGCGGCAGCAGCATTACCGTTCTGGGTACCGGTGACATCGGCACCAACTTTGCCCGCCGGGCCAAGGCTTTGGGGGCCAAGGTCATCCGGGGTGTGCGGCGGACCAAGAAGGCAGGAGATCCTGCCTATGACGAGATGTACACTTTTGAGGAGCTGGACAGCGTTCTGCCCAAGACCGAAATCCTCGTCATGGCTCTGCCGGCCACCAAGGAAACCAACCACATCCTCTCCCGGGAGCGCATTGCCCTGCTGCCGGAGGACGCGTATGTGGTGAACGTGGGCCGGGGCAGCGCCATTGACCAGGAGGCTCTGATGGAAGCGCTGAACGGCGGACACCTGGCCGGAGCGGCGCTGGATGTATGCGTACCGGAGCCGCTGCCCAAGGATCACCCTCTGTGGGATACCAAAAATCTGCTCCTGACCCCCCACATCAGCGGAAATATGTCTCTGGGCATTACCAGGGACCTGGATGTGGAGCTGTTCTGCGAGGATCTGTGCAACTACGCCGCCGGGCGCAGGCTCAAGCGGCTGGTGGACCGGAAGATCGGATATTGAGCAGTATTATATTAGATAAAAAAATGAAAGCCGCCCCACTCGGGGCGGCTTTTTTATAGAATGGGAGACGGAAGTGGGGTTACTTGCCACGCAGCTCTGCACCCAGGTTTTTCACCAGCTTCTTTACGGCAGAAGCGGCGCAGGCCTCGATCTCGGCAGAGGTGAGGGTTTTTTCCGTGGAGCCGATGGTCAGGCGGATGGTCACGGACTTCTTGCCCTCCGGAATCTGCTTGCCGTGATACTCATCCACAAAGGCGGCACCGTGGAAAAGCTCATTATGAATGCCGGAGAGGATGCGCTGCATATCCGCCCACTGGGTCTCGGCATCAAAGAGCAGGGAGACATCGTAGTCCGTCATGGGATACTCGGCCAAGTGGGTGAAGGAATTGGTGCGGGAGCGGAAGGGCACCAGGGCATCGGCATCCAGCTCAAAGAGCATGACGCTCAGATTCTTAATACCGCAGGCCATGGAGGCCTTCTTGTTCAGCAGGGCCAGGTTGCCGATGCGCTTATCGCCCAGACAGATATTCAGCCACACCACATCGTCGGCCCACAGGGGCTTTTCCTCCTGGCGGAAGGTGAAGCCCTCCATATGGGTGTACCGGGGCATACTCTCGATAACGCCCTTGGCCCGGCGGAAGAGGTCGGTGACGTTCTTGCTGTCACCGGCGAAGGCGCCGGCGATGTTCTTGCGCTGGGAGGGGAGCTTTTCCCGGCTGTCATAGGGGGTGGTATAATCCGCGTCCCGGAACACCTGGGCGCACTCGAAGATGGAGAACTCCGTGAAGAAACGCTCATTTTTCACCACGGCCTTGCACAGATTGGGCAGCAGGGAGGAGCGGATGAGGCTCTCGTCGGGAGAGGGGGGCGTGGACAGGGAGAGGATGCCGGTGGTATCCTGCAGAATGGCGCTTACATACTGGTCGGTCATCCAGGGATAGGTGAAGATCTCCTGCATCCCGCAGCGGATGGCCAGATACTCCTTGATACGCCGCTCCAGGTCCTTATCCAGCTGGTTGATGGCCCCGTCAAAGGAGGTGGTGATGGGGGCGGCCCGGAAGTTCTCGTACCCGTACATACGGGCTACCTCCTCCATAATGTCCGCCTTGATGGACACATCGCCGGTGGAGCGCCAGGTGGGGACCACGATGTGCAGGTTGTCCCCGTCAAAGGTCAGACTGTAGCCCAGCTCGCCCAGCTTTTTGGCAATGTCCTCATTGGGGATGCGCTTGCCCAGACGGCGCTCCAGCCAGGTGAGGGAAACATCAATTTCTGCCTGTTGAAGCTTATGAGGATAGCAATCCACAAAGCCCGTGACCTTCATCTCAGGGTAAAGCTCTGCAAACAGGGCTATGGACAGGTCCAGCGCCTGATCGCAGCGCTCGGGGTCGATGGCCTTTTCATACCGGGCGGAGGCCTCGGTGCGGTTGTCATAGCGCAGAGCTGTGCGGCGGATGCCGGCGGCCTGGAAGTTGGCTACCTCCAAAATCACCTTGTTGGTGGTGGGGAGGATAGAGTCCTTGGCGCCGCCTATGACGCCCGCCAGGCCTACCACCCCGGCGTCATCGGCAATGACCAGATCGTCGGTGGACAGGGGCAGGTCCTTGCCGTTGAGCAGCCGGAGCTTTTCCCCTTTATCGGCCCGGCGGACGATGATGTGGCCGGCGATATGGTCGGAGTCATAGGCGTGGGAGGGCTGACCCGTGGCCAGCATCACATAGTTGGTAATATCTACCAGGGCGTTGATGGGGCGCATACCCACCTTCCAAATGCGGCTACGCATCCAGTAGGGGGCGGGCTTCACGCTCAGGCCCTCGATCTGCGTGCCGGTCATCCGGGGGCAGCGGTCACTGTCCTCCACGGTGATGGTGAGGCCCGCGGTGTTTTCTACATTCCGGTCAAAGGGGGGCAGGGGATTCATGGGCAGATCGTACAGGGCCGCAATTTCCCGGGCGATGCCGTAGTGACCCCAGAGGTCCGGGCGGTTGGTCATGGATTTGTTATCGATCTCCAGGATGATATCGTGGAGGTCCAGGGCGTCGGCCAGGGGGGTCCCGGCGGGGGCATCAAAGTCAGACAGATCCAGGATGGTGGCCTCCTCTGTGAAGGGAAAGAGGTCAAAGAGGCCGATTTCACTGCTGGCGCAGATCATGCCGTAGCTCTCTACGCCGCGGAGCTTAGAGGCCTTGATCTCTACCGGCTCTCCCTCGCCGTGCCAGCGGCAGTGGGCCCCGGGCAGGGCCACGGCCACCTTCATGCCGTCACGGAGATTGATGCCGCCGCACACGATGTCCTTTATCTCGCCGCCGATGTCCGTTTTGCACACACGGAGCTTGTCGGCATTGGGATGCTGCTGCACCTGCTGCACTACGCCTATCACCATGTTATGGAAGCCTTCGGACAGATCCGTGGCATCCTCCACCTCCACAGTGGACATGGTCAGGTCGTAGGAAAGACGCTTGAGGTCCATATCGTCAGGGAGCTTTACATAGTCCTTGACCCAGTTCAGAGAAACTTTCATTGCGTAAAACCCTCCTTATTAATGGAACTGCTTCAAAAAGCGCAGGTCGGCGCTGTGGAACAGGCGCACATCGTCCACGCCGTAGCGCATCATCACAAGTCTATCCAGGCCGATGTTTACATAGAAGCCGGTGTACTCATCCGGGTCCAGCCCCGCCGCCCGGAGAACATTGGGGTGGGGGGTGCCGCCGGGCATGATCTCGATCCAGCCCACCTGCTTGCAAACCGAGCAGCCCTTGCCGCCGCAGACCAGGCAGCCCATGTCGATTTCAAAGCCCGGCTCCACAAAGGGGAAGAAGCCTGCGCGCATCCGCACCGGCACCTCCCGGCCAAAGACCTTGGAGAGAATGCTCTGGATCATCACCTTGCCGGAGGCGAAGGTGAAGTCCTTATCCACGATCAGCGCCTCATACTGGAAGAAGGCACGCTCGTGGCGGGCATCGGTGGTCTCGTTGCGGTACACCCGGCCGGGGTACACAAAGCGGTAGGGGGGCTTGTGGGTCTGCATATAGCGCACGGAGCCGCCGGTGAGGTGGGGGCGCAGGCAGAGCTTATCCCAGCACTCGCCCTTGTCATGGCCAGAGAGCCAATAGGTGTCCATACTCTCCCGGGCGGGATGGTTGGGGGGGAAGTTCAGATTATCGAAGCCGTAAAGCTCGCTGGTGATGTCGTCCTCCTCGTAGATCTCAAAGCCCATGGAGCGGAAGGCGTCATTGAGGTCGTAGCACATCTGGGTGATGGGGTGCAGACCGCCGGCGGGGGGCAGGTAGCCGGGGACGGAGATGTCAAAATCCGCGTCGATCTGGGAGGCCTTGAGCTTTAAGTCGTTTCGGTGCTGCTCAATGAGCTCGGTAAGCTGGGCCTTGGCCTGGTTCACGGCCTTGCCCATCTCCGGGCGCAGGGAAACATCCAGCTTGGGCACCTCCTTCAGCAGCGCCGTCAGGTCACCCTGCTTGCCCAAAATGGCAGCCTTGATGTCCTGCAGCTCCGTCTCGTTCTTCGCTGCCAGGATCTTCTCCCTGCCCTCCTGGAGCAGAGCGTTCAGCTTTTCTTTCATCGGTAATGGTTCCTCCTTACAAAAAGTCAGCTTGTTAAAAAAGTCAGTTTGTCAAAAAACCTCGCAGAGTTTGCGCCCGGAGGCGAAAAATGGGATCATTTTTCACCGCGATATGCGCATGGGGAAAAAACCGCTCAGGCGAGAAGTGGTGGAATTTTGAGCCATAGGCTCAAAATTGTGCGCACAGCAGGCTGCCATCTCTTTGTCGGAAAATTCCACAGGATTTTTCGACAGCAAAAATGCCTTTCCTCCCCAAAACTAAGGGACGAAAGGCATACAGCGTTCCGTGGTACCACCCAAATTCGCAGGAAAGCCCTGCGCACTCGTTTCCCCATAACGGAGGATGACCCGGCCGCGCATTTCCTCACGGCAGCTCCCGGGCGAACACCGCAGACGGCCACGGGCCAGCTTGCAGCCGGTGACTGACCCTCTCTTAGAAGCCGTGTATGTGCGGATTTTCCCGTTCCACGCTTTTAATCTACTTCTTTATATCATATTCCCATCCGGTTTTCAAGAGGAAATCTTCGTCGGATCGACGAAAAAATCGGGAAAGCTCGAGACGAGCCTCATCGCCCGGTGATCCGGACATGCTGCCGGGGATAAGAGAAAGAGGTGTGGCAGAAAGAATTCTTTTCAGTCGAGTATTGAACGGAGATGTTTTTTTGCTGTACTTTGGGCTTTGGTTGCGTTATAATGAGAAAAAATCCGAAAGTGGGAGGATGCTATATGTACTGTGTCAGAAAAGTGAATGAGGACTACACCTGGATCGGCGCGGACAGCCGACGCCTGGCGGTGTTTGAGGGCGTATTCGGTGTGCCGGAGGGCGTTTCCTATAACAGCTACCTGCTGCTGGATGAAAAAACCGTGCTCTTTGACACGGTGGATGCCCAGGTGATCCGGCAGTTCAGGGAAAACCTGCTGCACACGCTAAGCGGGCGGACGCTGGACTATATCGTGGTACACCATATGGAGCCCGATCACACCGCCGAGCTGGAGGACCTGGTGCTGCGTTTCCCGGAGGTGCAGATCCTGTGTACCGCAATGGCCAAGACCATGATCGGCCAGTTCTTCGGCCACGCCTATGATGACCGCATCCATGTGTGTAAGGAGGGGGATACCCTCTGCACAGGACGGCATACCCTGCAGTTCGTGATGGCCCCTATGGTACACTGGCCGGAGGTGATGATGACCTACGACCGTACCGACAAGCTGCTGCTGTCGGCGGATGCCTTCGGCTGCTTCGGCGCCCTGAACGGCCACCTCTATGCCGACGAGGTGGATTTTGACCGGGACTATCTGGACGAGTGCCGCCGGTACTACACCAATATCGTGGGAAAATACGGCTCCCAGGTGCAGGCGGTGCTGCAGAAGGCGGCCGGGCTGGAGATCAGGATGATTCTGCCGCTCCACGGCTTTGTTTGGCGGAGAGATTTGGAATATATTCTCGGCAAGCACGACCTGTGGAGCCGGTACGAGCCGGAGGTGCAGGGCGTGATGATCGCCTACGCCTCCATTTACGGAGATACGGAGTGTGCAGCCAATGTCCTGGCCTGCCGCCTGGCGGAGCAGGGGATAAAGGTGCAGATGTTTGACACCTCCGTAACCCCATCGTCCTACATTCTGTCGGCGGCATTCCGATATAGTCACCTGGTGTTCGCCGCACCGACCTATAACGCTGGGGTATTCATCACCATGGACGAGCTGCTGCGGGACATTGCCGCCCATGGGCTGAGGGGCCGGCGGATGGTGCTGCTGGAGAACGGCTCCTGGGCTCCCGTCAGCGGCCGGGAAATGGGGAAGATCCTGCAGGGCTTGAAGGATTGGACGCAGATAGAGGACACCTTCTCCATCCGCTCCGCCCTGAGAGAGGATCAGGCTATGCAGCTGGAGCGGCTGGCAGCAGTGCTGGCCAAGGATGTGAAGGCTGCTCCTACGGCAAAGGATGCAGAAGGAAAGAAAAAGAAGCGGTTCGTGTGCAAGGTCTGCGGCTATGTGTATGAGGGTGATACCCTGCCCGAGGATTACAAATGTCCTCTCTGCGGAGCCGGCGCAGAATATTTTGAGGAGAAATAATAACAAAACATAGCATTTAATCTATGGCAAAAGTTTTCAGACAATCCTGCAAAATGGCGGACATGAAAGGCAACGGCAAGATCCACAGAGAAGAAGCAAAGCAGCTAAGTAAAATCTGAACAGCCGCTGAAAATTTTTGTAAGGAACTGAACAAAATCAACCAAAGCCTCTATCTCGAAAAAAACATAAGGAGATGAAAAATGGAACTTGCCAAATGTGCTGTCGTAGCGGTATTTCTCTACTTTATCTTAAAATTGATACTATCCCAAAAGACGAAAACCCAAAATAAAGAGAGAGAGGAGAGGAAGCCTCTACCCGTTGAAGGAGCGTATAAAAAGCGCTGGCTGCTCACATACAACGAAAAAGACGCCTATAAGAAACTCCTGGATGCCACCAGTGAAGTGGGCTATACCATTTTTTCAAAAGTGCGGCTGCTGGACCTGCTGGAGCCAGTGAGTGGAAAGAACTACAAAAGCTATTTCTATAAGGTCCAGGCCAAACATGTGGACTTTGTGCTGCTGGATAAAAAACTGGTAGCCCGATGCATAATCGAGCTGGATGATAGCTCTCATGACGAAAAAGACCGAAAAGAACGGGATTCGTTTGTGGATAAAGCCGTAACAAGTGTAGGCTATAAAATCATACATACCCGCACCGTAACGGACGAGACAATTGCTCAAATAAAGGAAGTGTTCAAAAAGAGAACTGAAGAATGACTTTCACTCCCCGGCCCGGTGCTGGGGAGTTTTTCTCAGTGATTATACCGAGAGTGCCGAATAAATTGAAGAAGGCAAAGCATTTGCTGATTCCTGTTAAAATACATACTACGGCATACGCTGAGCGGCAGCATCGTCCGCTTTTCCTTGCGTGAAATTAAAATGTATGGTATACTTGTATCCGGTACATTTGATTGCCCCGACCGAGAAGCGGCGGGGAAAGACGGGAGGACACTATGCAGTTTGTTCTGATCCCCTTTGCCCTGTGCTTCTTGCTGTATATCCGGCAGGAGAATCAATACCGGTTCCGGGCTGCTACCGCACTGAAGATTACACTAACCATGACGCTGACCCTATGCCTGACCGTGGCGCTGGCGCGGCGGTTTTCCCCGGTGCTGCTGACGGCAGCGGTGGGGATGCTGCTATGCGCCGGGGGCGACTTCTATTTGCAGTACATCCGCCGGGATGTAAAAAAATTTACAAAGGGTATCGTGCTGTTTGGCTTAGGACAGCTGTGCAATATCGCGGCCCAGCTTCAGCTGGCTGCGTTTCACTGGAGCGCTGCGGCGGCGCTGGCCGGGCTGCTGACCCTGGCCATAGCTCTCAAGGGGATCGGACAGTGGAATACCTCTGCCAACGACCCATGGCTGACCATTTACACCGTACTGGTGGCGACTACGGCGGCCAAGAGCCTGTCCACCGCCATTGTGCTGACCGGGACTGCCGGCGGGATCCTGTTGGGAGCGGGAGGATTGCTGTTCTTCCTGTCGGACATGGTGCTGGGGATTTGGAACTACCAAAAGCCCCACATCCTGCTGGCGGACCTGAACTGGCTGCTGTATTTTGCCGGGCAATTTATGCTGTGCGCAGGATATATTGCGGCGGTCCAATAAAAAAATGCCCCCACATCCGTTTCGGATGTGGGGGCGATTTGGGGGATGATGGGGGTTATGCCTCGCCCCTGTCAGCGGTCTCCGGCTCGGTCCAATCCACCATGGTGGCGACGCAGCGGTTGATGCTCTTGCCCTCGGTGTAAAATTTCGCTTCGTAATCCGTCATCACGCCTACGGGGCCGCCTGCGTGGAGGTCCCGGGTCACATCAGACAGGGTGAAGCCAAACTGCGGGATCTCCTCCACGGACCAATCAAAGAGCTTATCGTTGTCGGTTTTGAAATGAATCTGTCCGCCGCCTTTCAGCACCTGGCGGTATTTTTTCAGGAAATTCCCGTGGGTCAACCGGCGCTTTTTCTGGTTGCTCTTGGGCCAGGGATCGCAGAAATTAATGTACAAGCGATCCACCTCGCCAGGGGCGAACAGCTCCGGCAGCAGGGCGGCGTCCGCATCGATGAAGAACACATTTTTCAGCCCCTCACCGATGACCCGCTCCATGGCCACCACCATGGCGTCAGGCACCTTCTCCACGGCAATGAGCAGCGTGTCCGGCCGGGCCTTCGCCGTTCCGGCGGTGAAGCGGCCCTTGCCGCAGCCCAGCTCCACCTCCAGCCTCTGCGCCTGGGGATACAGCTCCCGCCAATGGCCCCGCATGGCCTCCGGCTGGCGGATCCAGCAGCTCTCGCAGGCGTCCATGCGAGGGTGCAGATTCTTCTTTTTTCGCATACGCATTTAGGTATCCTCCCGGCTCTTGCCCCGGCAGCGCGGGGCGATTTCTGCGACATCATACCACAAAATACTGCGCCCTGTAAACGGATAATATCTTTTTCACCGGAAAAAACCGGCGGAAACGGCAGGCGTTGGAGGAATGACTTGAAAAGTGTGCAAAGATTGCCGCTTTGTTTTGTGCGATATGTCAAATTCAAAAAAGATGGTCGGGAAACACTTGATAAAAATTAAACGAGATACTATAATGATGCTGTATGTAAGGGCTTCCATAACGCGCAAAAGCAGACAGGATTGCCCTGACAAAGCGATCTGCGACAGGCGGCCGGGCTGCGGCCGGGCCGCAGAGTAGAAGGAGGAACTATCGTGACCAATGTTCTGTTAGAGAAAAAAGGCAACATTGCTGTGGCTACCATCAACCGCCCCAAGGCCCTCAACGCCTTGAACTCTCAGGTCCTGGAGGATCTGAACGAGCTGGTGGAGCTGGTGAAGGCCGATGAGGAGATTCGCGCACTGGTGCTCACAGGCTGCGGTGAAAAGGCTTTTGTGGCCGGCGCCGATATCGGTGAGATGAGCACGCTCACTAAGGCCGGCGGCGAAGCCTTCGGCAAGAAGGGCAATGACGTGTTCCGCAAGCTGGAGACCCTGCCCATTCCCACCATCGCCGCTGTGAACGGCTTTGCACTGGGCGGCGGCTGTGAGCTTTCCATGAGCTGCGACATCCGTATCTGTGCCGACACTGCTGTGTTCGGCCAGCCGGAAGCGGGTCTGGGTATCACCCCGGGCTTCGGCGGCACCCAGCGGCTGGCTCGTTTGGTAGGCCCCGGCATGGCAAAGCAGCTGATCTACACTGCTAAGAATATCAAGGCTGACGAGGCTATGCGCATCGGTCTGGTGAACGCCGTCTATCCCCTGGAGGAGCTGATGCCCGCCGCGGAGAAGCTGGCCGCCACCATCGCAAAGAACGCACCCATCGCCGTGCGGGCCTGCAAGAAGGCCATTAACGATGGCCTGCAGGTGGATATGGACGCCGCCGTGGTCATCGAGGAGAAGCTGTTCGGCAGCTGCTTTGAGAGCGCCGATCAGAAGGAGGGCATGGGCGCTTTCCTGGAAAAGCGCAAGCACGAGCCCTACCAGAATAAGTAAGTTAATTAACAGGCTCCGGCCTGATGATTAAAACGTTTCCAACAACTATAATTAAAATAGGAGGAAAACAATTATGAAAATCGCAGTATTTGGCGCAGGCACTATGGGCAGCGGTATTGCCCAGGTTTTCGCAGCGAAGGGCCACACCGCTCTGATGTATGCTTCCAGCGTCCAGAGCGCACAGCGCCATAAGGATAAGCTGGCTGCCTCTCTGGCTAAGAAGGTTGCAAGGGGCAAGATGGACCAGGCTGCCGCCGATGACATCATGTCCCGCATCCTGGTGGAGGAGATGGACGCTGCCGCCGATGCCGATCTGGTCATCGAGTGCGTCGCTGAGAACATGGCCGTGAAGAAGGAGCTGCTGGCTAAGCTGGATGCTATGTGCAAGGATAGCACCATTTTCGCTACCAACACTTCCTCTCTGTCCATTACGGAGATGGCCCAGGGCCTGAAGCACCCCCTGGTGGGCATGCACTTCTTCAATCCCGTGCCTGCTATGAAGCTGGTGGAAGTGATTGCCGGAGGCAATACCCCCGCTGAGCTGGTGGAGTGGACCAAGAACCTCTCCCTGGAGATCGGCAAGACTCCCGTGGTGGTCAATGAGGCTCCCGGCTTCGTGGTCAACAAGATCCTTATTCCTTATTGTAACGAGGGCGTTTGCGTTCTGCAGGAAGGCGTTGCCTCCGCAGAAGATATCGATATTGCTATGCAGCTGGGCTGCAACCACCCCATGGGCCCCCTGCACCTGGGCGACCTGATCGGCTGGGACGTGGTGCTGAACATCATGGACGTGCTGTTCAATGAGACCCACGACAGCAAGTATCGCGCAAACGTTATGATCCGTAAGATGGTCCGTGCCGGAAAATTGGGCATGAAGTCCGGCGAGGGTATCTTTAATTACAAAAAGTAAAATTCGGTAAAGGAGAAAAGAGTATGGATTTCCATCTGACTAAGGAACAGCTGCTCGTTCGCAAGATGTATCGCGAATTTGCAGAGAACGAAGTAAAGCCCCTGGCCGCTGAAATCGACGAGGAAGAGCGCTTCCCCATGGAAACCGTCGAGAAGATGGCAAAGCTGGGTATGATGGGTATTTACTTCCCCAAGCAGTACGGCGGCGCCGGCGGCGATGTGCTGTCCTATGCAATGTGTGTGGAGGAGCTGGCAAAGGTTTGCGGTACTACCGCTGTTATCGTTTCCGCGCATACCTCCCTGTGTGCTGCTCCCATTTTTGAGAACGGCACCGAGGAGCAGAAGATGAAGTATCTGCCCGACCTGTGCTCCGGCCGCAAGATCGGCGCATTTGGCCTGACCGAGCCCGGCGCCGGCACCGACGCACAGGGCCAGCAGACCACCGCCGTCCTGGATGAGTCCGGCGAGAACTACATCCTCAACGGCAGCAAGTGCTTCATCACCAACGGTAACGTGGCTGACACCTTCGTGATCATCGCCGTCACCGGCAAGGTCACCGACAAGCGCGGCCGCAGCCTGAAGGAGATCTCCGCTTTCATCGTGGAGAAGACCGACCCCGGCTTCACCCAGGGCAAGCATGAGAAGAAGATGGGTATCCGCGGCAGCTCTACCTGCGATCTGATTTTCGAGGATTGCGTAATCCCCAAGGATCGTATGCTGGGCAAGAAGGGCGAGGGCTTTAAGATCGCCATGAAGACGCTGGACGGCGGTCGTATCGGCATCGCCTCCCAGGCTCTGGGTCTGGGTGAAGGCGCCGTCGAGGAAGCTATCAAGTACACCAAGGAGCGCGTACAGTTTGGTAAGCGTATCTCCCAGTTCCAGAACACCCAGTTCCAGCTGGCTGATATGCACACCCGTATGCAGGCTGCCCAGTATGTCGTGTACGCTGCTGCTATGAAGAAGCAGAATCACGAGCCCTACTCCATGGACGCTGCCATGGCGAAGCTGTTCGCCGCTGAGGCTGCTTCCGATGTGACCCGCCGCGCCGTGCAGCTGTTCGGCGGCTACGGTTACACCCGTGAGTATCCCGTGGAGCGCATGATGCGTGACGCCAAGATTACCGAGATCTACGAAGGCACCAGCG
>ERZ827101.313-NODE-313-length-79147-cov-14.151874_pt1 | contig 79147 bp, 89 predicted proteins | sample MGYA00519869_ERZ827101 | MGnify/ENA primary metagenome ERZ827101 (study PRJEB31778, sample SAMEA3449256) | human gut metagenome | biome: human gut; feature: human-associated habitat; material: faeces | place: United Kingdom | collected 2010/2012 ...
CTTGCATGTGTTAAGCACGCCGCCAGCGTTCGTCCTGAGCCAGGATCAAACTCTCAATAAAATGGTATCAACACAGACCTGAGTCTGAGCTAATCTTTATCGAGCTATTTGTCATAGCTTAAAACTTTTTATCCTTACGATTCAGACGTAATTGACTCAACCGTCTTCCTCGCAAGCCACTGTACATATTGCACAGTTTTTCATCTGGTGCTTGTCAAAGTTTCGTTGTTTAATTTACAAGGTGCACGCTCCATTCGCGGAACAGGTGTTATCTTAGCACGTAGGTCATCGTTTGTCAACAGTTAATTTTACTTTTTTCGACATCTTTCTTCTCAGGCTCTTTACAAGCATTCCAAAAAGTCAGTGCTGCCAACGGTTTGCGGGCATTCTGCCAAGAACAGAATGCCCGCATTTTTCGTATTCATTCATTTATGCCGCATTTCGGCCGATCAAAGCGTCATAACGCATCAACAGAAGCGCGACTTGCGCGCGGCTGACGGCCTGCGTCGGATACCAGACGCACTCCTTCTCGGTGATGAGCCCGTTGTTCCACGCCCAGGTCACGGCATCCCTGCCGCTCTCCGATACTTTGGGCGCATAGGGGTAGTCGTCGAGCGTACCCGTGACCGAAGGCTCGCCCGCGAGGCGGTAGAGCACGATGATCGCCTGCTCGCAGGATAAAAAGCCGCTCGGGTTAAACGCCCCGCCGTTGCCACCCATGAGTCCCTTGCCGACCATCCACTTGACATATTCATAATACCACTCGTCGCCCGCGAGGTCGCTGAACTCTGCGTCCTCCTCCGTCGGCGTGCCGCCGGCAAAGCGATACACGATGACGGCGAACTGCGATCTCTCCACGCCATACTCCGGCTGGAAGAGATGCTGCGTGTCGTCACCGCTCATCACACCGGTGGAGACGACGTAGTTGACTGCGTCGGCGTACCACGCGTCGGGCGCGACGTCGGTATAGGTGTAGGTCGTCTGCGGGCCGTCCGCCGTGACGGTGATGTCGACACCGCCGCTTTCATTGGCGGTCATCGTGCCAAGCTCTGTGCGCACGTCGTTTCCGGTCGTGTTCGTATTGTCGAACGTGTCCGTCTGCACGTCCTGCGTTTCGTCCTGTTTATCATCCTGTGATGCATCCTTATTCCCACAGCCCCGCACCATCAGCACGATCACAAGCAACAGCACGACGAGGATGGGGATGAGCAATTTCTTCTGCATGAGCTCCTCCTGTTCTGACGAACATTTTGATTCTGTAAAACATATTATTATATGTTAGCATACCACCGGAAGCGTTGCAAGGCTTTTCCCCATTGTTCACAAAACGTGCACATTCTATCGCGCTCACCTCTTCCTGCCCACGGCATAGAATGAAGCGCAGGAGTTTTCCTGCCCCGAGCTTAAAAGGAGGGTTTTTTCGATGAATCGTTTTCAGAATTCGTGCGGCTGTGCAGACCGCTGCCCGCCGCCCTGCCCCGCGCCGTTTCCTCCGCCGCCGTTCCCGCCTCAGTATGTGCTGGGCCCGACGGGGCCGCAGGGCGTGCAGGGCATTCAGGGTGTTCCCGGCCCGATCGGGCCGACGGGGCCGCAGGGTGTACAGGGTCTTCAAGGCGTCCCCGGTGCGCCGGGCGCCATTGGGCCTACCGGACCTCAAGGTCAGACAGGTGCCACAGGCGCCGCAGGCCCGCAGGGACCGCAGGGCATTCAAGGCGTAGCCGGAGCCGCCGGCGCGGTTGGCGCAACCGGACCGACAGGCCCCATCGGCCCACAGGGTATTGCGGGTGCAGCAGGCGCAGTCGGTCCTACCGGCGCAACGGGTCCCACAGGTCCTACGGGTCCGACTGGACCGAGCGATACGCGCGCGGCGGCAGCTGTTGCCGATGCGACAAGCGTAGAGGACGTCGTCGAGCAGTTCAACGCGCTGCTGGCAAATCTCCGCGCAGCGGGTCTCCTCTCGACCTGAGCAATAAGCGGTGCGGCGCAAGCCGCGCCGCGATACATATATAAAAGGAGGGAATCGCCATTTCCTATCGCGTCTGTGTTTACGCCATCTGCAAAAACGAGTCGCAATTTGTCGAGCGCTTCATGGACTCGATGTCCGAGGCGGACGACATCTGCGTACTCGACACGGGGTCGACGGACGATACGGTCGAAAAACTCAGAGCCCGCGGCGCGCACGTCGAGCAGAAGGTTATTTCGCCGTGGCGCTTTGACATCGCGCGCAATAAATCGCTGAAGCTCATCCCCAAGGATGCCGATATCTGCTGCTGCATCGACCTCGACGAGCAGTTTCAGCCCGGCTGGCGCGAAAAGCTTGAGCGCGCGTGGCAGCCGGACACGACACGTGCCCGCTACCGCTACACGTGGAGCTTTCTGCCCGATGGGCGCGAGGGCTGTGTCTTCTGGACGGACAAAATTCACAAAAGCGGCTGCTACCGCTGGGTAAATCCGGTGCACGAGGTTCTGCAATACACGGGCGACGGCGGCGAGCACTTCGTCGACGCCGAGGGCGTGCAGCTCGACCACCACCCCGACCCAAGCAAATCACGCGGGCAATATCTGCCGCTTTTAGAGCTCGCCGTGCGGGAGGACCCACAAAACGACCGCAACTGCCACTACTTAGGCCGCGAGTACATGTTCCGCGGCGATTGGGCGCGGGCGGTCTCGACCCTGAAAGCACACCTCGCGATGCCGCAGGCCGTGTGGCGCGACGAACGCTGCGCCTCGATGCGCTACATCGCGCGCTGTCTGCGGCATTTGGGGCGCGAGGACGAGGCCGCGCTCTGGCTGCACCGCGCCATTGCGGAAGCGCCGCACCTGCGCGAGCCGTATCTGGAGTTCGCCGACCTGCTTTATCAGCAAAAGGACTGGTGCGGCGTCATTTTTATGGTAAACCGCGCGCTCGCGATCACCGAGCGCCCGCGCACCTATATCTGCGAGCCGTTCGCGTGGGGCAGCTTCCCCTACGATCTGCTGAGCATCGCGTACTTTCACCTTTCGCAGTGGGAAAGCGCGCTGAAAAACGCGGAAAAAGCACTTGCGCTTGCACCGGACGATGCGCGTTTGCAGGAAAACTGCGCACTGCTCAGGGCGAAAATTCAGAAAGAAAGCCGTATTTGATGGCTTTCTTCGGTTTTCAGTTGCTTTTTCTGCCGCCGTATGATAGATTATTAAAGATTACAAACCGAGGGGGGCGCGGCAATGGAGCTGTGCGAACACTACTTACATTATATGAGCGCGCTGTGCGAGGGCACAATGTCCGCGCCGCCGGAGCTTGCGCTCACCGCCGATACCGCGGAGAAACGCGCCGCGCAGCTGCAAAGCGCGCTGAAAAGTATGAGCGTGCCGGACTTTGTGCGCCTGTGTGCCAAAAGCGCAGGCGACGAGCTGGACGAGGCGATGTTCGACGATTTCAGCGAGGAGGATTTCTCCCGCGCACTGCTGCAAATTCTCACCGCCGCGGCGGAACTGGAGCAGCCCGAGGAAAAGCCGCCCGCAGCAGAAAGTACCCCTGATCCCGACGCGGGCAAGCACGCGTTCGAGGTCTTCTGCGACTGCGTGGAACTCGACGAACAGCTCGTCGCGTACCTCATCGACATTTTGAAGCGCGGCGACAAGGCCGCGTTCTACAAGCTCTCGCAGGTCACGACGCAGCTGGACCTCGACCCGCGCGAATTTCTCTACTGGCTCGCCCATCGCGAGGACTACGGTACGGACGACGAACGTGCCTGCGCGGCCATCATCGACGCATGCTTTGCGCGCCTGTATGAAGAAAAGCAGGGTGAGCTTTTAGGCGCGCTGCTCTCGGGCGACCGGAAAACGTTCGAGCTCTTCCGCACGGAAGCGCCCGAGCTGCGCCACCTGCCTGCCGCGACCTATGAATGGTACAGCAAAAACTATTTGGACCGCGACTATCCGCTGCGGTTTATTCTAATGTGCAACGGCGTTGAATTTCCCGACACGCCGGAGGAGGACAAATGAACAGAGATGAAATGTACCTGTCGCTCGGCGTGAGCGACAAGGTGCTTCAATTCGGCGAGGCCGTTTTGGACGAGCTCAAGCCCCGCTTTGCCGAGATCGACGAGATCGCCGAGCTCAATCAGGCGAAGGTCATCGCTGCGATGCAGAAAAACCGCGTGAATGCGACGCACTTCGCCGCCTCGACGGGCTACGGCTACGATGACGAGGGGCGCGACAACTTAGAGCGCGTGTACGCGAGCGCCTTCCACACCGAGGCCGCGCTCGTCCGCCCGCAGATCACCTGCGGCACACACGCGCTGGCCATCGCGCTATCCGCCAATCTGCTGCCGGGCGATGAGATGCTCGCCATCTCCGGCAAGCCCTACGACACGCTTGAGGAGGTCATCGGCCTTCGCGAGAGTCCGTGCTCGCTCGAGGAGTACGGCGTCAGCTATGCGCAGGTCGATCTGCTCGAAGACGGCAGCTTTGATTTCCCCGCCATCGAGCGCGCGCTGAACGATAAGACGAAGCTCATCCACATCCAGCGCTCCAAGGGCTACTGCCCGCGCCCAACGATCTCGGTCGACGCCATCGGCGAGGCCATCGCGTTCTGCAAAAAGCTGCGCCCCGACGTCGTCGTCATGGTCGACAACTGCTACGGCGAATTTGTCGAGGCGAACGAGCCGAGCGATCTCGGCGCAGATATGATCGTCGGCAGCCTTATTAAAAACCCCGGCGGCGGCCTTGCCCCCATCGGCGGCTACATCTGCGGCACGCAAAAATGTGTCGACCGCTGCGCCTATCGCCTTTCCGCCCCCGGACTTGGGCAGGAGGTCGGCGCAAACCTCGGATTGATGCCCGCGCTGTATCAGGGCTTCTTCCTCGCCCCCAGCGTCGTTTCCGGCGCTGTCAAGGGCGCGGTGTTCGTCGCCGCGTGCTATGAAAAGCTCGGTTTCACCGTCGTTCCGTCGTCGAAAGAGGCGCGTCACGACATCATCCAGTGCGTCGAGCTCGGCTCTCCCGAGGGCATGGTCGCCTTCTGCAAGGGCATCCAGTCCGCCGCTGCGGTCGACAGCTATGTCGACCCTGTCCCCGCGCCGATGCCCGGCTACGACTCCGACGTCATCATGGCGGCGGGCGCGTTCGTGCAGGGCAGCTCCATCGAGCTCTCGGCCGACGGCCCCGTGCGCGAACCCTACGCCGTCTATTATCAGGGCGGCCTGACGTGGTACCATGCCAAGCTCGGCGTGCTGCTCTCACTCCAGAAGATGCTCGACGCCGGGCTCATCACCCTGCCGTAACGAAAACCTCCCCTTCGAAAAGGATACCACTTTTATATGCTCATCCGTAGAACACCCGCGACCAACCGGCATTTTCGCCGCCGTCCGCCCCCGCGTACTGTTTGTTTTTCCATCTGAACAAAAAATTCAACAGTACAAAGGAGTTTAACAATTCAATATGTGGTTCTGGCTTTCTCTGATCGCGCTGCTCTGCTGGAGCGGCAGCGACCTGTTTTCCAAGATCGGCTGTCAGGGGGAGGACGATCATCTCGCCCACCTCAAGATGGTCATTGCCGTCGGTACCGTGATGGGTCTTCACGCCGCGTTCGAAATTTTCATCGGCGGCACGGAGATCAGCTGGTCTATTATCTGGACCTATCTGCCCGTGTCGCTGCTGTACATCGGCTCGATGACGCTCGGCTATCTCGGCCTCCGCTACATTGAGCTGTCCGTCTCGTCGCCGATCTGCAATTCGTCTGGCGCGCTCGTCGCCGTGATGACGCTGCTGTTCGTCGGCGGCGAGGATTATTCCCCGCTCGCCCTTGGCGCGATCGTCCTCGTCTGCGTGGGCGCAATCGGCCTCGGTGTGGTGGATGCCACGGAGGACCCTGAGCTGCGCGCCGCCCGTCAGGCGGAGGGCAACCGCAAGTATTCCAAGAGCTTCCTGGCCCTTGCGCTTCCCGTGGCCTACTGCCTGCTCGATGCCGCCGGCACCTTTGCCGACAATCGTGTGCTCGAAACGCTGGACGAGGGCAGCGCAAACTGCGCCTACGAGCTGACGTTCCTGTTTGCCGCGGTGCTGTGCTTCATCTACGTGGTCTTCATCAAGAAGGATCGCCTGCTGCCCAAGCGAGAAGCGCCGAAGTACCTCGGCGCCATCTGCGAAACGGCCGGTCAGTTTGCCTATATCTATGCCATCGCGGACACATCGCACCTTGCGATGTCCGCGCCGATCATCAGCTCCTACTGCGCGGCCAGCGTGCTGTGGAGCCGCCTCTTCCTGAAGGAAAAGCTCTCGTGGAAGCACTACGCGATGATCCTGCTCGTCGTCATCGGCATCGCCGTGATGGGCGTGTTCGATATTTGATTTTTATGCACAAAAAAGGATCGTTCCCGCCAAGGCGGGAACGATCCTTTTTCCCTTTCAAGCCTTCTTGATGGGATGGCGGATGACCGTCTTCCGTTTTTCCGCCGCGACGCGGCGCGGGTCGGAGAGATATATCTCGTGGTGCAGGCGGACGTCGTTCAGGTCGTTTTCATATCCGTTTTCACGCAGAAACGCATCCATCTTCGCAGCGGACTCCGGCTCATCGTCGAACGAGCCCACGTGCATGATCTGCACGCAGAAGCCCTCGTCGACGGCCAGAAATTCCGCTTTCGAGCAGTCGAGCTTTTTCTTCTTTGCTGCCGCCTCGACCGCCCAGTCGAAGTCCTCTTTCGTGACGAAATCCGGCAGGCGCAGGACAGAGATCCAGCGAAAATCCGATTTTCGGCCGTAGTCGACCGTCTCCGTGTCCGGCATCTGCCAGAAGCCCTCGAGCGGCGGCACAACATAGTCGAAAAAGCCTTCGATCTCGTGTCCTGCGCGCCTGCTCATCTTGAGCGTGTAGGCCACGGCGTAGAGAACACTGATGGCGCGCTGATACGCGCCGCCCTCCTCATTCGGGTCACCCTGCCCTCGCACGGCGATATAGTTTGCGCGCGGCACGGTGACGATCTCCGGCTTTGCCTTCGGCAGGTAAAATTCCTTGTATTCTTTCTTGAATTCAAAGGGCATAGGCGTCTCCTTTTTCAGTCCAGCGGGATATCCAGCACGTTCACACCGCGCTTGAAGGCGTATTCGATCGTCGAGCGCGTTCCGCCGCGCGCGCCGTCGTTCACGGCGATCAGCAGGCTCGCATGATCGACCATGTAGCGGTTTCGCCGCTGCATGCAGCCCGGCGTGTAGCTCTGCTGCACCATGGTCTCGTAGTCGCAGCGAGCTAAAATGTCGCGGTAGCGGGATTTTTGCGCTTCGCCCCAGCCGTCCGCCTGCGAGGGACACGGGATGGCCGCCTCGAGCGTGATGTGCGGGTATGTGCTTTTCAGCGCCAGCACGGTTTCGGCAAAGTAGAGGTCGCAGCCCTCAGCCATGCCGCAGATGAAATGCTCCATTCCCTCGTGGATGGCGCTCTCCACCGCGGCGCGCAGCTTCGCCTTGAGGGCGATACAACGAAGGTCGCTTTCATCTTCTCCCCACGGCAGCTTCCCCGGCCGGTGGCCGGTGAATGCGCAGGAACAGGGTCTCCCCCGCATGGACATCGCCTCCTTTTCTGTCATTATAGAACATTCGTTCGTCTTTGTAAAGCATTTTCCCTCTTGACAAACCGAAAATTTGTCGTATACTCTAACCATCAACTGAATCACTTGTCTTCGAGGCGGGGTGAAACTCCCCACCGGCGGTTACAGTCCGCAAGCGGTATTTTTTTATCGCACGAACCGGTGAAATTCCGGTACCGACGGTCACAGTCCGGATGAGAGAAGATGTGCTGCGCGCGATCTACCACGCAATTTTCACGCTCTTTTGCGTCATGCACCTTGGAAGACTTGTTCTTTCAGGGGAAATGACAAAAAGGAGTGTATTTTTATGTCCGAACCCAATGTAAACGCCATCCCCACCACCCGCGCAACTCACCACAGCCGTACCCACAAGCTGACGGTGACCGCCATGCTCTCGACCGTCGCATTTTTGCTGATGTTCATCGAGTTCCCGATCCCCGCGCTCATCCCCGCGTTCGTCAAGCTCGATATCTCTGACCTTCCAGAGCTTCTGGCGGCGTTCTCGCTCGGCCCCATCTACGGCGTGATCGTCACGCTGCTCAAGAACGTGCTGTTCTCCGTGCTGCACGGCACGTCGTCCGCGTATGTCGGCGAGCTTTTTAACTTCATCATGGGCAGCGTGTTTTCCTTCACCGCGGGCTTCATCTATCAGCGCAAGAAGTCCCGCAAGAGTGCCCTCACCGGCGCGCTCGTCGGCGCGCTGCTGATGGCGGTGCTGTCTGTGCCCCTCAACTACTTTGTGGTCTACCCTGCCTACGTTGTGTGCTATCACCTGCCGCTTGAAGCCATCATCGGCATGTATCAGGCCATCCGTCCCTCGACCAACGGTCTTCTTGAGTGCCTGATGGTCTTCAACATGCCGTTCACCTTTGTCAAAGGCATGATCGACGTGGCGCTGTGCTTCCTCATCTACAAGCCGCTCTCCCCGCTGCTGCACAAATAATATCAGAAAGGAGCTGCTCGTCCATGGCGCTCGACTGGGGCATTCTCCACTGGATTCAGAACAACATCACCTGCCCGTTTCTCGACGCCGTGGTCCCAAAGCTCACGATGCTCGGCAACGCCGGCATCATCTGGATCCTCGCAGGCGTTCTCCTGCTGTGCACAAAAAAATACCGCCGTCAGGGCGCGCTCGTGCTGGTGGGTCTGCTCGCGGGACTTCTCGTCGGAAATGTTGCGCTCAAGCATCTCGTCGCGCGCTCGCGGCCCTGCTGGCTCGATCCCTCTGTGCAGCTTTTGATCGCCACGCCGACGGACTACTCGTTCCCCTCGGGACACACACTGTCCTCGACGATCGCCGCGACGATCCTGACGAAGGCCGACCGGCGCTTCGGCTATGCCGCCATTTCTCTCGCGGTGCTCATCGCCCTGTCGCGGCTGTATCTGTACGTCCACTTCCCAAGCGACGTGTTTGCCGCCGCGCTGCTGGGTCTTCTGATTGGCGAGCTGACGTTCCGCTATGGCGGAAACCTGCTCGACAAAATTTCCCGCAGGCAAAAACAATAAAGAAACCCCGCACACCGTTTCAAAACGGTGTGCGGGGTCTTTACATTTTGGGCATTTATACCTTTTTCGCCGCAAGGAACAAATTCGGCGGCGCGGGAAAGAGATTCTCCCGCTCCAGCACCGCGAAGCCCGCGTCGGCGACCGACCGCTCAAGCGAGCGCATCGTGTCAAATGCAACGTAGGGGCGTTTGCCGGTCTTGTATTCGAACCACTTGCGCACACGCTCGCGCGTGAGCCCCTCTCCCAGACAGTCCGATACCAGCAGCAACGTTCCCTGCGGCTTCAAGAGCGCGCGGATGCGCGCAAGCGCCGCGCTCCGATCTTCGATGTAGAGCAGCACATTGCAGGCCAGCACCGCATTGAAAGATCCCTCTACAAGGCAGCCGTCGAACAGATCCGTCTGCGTGACGGTCACGTTCTCCACGCCCTGCGCTTTGACTTTTTCCTGCGCGCGGCGCACCATTTCACCGGATACGTCGATCGCGCGCACGGACTGTACCGCGGGTGCGACCGCAAACGTCACGATCCCCGTCCCACAGGCAAAGTCCAGCACGGCATCCGTCGGCTTGAGATATTTTTTGAAGTGCGCGGCTGTCTTTTCATAGGCCTCCGCGTAGTGGGTGCCGACCTGCGCGTCGTAATTCTGCGCACGGCCGTCCCAAAACTCGCTCACCGTCGGCATACCGTTTTCCTCTCTCTTTTTTCTCTTTTCGATCAGGCGTTTTTCTTTCCGCCCTTGAACACCATGTGGATGCCGTCGCTGCTGGTGAGATACGCCATCGGGCCGTAGGCCTTGATGCCGAACTCCAACACGTCGCCCACATGGACCCTGTCCTTCACGGCCTCGACGTCGAGGATCGTGTGATCGGACGAAGCGCCGATGACCTCGACGCCCTCCATGCGCGGGACAAGATCGAAGCAGTTGCCGTAGTCCACGCGGCCCATCGCGACGAGCGCGCGGCGGCGGATGCCGCGATCCTCATAGTGGCCAACCTCGCCGAAGGCGTTCACGCTCAACTCGCCGACCGGAAAGCTTGGCTTGTCGCGGCACTCGATGACCTCAGCCTTGATCGTCATGACGCCCGTTTCCAAAAAGTCGGGAGCGAAGTTGTCCGTCTCGCCGCGAAGCCCGATGTCGCCAAGGCGCAGCAGGTTGATGCGGTAGGGCATCGTGCCGTTCATCGCCATGTAGGCAGATGTCGACGCGCCGCCGCTGATGTAGTCAAGCTTGCGGCCGATCTCGCGCTCAATGTCGGACGCGAGGCTGACAAGGCCCTGCATGTTGCGCTTATTCGGCGTGACAGAGCCGTAGCAGCTCAAATTGACGCCCACGCCCGCAAGGCGCAGGTTCTTGAGCTCATGCTCGATCTCGAGCGCGGCATCAAGCGCATCCTCCTCGTTCCAAAAGCCTTCGCGCAGGTCGCCGAGATCCATCATCAGGATGACCTCGTGCACCTTGCCCTGCTTTTTGGCCTCTTCGTTCAGCGCACGCAGCACGGTGATGTCGCTCTGCAGGCTGATGTCGCACAGCTCCACCACGTCGGGCAGCTCGGAGAGCATCGGGATACGAATGAGCATCAGCGGCTTTTTGCAGATACCCGCCTCGCGGATCGCGCGCATCTGGCTGATGCGGGACGTGGCGATGAACTTCACGCCGCTCTCTTCATAAACGCGCACGATCTCCGGCAGCGACGACACAGCCTTGACGACGCCCGCGACCTCGATAAGCGAGTCATGGCAGCGCTCTACGAGCGCTGCCAGATTCGCTGCCAATTTATCGAGATCGAATTCCACACAGGGATATTGATTCCGATTCATTGTCATGATTTTTTAATTCCTTTAGGTAGGGACCTTTCTGTTGGGTCGCTAACTGATTTACTGCGCGACTTTCTTGCTCTTCTTGAAGGGCTTGCCCGCAAGATCCTTGAGCGTCCAGCCGATCAGCACGCACAGCCAGTTCATGATGGGCATCAGCCAGTTGAAGATGGCCCAGGGACCGTAACCGCCGGCGCCCCAAGGAGCGATGTTCAGGGTGTCCTTAATGAACACACCACAGGTGTTCCAGGGGATCAGAGCGGAGGTAACGGTACCGGCACCTTCAAGGGCAGAGGACAGAACCGACGGGTGCACGCCCATCTTGTGATACTCCTCGGCATACATACGGCCGGGAACCACGATGGAGATGTACTGCTCGGGCATGGTGGCGTTGGAGAGAACGCAGGTCACTTCGGTCAGGCCAACGAGAGCCGCAGGGCCCTTGGCAAACTTCTTGAGGGCGTTGACGATGACCTCGAGCTGGTGGGTCTCCTCCATGATACCGCCGAACATCATGGCGATGATCGTCATGGAGACGGAGGACATCATACCCATGATACCGCCGCTTTCCAGCAGTCTTGTCATGGTGTAGCTCGTTTCGGGAGACAGGGTGGATTCGAACATGGCGAGCGCTTCGTCGGAGAAGTAGTAGCCGTTCTTACCATAATCGAAGATGGTACCAAGCGTGCAGGCACCGGGCTGGAAGATGAGGCCCAGGATGACACCGGCAACAATGCCGAGGGTGATGCCGGGGATCGCGGGAACCTTCAGGGCAACTGCCACGATAACGACGACCGGAGGCAGGAGCAGCAACGGGTTGATGTTGAAGATACCGCCCTCCGCGGCGTTCAGCGCGTTGGAGAACTCGATCACGCGGGACATATCCGCATCGCCGCCGTGATACTGCATCACACCGAGAACGCCGAAGAAGATCAGGGTGATGGCGTAGGTGATGCCGGTGGGCAGCATCATGGCCTTGACGTGGGTGATAACGTCCGTACCGGCCATGGCGGGAGCGAGGTTCGTTGTATCGGACAGCGGGCTCATCTTATCGCCGAAGTAGGCGCCGGAGAGGACGGCACCGGCAGTCATGCCGGGGCTCATGCCAAGGCCGAAGCCAATGCCCATCAGGGCAACGCCCATCGTGCCCATCGTGCCCCAGGACGTACCGGTGGCAAGAGAGGTGATGGAGCAAATGAGAACGCACGCGATGAAGAAAATCGCGGGCTTGAGGACTTTCAGGCCGTAATAAATCATCGTAGGCACAACGCCCGCGTTGATCCATACGCCGATCAGGATACCGACGATGATCAGGATGCAGATGGACTGTAACGCTTTGTAGATGCCGTCCATCATGGACTTTTCAACTTCATCCCATTTATAGCCGAGATGCAGTGCCATGATTGCGGCAGCCATTACGCCGACAAACATAGGGACGTGCGGGTCAACACCGAAGATGATGATACCGACCGCGAGTGCCGCGATCAGGATCGCCAGCGTCAACAGGGCTTCCCACAGTTTGGGCATTCTTTTTTCCTTACTCATAGTGTTACCAACCTTTCGAAATTTTGGGGGTCGCTTCGCTATTTGTATGGATATCTATGCATTCATTTTAGCATAATCCCATAGCGATAGCAAGTGTTTTTGAATGGTGAACGCAGTTTTACGGTAATGCTCTTTCCTTCTTCAATTCTCGTGGTATCTACCGATGCAGGTTTTGGATCGCACTCCTCCTTTTGGATTTTACACTGGCACAACACAAGGGGTGAAATGCTGCTTGTAAAATGCAGAAAATACCTCTCTCCCCGGCCCGCCGATCCCCCATCGGCAGGCCGGGGATGAGGTCATGTATACTTCCGGCATGGCACGGGAAGGGAACCCGTGCCGCCGGCCTCGCAGGCAAGAAACGCGAGGTAGTATCCGAGATAATTACCAGCCGAGCTTGGTCATGGCCTCATCAACAGCCTTGATGACAATGTCGATCTCCTCTTCATTGACGATCAGCGGCGGGACAAAGCGCAGGACGTTGCCGTTGGTGTTGTTGATGAGAACCTTGCTGTCCTTGAAGCACAGGTCGACGACGGGCTGGCCGGAGGGCTTGTTGAGCTGGATGCCGTCGATCAGGCCGAGGCCGCGGATCTCGTTGACCGCGTCGGGGTGGTTCTTCTCGATGACCTTGTGCATCTGGTCACGGAAGTACTCGCCCATCTTGCGGGAGTTCTCGATGACGCCGTCGTTGATCATCACGTCGAGCGTGGTGGCAGCGAGTGCGCAGGCGAGAGGACCGCCGGCGAAGGTGGAGCCGTGGGTGCCGGGCGTCAGGGTCTTGGCAGCCTCACCGCGGGCGCAGACAGCACCGATGGGCACGCCGGAACCGAGAGCCTTTGCCATGGAGCAGGTATCGGGCTCAACGCCGTAGTTCTGATGCGCGAAGAGCTTGCCGGTACGGCCGGAGCCGACCTGGACCTCGTCGAACATGAGGAGGATGCCCTTCTCATCGCACAGGTCACGCAGGCCCTGCAGGAATTCCTGGGAAGCGGGACGCACGCCGCCCTCGCCCTGGACAGGCTCGGTCAGGATCGCGCAGACATACTCATCCATGATATCCTTGACGGACTGGAGGTTGTTGAACTCGGCATAGCGGAAGCCGGAGGGCAGGGGCTCGAAGTAGCGGTGCACCGCATACTGGCCGGTGGCCGTGCAGGTCGCGAGGGTACGGCCGTGGAAGGAGTTCTTCATCGTGATGACGACGAAGCGCTCGGGATGGCCGTGATCCTTGGCATACTTACGGGCGAGCTTGATCTGGCCTTCGTTGGCCTCAGCGCCGGAGTTGGCGAACAGAACCTTGTCGAAGCAGCTGTTTTCGACGATGAGCTTCGCGGTCTGGACGGCGGGCTCATTGTAGAAGTAGTTGGAGCAGTGCAGGATCGTGTGGGCGCGCTCTTCGAGGCACTTCACGATCGCGGGATGGCAGTGACCGAGACCGTTGACGGCGATACCGCCGATGAAGTCGAGGTACTTGTTGCCGTCCTTATCGAAGACGTAAGCGCCTTCGCCGCGCTCGATGGAAAGGGGCATACGGACATGGTTGCCATAGAGATACTTGTCGCCGTTCTCGATGACTTCGGCGTTGGTCTTGAACTTTTCGATCATTGTATATGTCCTCCTATAATAAATTGGGTGTATGTTTTACCATTTGATGCCGACACTCGGCTGTGCGGTGCCGATCGTCGTGCCGGTGCCCTCGTTCGTGAAGGCCTCGTAGAGCACGGAGTGCGGCTTGCGGCCGTCGATGATGTTGACGCTCGTCACGCCCTCTTCGATGGCCTGCACGCAGCAGTCGACCTTCGGGATCATGCCGCCGGCGATCGTGCCCTTGTCCTTGAGCGCCTTGACATCCTCGATGTTCAGATAGCTGATGACATCGCGGATCTTGATGTCGTTGCACAGGCCCTCGATATCGGTGAGGATCACGAGCTTTTCAGCGCCCAGCGCGGAAGCGAGCTTGCCCGCGGCGGTATCGCCGTTGATGTTGAAGGTGTGGCCCTGACCGTCGGTGCCAACGGGGGCGATGACGGGGATGTAACCCGCGTCGAGCATGGCGAAGATGGGCTTGGGATCGACATAGTCGATGTCGCCCACGTAGCCGTGGACCTCGTCGCGCTGGTGGCAGTGATAGATGTCACCGCTGACGCCGGAAAGACCGACCGCCTTGCCGCCGAGCTTGTTGATAAAGCCGACGAGCTCGGTGTTCACCTGGCCGACGAGCACCATCTCGACAACACGCATGATGTCGGCGGAGGTGTAGCGCAGGCCCTCGATGAACTCGACGGGGATGTCGAGCTTTTCGAGCATCTTGTTGATGCCGGGGCCGCCGCCGTGGCTGAGCACGGGCTTCATGCCGAGGAGCTTGAGCAGCACCACGTCGTGCATGACGGCGTCCTTAAGCTCTTCGTTGATCATGGCGTTGCCGCCGTACTTGATGACGATGATCTTACCCTGATACTTCTGAAGGTAAGGCATTGCCTCCATCAGAGTTTCGACCTTGTTTGCGATATCGCTCATGGTGGAGCCTCCTTCAAAAATTAGGTGCGGTAGTCGCCGTTGATCTTGACGTAATCGTAAGTGAGGTCGCAGCCCCAGGCCTTGGCCTCGCCGTCGCCCTGATAGAAGCGGACGATGACGGTAATGTCATGCTCGGTGAGGACCTTCTTGGCGAGCTCTTCGCTGAAGTCCGCGCCGAAGCCGTCCTTCATGACCTGCACTTCGCCGGCAGCGCTCTTGATGATGCAGTCGGCACGGGTCGGGTCAACGTCAGCGCCCGAGTAACCGGCAGCGGCCATGATGCGGCCCCAGTTGGCGTCGCGGCCGAAGACGGCAGCCTTGAAGAGCATGGAGCCCGCGATGGACTTGGCGACCAGACGCGCGTCGTGCTCGGTGGGCAGGCCGTAGGCCTCGACCTCGATGAGGTGGGTCGCGCCTTCACCGTCGGAAGCGACGCGGCGGGCCATATCGGTGCAGATGGCGAGCACAAGGTCGGCCATCGCCTTCTTGTCTTCTTCGGTCTTGATCTCAACGCCGGAAGCGCCGTTGGCGAGCAGGAAGATCGAGTCGTTCGTGGAGGTGTCGCCGTCGACGGTGCACATGTTGAAGCTCTTATCCACAGCCGCGGAGAGCATCTTCTGCAGGTCTGCGGGATCCGCCTTGGCGTCGGTCGTCACGTAGACGAGCATCGTCGCCATATTGGGGTGGATCATGCCAGAGCCCTTGGCCATCGCGCCGATCTTCACGGTGCCGGTGGAGAGCTGCAGCTCATAGGCGCACTCCTTGCGGACGGTATCGGTGGTCATGATGGCGTAGGCAGCCTCGGAGCCGTTCTCCTTGGCAAGCTTTGCGGGAATGATCTCGCGGATGCCCTGAAGCACCTTGTCGACCGGAAGTCTCTGGCCGATGACGCCGGTGGAGCAGACGAACACTTCGTCCTCGCCGAGGCCGAGCAGCTTTTCCGCCTCGCGCTCAACAGTGCGGGCGTCTTCGATGCCCTGCTTGCCGGTGGCGGCGTTGGCATTGCCGGAGTTGATGACGACGGCGCGGGCCTTGCCCTTTTTCAGGATCTCGCGGTCAAGGATGACCGGAGCTGCGCAGAACTTGTTCGTGGTGAAGCAGGCCGCGCAGGAGCAGGGCAGGTCGGAGTAGAGAACAGCGACGTCGGGCTTCTTGTTCTCGCGCTTTTTGATGGCGGTGTAGACCGCGCCGGCGGTGAAGCCCTGCGGCGTAGTAACGCCGCCCTCGATCTTTTTCAGATTGGACATGTGGGGGGATCTCCTCTCTTAACGTTAGTTTAACAGCATTCTTGCCTAAATCGGGTCGAAACTCGTCGAACCGAAAATTACGGATACATCGGGGGCATCATGAGGCCGGTGGTCTCGGGCAGGCCCATGATGAGGTTCATGTTCTGGATGGCCTGGCCGGCTGCGCCCTTGCCGATGTTGTCGATCACGGAGGAGACGATCAGGCGGTGGGTACGCGCGTCGAAGGTCGGGGTCATCTCGCAGAAGTTCGTGCCGTAGACCCACTTGGTCTGAACGGGCAGGCTCGCCGGGAAGACCTTGACGAAGGGCTCATCCTTGTAGAAGTCCTTGTAGAGCTCGTAAACTTCCTCGTTGGTGAAGTCTCTGTCGCAGGTAGCGTAGATGGTGACCTCGATACCGCGGACCTGGGGCAGGAGGTGCGGCTGGAAGTTGATGTACTGCCAGGTCTCGGGCTTCATCAGATCCTTGCCGGTGATGTAGGCGATGTTCTGCTCGATCTCGGGCGTGTGGCGGTGGCCGCCGCCGAGGGCGTAAGCGCAGAAGTTGTTCTCCGCCTCAGTGAGGAGCTTGTTGAGGGCGGGACGGCGGCCTGCGCCGGTGTAGCCGCTCTTGGCATCGATGACGATGGTGTTGTCAACGATGTGACCGGCCTTGAGCATGGGCTGGAGGCCGAGGGTGGAAGCAGTGGGATAGCAGCCGGGGTTGGCGATGAGCTTCTTGCCCTTGGCAAGGTCGCGCATGACCTCAGGGATGCAGTAAACAGCGTCGTGGGTCATCTTGGCGTCGGGGTGCTTCTGGCCGTACCACTTCTCCCAGACGTCGACATCGCGGAAGCGGATGTCAGCGCCGATATCGATGATGGCGCAGTCCTCAGCGAGCACGATCTCCGCCCACTTGGCCACGTCGCCAGAGGGGACCTGGATCATGATGACATCGCTCTTCTTCGCGGTCTCGCGGACGTTCTCCTCCGTGAGGTCCATGATGACCTGATCATAGAAGCCGCGCAGAGCGGGATGATGCGTAGAGATGGCATCGCCGACACCGTAGGTATCGAGCACGTTGACAAGCTCTCCCTCGTGGTGGTTGACCATCATGCGGAGCACTTCGCCGCAAACATAACCGGTAGCACCGATGCAGGAATAATGGATCATGTCTGTTTTCCTCCTTGTTGATTCGACATTTTGTCTGACAATTTTGTACTGCTTGGAAAATCCCGTGTGTAGGCATTGAATTTTCTTTGTTGATATTGTATAATCCAAAAGCAGTTTTGAAAAGCGAATATATTTTTATATGCGCATTCCAAAATGGAATCTTCGAGATATTGTTGATTATTGAGGGTATTTATAATGAGTATTCGTAAATATATTGCCTATCTCCGCACTGTGGAGACCGGCAGCATCACCCAGGCGGCGAACGAATTGGGCTATACGCAGTCCGCCGTGAGCAAGATGATCTCCGACCTTGAGCAGGACTGGCAGGTCAAGCTCTTAACGCGCAACCACTCCGGCATCGAAATTTCCTCCGACGGCATGGTGCTCCTCCCCACGATCCGCGAGATCGTCAAGGACTATGAGGACCTCAACTTTGCCGTGTCCGAGCTGCATGGCGTGCAGTCCGGCACGCTGCGCCTCGGGTGCTTTACAAGCCTTGCCATCAGCCTGCTGCCGGAAATTCTGAAGGACTTCCACCAGACGTACCCCAACATTCAGATCCAGCTGATGACTGGCGAGTATTATGAAATTTCCGAATGGCTGCGCCGCGGCGCGATCGACTGCGGCTTTCTTGCCGTCCCCGCCTCCAACGACTTTGAGACGACGCCCATCCTGCACGACACGATGGTCGCCATCCTCCCAAAGGATCACCCGATGGCGGACGCGTCCGTCTTCCCGCTCGAGCAGCTGCCGCACGAGAACTTCGTGCGCCTGATGGAGATCGAAGACTACGAATTCAACCGCCTGCTCGACCAGTGCAATATCCACCCCGAGGTCACCTACGACACGACGAGCGACTTCGCGCTCTTGTCCATGGTCGAGGCGGGACTTGGCGTCAGCATCGTGCACAGCCTGCTCATCAAGCCCGAGCGCTATCATGTCGCCGTGCTGCCGCTCAATGTCAAGCAGTCGCGCGAGATCGGCATCGCCGTGAAAAAAGGCTTCCTCCCCTCCACGATCACGCAGCTTTTCCTCCAGCATGTGGTCGACTACACCAAGGATATGGGCGAGATCACCGTCATCCGGCACTGAGTTTTTCTTGAAAAATCAGGGGAAATTTCATTTTCCAACCGGCGGTTGGAAAGGATTTTCCCCGATTCAACCACCGCGCCATTGTCAATCCTCCCCATGCCCCCTATACTGAGTCCATAACCGGTGATTCAAAGCCGCGGCTGCAGCACGGGGCAAGGAAGGACCAACATGTTACGATCGGCGATCAGGCGTTTGCACACGATGTGCTGCCTGAATATGAGGGAAACGTCGGCGCCTGACTTCCCGTTCGACGCGGGACACCCGCTCATCGTGTTTCCAACGCTCACTTTACTATTATAATGCAGTGCAGGAGGATAGACAACTTGGAAGAATCGACAATGGGCGCGCGCATTCTGCGCCGCCGTAAAGAAAAAGGACTGACACAGGAGGCGCTGGCAAACAAGCTCGGTGTGAGCAATCAGGCCGTGTCAAAGTGGGAGGGCGATGTCTGCTGCCCTGACCTGCAGCTTTTGCCGCTGCTGGCCGACACGCTGGAGCTCAGCCTCGACGAGCTCTTTGGACGCGAAAGCATGGCAAAAACCGCCCAAAAAGCGGGAGCGGACAGCCAGATCTTGCCCATCGCGGCAGAGCTGCCGTGGGAGGATGACGACGCCATCCACGCCGTGCTCTTTCAGGGGCACCGGCTGTTCCAACCGAAACAGGGGAGCCTGTTCCGCCACGACAAATATGACGAGATCCGCAAGACCGTCGAGCTGCACTTTTCCGGCACGGCGCAGGATATTTACAGCGACTTTTCCGTCGTCTGCACCGATTCCACGATCTCCGGCAGCGTCAGAGCCGGTGACGGCGTGACCTGCGCTGACGTTGGCGGCGATGTGTCCGCGGGAGACGATGTGACCTGCGGCAATATTGGCGGCAGCGTGCAGGCGGGCGACAGCGTGCACTGCTCCGGCAACGTGCAGGGTAATGTCCGCGCGAGCGACAGCGTCACCTGCGGCAACGTCGGCGGCGACGTGTCCGCGAGCGACAGCGTCCGCTGCGGCGAGGTCAAGGGCAACGTCCGCGCAAGCGACAGCGTCACCTGCGGCGATGTCAGCGGCAGTGTGAGCGCCGAGCGCGTGCGCTGCACCAAAGCCGGCGGCGATGAGCAGGAGGGCTTTACATTCACCAAGAAGGGCAAGAGCTTTTCCTTCCCTCTCCGATAAAACCGTAAAAGCGCGGCCTTAAGAGGTCGCGCTTTTATCCTTGTCATCGCGGCGGGTTTGTGTTACCATAACTTTGACAAAGGAAAAGGTGGGAGAAACATGGAAAATACCTTCAAGAGTTCCGTCTTCGGCGGCTTCAACCGCGATGACGTCATCCGTTATATCGAAAAAACCTCGCTCGAGAGCAAGCAGCAGATCGAAGCGCTCGAGCAGGAAAGCGACGGTCTCTGCCGCGAGAATGCAGAGCTGCGCGACAAGCTCGCCGCCGCCGAGCACGAGCGCGACAAGCTCGCCGAGTCCTATTCGACCGCGTCCAGCGCGCAGGATGCGCTGAAAAAGGGTCTGACCGCCGCGCAGGAGACGATCTCCGAGCTGCGCGCGCAGATCGAAGAGGGCACGCAAAAGCTCGCGAGCGCCAAGGCCGACTGCGACCGCCAGCTGAAAGCCAAAGAGGAGGCTGCCGAGCAGCGCATCGCCGAGCTGGAAGCGCAGCACGCCGAACGCCTTTCCGCCGCCGAGCAGGAGCGCAAGCGCCTTTTAAGCGAGCTTGACGAGCTCCGCCCGCAGGTCGAGGAATACGGCCGCGTCAAGGCGCACATCGCCGACATTGAGCTCTCCGCCCGTGAGCGCGCCGACGCGCTCGACGCCGCCACGCGTGAGCGTTTGCAGGCAATGATCGCGGCATGCAGAGGGCACTGCGAGCAGGTGCTCTCGACGCTCGGCGCGACGTGTGAGAGCGTGTCGAGCGAGCTCAAGCGCGCGGACGCCGCCGTCGCGCAGCTGCCCGAGGCGTTCACCACGCTGGAGGGCCAGCTCGACGAGCTCAAAAAGTTAGAGCAGTGACAAGATAGCAAAAAAGAAGTGCGTTCCCGTTAGGAACGCACTTCTTTTTATGCTAATTCGCTGTACTGATCAAAGATATCTGCAAACTCGTCCAGATGCTCGCGCAGGTCGTCGGGCGCCTCGGTGCGGAAGTAAAGCACCTCTCCCCCGCGGCGCAGGATAAGAAACTGGTGGACTTCGTCCGGTTCATTTGGAAACCGGGTATTTGGTTTGATAAATTCTGCGTAGTACGCCTCGTCAAAGCCGTCGATGGAAAGCGTCTGCGCACCGTCTTCCATAAAATAGTCCCGCAGCTCATGTGTCAAGGGCGTTGCCAGCACAGAGATACGCGGGGCGTAGAAGTCTATCTCTGTGCTCAGCTGCTCCCAGCCGTCGATCATTCCCGCATACGGTGTTTCGCCGACGGAGTACACATGCCCGCCGAGCGGCGTCGAAAGATCGCGCTGATCGCACCAGTCGAACGGATCGCCGCCGAGCTCTTCGGCGCGAAGATAGGGCAGCGTCGGCTCGTCATAGGCATCGCCGTACTTGCTGTATCCCCCTTTTCCGAAGAGCACCGCGACCATCAGCACAACGACAATGAGCGAAAGCGCGCGATTCACTCCAGCCCAGCGGTTGCGCGGCATCTGCTCCACATACTCGCAGTCCTCCATCGCGCGTTTGAGCGTGCGCATCTCTTTCCTCTCCTGTGCGCCGCTGAACATACCGATGATGCTGCCAAGGAGTAGCGAAGCACCCTGAATCACATCATTCTTCGGCATCGTGAGCAGCGACAGCAACGGGATACTCCACACATAAAACAGGAGATAGATGAGCAGCACGTCTGCCACCAGATAAAGCAGCGGCAGAAAATAGCTGCGGCGCAGCTTTTTACACAGTCTTCGGTAGCCGTAGGAATCCGTACAGTCCTTCGGCGTGGGGACGTGCGCAGTCCTGTCACCGCGCCAGATATAGAAGATGCCGTCCTTCGTCCGGCAGACGTACTCCCAACCCAGGCGGGCGCGCTTTTGGCGCAACAGCTCGTCGGGGTCGTCATCGTCCGCGGCGGGTTCCAGGTGATAGCGGCAGTCGCGCGGCTCGCCGATCACAAAATCGTCGTAGCGGAGCAGGAGCTTCCCCTCCGCCGCGCGCTCGGAAAGCCACTGCTCGATGCCGCGCGGGTCATAGGCGCTGGGCACAAAGCGGATGCTCTTCGTCTCGGGCTCATTCTCTTCGTTCGGCGCAGTCCCTCCGCTCTCCGGAAGCTCTGTTGTCTCGCGCAGGTTTTCGTCCATTCGCGCTCCCTCCTCTCTTCTCTCTATGGCAAAGTATAAAGAAGCGAGGGGGATTTTTCAAGCAAGTTCAGCGAGCATTGACAAAAATCGCGCGCAAGTTTATTGTTACATCACAAAAAAGGCAGGAAATTCCTGCCTTTTTTCGTTTCACAGCAAAATCGGCTGAATTTGTCTTCCCTCCAGCGCCGCCTCGGCCGTCGGGATAATTTTGCGGAAGTCCGCGATCAGCGAGGCCGGCTTCGCCTCGGCGTTGTCCTGCCCGAAGGGGACAAAATAGTAGTTCTTGCGGTTCAGCAGCGCCGCGATGTTCGGCGCGCTGGCGGATAAGCCATCGTTTGTCGCCAGCGCAAGCACGACAGGCTTACCGTTGCGCAGGTGCCCCTTCGCCGCCATCGTCACCGCGCCGTCCGTGATGCCGTGGGCGAGCTTGGCAAGCGTGTTTCCCGTGCAGGGCGCGATGACGAGCACTTCCATCGCGCCCTGCGGGCCGAGGGGCTCGGCTTCGACGATATCGCGCACGGCCTTTCTCCCCGCGATAGCCTCCACGCGGGTGACGAAGTCCTCCGCCGTGCCGAAGCGCGTGGAATACTTCGCCGCATTTTCCGACAAGATTGGCACAATCTCGTGCTCGCGCGCGATGTCCTCGTAGAGTTTCAGCAGCTCGGGATGGTTGCAGAACGAGCCGCAAAAGGCAAATCCGATCTTCATGCTTCCTCCTTGATGAGTTGACATAACATCTTTTTGATGGCGCGCGCCGCCGTCTCTGGCGCGACGCGCCCGGGCAGTCCCCCTGCCTTGAGATACGAAAGGCGCAGCGTTTCGACCGCGTCCATGTCAAAGCCGCTCGCGCTCGCAAGCTCGATGAGCAGGCAGTCCGGCGGCAGCTCGGCAAGGAGCGTTTCGTCCAATACCTGATGCGGCACGGTGTTGAACACCACGCGGAATTCCCCCAGCGTGCCGGAGAGGCGGTTCGTGTGCAGCGGCGCGTAGCCGAACGCGTCGATCCACGCAAGGTCCGACCGCTTGCGCGCGCTGACGCTGACCGTCGCTCCCAGCGCGCTCAGATCGTGCGCGAGCACCTTTCCGACGCGGCCAAAGCCGAGCACGAGGCATGGCGTGCCGTGCAGCGTGACACTCGTGTGCTTCATCGCCGCCTCGATGGCCCCCTCCGCCGTCGGGATCGCGTTGCGCACGCTCAGCTCTTCCGAGGCAAAGTAGTCCGTGATCGTAAGCCCCAACGACTGCGCGAGCGTTGACGCGTCGTTTCCCACATTGCCCGCGAAAATGCGGTGCTCGCGCCGCAGCGAGCGCAGCAGGCTCTCCATCGTGAGCTCTGTGCCGCTCAAATAGCCGTTTTTCTCCGCCGGCAGCGGCAGGACGATAATGTCCGCTTTCAGCGCGTCGCACAGCGCCAGCGGCTTTGGCGCACCGGTCAGCTCCCACGAGCAGACGTCGTACCCCTCCGCCGCCATCATCCGTGCGAGTAAGCGCATGCGCGCGTCGCCGCCCAGGAATGCTATCGTCTGGTCCATCTCATTCCCCCTTTTCCATAAAGAGTATGCCGCAGCGCGTGCGCGCATGACGCAAACTATTTTTGATTTTTTGCTTGACAACTCTATTCTTATCGCTATAATAAGAATTATTCTAATTCTTATTTAGGAGAAACACATGACCAAGTACGCCCAGCAGATTCTCGATCTCGTCCTGTGCTCCACCGAGCACCCGACCGCCGAGCAGATTTTTCTGCAGATGAAGCAGGAAAATTCCAAAATCGCGCAAGCTACGGTGTATAACAACCTCAACGCGCTTGTAGCGGACGGCAAACTCATCCGCCTGTCGCAGCCCGGCGCGCCCGACCGCTACGACAACACCACGCGCCACGATCACCTGATCTGCACCCGCTGCGGCGCGCTCGCAGACTTCAAGTTCACCGACCTGACGCACAACATCGAAGCCGCGCTCGGCGCGCGCATCCAGTCCTACGACCTTCGCATTCACTATCTCTGCCCCGCCTGCCGCAAAGCGCAGGAAGAGCATTAAATTTTGAGAGAAAAAGGAGAATTTCACCATGAAGACCAACAAGTATTCCGGCACCAAAACCGAGCAGAACCTGCGCACCGCCTTCTCGGGCGAATCTGAGGCGCGCAACAAGTACACCTTCTTCGCCTCCACGGCCAAGAAAGAGGGCTATGAGCAGATCGCCGCGCTCTTCCAGAAGACCGCGGACAACGAAAAGGAGCACGCCAAGATGTGGTTCAAAGAGCTCCAGGGCATCGGCTCCACCGCCGACAATCTGCTCTCCGCCGCTGAGGGCGAAAACTACGAGTGGACCGACATGTACGATTCTTTCGCCAAGACCGCAGAGGAAGAGGGCTTTCCCGAGCTGGCGCAGAAGTTCCGCCTCGTCGGCGAGATCGAGCGCCATCACGAAGAGCGCTACCGCGCGCTGCTGCGCAACGTCGAGACCGCCAAGGTCTTTGAAAAGAGCGAGGTCAAGGTCTGGGAGTGCCGCAACTGCGGCCACATCGTCGTCGGCACCAAGGCCCCCGACGTCTGCCCCACCTGCAACCACCCCCAGAGCTACTTCGAAGTCCACGCGGAGAATTATTGAGAATCGACAAACTAACAAGAGAGCCGCAGGCTGTGCCTGCGGCTCTCTTACTATTCACTTACTCCTTCGGTAGCAGGATGCAGATCGTCGTGCCCTTGCCCTCTTCGCTATGAAGCTCGACTGTACCGTGATGGTACTGCACGGCGTGCTTGACGATGGAAAGGCCGAGGCCTGTGCCGCCGCTTGCCTTCGAGTGGCTCTTGTCCACGCGGTAGAAGCGCTCGAAAATGCGGCTCTGGTGCTCCGGCGCGATGCCGATGCCCGTATCGGCCACGGAGACGAACGCCTTGCCGTCCCGCTCGCCGACGCTTACCTTCACGCTGCCACCCTCGACGTTGTACTTGATAGCGTTGTCGCAGAGGTTATAGATGACCTCGTACAAAAGCCGCCGCACACCGCCGATGGTCTCGCTCTCGCCCTCGACGGCGATCGCGATGTGCTTCTCCGCCGCCGCGGTCTTGAGATCATTCGCCGCCTCCTGTGAAAGCGCGAGCAGGTCGACCGTCTCGCGCGGCATTTCGTCGCCCTCGTCGAGCTGAGAGAGACGGATGATATCACCGATCAGCGTGACAAGGCGCTGCGCTTCTTTTCGGATGTGGCCGACGAAGCGGGGGACGTCCTCCTGCTTCACCATGCCGTTTTCCAGCAGCTCCGCGCTGCCGATGATGCCTTGCAGCGGCGTTTTGAGCTCGTGCGACACGTTCGCCGTAAATTCACGGCGCGTCTGCTCCGCTGTCTCGCGCTCGGTGATGTCGAAAGCCAGCAACACAGCACCGACCGCCGCGCCGCTTGCGCCGATGCGGCTGACGTCAAACTGCCAGATACGGCCGCCGCGCTCCACGCGCGCCTCACTGTGCCCCTCGTCCATGGCGCGCTCGATGGCAAGGCTCATGTCGTGGCTGCGGTCGATGGTCAAAAAGTCCTGCCCGACGCAGCTCTTGTCCGTGCCGAAGAGCTTTTCCGCCGCGGGATTGATACTCAGCACATGCTCTTTTTCATCGAGCAGCACAAGCCCTTCGCGCATGCTGCTTGTGATCTGCGAAAATTCCGTCTGCTGGCGCTGAAGTTCGTCCATCTGCTCGTCGATCTGCAAGTGCTGGCGGTTGATGCGCCCGAGCAGCGGGGCGAGCTCTTCATAGGCGTCATTTTCAAGCGGATGCTCAAGGTCCAGCTTGTTGAGCGGCTGGACAATGCGGCGCGACAGGCTCTTGGCTAAAACAGAGGACAGGATCAGCGCCACGATCAGCACCACTAAAATGGGCTGCACCATGCCGACGAGCAGCACACCCGCCGTCGCACGGCTCATCGAAATGCGCAGCACGCTCCCGTCCGCGAGCCTTTCCGCGCAGTACATCGTCTTTTGCAGCAGCGTCGAGGAATAGCGCGTACTCTCGCCCTCGCCGTATTCCAGCGCTTGCTTGACCTCCACGCGGTCGGCGTGATTTTCAAGGCTTTCGGCATCGGTCACGGTGTCGTAGAGCACCGTACCGTCGTTTTCGATCCACGTCAGGCGGTAGCGCTCGGAGGAGAGCTGAGAGAGATACTCCGTCCCGTTTTCCTTCACGGCGACGGCGGCAAGCTCCAGCTCGTCGCGCAGCTGCTTTTTTTCGACGCTCCCGAAGTATTCGTACAGGCAGCCCATGATGACGAGCAGGCTCGCCAGCAGCACCGTGCCCGCCACAAGCAGGATGGAGTGAAAGATCTTTTTTGTCATGCCTTGCCCTCCATCCGGTAGCCCACGCCGCGCACGGTCTCGATCTTCTCGCCGTACGCGCCGAGCTTCTGCCGCAGCGTGCGGATGTGCATGTCCACCGTGCGCGTCTCGCCGCAGTAGTCCGTGCCCCACACGTCCGCCATGAGCTGGTCGCGCGAAAACGCCGTGCCGGGATGCGAGAGGAACAGGCGCAGCAGTTCGAATTCCTTGTATGTCAGCGCGACGCTCTCTCCATCCGCCGTGACGGTGTGGCTCTCTTCGTCGAGCACCAGACCGCCGCAGCGCAGCTGGGCTGCCGTCTTCGTGCCACAGCGGCGCAGCACTGCCTTGACGCAGGAGACGAGCTCCATCACGCCGAACGGCTTTGTCAGATAGTAGTCCGCACCGAGGTCGAGACCGCGGATCTTGTCGTATTCCGCGCCCTTGGCCGTCGCCATGACGACAGGGATATCGGAAAGCACTGCGTCCGCGCGCATGCGGCGCAGCAGCTCCATCCCGTCGATGCCGGGGAGCATCACATCGAGCACGACAAGCTCGGGTCTTCCCGTGCGCAGCGCCTCCCAGAACGAGGTACCGTCTTCAAAGCCCTTGGCCTCAAAGCCGGTCGATTGCAGGGCATATACCTCGATATCGCGGATACTGGCATCGTCTTCCACGCACCAGATCATACTTTACCCCTCCTTATGCTCTCCTGTCACAGAGAAAATGACCCATTCGGCGATGTTCGTCGCATGGTCGCCGATGCGCTCAAAATACTTGGCGATCATCAGCAGGTCGAGTGCGAATTCACCATCATCAGGGTCCTGCGCGATGCGCTTGATGAGGTCCTTCTTCACGCGCGCGAAATAGTCGTCCACGGTGTCGTCCTCGGCGATGACCTGGTCGGCAAGCGCTGTGTCGTGCTTGACGTAGGCATCCACGCTCTCGGTCACCATCTTGATGGTCGAGCGTGCCATCTCGCGCAGGAGATTACTGTTTTCCGCACCGCGCCCGCCGAGGAACGTGATGATCTCGGCAATATCCTCGGCCTGGTCGCCGATGCGCTCCATGTCCGTGATCATCTTGAGCGCCGCCGAGATCTGGCGCAGGTCCTTTGCCACGGGCTGCTGCTGCAAAAGAAGCTTTAGGCACAGCGACTCGATCTCGCGCTCCTTGCGGTCGATCTCCTGATCGAGCGGTGCGACGCGCGCGGCCAGCTCCGCGTTGCCCTCCGTCAACGCCTGTGCCGAAAGGGCGATGACCTCCTCGCACAGCGCGCCCATCTCAATGAGCTCGCGGTTCAAAAGCGCAAGCTGTTCATCAAACCGGCTTCTCATTTAACCGAACCTCCCCGTGATGTAATCTTCTGTCCGCTTGTCCTGCGGCTGGGAGAAGAGCTTCTCCGTCTCGCCGTACTCTACAAGCTCGCCGAGCAGGAAGAACGCCGTGTGGTCGGAAATACGCACCGCCTGCTGCATGTTGTGCGTGACGATGACGATGGTGTACTTCTCCTTGAGCTCCATCGCGAGCTCTTCGATCTTCGACGTCGAAATGGGGTCGAGCGCACTTGTCGGCTCGTCCATCAGCAACACCTCGGGCTCGACCGCGAGCGCGCGGGCGATGCAAAGGCGCTGCTGCTGGCCGCCGGAGAGGCCGAGCGCGTTTTTCTTCAGGCGGTCCTTGACCTCGTCCCAAATCGCCGCGCCGCGCAGGGATTTTTCAACGATCTCATCGAGCTTTGCCTTGTTCTTCACGCCGTGCGTGCGTGGACCGTAGGCAATGTTGTCGTAAATGCTCATTGGGAAGGGGTTCGGCTTCTGGAACACCATACCCACCTGACGCCTAAGCTCGCTCACATCGACGGACGAGTCAAAAATGTCCTCGCCCTTATAGAGGACGCTGCCCGTGATCTTCACATCGGGGATCAAATCGTTCATGCGGTCGAGCGTCTTTAAAAACGTCGACTTGCCGCAGCCGCTCGGGCCGATGAGCGCCGTAATGCTTTTTTCGGGAATTTCAATGTTGATGTCCTTGAGCGCCTGATGGCTCCCGTACCACAGACACAGGTTCTCAACGGAAAGGATGTTGTTCATAGCCCTCTCCCCTCTTTCAATTTGTCTTCAAAGGCGAGGCCGTACCAGTGGCTCTCGCCGCGTTTTGCCGTTTTCTGCACGCAGTCGTCACAGAATTCCGCCGCGTCTTTCAGGGCTTGCGGCATGTCTTTACCGTTCATCAGCTCGCCGCACAGGGCGGAGACGAACACATCACCCGTGCCATGCAACGTCTGCGGAAGGCAGGGCTTGAAAATTTCCATATACTGCCCGTTCAGCCGCGCGCAGTAGCCGATCTTCTCCCCGCGGTGGACGCCGGTGATGATGACATTTTCCACCGTGAGCGCTTTAAGAAGCGTTTCTATCGGTGCGTCCATCCCGCAGCCCGCGAGAAGCGCCGCCTCCGTGCGGTTGGGCGTGATGAGCTGTGCTCTCTCGCACAGCGCGCGCATCGCCTGCACGTACTCTTCGGTAAAGCAGCCGTACAGCGCGCCGTTGTCGCCGAGCACGGGGTCGACCACAACGATGGTATCCTCCCCCGCAAAGTCGCGGAGGAAATCTTTTGCAAAATGCATCTGCTCCACCGAGCCGAAAAAGCCCATGCAGATGCCGTCGAATTTGATTTGAAGCTGTCTCCAGTGCGCGGCAAAGGCCTTCATCTCGTCCGTCATATCGCGCATGACGTAGCTGCCGAAGCCGTCCGCCGTGTGCGTCGATAAAATGGCCGTCGGCAGCGGTACCGTCTCCACCCCGTAGGAAGAGAGGATGGGCATGGCCACGCTCAGCGAACACTTGCCGAAGCAGGAAAGGTCATTTAAGAGCGCCATGCGCTTCATGCCGCTTCCGTTGACAGGTCGTATCATTGCTGTTTCCTCCTGAAGTATCGGCCGACCAGATCGGCGATGAGGTTAATGAGCATCGTCAGCAGCATCAAAATGGCCGCGATGGCGAACACCACCCCCGTATCGCTCGACTCCTTGGCGTAGAAGTACAGCGCCACCGTCAGCGTCGCGCCCGCGTTGTGCATGCCCTCAAAGAAGTTGTAGAGCATGTGCGCCGAGCCCGCCGTGAATAAGAGCGCCGCCGACTCGCCGAGGATGCGTCCGATCGACAGGATACAGCCCGTCACGATACCGTCCACGCAGCTTGGCAGCACCACCGTGCGGATGGTGCGCCATTTGCCCGCGCCCAGGCCGAACGCGCCCTCGCGGTAGCTCTGCGGTACGGTCTTGAGGCTCTCCTGTGTCGTGCGCATGATGGTCGGCAGGTTCATGATCGTCAGCGTCAGCGCACCCGCAAGAAGCGACGTGCCGTTTTTGCAGAAGATCAGCATGCCGACAAGGCCGTAGATGATCGACGGGATACCGGAGAGCGTTTCGGACGCGTATTCGATGATGGAGACGAGCTTTTTGTTCGCGGCGTATTCATTTAAGTAGATGGCCGCGCCCACGCCGAGCGGCAGCACGATTAAAAGCGTCGCGATGACGATGTAGAGCGTACTCAGGATGTCCGGCAGGATGCCGACGCGGTTGGCAAGATAGCTCGGCGCGGTGGAGAGCATCTCCCATGTGATGTTCGAAATGCCGTTGCCCAATATATAACCAATCATACCGACTACGAGCGCGCAAGTCAATACTGCGGCGACGCCCATCAGGAGCTTCATCGCCGTGATATAGGCCTTGCGGCGGGCCGAGGACTGCATTTTCAGCATCAGTTCCCCTCCTTGTTGCGCTTTAAGAAGAAGTTGAGCGCCGCATTGATGAGCAGGATGAAAAGATACAGCACGAGCGCGATGGAAAAGAGCGCCTGACGCTGCAAGCCGCTCGAATACGACATCTCGCTCGCGACCGCCGTCGTGAGAAAGCGGACACTCTCAAAGATCGAGCCGGGCATGTTCGGCGCGTTGCCCGAGACCATCATCACGGCCATCGCTTCGCCGATGGCGCGGCCCACGCCGAGCACGACCGCCGCGGCGATGCCGCTCTTTGCCGCCGGAACGGAGACGCGGAAATAGGTCTCGACCTCAGTCGCACCGAGGGCAAGCGAGGCGTCCTCATATTCATGCGGAACGGCCTCGAGCGCCGTGACGCTCACCTTGATGATCGACGGCAGGATCATGACGGCCAGCACGATGATGGCCGCAAACAGGCTTGCGCCGTCCGGCAGGTGGAACGTCTTGCGGATGGCAGGCACGAGCACCAGCATACCGACAAGGCCGTACACGACCGACGGGATCCCCGCGAGCAGGCTGACGGCGGCCTCCAGCACGGTGCGGACCTTCTTGGGCGCGACCTTGGAGAGGTACACCGCCGTCAAAAAACCGATGGGCACGCCGAGGACGATCGCGCCCGCCGTGCCGTAAACACTCGTTAAAATAAAGGGCAGGATGCCGTACTTCGGCTCCGCCGACGTCGACGACCACACCTTGCCCGTGAGAAACGGCACAAGGCCGATCTTCTGAATGGCCGGGATGCCGGAGATGATGAGATACACCGTGATCAGCAGCACGCATCCGACCGTAATGAGGCCGAGAAGCAGAAAAATACCGTGGATGACGGCTTCAAACATTTTTTTCCTCTGCGCCATAATTGTTCCCTCTTTTTGCTGTCAGCGGGAGACGGCTCACGCCGCCTCCCGTGATGGTTCCTGTGTTCTGTTAGTTGGCTGCGACCGCACCGGCAGCGGCGATGATGCTTGCCGCGTCAGCGGACAGCGCGTAGTCGAAGAAGGCCTGTGCCGCGGGGGAAAGCTCGGTGCCCTCCTTCGTGACGAGCACGAACGGACGCTGGACCACATAGCTGCCGTCCTTGACGGTCGCCTCCGTGGCTTCCACACCGCCGACTGTCAGCGCCTTGACGCTGTCGCCGACCGCGGAGAGGGAGGCATAGCCGATGGCGTCGGGGTTCTGGGACACGGTGTTGATGACGTCGCCCGTGGAGGTGAGCTCCTGACGGTACTGGCAGGCGTCCTTGGTGTCGGTGATGGACTCGAAGCCGTCACGCGTGCCGGAGCCGGCCTCACGGCCGATGAGCACGATCTCGGCGTCGTTGCCGCCGACGTCCTTCCAGTTGGTGATCTCGCCGGTGTAGATCTTGGCGATGGTGTCAATGTCGAGATCGGAGACAGGGTTCTCGGGGTTCACGACAATGGCGATGCCGTCGAGCGCGACGACGGTCTCAACAAGGCCGGAGGCCTTTTCGTCATCCTTGAGCGCGCGGCTCGAAAGGCCAATGTCGCAGCGGCCTTCGCTAACGGCCTGAATGCCGGAGCCCGAGCCGGTGGGGTTATAGGTGAACTTCACGTCCTTGTTCATGGCCATGAAGGATTCGCCAAGAGAGTTGATGACCTTTTCCATCGAGGTGGAGCCGTCGGTCGAGACGGTGCCGGAGAGGGTCGTTTCGGTGTTGCTGCCGTCAGTGTTGGTGTCGGCGCTGTTGTCGTTCTTGCTGCCGCAGGCGGTCAGCAGGCTCAGCGCCATAACAGCGGTCAGCGCAAGAGTGAGAAACTTTTTCATTTGAAATACTTCCTTTCAATTTTTCCAAGATGTTGTTCCTTGCTACATTTGCCATCATAAAGGCAGGTTGTAAAATCAGAAAGTCGCCTTTTGTAAAATCGCGGTAAAAGAGAAAAAGGACGTTTTCCGTCGGAAAACGTCCTTTTTGAAGGTCAAATATCGTGTTATTCGGTGCGCAGCGCTTCGACAGGGTCCTTGCGCGCGGCGATGCCGGAGGGGATGAGGCCTGCGATAAACGTGAGCGCCATGCTGATGACCACGAGCGCCACGCCGCCCGCCACCGGCAAGATGGCGTTCAGGCTCTCGATACCCGTCAAGTGGTGCACGACGAGGTTGATGGGGATGATCAGCAATAGCGTGATGCCGATGCCGATGGCACCGGAGCAGAAGCCCTCAATGAGCGTCTCCGCGTTGAACACGCGCGAGATGTCGCGCTTGCTCGCGCCGATGGCGCGCAGAATGCCGATCTCCTTCGTGCGCTCGAGGACCGAGATATACGTGATGATGCCGATCATAATGCTCGACACGACGAGCGAGATCGCGACGAATGCGATAAGCACATAGCTGATGGCGTTGATGATCGTCGTGACCGAGCTCATCAGAAGCGCCACATAGTCGGTGTAATCGATCTGGTCGTCCTCGGAAACGCTGCTGTTGTACTGCTTGATCGCATCGGCAATGGCGTCCTTGTCGGCAAAGGTCGAGGCGTAGATGTTGATGGTCTTGGGACTTGCGAGGTCAACGTCGCCAAGCAGCTTCAAATTGTCCTCATACGTGCCGTTCGAGACCGTCGCGGGCATGTAGTTGTCGTAGAGCCAGTTGTACTGCTCGGCGGTAAGCGGCGTGACGGCGGGCGACCTTTCAAGCGCCAGGTCGAGCGCCATGGCGAGCTGGTCGCTCGTCATGTTGGAAAGTCTCGCCTGCACGCCCGCGGCGTACTGCTCTGTCACCTGCTCGCGGATAGACTGCTCCACGTAGCCGAAAAGCGTCTCGTCGTCCATCTGCGCGATGTAGGACTTGACGGTCGCCTCGTCCACGCTCATCTGCTGGGCGTAGGTCGAAATGACCATCTGCTCGATGCTCGCGCGGTCGAGCGAGCCCATCTGCTGGTCCACGATGGCGGAGAGGTATTTCTCGCTCGGCACGCTCATCATCGCGGTGTAGGCTGCGGCGCGCTCGGTGACGGAAAGCGTTTCGAGATAGTCCGTCACGTCCGCTTCCTTCTGCTCGTCGCTCACGGAGTAGTCGTCCGTCAGGAACGGCAGGCCGAGGATGACGTCGGTCGCGGGGTCGGCCTTCTGCTTGCGTAAAATCTCGGTCTGTCCCGCCTTTTCGACAAGATAGTCCGTCAGCGCGGACGTGTAGCCGATCGCGCCGGAGAGCATCGAGGATACCGCGTTCTCATTCGGACGCAGGATGCCGACGATCTTCACGCGCGTGCCGACATCGTCGGAGTTATAGAGGAAGTCGAGCCCCGTGTCCGTCGTGCTGACGTCGGTATATGTGCCGCTTGCGGAATCGTACTGGTAGCGCTCAGCGGGCAGGACGATCTTGAAGCTCATATTGCACAGGTCTTCATAGCTCCAGCTCTGGATGTCCTTGCTGTCGAATTCCGAGCCGTCGAGCATGTGCTGCATCGACTCCACGACCTCGTCCTGTGCGCTCAGGCCCAGCGAATAGATGACTAGGTCGGAAATTTCATTGTCCTTGTTGACGATGAGCATGACCTCGTCATAATTCTGCGGCCAGGAGCCGTAAATGAGGTCATACTGCTCGTGCAGGAGGTCGCCCACGAGCTCGCCGCTCTCACTATCCTGCGGCGGGAGCATCTGCTCCCAGGTCTCCATCGCGGAGTAGGCCGAGCCGAAGCGCTCGAAATAGCTGCTGTAATCGCCGCCGTAGAGCTCGCTCATACAGGTCTGCAAAAGCTCCGTCACGTCGGACTTGAAGACCTTGCCGTCGGTGTCTTTGGCATAGATGCTCATGCCGAGGTCGTAGTCATAGGAAATGGAGCTGATGTGGCTTGAAAGCTCATTGTCGCCCTCGAGGTAGGTCTTGAAGTCCTTCAAATTGTTCGTCTGCGTCTCCGCCGAGGCAAACGAGCTCATCATGTCGTACATAATGTTGTTGGAGTACACGGCGTCGAGGTCATGTCCGCCGTCTCCGTCCTCATCGGGTGAATGGATGCCCATCATCGAACTGACCATGCTGGACATGTCCATGCTCTCAGCCTCAATGGTCAGGGGGTAGCTCGAGAGCGTATCTTCCTGCACGCGGTCGATATAGGTCTGGATACCATTGCTCAGCGACAGAATGAGCGCGATGCCGATAATACCGATGCTGCCGGCAAAGGCCGTTAAAAACGTCCGCCCCTTTTTCGTCATCAGGTTGTTGAGCGACAGCGACAGCGCCGTGACGAAGCTCATCGAGGTCTTTTTGCTCTTGCCCGCGGCGGGCTTTTCTTCCACGGCCTCCTCATACGGCGCGCTGTCGTCCACGATCTCGCCGTCCTTTAAGCGCACAATGCGGCTCGCGTAGGTCTCGGCGAGCTCGGGGTTGTGCGTGACCATGATGATGAGGCGGTCCTTGGAGATGTTCTTCAAGATCTCCATCACCTGCACGCTCGTCTCGCTGTCGAGCGCGCCGGTCGGCTCGTCGGCGAGCAGAATGTCCGGATCGTTGACGAGCGCCCGCGCGATAGCGACACGCTGCATCTGGCCGCCAGACATCTGGTTCGGCTTTTTGTCGAGCTGGTCGCCAAGGCCCACGCTCTCAAGCGCCCTGACCGCGCGCTCGCGGCGCTCGCTCTTGCTCACACCCGAGAGCGTGAGCGCCAGCTCCACGTTGCTCAATACCGTCTGGTGCGGGATGAGGTTATAGCTCTGGAAGACGAAGCCGACGGAGTGGTTGCGGTAGCTGTCCCAGTCGGCGTCGGAAAAGTCCTTCGTCGACTTGCCGTTGATGATGAGATCGCCGCTCGTATAGTGGTCGAGACCGCCGATGATGTTGAGCATCGTCGTCTTGCCGCAGCCCGAATGGCCGAGGATGGCGACAAACTCGCTCTCACGGAACTGTAAGCTCACGCCGCGCAGAGCGTGGACGGTGGTGTCGCCCGCCTGGTAATCCTTGACGATTCGTTGCAGCTTCAGCATAGTCTGCCTTCTTTCTGAGGAAATGAATGAATAAGAATTCCAGAGTAGGATATCATTTTGACCTTTTACCGTCAACCGGCGCGGTCGAGAATTCACCGAAAGTTCATCTTTGTTTACTATTCGGCAAAAAGAGCGCCGCGGCGATGCCGCAGCGCACTCCGATTTCCTTTTAAGCGAACGATGTACTCATCTGCCGCTCGATCTCATAGCGCAGCACTTCTGCGCCCGAGGCGTCGTATCCGACAAAATACACCAGATCCCATCCATAGTCGCCATAGTTGGCCTCTGTCGCCACTCCGCCAGTGAGGAAATACCGATAATCGCCGTCTTCAATCAACTCAGCGGCGAATGCTTCACGTTTCCCAAAGGTGTAGTCCCCGTTTTCATCTTGTGAAACCGCGCGGTATCGCTCGATCACGGCGCTATCGACCGCGGCATCGTCGACGCGTCCCCAGTAAAAGATATCCCTTACGACGCCGTTGCGCGCCATATCCCACCAGCCCGCGTGAATGCTCTCACCGTCTGAGCAGTCAAGCGGCACACCGAAATCGTCCTGCCAGCCAAGCAAGGTGTAGAAATGGCTCGTGCCGCAATAGGTCACATTCTCGCTGGCCATCAGCGTAACGCGCAGCGTCTTATAGATGTTCTTGGCGGGAAGGGATGTGATCTCGTGCGTCTTTTCATACACGCCGTAGCGCTGTTCGCCGTCGCGCAGAGCCATGGCGCGCGTCAGGTGTCCGCCGCTGAGCATATTGCAGATGAGCAGCGCGCAGAACATGATGACAACGCTCTTGACCGCGCGGCGCGCTCTCGTCGGCCGCTTTTCGATCTTCTGCTTTTTCATGGCTGCGTTCCCCCTTCCGGAAGCTCGATCCTCGTCTCGATGCGCTCGCCGAAGCGGTCGTAGACGAACGTCACGTAAGTATCGCCCTCTTCGAGCGGCACGGTGTGCTGGCCGCTGTGCACGTACAAACTGCCGCTGCTGCCCCAGCAGCTGGAATACCGGATGCTGTCTTCCCCGTACATCGTCTCGCCGCGTTCACTTTGCAGCGACATTGTCTCGATCAAACGCTCATAGACCTTTCGCCCCGGAATGCGGTCATAGGAACTCACCCAGAGCACCGCCTGCCGCTCTCCCTCGCGCACACCGTATTCGATGCGGTTCAGCTGCACGATATCGTCCCCGACGAGGATGCGCTCGTGCAGGTCTGCCGCGCCGTCGAGCTCTTCCCATGAAATACTGTTCACCGCCGGACTCACGCGCTCGCGGAGGCTCTCGTACACGCCGCTGAGCATCGGCAGCAGGAAAAAGCCCTGCACGCAGGCGATGACCGTGACGAAAATCGCGATGCGCTGCACGATGACGAGCCAGAAGTGGCGGTACTGTTCGCGCAGGGCTTTGCCCGTCTCCTCCGGATCGCCCATCAGCTCCACGGCGCGCGCGGCGGCATCTTCCTCCGTATAGCCGTGCTCGACCAGTGCTTCGGCGTGGTCTTCGATGTGACCGGCGAGCTCATTTCTCAGATCGTTTGCTTCATCGCTCGTCAGCCGGCCGACCTGGGCGAGCACGCGATCGCAATACTCGTTTCTGTTCATAGCCTCACCCTTTTTTAAGCAAAGTGCAGCACGGCGTTCACCGCGCCGCTGTACTCCTGCCAGGCTTTCTCCTCTTCTGTGAGCGCGGCCCGGCCGGCACGCGTGAGGTGATAATACTTGCGCATCCGACCGGTGGGCGCCGCCTTTTCATAGGCTTCCACATACCCCTCGCGCTCCATCCCGTGCAGCACGGGGTAGAGCGTGCCCTCTTTCATCTCGAAGACATTGCTCGAGCGGCGCGCCAGCTCTAAAATGATCTGGTAGCCGTACATGTCCTCACTTGAGAGGAGCTTGAGCAGTAGAAGCTGCGTGTGGTCAATGCTCTTTTTCTTCATGTTGCACCTCCAATGATACATAGAATATCTATGCTTGTAGTATACATAGAGTTGCGAGGTATGTCAAGCCAAAAATATTTGTAAATTTTTGTTCATTTTCTTAACAGACCCTAAACTTTACTTCTTGTCCTTTTGCGGCATACAATTATAATAACAATCTGAAAATCCGGCGGGACTCTTTTACCGCCAAATCGCATCGACATGAAAAGAGAGGTTCCCCATGAAAACGTATCAAGCAGGCATCGACGTAGGCTCCACCACGGTCAAGCTCGTCGTGCTGGATGAAAACGGACAAATGATCTTCGGGCAGTACCAGCGCCATCTGTCCCACACACAGCGCGCACTGTCCGACTTACTCAAGCAGGCGCGCGCAGCGCTCGGCGAGTGCGCGCTCGAATTGCGCGCCACCGGCTCCGGCGCGATCAACCTTGCCAAGGCGCTCGGCATCCCCTTTGTGCAGGAGGTCGTCGCCGTCGCGCAGGCGCTCGAGCGCGTCGCGCCGCAGGTGGATGTCGCCATCGAACTCGGCGGCGAGGATGCCAAGATCATCTACTTCAAAGGCGGGCTCGAAGAGCGCATGAACGGCGTCTGCGCCGGCGGCACCGGCTCGTTTATCGACCAGATGGCCGCCCTGCTGCAGACCGATGCCTCGGGTCTCGACCGCGAGGCCGCGCACTATCAGCAGATCTACCCCATCGCCGCGCGCTGCGGCGTGTTCGCCAAGACGGACATTCAGCCCCTCATCAACGAGGGCGCGACGAAGGCTGACCTCGCCGCCTCGATCTTCCAGGCGGTCGTCAACCAGACCATTTCGGGCCTTGCCTGCGGCAAGCCCATCCGCGGCCATGTCGCGTTCTTAGGTGGGCCGCTGCACTTCCTCCCCCAACTCAAGGCCGCGTTTATCCGCACACTGAAGCTGACGGATGAGACGACCATTGACCCCGAAAATTCTCATCTCTTCGCCGCCACCGGCGCGGCCATCGACGAAACGCCCGCCGAGGCGCAGCCGCTCAGCGCGCTCATCAAGCGTCTCGACAGCGGCGTGCAGATGGATTTTGAATTAAAGCGCCTGCCGGCGCTCTTTGAAGACGAAGCCGACCTCGAGGCCTTCCGCACCCGTCACCATACAGCGGTCGTGCCGCGCGGCGATCTTGCAACGTATAATGGCGACTGCTTTCTCGGCTTCGACGCGGGCTCGACGACGACAAAGCTCGCGTTAGTTGGCGAAAAGGGCGAGCTTTTGTACTCGTTCTACGCCAACAATCAGGGCAATCCCATCAAGACTGCCATGCAGGCCGTACATACGCTGCGTGAAGCGCTCCCCGCGGGCGCGCATATTGCGCGCTCCTGCTCCACGGGCTACGGCGAAACGCTGCTCAAGTCCGCGTTCTCGCTCGACGAGGGCGAGGTCGAGACCATCGCCCACTGCACCGCCGCGTCGTTCTTCGACCCCAAGGTCGACTGCGTGCTCGATATCGGCGGGCAGGACATGAAGTGCATCAAGCTCAAGGACGGCGCGGTCGACACGGTGCTTCTGAACGAGGCCTGCTCGTCCGGCTGCGGCTCGTTCCTCGAGAATTTCGCCAACTCTCTTGGCATGACAGCGCAGGAATTCGCGCACGAAGCACTCTTTGCCAAGGCTCCTGTGGATCTCGGCACGCGCTGCACGGTGTTTATGAACTCCAACGTCAAGCAGGCGCAGAAGGAGGGCGCAAGCGTCTCCGATATCTCCGCCGGCCTTGCCTACTCCGTCATCAAGAACGCTCTTTATAAGGTCATCAAGCTCTCCGACGCGAGCGAGCTCGGCTCGCACGTCGTCGTACAGGGCGGCACATTCTTCAACGAGGCCGTGCTGCGCGCGTTTGAGCGTATCTCCGGCGCGCAGGTCACGTGTCCCGACATCGCGGGCATCATGGGCGCGTTCGGCGCGGCGCTGCTCGCGCGTGACCGCTACCACGGGCAGCAGAGCACAATGCTCCCGCTTGAGGAGATCGAGCAGCTCACATACAAGACCTCTGCCGCACGCTGTCAGGGCTGCCAGAACCACTGCATGCTCACGGTCAGCGTCTTCCCCGGCGGCCGCCGCCATGTGAGCGGCAACCGCTGCGAAAAAGCCCTGCGCGGCGAAAGCGCTGCCAAACCCGGCGAAAATATCTTCGCCTACAAGCGTGAGCGCATGTTCGCCTATCCCCCGCTCGAGCCGGAAAATGCGCCGCGCGGCGAGATCGGCATCCCGCGCGTACTGAACATGTATGAAAACTACCCGTTCTGGGCGACGTTCTTCCGCGACCTCGGCTTCCGCATCATCCTCTCCCCGTTCTCCACGCGCGCGATCTACGAGCTGGGCATGGAGAGCATTCCGTCGGAATCTGAGTGCTATCCCGCCAAGCTCGCCCACGGTCACGCCCAGTGGCTCATCGACCACGGCGTCAAGACCATCTTCCACCCCTGCGTGTTCTACGAACATCAGGAAGTGCCGGGCGCGCAGAACCACTTCAACTGCCCGATCGTCGTTTCATATCCCGAAAATATCAAGAACAACGTCGAAGCCGTGACCGATGGCTCTGTGCGTTATCTCCATCCCTTCCTCGCTTTTACAAATGAGAAGGTCGCGTCCGACCGCCTCGTCCAGTTCTGTAAGGAAGTATGGAACATTCCCGAAAAGGAAACGCGCCATGCCGCCCACCTCGCGTGGGAAGAGCAGCGCAGGGCCAAGGCCGACGTCCGCGCCGCGGGCGCGAAGGCGCTTGCCGACATGGAGAAAAACGGCGGCAGCGGCATTGTGCTCGCCGGACGGCCCTACCACGTCGACCCCGAGATCAACCACGGCATCCCCGAGCTCATCGCGGCCTACGGCCTGACGGTACTGACTGAGGACTGCCTCCCCATTAACTTTACCCCCAAGCGCCCCGTGCGCGTGAACGACCAGTGGGTCTATCACTCCCGCCTCTACACCGCGGCGGAATTCGTCTGCGGGCGCGACGATCTGGAGCTCATTCAGCTCAACTCGTTCGGCTGCGGCCTTGACGCCGTCACGACCGACGAGGTCTGCGAGCTGCTCGAAGAGGGCGGCAAGCTCTACACCTGCCTCAAGATTGACGAGGTCAACAACCTCGGCGCGGTGCGCATCCGCATCCGCTCGCTGCTCGCCGCCGTCGCCATGCGGCGCGAGCGCGGCATTCACTCGACTTCGCACGTGCAGCCGTTTGAGCGCGTCTACTACACCAAGGAGATGCAGAAGCAGCACTACACCATCCTCGCCCCCCAGATGAGCCCCATCCACTTCGACATTCTCGAGCCCATCTTCCGCCACCACGGCTATAATTTTGAGGTACTGCAAAACGACGACCGCGCCGCCATCGACGCGGGCCTCAAGTACGTCAACAACGACGCCTGCTATCCCTCGATCACGGCGGTCGGCCAGCTGATGGAGGCCGTGACCTCTGGCCGGTACGACACCGACCACCTCGCCCTCATCATGTCGCAGACCGGCGGCTGCTGCCGCGCGAGCAACTACATCGCCTTCATCCGCCGCGCACTCAAAAAAGCGGGCCTTGAGCACATCCCCGTCATCTCGCTTAACGCCAACGGCATGGAGACGAACGAGGGCTTCCGCATTTCTCCGTCTCTGCTGCTGGACGCCGCGCACGGTGTCGTGCTGGGTGACCTGCTGATGCGCTGCCTGTACCGCGTGCGCCCGTATGAGCTTGAAAAGGGCAGCGCGAACGCGCTGCACCGCAAGTGGCGCGACATCTGCATCGACTCGCTCACGAGCGAGCATCCCAAGTACCGCTACGCACAGCTCTGCCGCGGCATTGTCGAGGATTTCGATGCGCTGCCCATCGACGAAACGATCCGCAAGCCCCGCGTCGGCGTTGTCGGCGAGATTCTGGTCAAGTACATGCCGCTCGCCAACAACCACGTCGTCGATCTTTTGGAGCGCGAGGGCGCAGAGGCGGTCGTGCCCGACCTTCTCGATTTCTTCGCCGCCACGATCTATGAGCAGGACTTCAAGCACACCCACCTTGGAAAGGGGTGGACTGCTTCGGCGACCGCCAAGCTCGGCATTCCGGCACTTCAGCGCATGCGCCGGCCCGCCATTGAGGCGCTCAAAGCCAGTAAGCGCTTTACCCCGCCCATGGCCATCAACCATGTGGCGGACCTTGCCAAGCCCTTCCTTTCAATCGGCAACCAGTACGGCGAGGGCTGGTTCCTCGCCGGTGAGATGGCAGAGCTCATCACCTCCGGCACGCCGAACATCGTGTGCATCCAGCCGTTTGCGTGCCTGCCGAACCATGTGGTCGGCAAGGGCGTCATCAAGGCGCTGCGCGCGGCCTATCCCGGCGCGAACATTGTCGCTGTCGACTATGACCCCGGCGCGAGCGAAGTGAACCAGCTCAACCGCATCAAGCTGATGCTCACCGCGGCGCAGCGCGCGCTGCACGCGCAGGAGGCCACCCCGAAAAAGCCGCAGCCGCCCGAGGCTCCGTCCATCAGCCTGCCGCACCCCAAGGTCGCAATGCTCTGAGCGCAGAAAGCGGCAGAAATTGAAAAATAGGCTTGCTTTCCGCACCTTTCTATGGTATTATGAGTACCTGTGAATATAGCGTGATCACACGTTCAACAATTTGGAGGTTTTCACCATGACTTTATTCGTTACGATTCTTCAGCTTCTCTGCGGTCTCATCGTCATCGGCATCGTCCTGTTCCAGAGCGGCAAGTCCGCGGGTCTGAGCGGCGCGATCGGGGGCGTGGCCGATTCCTTCATGGCCAAGAACAAGGCCAAGAGCACGGATGCCCGTCTTGCGCGTGCCACCAAGTGGGTCGGCGCTGCGTTCATCGTCCTGACGCTCGTGCTGAACATGCTGTAAGAGCAAACGAATCCATAATGAAGAAGAGCGGGAGCAATGCTTCCGCTCTTCTTTTGCATCTTTGAAATACTGCTGCAAATGGCGGGAATTGTTACTATCTGCAAGTCGCACTGCGCTGTGCGTTCCGACGCCATTCCGCCTGATTGGTCAATCCTTTTCCAAACGATAAAAAGCCCTTTTGTATGGCTTCGCGATCTGCCATACAAAAGGGCTTTTTACTTATAATTCAGCTTTCGACTGCGGGGTTGGTTTAGACCAACTCGATCATCGCGGTCTCGGCGGCGTCGCCGCGGCGGACGCCGGTGCGAACGATGCGGGTGTAGCCGCCGTTGCGCTCAGCATAGCCGGGAGCGATCTCCTTGAACAGCTTCTTGCAGACATCCTCGCGGGTGATGAAGCTCATCGCCTGGCGGTAAGCTGCCAGATCGCCCTTCTTGCCGAGGGTGATCATCTTCTCAGCTACGGGCTTGATTTCCTTGGCGCGGGTGACCGTGGTCTCCATCTTGCCGTTATCCAGGAAATCGGTGACCTGCTGACGGAGCATCGCCATACGCTGATCGGTAGTCTTACCGAGCTTACGAGTTCCGGGCATAGTGGTTTTCCTCCTTGTAAGGATAAGTTGTCGGCCGTCGTTCTACGCGTGGGCGTAGGGTGCCGGTCTTAGTTGTTGTCTTCGCTGGCGAGGGACAGGCCCATCATGGCCAGCTTGTTGATGACCTCTTCGAGACTCTTGCGGCCGAGGTTTCTCACCTTCATCATATCGTCCTCGGTCTTGGAAATCAGATCCTCGACCGTGTTGATATTGGCACGCTTGAGGCAGTTGAAGCTGCGCACGCTGAGATCGAGCTCCTCGATCGTCAGCTCGAGCACCTTGTCGCGCTGCGCCTCGGCCTTCTCCACGACGGTGGACTTGCTGCCCATCGCGTCGGAAAGGTCGGTGAAGAGCGAGAAGTGATCGCAGAGGATCTTGGCGCCGAGAGAGACGGCGTCACGCGGACTGATGGTGCCATACGTCCAGACCTCAAGCGTCAGCTTGTCGAAGTCGGTCATGTTGCCCACGCGGGTGTTTTCCACGGTGTAGTTGACCTTGTACACGGGCGTGTAGATCGAGTCAACGGGAATGACGCCGATGGCAGTCTGCGCGGTCTTGTTGCGGTCGGCGGACACATAGCCGCGGCCGTGAGAAAGCGTCAGCTCCATGTTGAGCGTCGCACCGGCGTCCAGCGTTGCGATGTGCAGGTCGGGGTTGAGGACCTCGACCTCGCTGTCGCCCTTGATGTCGCCGGCCTTGACCTCGCACGGGCCCACAGCTTCAATATAGACGGTCTTGATACCGTCAGTATTGTGCAGACGGGTGATGAGGCTCTTGACGTTCAGCACAATCTCGGTCACATCCTCCTTGACGCCGGGGATGGTGGAGAACTCGTGCTGCACGCCGGCGATCTTGATAGAGGTCGCCGCGGTGCCGGGCAGGGACGAGAGCATAATGCGGCGCAGCGCATTGCCGAGCGTGATACCGTAGCCGCGCTCAAGAGGCTCCACGGTGAACTTGCCGTAGGTGCCGTTCGCGGGGTCTTCCACGCACTCGATCTTGGGCTTTTCAATTTCAATCATGCAGTTACCCTCCATTTCCATTCTGTGGTCTCAAAGTCCACACCAAAATTCTGCGTGTGTCTGTTGAGGGCTCGCCGCCGATTACTTGGAGTACAACTCAACGATGAGGTGCTCCTCAACGGGAACATCAATTTCTTCGCGGGCGGGAAGGCGAACCACGGTGCCCTTGAGGCTGTTCTTATCGCGCTCCATCCAGGTGGGAACCAGGAACACGGGAGCGTCCTGACCCATCAGGCGCTTGAAGACCTCGGAAGAGCGGCTGCTCTCCGCGACCTCGATCACATCGCCGGCCTTGACGAGGTAGGAAGGAATGTTGACCTTCTTGCCGTTGACGGTGAAGTGAGCATGGCTGACGAGCTGACGGGCCTGACGGCGGGTCATCGCAAAGCCCATGCGGTAAACAACGTTATCCAGACGGCGCTCGACCGTGATGAGCAGGTTGTCACCGGTCTTGCCGGGGGCGGCAGCGGCGGACTCATAGTAGCCACGGAACTGCTTTTCGAGGATACCGTAGATGAACTTGACCTTCTGCTTTTCAGCAAGCTGAAGGCTGTATTCGCTCTTCTTCTTTCTCATCTGGCTGCCGGGGTTGCGATTAGTGGTCTTCTTCGCATAGCCCATCACAGCAGGAGAAATGCCCAAAGCCTTGCAGCGCTTGGCGATCGGCTGCATATTCTTTGCCATAGTGCTTTTTACCTCCTCTTTCGATTAGACGCGACGGCGCTTCGGGGGACGGCAGCCGTTGTGCGGGATGGGCGTGACGTCCTTGATCATCGTGACCTCCAGGCCGACAGCCTGCAGGGCGCGGATCGCAGCTTCACGACCCTGGCCGGGGCCCTTAACAAAGACCTCGACCGTCTTGAGACCATGCTCCATCGCAGCGGTAGCGGCCGTTTCAGCGGCGCTCTGAGCGGCGAACGGAGTGGACTTCTTGCTGCCGCGGAAGCCGAGGCCGCCGGAGGAAGCCCAAGAAAGGGCGTTGCCCTGCGTATCGGTCACCGTGACCATGGTGTTGTTGAAGGAGGAACGAATATGAACCTGACCACGTTCGACGTTCTTCTTTTCGCGGCGACGGCGGATAACCTTCTTACCGGTTTTAGCATTGTTTGCTGCCATATTCTATTCTCCCTCCTTACTTCTTCTTGTTCGCAATGGTCTTCTTGGGGCCCTTGCGGGTACGAGCGTTGGTCTTGCTGCGCTGACCGCGAACGGGCAGGCCGCGGCGATGACGGGTGCCGCGATAGCAGCCGATCTCGCTCAGACGCTTGATGTCGAGTGCGGTCTGACGGCGAAGGTCGCCTTCCACGATGTAGCTGTGGTCGATGGCTTCACGAAGCTTGGCTTCGTCAGCATCGGTCAGATCCTTCACGCGGGTGTCGGGGTTCACGCCTGTCTGTGCCAGGATCTCCTGAGCACTCTTTCTGCCAATACCATAGATATAAGTCAAACCGATTTCGATTCGCTTATCCTTGGGCAGGTCAATACCGGCAATACGTGCCATACTTTTTAACCTCCAATTAAGTCTTAGCCCTGGCGCTGCTTGTGCTTCGGATTCTCGCAAATGACCATGACACGGCCTTTACGACGAATGATCTTGCACTTTTCGCACATGGGCTTCACGGACGGTCTTACTTTCATGTCGATAAACCTCCATTACTTAGTACGCCAGGTAATTCGGCCGCGGGTCAGGTCATAGGGAGACATCTCCACTGTGACCTTGTCACCGGGCAGAATCCTGATGAAATTCATTCTGAGCTTTCCGGAAATATGCGCTAAGATCGTGTGTCCATTTCCAATGTCTACTTGGAATGTGGTGTTGGGCATGGCCTCAACGACAACGCCTTCCACTTCAATCATGTCGGATTTTGCCAAGTGTTATCCCTCCTGGTCCGGATTTTCCTTGCCGCTGTATGCGGCGATGGCTTTACGAAGCTCACTGTTTGTGATTTTTTCCTTGCTTCTGATCTTCTCGGCGACAGGCGCCGCGCTCTCTGCGATGAAGCGGACATGCTTTTGCTTTTTCCGCTTCGGCGCTTCGATCCTGCGGCTCTTGCCGTCGGCCAGCAGCAGGTACTCCCCGTCTGTTTCCAGCACGAAGAAGTATTTGCCCTGTTCTCTGCCGGCAGTTGCCTGAACAAGATTCGCAATGTCCATGGCGTCCTCTTACGGTGCCGGAGCCGTCAGAATTTCAGGCTCGCCGGCGGTGATGAGGATCGTGTTCTCGTAGTGCGCCGCGTATTTACCGTCACGGGTCTTGACGGTCCAGCCATCGCTCATCTGGCGGATGGCTGCGGTGCCCGCGTTCACCATCGGTTCGACGGCGATCGTCATGCCGCGCAGCAGCTTCGGCCCGTGGCCCGGAGCCCCGTAGTTGGGGATCTCGGGCGCTTCGTGCATGTTTCTGCCGACGCCATGGCCGACATACTCGCGCACGACGGAGAAGCCGTTCGCCTCCACATACGCCTGCACGGCGTGGGAGATGTCGGAGATGCGGTTGCCCTCGCGGGCCTGCGCAAATCCTTCAAAAAAGCTCTGACGAGTCACGTCGATCAACCGCTGTGCCTCTTCGGAAATCTTTCCGCAGGGGTAAGTGGCTGCGCAGTCGCCGTGGAAGCCGCCGATGTATGCGCCCACGTCCACGCTGACGATATCGCCCTCCTTGAGCACCCGGGGACCCGGGATGCCGTGGATGATCTCGTCGTTGACGGACACGCACACGCTGGCGGGATAGCCGTTGTAGTTTAAGAACGACGGCTCAGCGCCCTGCGAACGAATGAAATGGAACACTGCTTTGTCAATTTCTCGGGTTGTTACGCCGGGCTTTACCATTTCCCCTGCTAACGCACGGGCAGCCGCGGTAATTTTTCCCGCTCGGCGCATCAATTCGATCTCGCGCTCTGATTTCACAATGATCATATCTTAACCATCCTGTCTCAGTATTGCGAGGATCGCCTTGGAGGTGGCCTCCACCGGCCCCATGTCCTCCACCGGATACAGAACCCCACGCTCGCGGTAGAAGTCCTTGAGCGGTTCTGTTTCTCTATGATAGACCGCAAGGCGGTTTTTCACCGTCTCGGGCTTATCATCCTTGCGGGTGACCAGCTCGCCGCCGCAGACGTCGCAGACGCCTTCGGCTTTGGGCGGCACTGCCACGATGTGGTAGCTTGCGCCGCACTTGCTGCAAACCCTGCGTCCGCTCATGCGCTCCATGATGGTCGCGTCAGCGATCTCCAGGGAGACGACATGATCGAACTTGATACCGGCTGCCTCAAGAGCTTCCGCCTGCGCGATCGTGCGGGGCACACCGTCTAAGATGAAGCCTTTCGCACAATCGGGCTCGGCGAGCCGCTCTTTAATGATGCCGATGATGACCTCATCGGGTACCAGGTGGCCTTCGTCCATATAGGTCTTGGCCTTCATTCCCGTCGGCGTGCCCTCTTGGATGGCCGCGCGCAGAATGTTACCGGTGGAAATCGCGGGGATTCCTAACTCGCGGGAGATGACAGCGGCCTGCGTGCCTTTGCCAGCGCCCGGAGCGCCCAATAAAATCAGTTTCATAGAAACGCCTCTCTTACTCGAGGAAGCCCTTGTACTGGCGCATCATCATCTGAGACTCCAGCGCGCGGACCGTCTCAAGTGCAACACCGACAACGATGATGACCGAGGTACCGCCGATGGCGAGGCCGGAGTTGCCCAGCAGTTTGCCGGCGATCAGCGGGCAGATGGCCACGATGCCGAGGTAGATGGCGCCGAAAAGGGTGACCTTGTTGAGAACCTTGGCAATGAAGTCAGACGTGGGCTTGCCCGGACGGAAGCCGGGGATGAAGCCGCCGTTGCGCTTGAGGTTGTTGGAGATCTCAACGGGGTTAAACTGAATGGTAGCGTAGAAATAGCTGAAGCCGATGATCATCAGGAAGTAGACGATCAGATACAGCACAGACTTGGTGTCGATCGCGTTGTAGATGCTGCGGCCAACGGTGCCCTCCTCGGGAGTACCGATGAAAGCCCAGATGGTGGCGGGCAGGGACGCGATGGTCTGCGCGAAGATGATGGGCAGAACGCCGGACATGTTCACCTTCATGGGAAGGGTGGATGCCTGGCCGCCGTACATCTTGCGGCCGACCTGACGCTTGGCGTACTGGACGGGGATGCGGCGCTCGGCCTCGTTGACATGGACGATCAGAACGACCATCGCAAGCATGCCGACGATCAGCAGCGCGATCCACAGGTAGCCGATGGAGCCCTTGGTGCGGATGTAGCTCGCACCCATCGTGACCATGTTGGGCACGCGGGACAGGATACCTGCAAACAGGATGATGGAGATGCCGTTGCCGACACCGAACTCATTGACCTGCTCGCCCAGCCACATCACGAACGAAGAACCGGCAACAAACGAAACGATGATCACGAGCGCCGGCCAGATGCCCTGCTGCTCGAGGATGTTGTAGTTCTTGCAGATCATGTAGTAGCCAAAGCCCTGAAGCAGGGCGATCGCCACGGTCGCGTAGCGGGTGATGGAGGCGATCTTCTTCTTGCCGGCCTCGCCGCCGTCGCGGGCGAGACGCTCGAGCGCGGGGATCGCGATCGTCAACAGCTGGATGATGATCGAGCTGTTGATGTAGGGCTGGACGCCCAGCGCGAAGACCGTCGCTTCTGCGAACGCGCCGCCGGACATGACGTTGTAGAGGCCAAGCACGGTGCCGCTCATGCTGTCGAGATAGTTGCCGAGCAGCGTCGTGTTGATATAGGGGACGGGGATCGCGTTACCGATGCGGAAGATCAGAAGGATCAGCAGCGTGAACACGATCTTCTTGCGCAGTTCGGGAACGCCCCAGGCCTTACGGATCGTCTGAATCACTTAGACCACCTCTGCCTTTCCGCCAGCTGCTTCAATAGCTTCCTTAGCAGACTGGGAAAACGCAGCGGCCTGAACAGTGACCTTCTTGGTAACAGAGCCGTTACCGAGCACCTTGTAACCATACGCGCACTTGCTCAGGATACCCTTAGCAAGCAGAGCCTCTGCGGTAACGGTCTCGCCGTCCTCGAACTTGTCGAGCGCACTCAGGTTGATGATCTCATAGGGCTTTGCAAAAATGTTGTTGAAGCCGCGCTTCGGGGTACGGCGTGCCAGAGGCATCTGGCCGCCTTCGAAACCGACGCGGACACCGCCGCCGCTGCGGGCCTTCTGGCCCTTGTGACCGCGGCCGCCGGTCTTGCCGTTGCCGCTGCCGTGGCCGCGACCCTTGCGGAACGCTTCCTTGGTGGAACCAGCGGCGGGAGACAGATTATACAGTTCCATATCTGTTCCTCCTTATTTCTCTTCAGTGACCTGCAGCAGATAGCCGATCTTGGCGATCTTGCCACGCGTCTGGTCGTTGTCGGGCTGCACGCTCGTATCGCCGATCTTGCGCAGACCCATGGAATTGGCAGTAGCAATGTGCTTTTCGTGTCTGCCGTTCAAGCTCTTGACGAGCTCAACTTTTAAATTAGCCATGACGCTCTGCCTCCTTAACCGATGATCTCGTCCACGCTCTTGCCGCGGATCTTGGCGACCTGCTCCGCGCTGCGCATGGACTTCAGGCCTTCGATCGCAGCGCCAACAACGTTGTTGGGGTTGTTGGAGCGCAGGCACTTAGTACGAATATCCTTGATGCCGGCAGCCTCAACGACGGCACGGACAGCGCCGCCGGCGATCACGCCGGTACCGGGGTCAGCGGGCTTCATCAGCACGCGGCCGGCGCCGAACTCGCCGATCGTCTCGTGAGGAATGGTGGTACCATCAAGGGTAACGGTGATCATGTTCTTCTTGGCAGCCTCGAGGCCCTTGCGGATCGCCTCGGGGACTTCAGCGGCCTTGCCAAGGCCGTAACCGACCTTGCCCTTGCCGTCGCCAACGACCATCAGAGCAGAGAACTTGGCCACGCGGCCGCCCTTCACGGTCTTGGAAACACGGTTGAGGAAAACGAGCTTTTCCATGTATTCGCTCTGTTCGCGTTCAAATCTAGACATTGTATTTTCCTCCTCCCTTAGAATTCCAGGCCGCCCTCGCGGGCGCCTTCAGCCAGCTCTGCAACGCGGCCGTGATACAGGTAACCGCCGCGGTCGAAGACGACCGTGTCGATGCCCTTGGCCTTGGCGCGCTCAGCGATGAGCTTACCGACTGCACGGGCGGCAACCTTGTTGCTGCCGTTGCCCTCGATCGCCTTGTCCAGGGAGGAAGCGGCGACCAGCGTGTTGCCGGCGACATCGTCGATGATCTGGGCGTAGATGTTCTTTTCAGAACGGAAAACGTTCAGGCGGGGTCTCTCGGGAGTGCCGGAGACTTTGGCGCGAACGCGCTTATGACGCTTGATGCGCTGTGCTTTGGTATCGGGTCTTTTAATCATATCGGCACACCTCCTTACTTCTTAGCGCCGGTCTTACCGACCTTGCGGCGAATAACTTCGTCAGCATACTTGATGCCCTTGCCCTTATACGGCTCGGGAGGACGCTTTTCGCGGATCTCAGCGGCAAACTGACCGACCTTCTGCTTGTCGCAGCCAGAAACGACGATCTGGTTGGGCTGGGGGACCTCGATGGTGATGCCGTCGATCTCGGGGACTTCCACCGTGTGGGAGTAGCCGATGTTCAGGACGAGCTTGTTGCCCTCCTTAGCGGCACGATAGCCAACGCCGTTGACTTCGAGCGTCTTCTTGTAGCCATCGGTGACGCCGACGACCATGTTGTGCAGCAGAGCGCGGGTCAGGCCGTGCAGAGCGCGGTTCTCCTTGCCGTCGTCGGGACGGGAAACGAGAAGCTCAGCGCCTTCCTGCTTGATGGTCATGCTCGGCTGGAGCTGCTGGGTCAGGGTACCCTTGGGGCCCTTGACGGTGACAAGGTTGCCGTCCGCGACGGTGACTTCGACACCCGCGGGAATGGCAACGGGCATTTTACCAATTCTACTCATTGTTCTATACCCTCCTTACCACACGAACGCAAGGACTTCGCCGCCGATGTGAGCCGCGCGAGCAGCCTTGTCGGTCATAACGCCCTTGGAGGTGGAGACGATGGCAATACCGAGGCCACGGAGCACGCGGGGCAGTTCGTCTGCGCCGACGTAAACGCGGAGGCCGGGCTTGCTGACACGGCGAAGGCCGGTGATGACCTTGTCCTTGCCATTGTACTTCAGGGTGATGTGGATCGTGCCCTGGGTACCATCGTCAACGATCTGGTAGCTCTTGATGTAGCCCTCGTCCAGCAAGATCTGAGCGATGCTCTTCTTCATATTGGAAGCGGGGACATCCACAGTGTCATGACGGGCACTGTTTGCGTTGCGGATGCGAGTGAGCATATCCGCAATGGGGTCAGTGATATGCATAGTGTAAATCCTCCTGATTTAGAGTTACGGTCATGGACCGTTTAGGTCACGAGGTATCAGTGCCAATTTGGAGCGTGCCCGCACGCGTGTGAACACGCGTAATTGACACTGACCTTTCGCGATCCTTTATCGCCAGAACGTCCATATCGCAACGTTCGTGGTTATGAGTTTGTTTCGGAGGCTCAAGCTCCGAGGTGTCGGGCTGTTGAAAAACTTCAACAGCAGATCCTTCTTAAGATTTTTTCGTTAGATGAGGCGAAGCGACGCCGGCGTACTTTGTGTACGCCAAGGAGCTTCAACGAAGTATAACGGAAAAAGATCAGAAGGAAGCCTTGCGAACGCCGGGGATCTCGCCCTTGTACGCCAGCTCGCGGAAGCAGATACGGCAGACGCCATAGTCACGAAGATACGCGTGGGGGCGGCCGCAGATCTTGCAGCGGTTGTAGCGGCGGGTGGAGAACTTAGCAGGAGCCTGCTGCTTGAGAATCATAGATTTCTTAGCCATTTTTGATATCCTCCTACTTAGCGTTCAAAGGGAGCGCCGACCAGGGTCAGCAGCTCGCGGGCTTCTTCGTCGGTCTGAGCGGTGGTGCAGATGACGACGTCCATGCCGCGGATCTTGTCGATCTTATCGTACTCGATCTCGGGGAAGATCAGCTGCTCCTTGATGCCCAGGGCATAGTTGCCGCGGCCGTCGAAAGCGTTGGCGCTAATGCCGCGGAAGTCGCGGACACGGGGAAGCGCAACGTTGAACAGACGATCGAGGAACTCCCACATCTTGTCGCCGCGGAGGGTGACCTTCGCGCCGATGGGCATATCCTCACGCAGCTTGAAGTTTGCGATGGACTTCTTCGCCTTGGTGACGACGGCCTTCTGGCCGGTGATGGTGGTCAGGTCGCGCACGACCGCTTCGAGGACCTTGGCATTCTCCTTGGCCTCGCCGCAGCCGACGTTCACGACGACCTTGTCGATCTTGGGGATCTGCATGGTGGACTTATAACCGAACTTCTTGTAGAGAGCGGGTGCCACTTCTGCCTTATACTGTTCTTTCAGTCTTGCCATTGTGAACTACTCTCCTTTCTTAAAGCTCGGCGCCGCAGTGCTTGCACACGCGGGTCTTCTTGCCATTTTCGATCTTGTGCGCGATGCGGGTGCCCTTGTTGCACTTGGGGCACACGACCTGCACCTTGGAAGCGTACATGGCAGCCTCACGCTGCACAATGCCGCCGGTCTCGCCCTGCTTGCGGGGCTTGACGTGGCAGGTCACCATGTTGATGCCCTCCACGACGACCTTGGCTTCGCTGGGGACGGTGCCGAGCACCTTGCCCTGCTTGCCCTTGTCCTTGCCGGACAGGACGATAACGGTATCGCCCTTCTTCACATTCATAGCCATTCTTCAAGCCCTCCTTAGACAACTTCCGGAGCCAGGGAGAGGATCTTGAGGAAGTCCTTCTCACGCAGCTCGCGAGCGACGGGCCCAAAGATACGGGTGCCGCTGGGGTTCTTGTCGTCCTTGATCAGGACCGCAGCATTCTCATCGAAGCGGACATAGGTGCCGTCTTCGCGGCGGACGCCCTTGGCAGAGCGGACGATAACGGCCTTGACGACCTCGCCCTTCTTGACCTGACCGCCGGGGGCAGCCTTACGCACGGACGCGACGATGATATCGCCGATGTTGCCGTACTTGCGGCCGGAGCCACCGAGAACGCGGATGCACTTGATTTCCTTGGCACCGGTGTTATCGGCGACCTTCAGAAAACTTTCCTGCTGAATCATTGTTCCGGTACCTCCTTACTTAGCTTTTTCGACGATCTCGACCACGCGCCAACGCTTGTCCTTGGACAGGGGGCGGGTCTCCATCACCTTGACGGTATCACCGATACCGCACGTATTGTTTTCATCGTGAGCCTTCAGCTTGTAGGTGCGGCCGACGATCTTCTTGTACAGGGGATGCGCCACGCGGTCAGCGATCGCAACGACGACGGTCTTGTCCATCTTGTCGGAAACGACCTTACCAACGCGGACCTTACGGGAGGAAATTCTCTTCTCTTCCATCTTACTTCTCCTCCTTCTCACGGATCATGGTTTTGACTCGGGCAATATCACGCTTGGTCTGGACGAGCTTCTGGGGGTTATCCAGCTGATTCGTCGCGTGCTGCATGCGCAGCATAAACAGATCTTTCTTCAGGGCGTCGAGCTTGGTGTTCAGCTCAGCAACGCTCATGGCACGAACTTCACTTGCCTTCATCTCATTCACCTACTTCCTGGGTCTCGGCCTCGCGCTTGACGATCTTCGTCTTGATGGGCAGCTTGTGGCTGGCCAGACGGAGCGCCTCACGCGCGACTTCTTCGGAAACACCGGCGATCTCAAACATGATACGGCCGGGCTTGACAACTGCTACCCAATACTCGGGAGATCCCTTACCGGAACCCATACGGGTCTCGGCAGGCTGCTTGGTAACGGGCTTATCGGGGAAAATCTTGATCCAGACCTGACCGCCACGCTTGGTGTAACGGGTCATGGCGACACGGGCCGCCTCGATCTGGTTGCTGGTGATCCACGCGGGCTCAGTGGCCTGGAGGCCGAACTCACCATAAGTAATGGTGTTGCCGCGGGTCGCCTTGCCGGTCATACGACCGCGCTGAACGCGACGATATTTCACTCTCTTCGGCAGAAGCATTACTGAGCGCCTCCTTCCTTATTCTCAGCCGGCTTGCGATAGCCGCCCTGCGGACGATCGCCCTGGGGACGGTTGCCGTTGCGGTTGAAGCCGCCCTCACGGCGCTGATAGCCGCCCTGGCCATCACGGCGGGGACGACGGTCACCGTCGCGGCGAGGACGACGCTCACGGCGCTCCTCATACGGCTTGGTGGTATCGAGCGTACGCGGGGTGGTACGCAGGGTCTGGGTCAGGACCTCGCCCTTGTAGATCCAAACCTTCACACCGATGCGGCCAAACGTGGTCGCAGCCTCGGCGAAGCCGTACTCGATGTCAGCACGGATGGTCTGCAGGGGGATGGTGCCCTCGTGATAGTGCTCAACGCCAGCGATCTCGCGGCCGCCGAGACGACCGGAGCAGCAGCATTTGATGCCCTTGGCGCCGGCGCGCATGGCGCGGCCCATGGCGTTCTTCATCGCGCGGCGGTGAGAGATACGCTTTTCGAGCTGCTGGGCGATGTTCTCAGCGACGAGCTGAGCGTTCATGTCGGGATTGCGGACCTCGACGATGTTGAGCTTGACCTTCTTGCCGATCAGAGCCTCGACCGCGAGACGCAGCTTCTCGACCTCCGCGCCGTCCTTGCCGATGACCATGCCGGGGCGGGCGCAATGAACGAACAGCGTCACAACATCGTTACTGCGCTCGATCTCGATCTTGGGCACGCCTGCACCGTACAGGCTCTTCTTGACGAACTTGCGGATCTTGTTATCTTCAACGATCAGGTCGCCGACCTTCTCGTCTCTGGCATACCAGCGGGAGTCCCAGTCTTTGATGACGCCGACGCGCATGCCGTGGGGATTAACTTTCTGTCCCATGAAACTGTCTCCTCCCTTTAGTCTCTCTCAGCGACGGCGAGCGTCACGTGAGAGGTTCTCTTGTTGATGCGGTAGCCGCGGCCCTTGCTGGCGGGGATCATGCGCTTGAGGATCGGGCCGGAAGTCGCGTAGACCTCGGACACGTACAGCTTGGAGGTATCCATGCTGAAGTTGTTCTCGGCGTTGGCGACGGCGCTCTTTAAGAGCTTGACCAGGGGCTCGGACGCAGCCTTGGGGGTCTGCATCAGGAGCGCCATGGCGGTGTTGATGTCCTTACCGCGGATCAGGTCGCAGACGATCTGGACCTTGCGGGGAGAGATGCGGACATATCTCAGATATGCTTTAGCTTCCATGTTCTGCATTCTCCTTCCTTATTTCGTCTTGGTATGGCCGCGGAACGTACGGGTGGGAGCGAACTCGCCCAGCTTGTGGCCGACCATATCTTCCTGAATATAAACGGGAACGTGCTTGCGACCGTCGTGGACGGCGATCGTGTGACCGACGAAGGAGGGGAAGATGGTGGAGCTGCGGCTCCAGGTCTTCAGGACCTTCTTCTCACCGGTCTTGTTCATCTCTTCGACTCGCTTGATCAGCTCAGGGGCAACAAACGGGCCTTTTTTAATGCTTCTGCTCATTTTTACATTGCCTCCTTTTACTTATCGTTACGACGCTTGACGATGAACTTGTTCGTCGGGTTCTTCTTCGAACGGGTCTTGTAACCCATAGCCGGCTTGCCCCACGGGGTCATGGGACCGGGGTGACCGACAGGGCTCTTACCTTCACCACCGCCGTGGGGATGGTCGTTCGGGTTCATGACGGAACCGCGGACGGTCGGACGGACGCCCATGTGGCGCTTGCGGCCGGCCTTACCGATGTGAACGTTCTCGTGATCGATGTTGCCGACCTGGCCGATGACGGCCATGCAGTTCGTGCGGACGATGCGCACTTCGCCGGAGGGCATACGGATCTGAGCGTCGCCGTTCTCCTTCGCCATCAGCTGAGCAGCAGTACCGGCGGAGCGGACGAGCTGAGCGCCCTTGCCGGGGTGCATCTCAATGTTGTGGATGACGGTACCGACAGGGATGTTGGCGATGGGCAGGCAGTTGCCGGGCTTGATATCAGCGGAGGCGGAAGAGATGATCTTGTCGCCAGCCTTCAGGCCGACAGGAGCGATGATGTAGCGCTTCTCGCCGTCCTCGTACTGGACGAGAGCGATGAACGCGCTGCGGTTGGGGTCATACTCCAGGCGCAGGACGGTCGCAGGGACGTCCATCTTGTCGCGCTTGAAGTCGATGATGCGGTACTTCTGCTTGTTGCCGCCGCCGTGATGACGGACGGTGATGCGGCCGTAGCTGTTGCGGCCGGCATGCTTCTTCTGAGACTCGACCAAGCTGCGTTCGGGCTTGGCCTTCTTGTCGATCCCCTCGAAGGCGGACACAGTCATGTGACGGCGGGAGGGGGTAGTGGGCTTAAACGTCTTAATAGCCATTTCTCATATCCTCCTTACACCATGCCCTCGAACAGCTCGATGGTCTTGGAATCTTCAGCGAGCTGCACATAGGCCTTCTTCCAGCTGCGGGTCTTGCCCAGGCGGCCGGCGCCGAGGCGCTTGGCCTTGCCGCTGACGTTGAGCGTGTTGACCTTGGCGACCTTAACGCCGAAAGCGGTCTCAACAGCGTTCTTGATCTCCACCTTACCGGCGTCCTTGGCAACTTCGAACACATACTTCTTGTTCGCAACGTCGACCATGGAACGTTCGGTGATGATGGGACGAATAATGATGTCGTAAACGTTTGCCATTACGCGAACACCTCCTCGATGACTGCGAGGGCTTCCTTGTCGATCACAAGGGTCTTGGCGTTGAGCAGATCGTAGACGTTGATGAGCTTCGCGGGCGCGGTGGTGACACCGGGCAGGTTGCGGGCGCTCTTGACAACGACCTCGTTGACCTCGGGAGTGATGACAGCGGCCTTGCCGTCAGCCTTGACGGCGGAGAGGAAACTGCGGAAGTCCTTGGTCTTGATAGCGTCGAGCGCGATCTTGTCGACAACGACGATCTCGCCCTGGGTTGCCTTGGCGGACAGCACGCTCTTAAGAGCCAGACGCTTGACCTTCTTATTCAGCACATAGCTGTAGCTGCGGGGCTTGGGGGCGAACACGATACCGCCGTGCGTCCACTGGGGCGCGCGGGTGCTGCCCTGACGGGCACGGCCGGTGCCCTTCTGGCGCCACGGCTTTCTGCCGCCGCCGGAAACCTCAGCGCGGGTCAGAGCGCTCTGCGTGCCCTGACGGCAGTTGGCGAGATGATTTTTGACGACCTCGTGGACAACGCTCATGTTCGGCTCGATACCGAAGATCGCGTCGTTCAGCTCGACGGAACCGACTTCAGCGCCGGTCATGCTGACAACTTTAATCGTAGACATTTATCAAGCACTCCTTTCCTTACATATTTCTGGCGGAAGCCTTCTGCGGGTTGCGGCCGGAAGCCTTCTGCGGGTTCTTGCTGATGTCGGCACCAGCCTGCTTGATCTTGTGAACCTTGACGGTGGTTTTCACGGTGACGAGGCTGCCCTTGGGACCGGGAACCGCGCCGCGGACGACGAGCATGTTGAGCTCGGGGTCGACCTTGACGACCTCAAGGTTCTGGATGGTGACAGTCTCCACACCGTACTGGCCGGGACCGATCTTGCCCTTGAAGATACGGCTGGGGTCGGTGGTGGAGCCCATGGAACCGGCGTGACGGTGGACAGGGCCGCCGCCGTGGGTCATACGACCGCGGCTGGCGTTCCAGCGCTTGATAACGCCGGTGTAGCCGTGACCCTTGCTCGTACCGGTGACGTCAACGAAGTCGCCGGACTTGAAGGTGTCCGCCTTGATGATGGCACCGAGCTCAAGCTCGGAAGCGTTGTCAAGGTCAAACTCACGCAGGTACTTCTTGGGGGAAACGCCAGCCTTGTTCAGGTGGCCGAGTTCAGGCTTGGAGAGCTTCGCTTCGCGAATGTCCTCGTAGCCAAGCTGGACAGCCTCATAACCGTCTTTCTCGCTGGTCTTCTTCTGAGTGACCACGCAGGGACCGGCCTCGATAACGGTGACCGGGATCACATGGCCCTTTTCGTCGAAGATCTGAGACATGCCAACTTTTCTGCCGATGATTGCTTTCATGTATGATCCTCCTGTAAAGGTTATTGGTCGGCTTAGTTAGCGGCAACTCCCGCCATTGCTCTGCCGACTTGACCCCGCCCATCTCACGCAAGTCGATGGGCTTTTGGGTAGAGCAACAAAGGTAATTTCAAAAAACGGCGAGCCGTTTTTTGAGTTGGGTTTACAGTTTGTTTTGCGCACTCGCTGTGCTCGCACACAAGCAAACTGAGAGGTGTTTTTGTCCACGCGCATGTCGCGGCCAAAAACGATTTCATTGGTTTCGCGTCTGCGGACGCGAAATGTAATGAAGCGAGGGATCAGAGCTTGATCTCGATCTCAACGCCGGCGGGAAGCTCGAGACCCATCAGAGCCTCGACCGTCTTGGGGCTGGAGTTGGTGATGTCGATCAGGCGCTTGTGGGTGCGGCGCTCAAACTGCTCACGGCTGTCCTTGTACTTATGCACAGCGCGCAGGATGGTGACGACTTCCTTCTTGGTGGGCAGAGGGATGGGGCCGGAGACGGTAGCGCCGGTGCGCTTGGCGGTCTCGACGATCTTCTCTGCGCTCTGGTCGATGACTTGGTGGTCATAGGCCTTGAGACGAATGCGGATCATTTCTTTTGCCATTTTCGGTTTCTCCTTCATTTTGTACGGTTTTCTTGCTTTGTCGAAGCCGTACGGTGAGAGGTTTTCTTGTACGCTTATCCGTGCGTATCATTCCGGCTCATAGAAAAACCGGCACGAATAAACGGCCGGTCCACACATGGCGCAGCGATCTACGCAACGTACAGATATTCTCTCAGCCGCCCGATGTTCGGACATACTCCCCGAAAGTTACCTCAGAAACCTGAGCAATCTCCCGGTTCATCGCAATATCGCGCAAATAGGGCAGGATGCGCCCAATCGCGGACTTGCATATAGTACCAAATTCCGTTGCACATGTCAAGACAAATTTCACTTTTTTCTTGAGAAATTTTTTAGCAGTCTCTTTTCGCGGCAACTGTGGCGGATTTGGCGCAAAAACGCGGCATATTGCCCCCTCCCTGCCGATATATTTATGGGCAAAGGAGTTGATGGACATGGCAATGGCCTGGCTTTGGACGGGAATGGTGGCAGTCTCGCTCATTTTCGGCGCGCTGACGGGAAACTTGAATGCGCTCAGCGCTGCCGCGCTCGAGGGCGCGCAGAGCGCGGTCGAGCTGTGTTTGGCGATGTGCGGCGTGATGTGCCTCTGGACAGGCGTGATGGAAGTGATGAACCAGTGTCATCTCACCGACCGCCTCGCTTCCCTCTTCCGTCCGCTGCTCAAGAGGCTCCTGCCGAACGCGAGCCGCGACAGTGAGACGCTGGCCGCGATCTCCGCTAACCTCTCTGCCGATCTTTTGGGCCTTGGCAACGCGGCCACGCCGCTCGGCATCCGCGCCGCCTGCCGTATGAGCCGCGGCTGCAAGGGTACCGCATCGGATGAGCTGTGCCTGCTCGTCGTTTTGAATACGGCGTCCATTCAACTGTTGCCCACCACACTCGCAGGCGTGCGCGCTTCGCTCGGCACCGCCGACCCGTTCGACATTCTGCCCGCCGTGTGGCTGACGTCGCTTCTGTCCGTCCTCGCAGGGCTCCTTGCCGCAAAGCTCTTCGCCCACTTCTGGAGGAATTGAACCTATGGCACTCTCTACGCTCATCGTGCCCGTACTGCTCACCTTCACGGCCTGCTTTGCCCTCGGCAAGCGTGTCGACGTCTACTCCGCCCTCACCAAAGGCGCGGAGGAGGGACTCACGGTGCTGCTGCACATTCTGCCGTCGCTCATCGCACTGCTCTCCGCCGTCTACATGTTCCGTGCGTCCGGCGCGATGGAGGCGCTCGGCGCGCTTTTAGCCCCCGCGCTCGACAGAATCGGCATCCCCGCCGAGACCGCGCCGCTTCTCTTCATCCGCCCCATCTCCGGCAGCGGCGCGCTGGCTGTCGGATCGGAGATCATGGACTCCTACGGTGTCGATTCCTACATCGGCCGCGTTACGGCGGTCATGCTTGGCTCGAGTGAAACGACGTTCTACACCGTCGCCGTCTATTACGGTGCGGCGGGCATTACGAAAACGCGCTATACTATCCCCGCCGCGCTCTGCGCCGACGTGGTGATGTTCCTCGCATCCGCGTTTTTTGTGCGGCTACTCATGGGCGCGTAAAAAGGAGCCGCCGCAGGCAGCTCCTTTTCCTTTATTCTTCTGTTCTCACGCGGATGCGCAGGGCGCATTTTCCTCTCTGCCCGCCGATAGTAATTGCATAGCGCAGGGCCAGCATCCCGCCGTCCTCGTCGAGCTTCCACTTGACCGACTCCGCCTTCACTGCGACCGGCAAGGTTCCGTAGGGCACGGCATAGAATGAGGTGTGCTCCTTCCCCTCCGCAAAGGCCATCTCGCTCGTCACCTCGCCCGTGCGCGTCAGAATGACGCAGTCCGGCGCGAGGGCAAGGCGCGTCGCGGTGGTCACCTTGCCGCCCCCGTCCGTTTCCTCATAGCGCAGGAGATAGCCGTCGCACGTTTCCTCCATCGTGCCGCGCACGCGGAGATCTGAGCTGTCGGCGCTCATGCCTTCGTATTGCTGCTCGCCGTGCACGGTGAGCCAAACGTTTCTTTTCATACAGTCCTCTTTCTCATTTGTTTCTGTCATCATACTACGGCGGAGAGCGGGACACAAGGCGCATTTGCATTTTTTGTGCGTTTCCCTGTTTTTGCTATGGTAAAATGCAAAAGCGCGTGCTATAATTTCCGGTAAGCAGATTCTCTGTTCCGTCAAAGGAGGCGTCACTATGAAAATTGATCTGACGGAAAAGCAATTCCGCCGTCTTCTTGATCTGGTCTACGTCGGCAACTGGGTGATGAACTCCACCCGCGGCGACGACCGTATCCGCGAATACGACGATGTAGAGAGCACCGTATTCGCCAACTGTCTCTCCCACGGCATGGTGCCGCTGGTCGAGGCCTATCAGGGCGAACTGATCCCCTCGCGCGCGTTTGCCGAGGGCGGCATCCACGAGGCCATCATGGCCTACGAGGACACGATGTTTTTCGAAATTCTCGCTCAGGAGCTTGCCCTGCGCGATATGGACAGCGACGCGCCCACGCCCGAAAATGTCGACGAGCTGCGCGAGCGTATGGACACGTACTTAGGCGAATTCGAGCAGCACGGCACCGACAACATCACCGTTGAAATGTAAAAGTGTAACAGAAGGCAAAGAGGTCTCCGCTTAAAAAGCGGAGACCTCTTTATCTTCGCGGCCGCAGCCGCGAAATGTTTTTGATCCATAAATCGCCGCGACAAGTGCGTGGCGATTTATTCTTCTCGCTCCGTGCGTGTCGAGCCGCCCTGCGGGCGGCGAGGCACGAAGCGGAGCGCAGCCCCTATTTTTTAAGGATGCCATAGGCATCCTTAAAAAATAATCATGTCTTGATTCCCATCGTCTCCCACTTGCCGCTGCGGTAGCGCAGGAAGAAGATGACACTGCGCACCGACCAGTCCACGATCGCGTGCGCGAACCATACGCCGATAACGCCGTAGCCCATGTATTTGCCCAGCACATACGCAAGCATCACGCGCACGATCCACATCGTCAGCATGCTGGCGAGCATCGTGAATCTGGCATCGCCCGCCGCGCGCAGAAAGCCCGGCACCATGAACGCCGGCACCCAGATGAAGATGGCCGAAATGCCGTGGATCATCGCGACCGTGACGGCGAGCTTTTCCGCCTCGGGAGAAACGTTGTAGACGCGCATGATGAGCGGCAGCAGCGCGATGATCGTCAGGTTGACGGCCGCCATGATGCCGTACGTCCACTTGGCGATCTTTTTGAGGTATGCACGCGCCTGATCGAATTCACCCGCGCCGACGCACTGGCTCACGACTGCGGCAAGGCCCAGGTTGAGCGCCTGGCCCGCAAAGCAGTTGAAGTTTCCAAGGGTGTTGCCAATGGCGTTCGCCACCATCGATGCCGTACCGAACGTCGAAATCAGGCTGAAAAGCACGAGACGCCCCAGCTGGAACATGCCGTTTTCGACGCCGCTTGGCACGCCGATGTAGAAGATGTTCTTCATTAGGCGCATATCGACACGAAAGCCGCGGATATCAGAAAGGTGCAGCATCAGATCGCGGTTGAAAAGCAGCGAAAGGATGACGACTGCCGCGATCGTGCGGGACACGAGCGTCGGGATTGCGACGCCCGCGACGTCCATACCGAAGCCAAAGATCAAAACGGCGTTGCCGATCACGTTGATACTGTTCATCAGGAGCGAAACTTTGAGCGACACGTCGCTGTGGCCCATCGTGCGGAACAGCGCCGCGCCGCCGTTGTAGAGCGCGATGCCGGGGATGGACGCCATCACATATAAATAATAGGTGTTCGTCGCCGCCATGACGTCTGGCTCGATATGGCCGAACATCACGGTCAATATCTGCGTGCGGAACAGGTACAGCAGTGCCACGAAGAAGACCGACACCGCGCCGAGCAGCGCGATGAGCTGCTGGCCCGCGTTGCAGGCATCCTCCTTCTGCCTCTGTCCGATATACTGGCCCGCGACGGCTGCGCCGCCGGTCGCCATCGCCGAGAAAATGTAGATCATCAGATTGCTGATCGAATCGACCAGCGACACCGCGCTGATCGCCGCGTCGCCGACGGTCGCGACCATCAGCGAGTCAGCAAGTCCCACCGTGATGGCCAAAAACTGCTCGAGCAGCAGCGGCCACATCAGCGCGACGAGCTAGTGGTTCGTAAACATCATATCCTTGTCAGCGCGCACCGGCGCTGCCAGCTTGCCCATGCTTTCACTCTCCTTGTATCGTTTGAGCCTGTATCATAAGCCATTTGCCGTTGTTTGTCAACGCCGCGTCAAAGAAGATACGGTTTCAGTGCCGTGCCCCAGACTTCGACGAGCTTTTCCTTCGTCCATCTGGCGTTAGCCGGCGAGGTGGACGGCAGTTGGACGGCCTCGCGCCCGAGCTTCGCGCGGCAGTATTTTTTGTAGCAGGCGTAGGACGTGCCGCCGTTGCAGAAGATGGCCCGAATGTCCGCCGCGTCCAAAATGACGGACAGGTCGTTCGGCACGACGTTCGTGATGCTCGCGTCCGACGATCCCACGATCTCGCACGAGCCGATGGTATCCCACATGGCGATGCCGTGGCGCAGAACCATCGCTTTCTTCTCTTCGACGCTCTTCGGCGTTTTCTCTTTCAAAACGGCGGCAAGCGTCGGCCAGAAGCGGTTCTGCGGGTGGGCGTAAAAGAATGCCGCCTTCCTTGACTTGACCGACGGGAACGATCCCAAGATCAGCACGCGCGACTTTTCGTCATACAGCGGCGGAATATTATGGACCTGCGTCTTAAGCTCCATTTTCTCGTCCCCTTTCTGTCTTTTTCGCCATTTTAACACAGGAACATCAAATCGCCAAGTCCCGTTTCACGCGCCTGCGCCCGCTTTGCAGTGGAAATGGGTTGGCTTTTTGCAAAAATCATGCTATGATAGAATTGATATATAATAAAATGTAAGCGCCCGCCTCATGCGGGCGCGGCCATCTTTGAGAAAGGACCGCTATGAAAGACGACGACAATCACATTCTTCTTTTAGAAAAGGGCAAGCGAGGCCTCTTGCAGATCATCTTCGGCCGCACGGGCATCATCATCGTTTCGCTGATCGTGCAGATCTTGTTCCTCTTTGCCGCCTTTTACAAGCTCGAGGGCTTTCTGCCCTACTTCTGGGGCGGCAACACGCTGCTGTCGGCGGCAGTCGTGCTGTTTCTGTTCGGCAACGACGACAACCCGACCATCAAGCTCACGTGGTTTTTCATCCTCGCGGTGCTGCCGGTGTTCGGCTTGATTCTGTATGTTTACATCAAGACCGACCTCGGCCACCGGCTGATGATCCGCCGCTACAACGACATCTTGTCGCAGACGGGGCACTTCGCCCCCTCGGAAAGCGCGTGTTCCAAGGAGGAATTACCGGAGGAGCTCCAAAGCCTTGCCTCCTACCTGAATTCCTGCGGCTTCCCCTGCTATCAAAACACACAGGCGCAATACTTCCCCCTCGGCGACGATGCGTTCGAGGTCATGTGCGACGAGATCCAAAAGGCCGAGCACTTCATCTTCCTCGAGTATTTCATCGTCAGGGAGGGCTACATGTGGGGCCGCATCCTTGAAATTCTCAAGGAAAAGGTCAACGCGGGCGTCGAGGTGCGCGTGCTGTACGACGGCACCTGCGCGGTCGCGCTGCTGCCCTATTCCTACCCGCAGAAGCTCGAAAAGCTCGGCATTGCCTGCAAGATGTTCGCGCCGCTGCGCCCGTTCGTCTCCACGCACTACAACTACCGCGACCACCGCAAGATCATGGTCATCGACGGCAAGATCGGCTTCACAGGCGGCATCAACCTCTCCGACGAGTACATCAACCGCACCTCGCGCCTCGGCCACTGGAAGGACACAGCCATCGCCCTGCGCGGCGACGCCGTGCGCAGCCTGACGCTGATGTTTTTGCAGATGTGGGACGTCAGCTCCGTGCACTTTACGCCCGAAGTCTACAGCAAGTATCTCGACGTGCCGCAGCCGGCGCATGAAAAGGAAGCGGGCTATGTCATCCCCTACGGCGACAGCCCGCTCGACCGCGACCTCGTCGGCGAGATGGTGTATATGGACATCATCAACCGCGCCAACCGTTACGTACACATCATGACGCCGTATCTCATCATCGACAACGAGATGATCACGGCGCTGACCTACGCCGCGCGCCGCGGCGTGGAGGTCCAGCTCATCCTGCCGCACATGCCCGACAAGGAGATCGCCTTCTCGCTCGCGCATACGTATTACCGCAGGCTGCTTGAAAACGGTGTACAAATTTATGAGTACGAGCCGGGCTTCGTTCACGCGAAGGTCTTCGTCAGCGATGACTGCAAGGCGACCGTCGGCACGATCAATTTAGACTACCGCAGCCTGTACCACCACTTTGAATGCGGCACGTACCTCTATGCGTCCCCCGAAGTCCCAAAAATTGAGCAAGACTTCCAGCAGACGCTCGCCAAGTGCGTCCGCGCGGACGCAGAGCTTCTCAAAAACGACCCGTTTATGCGAAAGCTCATCGGCCCCGGCATGCGCATCATCGCCCCGCTGCTGTAAGAAGTAAAAAAGTCGAAACCGAAAGGTTTCGACTTTTTTACTTCTCAATTACTTTTCGAGCTGCTCGAGCGCGCTGCACACAGCATATTCCTTCCGCACTGCCTCATAGAGCGGCTGTACGCTTTCAGGCATCGAATCCTGACCGCGCAGCGCTTCCGTTATCTGAGAGCTGGCGTGAGCAAGCGAGCCGAGTCCTAAGTTCAGCGCCACACCCTTGAGCGTGTGCACCGCGCGGAACGCCGTGGTCGTGTCGCCTGCGTTCATCGCATTCTTCAGGTTTTGCATGCTGTCGTCGCCCGGGAACATATTAAGGAAGCGCACGATGCGCTCGTCGTTCTGAAAACGCGCCTTGGCTTCGCCGTAGTCGCCGCCGACGCAGCAGAAGAATTCGTCAAGTTTCACGTTCTTTCGCCTCTCGATAAATTGCTACGCAATCCTTTTTCAATTTGGCCTGATACATCGCAAGGTCCGCCCTGCGGATCGTTCTTGAGATGCGTCCCGCCGCGAACGCGCCGCCGATGCTCGCGCTGATGTGCAGTTCAGGATACTCCTCGATGACGATCTCGTCAAGCGCGGCGCGGATGGACTGCAATTTCTTCTCCAAGATCTGCTGCGGCAGGTCGCGGAACAGCAGGAAAAATTCATCGCCCCCGTAGCGCACGAGCTCGTCGTCGCTGCGGATCTGCGATTTGATGGCCTGCGCCGCGCGATAGAGCGCCGCGTCGCCCGCCTGATGTCCGAAGCGGTCGTTGATGTGCCTGAAGTTGTCCATGTCGATCATGGCGAACGAGAACCGGCCCTCCAGATTCTTGAGCCGCTCGTCGTAATAGCGGCGGTTGTAGACCTTGGTGACCGAGTCCATATACACCTGCCGGTTGCGCACGAGCAGCTGGTTGAGCACATTTTCGTGCTCGAACATGTCGTCGCTCTTGATGCGCTTGACCAGCTCGAGCGAATACGGCCTGCCGTCCACCTCGATGAACGACGCGAGCACATAATAGATATCGCTCTCGCGCGTTTCGATCTTCGTCTGTGGCTTGTGCGTGCGCAGCACCTCCTGCGAAATGCAGTTTTCGCAGCGGCGCTTCTTTTTCCACACCGCGTAGCAGTGCTCGCTCTTTTTAAGCGTGTAGCCCTCATCCGTTTTCGTCAGCTCCACGCAGATGCCCGGGTCGACCAGCCGCGCTATGTCAAAGATGCGGCGATAGGTCATTGTATTGATGACCTTGGTCTTGGTCTTGGCGCTTTTGTCGTAATATCTGTGCAGGCGCTTGAAGCACTCCTCAAGAGCGCCCGACTGCTCACCCGCGCGCACGGTCTCGATAAAGGTCTTCGGGAGACCGGGCATGTTGTTTTCAAAGCTCTGCGCCATCGAATAGCCCGCACCGATATCCTCGGCCACCTTTTCGAGCATCCAACGCGTGTGCTTGCTGCGGCTCTGCGAGGCGACCATCTCCACACAGCGCATCACGGGAAGGCCTGTGGCCAGGATGCAGGGTCGAACGCACCAGGTGTCCCGTGATGGCCGAGCGCATCGCGATGCTCACGGTCTCGCCGTCGCGAATTTTGCCGACGGAAATGATATCGGGGTCCTGACGCAAAATCGCGCGCAGGCCGTTTGCAAACGTCATGCCGGTCCTTTCGTTGATCTGGCACTGGTTCACGCCGGGGATGTGGTACTCGACAGGGTCCTCGAGCGTGACGATATTGATTTCCTCGCGCGCGAGGTCCTGGAGCATCGCGCATATCGTGGTCGATTTGCCGCTGCCCGTCGGGCCGACAAGCAGGATGACGCCGCTCGTATTCTTGAGCAGCGCGTGATAGCGCGCCAAGTCCTCTCCCTCGAGGCCGATGGCCTCCTTGCTCATGCCCTGCGCGGACTTGTCGAGAAGTCGCAGCACGATCTTTTCGCCGTACACCGTCGGTATCGACGAAATACGAAGGTCGAGCGTGTAGCCCTTGATCTGCACGAGGGACTGGCCGTCCTGCGGAATCTTATGCTCGGCAATGTTCATGCCGCCCATGATCTTGAGGCGCGAGATGACGGTGCTCTGCAATTCGGAGGGGGCCGTAAGCACGCGGCGCAAAAGACCGTCGATACGCATACGCACGACCATTTCGCCGTCCTGCGGCTCCAAGTGGATATCGCTCGCGCGCTCGGAAAACGCGCGTTCAATGAGGCTGTTGACAAAGCGGATCGTCGGCGCGCTGTCGCCGGAGTCCATCGCCTCCTGTGAAAACTGCACGGGGACGATGTCCGGCGTCGAAGAGCCCGCCTCGCGCTTCATCTCCTCGATGACGCGGGCCGTGCCCTCGCTGCCGTAGAGCAGGCTGATGGCGTGCTCGGTCGTGCGGCGGGTCGCGATCATTGGGATCACACGCTTGCGCGAGGCAACTTTGACCTCCTCCTGCGCGACGAAGTCGAGCGGGTCGCTCATAGCGAGGTACAGCGTATCCTTGACGAGCTTGACCGGCACGACGCAGAACTTCTTGGCGATATTCTTCGGCACATAGCTTGCAAGCTCCACCGGTATGGACACCGCCGTCAGGTCGACGAACTCGACGCCGAGCTGCATCTCCAGCGCCTCGATGAGTTGCTGCTCCGTGATAAAGCCGGCGCGGATGAGCACATCGCCCAGGCGCACCTTTGTCTCCTTCTGCATTCCAAGCGCTTTTTCCATCTGCTCGTTCGTGATGACGCTCGACGAGACCAGAAGATCGCCCAAACGCATGTACGCCATATTCATCCGCCTCCGTCTGCTATCTGCCGATGTATGTTAAGAAGTTGTATATCAGGAAAAATATGCTATTGCTATAAACTTTTCTCTAAGAATTGTCAATAATGTTCAATATTTCTCCCCATTTCGCACATATTTTACAATCCATATTTCTTTTTTCCTCAAATTTATCGTGCATTTTTTACCGTCCGCTGACGGCTCTCCCGTTTTTTTGCGGAAACGCTTCGCCCTTTCCGCTCTTTTTTCAATCATTTCTGGCAAAACAGCAGGAAAAACCGGGAAAATTTCCCTTGAATGTTCCGTGGTTCTGTGCTAAGTTTACACTAAGTATCAAATGTTTCTTAAAAACACGCATAAACAGTTTTTGTTTGGCACTGGCTTTTCCGGTGCCTATTTTCTTGTCCGCCCGCCCCGCGGCGGCATTTCTACAAAAGAGCGCGCCCTAAAATGCGTATGAGATCTACACTATGGTCGAAGCCAGAATCCTGATCGCGGACGATTCGAAAATGAACCAGCAGATCCTTTCCGAAATCCTCGGCGACCGCTACGAATACCTCTATGCCGACGACGGCATGCAGGCGCTCGATCTGCTGCACTCCGAGTTCGACATCGACCTGCTGCTGCTCGACATCAACATGCCCCGCCTCGACGGCTTCGGCGTGCTCGAGGTGATGAAGCAGCGCAACTGGCTGCAGGAGATCCCCGTCATCATCACCTCGTCCGAGGATGACGAGTCGTTCATCCAGAAGGCCTACGACCTCGGCGTGACGGATTACATCCGCCGCCCGTTCAACCTGACGGTCACGCAGCGGCGCGTGAGCAACGCACTCACGCTCTACGCGCGCCAGAAGCACCTCGTCCACCTGGCCGAAGAGCAGGTCTACGAGCGCGAGAAGACGAACAGCGCCATCATCAACATTCTGAGCCACGTCGTCGAGTCGCGCAATTTCGAATCCGGCACGCACATTCTGCATGTGCGCGCCATCACCAACATTCTGCTGCGCCAGCTCGTCTGCACATCTCGGAACGGCGCGCAAAACAGAAAGGAAGCATCATGGCTCACAACAAATTTCTCCCCCGCGTGCTCGCCGCAGCGGCGGCGATGATGCTGCTCGCAGGCTGCGGCAGCAAGGCAGACCCCGGATTTTCCCCGGCGAACCCTGTCAATATCACGATCTGGACGTACTATAACGGTGAACAGCTCGAAGCATTCAACGCGCTCGTCGACGAGTTCAACTCGACCGTCGGCAAGGAACAGGGCATCACGGTTGAGAGCTCCAGCCACGGCAGCGTGACCGATCTTGAGAACAACGTGCTCGCTTCTGCAGAGGGCAAGGTCGGTGCCGAGGCGATGCCCAACATCTTCTCCGCCTACGCCGACACTGCCTACGCGCTCGATGAGATGGGTCAAATTGCCGATCTGAGCGATTATCTAAGTGAAGAGGACCGCACCGCCTTTATTGAGGACTATCTGAGCGAAGGCGACTTCTCCGGCTCGGGCAGTATCAAGATCTTCCCCGTCGCCAAGTCGGCGGAGCTGCTGTTTCTCAATGAAACGGACTGGGAGCCGTTCGCCGCCGCCACAGGCGCAACCTATGACGACTTGGCCACGATCGAAGGCCTCGTCTCCGTCGCCGAACGCTACTACGAGTGGACCGACGCGCAGACGCCCGACATCCCGAACGATGGACGCGCGTTCTTCGGCCGCGACGCGATGGCGAACTACATGCTCATCGGCGCCAAGCAGCTCGGCTGCACGATCTTCGACGCACAGGACAGCAGCATGACGCTGAACTTTGACCATGATACCGTGCGCACCCTCTGGGATAACTACTATGTACCCTTCATCAAGGGCTACTTTTCCGCAAGCGGCCGCTTCCGCAGCGATGATGTGAAGACCGGCAATATCATCGCCTACGTCGGCTCGTCTTCGAGCGCAACGTTCTTCCCCACGCAGGTCATCGCCGACGACATGGACAGCCACGACATCACGCGCAAGGCGCTTGAAAGCCCGAAGTTTGCGAACGGCGAGGACTACGCCGTGCAGCAGGGTGCGGGCATGGTCGTGACGAAGGCGAGCGACGCTGAGATTCAGGCGAGCCTTGTCTTCCTCAAGTGGTTCACCTCGCCCGAGCACAACATCACGTTCTCTGTCGACTCAGGCTACCTCCCCGTCACGCACGAGGGCAACTCCATCGACGCGATCCGCGCAAGCGGTCTTGCCCTCAGCGACGAAATGGACGAAGTCCTCTCCGCCGCAGTCGACACGGTCAACGAAAACCATCTCTACACGCCCCGCGCCTTCTCCGGCGGCACGAACGCCCGCGCCATTCTTGAATATTCCATGAGCGATAAGGCAAGCGCTGACCGCGCTGCGGTCAAAGAGGCAATGGCGCAGGGACAGAACTTTGAAGAGGCCTCGGCGCAGTTTCTCTCCGACGAATGCTTTGAAGCCTGGTATCAGGATACGCTTGCATCGCTTGAGGCCTTTCAGGGCTGAGTGACTGTTCAATGACAAAAAAGGGGCCGTTTTATGTTCTTTCGCAAACCATCGGATCACGCGCCGCATGTCACCATCTTCCATACGATCCTGCGCTCCATGCTCTGGATCCTGTTCATCGAGATCGCGCTGCTTGTCGGCATTCTCTATCTCTGCCGCATCAACACGAGCCTTGAGCAGAATGCTGTCGACATCTTGCAGATACAGACGGAAAACCGCCAAAACTATCTGCAAAGCCAGATGCTCGACGCGCAGGACCTCTCGTCACTTGCGGGCAAGATCAACGCCGTGACGCAGGCCATGCTCGACGACGGCGAGATCAGCCTCGACACGCTCGACAGCGGCAGCGACGCCGCATCCCCCCTGCTGCTCTCGATCGGCGACAGCCTGATCTCCTCGATGCGCCACCGCCCCATCACCGGCATTTTTGTCGTGCTCAACACGCACGATCTCGACACACGCGAAAAGGGCGAGCCGCTGCCCTGCCTTTACCTGCGCGACCTTGATCCGGATTCTGCCCCCTCGCAGCGCAATTCTGATCTTATGCTCGTGCGCGCACCCGCACAGGTCGTACAGTCACTCTACATTGCGACCGACACGAGCTGGACGCCCTCGATCAACTATGGGGCCAACGGCAGCAGTGGCTTTCTCTATCCCGTCTTTCAGGCAGCCTACCACGGAAACGGCGAACTGGACGCCGCGGACTACGGCCACTGGACATCCTCGCCCTACACGCTCTCCGGCGACGATCACTCCGCCATCGCCTACACCATCCCGCTTATTTTAGATGACGGCACGGTCTACGGCGTGCTCGGCGTCGAAATTCTTGAAAGCTACCTGCAAGCCCTGCTGCCGGGCACCGAGCTGCAGAACGACAGCTCGGGCACCTATCTTCTCGGCATCGCATCGAATTCCGCCATTGAAAAAGACGACCTTACCATCAGCGTCATCTCCGCCTCCCCCGCTGCAAATGCGCCACAGCAATCCTATGACCAGACGCTGCTGCTCAAGCCGTCAAAGCGCGGTGGCTACCAGAGTGACTCCCCCCTCGGCCTTTGTCACGCCGCCGTGGCACCGCTGACGCTCTACAACCGCAACGCGCCGTTTTCCAATGAGCAAATGCTGCTTATCGGCTCGGTGCCGGTATCGGCGCTTTACGCCTTTTCAGGCGATGTGGTGCGGCTTTTGATCATCGCGGTCCTCGTCGTGCTCACCGCAGGACTTTTCAGCAGCCTTGTGCTGGCGCGCAAACTCTCGCGCCCGATCTCGCGCCTTTCCGACGAGGTCGCGCACGCGCGTGAAAGCCGCAGCTCCATCCCCATGCTCTCCGCCACCGGCATCATCGAGCTCGACCGGTTCTCCTCCGCGTTCACGCAGCTCGGGCGCGAGGTACTCGATACTTCGACCAAGTTTCTGCGCATCATGGACATGGCAAGCGTGGAGCTCGGCGGCTATGAGCTGCGCTCCGCTCCCGACAGCATCTATGTCACCGACAATTTCTTCGACCTTCTCGGCATGCCCGGCGTTGACGCAGACGACTTAACAGCGCAGAGTTTCCGCGAGCTTTTGCAGCGCTTTGAGCGCTCGTGCCCCCACTCCCCCGCGCCCGACGGCGCGATGCTCTACCACATCCGTCTGCCAAGCGGCAAAGAGCGCTACCTTCGCATCGAGACGACGCATGAGGACGGCACACAGGTCGGCCTTGCCGAGGATGTGACCGCCAACACGCTTGAAAAGCTGCGCATTGAGCACGAGCGCGACTATGACACGCTCACAGACCTCTACAACCGCCGTGCCTTCCGCCGCATCTGCGCCGAGTTCTTCTGCTCACCCGAAAAGCTCGGCCACGCGGCGCTTTTGATGTTCGACCTCGACAACCTCAAGCAGATAAACGACACATTCGGCCACGACTGGGGCGACGAGTACATCCGCCTCACAGGCGAATGCTTTGCCAAGAATGCTCCCGCGCGTACCGTCTGCGCGCGCATCAGCGGCGACGAGTTCAATGCTCTCTTCTACGGCTACAACGATCAGGATACGCTGCGCGCAGACATCTGCGCGCTGAAAGCCGCCCTTGAGCAGTCTGTCGTCCAGCTTCCCAGCGGCCGTGAGCTGCGCGTGAGCGTCTCCGGCGGTGTCGCGTGGTATCCCGAGAGCAGCACAAATCTCATCACACTGCGCAAATACGCGGACTTTGCCATGTATCAGGTCAAGCACTCGCGCAAGGGCGAGCTGCTGGAATTCGACCCTGAGGTCTACCGCACCGACCTGCAGGAAAGACGCTGCCATGAGGAGTTCCGCCGTCTCATCAACGAGGAGCTTGTCACCTATCACTTCCAGCCGATTATCGACGCGAAGGACGGCAGCGTTTTTGCCTATGAAGCGCTCATGCGCGTGGATCTTCCCACGCTGCACTCCCCTGCTGACGTGCTGCGCCTCGCGCGCGAGGAAAACTGCCTGCACGAGGTCGAGCGCATCACGTTCTTCCGCGCGTCAAGTGCATATCAGGCGCTTGAAAACGCCGGTAAGGTCGTGCCCAGCGCGCTGCTGTTCGTCAATTCGATTGCAAGCCAGTATCTAACGCCCGATGAGCTTTCGGAATACTCCGCGCGCTACGCCTCGATCCTGCCGCGCATCGTCATTGAGATCACGGAGGAAGAGGTGCTCGACCCCAAGGCGCTGCGCATCAAGCAGACGATCCCCGGCAGCTCTGGCGCGTTCGCGCTCGATGACTACGGCAGCGGCTACAGCAACGAGCGCAGCCTTCTCGAGCTCTCTCCCAACTACATCAAGATCGACCTTTCCATCATCCGCGACATCGACACCGACGCCAATAAGCGCCAGATCGTGTCGAACACCGTATCCTACGCGCACCAACGCGGCATGAAGGTCGTGGCCGAGGGCCTTGAGACCGCGGACGAGGTACGCACCGTGCTGTCGCTCGGCGTCGACCTTCTGCAGGGCTTCTTCCTCGCGATGCCGCAGGTCGAACCCGGCGGCGCGAGCGAAGAAAGTCTTGCCGTCATCGCCGAGATGCACAGCCAGAGCGATGAGAGTCAAATTTCGATATTTGGCGGCGACAAGCAGTAAATATCGCAAAAAGGCTCACGAAAGCATTGCTTTCGTGAGCCTTTTTCTTTTATCCGTTCTCTTTCGCCGTGCGGGCGCATTCGATGATCGTGCGCACCGCGCAGTCGATGTTGATGGGCTTGGAGAGGTGGGCGTTCATGCCCGCGGCGAGGCATTTTTGAATGTCCTCATGGTAGGCGTTGGCTGTGAGGGCGATGATGGGGATGTGCTCCGCCTCCGCCATGCCCGCGACGGCCTAGCAGTAGAAGTCAAACAGCTCCGGCAGCTTCACCGGCTGCGAGACGATCTTGAACTCCCCGCTCTCGATGCGCGAGATATCCAGCACATCGTCGATGAGCTCCTGCAAGTTGCCGCCGCTGATCTGGATCTTTTCCAGGCACTCTTTCATCTTATCCGAATCGTCCGCATGCTGTAAGGCGATGTTCGTAAAGCCCATGATGACGTTCATCAGCGTGCGGATGTCGTGCGACATGCACGAGAGGAACTCGGACTTTGCCTCGTTCGCGCGGCGTGCCGCATCTGCCGCGCTCATCAAGTCCTTTTCGCGGCGTTTTTCTTCGCTGTAAAGGCGCATCGCAAAGAGCACCTGCTCCGCTTCGCCATTTTCCCACGCGTCTGCACGATGAAGCGCGCAAGATGCCAGTTGCCGTCCTTCACAGGGTATTCAAGCATCACGGAATCATCGTACCGCAGTCTCTCCGCGAACGTCGAAAGGTCAAAAAACGGTTCAACATAGGGCAGATACTCCGGCACGATGCTCTGCTTGCTCGCTGCGCTCATATGGATGCTTGCTTTACCGCTGTGTCCGGTCAGCCGGTGCATCCGCCGCTCGCTTGCAATCTCCTCATAATGGCCCGTGCGGGAGCAGGTCGCCCGCGGAGTTGGAGTGCTCCTCGATCTTGACGATCTCGGCCCGGTCGTTCATCAGATCCACGCGGTAGACGGACGTGCTGTCCTTGCAGAGCACCTTGAGCATCTGCTGCTCAAGCTTCACGGCCTGCAAATTTTGCTCGAGCGACTTTTGCTTCTCTTCCAGCAGCGTCAGCATGCGCAGATTTTCCCGCGCGCTGCCGAGGTGTCCGCCGACAAAGGCGAGCAGGCGGAGCTTATTGTCCGTCATCGCCCGCTGCGGGTTGTCGAGGCCGAAAAAGCCGCTCAGGCTGCCGCGGTAAAAAACCGGCACCGCGATCTCGGAGCGGATGCTCTGCGCCTTCAGGAGCTCGTACTCGCTCGGCATCAGCGTTTTCACGTCTTCAATATTCGGAATAACGATCGTCTCGCCGCGGCCGAAGACCTTGAGCCAGTACGGCATATCCGCGGGAACGATCTCCGTCAGGTTGTCGATCTGCGGCGCGACGCCGTTCGCGCACCACTCAAAGGTGTTGCAATAGGCCTCCGCCGTCCCCTCCAGCCGCTCGAAGAGAAACACGCGGTCAGACTGCATGGCCTCGCCGATCAGACCCAGCAGGCGATAAACCAATTCGTCCATCTCCTCTTTGCTGCACGTGCGGTCGATGCGCGCAAGCTGGTCGATGATCGCAAGGCTGTATTCTGCCGCACTGTTCGCCCCTGCGGTCACGGGCGGATGTTCTGCTTGCTTCATGCGCTTGTCTCCTTTGCAGCGTTTACACTCGTCATAAATATGCAAAATTGGTCATAGTTTGTTTACTATAGCATGGGGTAGTTCGAAAGTAAACGCGAAGTTGTCCCTCCCGTCGATCGTTCGGCATCACCGCACAAAAAGTGCGCCGGCTCGTTGAGCCGGCGCACTTTTATTTGTTTTCACACTCTGCCGCTTTACTTCTTGCCGCCGAGGAATTCCGGCAGGGGCTTGCCCTGCTTGAGCCACTGGTGATACTCGGCCGTCGCGGCGAACTCGACGTCGCCCGCGGAGTTGAGCGCGGTCTCGACAGAGTCCTGAATGACGCCGATGATGAAGCCAACGCCGACGACCTGCATCGCGATGTCGTTCGAGATGCCGAACAGCGAGCACGCCATCGGGATGAGCAGCAGCGAGCCGCCCGCCACGCCGGAAGCGCCGCACGCGCCGAGGGCCGACATGATCGAGAGCAAAATCGCCGCGGGCAGCGAGACCTGCATACCCAGCGTATTGGCCGCGGCCAGCGTCATGATGGTGATGGTGATGGCCGCGCCGTCCATGTTGATCGTCGCGCCGAGGGGGATAGAGACGGAGTAGAAGTCCTTGTCCAAGCCGAGCTTTTCGCACATCGCCATGTTCACGGGGATGTTTGCTGCGGAAGAGCGGGTGAAGAACGCCGTCAGGCCGCTTTCACGCAGGCAGCGGAACACCAGCGGATAGGGATTGCAGCGCAGATAGATGAAGATGATGATGGGGTTGATGACAAGCGCCATGAAGAGCATCGTGCCGACCAAAAGCAGCAGGAGCTTGCCGTACTGGGTGAAGATTGCAAGGCCGTTGCTCACAACGTTCGTGAACACAAGGCCCATGATGCCGAACGGTGCCAAATTGATGATCCAGCGCACGATGGTGGACACCGCGTCCGCCGTGTTGCTGAGGAAGACCTTCGTCGAGTCCGCGCCGAGTTTCTTCATCGCCACGCCGAAGAGACAGCCCCACATCAGAATGCCGATGTAGTTGCCGTTCATAATGGCGGAGATGGGGTTCGAGACGATGTTGGACAGCAGCGTGTGCATGACCTCGCCAAGGCCCTGCGGGATGACCTCGGCCTCAGCGGCCTCGGCCAGCAGGAGCGTCTGCGGGAAGAGCATGCTGGTCACAACGCTCAGCGCCGCGGCGACGAACGTCGTAAGCATGTAGAGCCACACGACCGTGCCGAAGCGGCGGTCGAGCTTGGACGAGCCCTGCGCCAGCGCGCTCGCCACGATGACGAACACCAGCACGGGGGCAATGCCCTTGAGCGCGCCGACAAACAGGTTGCCAAGCTCCTTCAACCACGTCGCGCCGGGACAGACCAGCGCCAGGATCACGCCGACGCCAAGGCCGATCGCGATGCGCAAAATCAGGCTGACGCCGTTATACGCGGCGGCAATTTTTTTAAGGGTCTTCATAAAGGGATTCATAGGGGCATCTTCTTTCTTTTCAAAATCTAACGCTCTTACGATCCTCTTCTCTCTGCTCAGGCCGCAAAGGCGCTTTCACTAACGGCCTTTATTATATCTTTATGTGCAGGAAATTGCAAGGAGCGGACAGATGTATTCCTACGAAAAACACTCCAATGACAGAAATTCGTCATTATCGCCATGAGATCTGCCGTCTGTCGCCGTCTCGCAGCACGAAAAAGTCTTTTCTGTCCGCACGCCATAAAATTCTTGCGCAGGCGAACGGATTCTATTGACATCTTTGGGCATTTTTGCAAGAATCCGATTCGTCTGTCAAAAAACACAGCACAAATAATAACACCCATCGGATCATACCGACGGGTGTCATTTACATAACCGCATTTTACATCGGCTCAGCGTGTTCGCCGCAAAGTGCAACAATGGTCAGCGCAAACAGCTCCGCGCTTCGCACGATCTCATCTACCAAAAGGTACTCATTTGCACCGTGCATGTGATAATCTACACCTAATCGGGAAGCGCCAAACGCCACGCCATTTTTCAGAAAGCGCGCATATGTCCCGCCGCCAATAGCAAGGCACTTGCCCGGTTCGCCCATGACCTGCTCATAGCAGCCTAGGCCGCCCTTTTCCAGGTTGATGACGGGACACTCTCCGTCCGGCGAATAAGAACAGGGTGCTTCTTTGAAATGGCTGCAATAGCAGTCGGTATCACGGCAGCCTGTCTCTTCATCTGCGCCGAGAATCAAGCGAACATTGTACTTGAGCGGGATATTCAGTTCCCGCACCGCTCGCATGGCATATAGTGCAGCTACGGCAGGCCCCTTATCATCACAGGTCCCACGGCCATAGAGCTTTCCATCCCTAAGCAAAGGGACAAACGGCTCCGTCACACTCCAGCCATCGCCAGCCGGGACCACATCCACGTGTGCCAAGATATCCAATTGCGCAGGGCAGTCGTTCATGTCCACGTAGACGACCTTGTTCTCCAGAATTGCCGGCTTCAATCCGAATGTTCCCGCGCGGGCAGTGTCGCTTTGAGCGCACGGGCGCATTCCATGTGCTGACCGCGCTATTCGCTATTGACTGCGTTTTCAAGATATGTACGCAGACCGCTCTCGGAGTAGGTATCATCCGCATCGATCTTATAGGTGTACGTCGTACCCTCAACAGCGGTCTCGGCCTGAACGGCGGGATCCGTGGTGTAGTCCGCACTAAACGGAGTGACTGCATCCGGCGTCATGATCGCGTTTTCCACAGCGGTCTTCATGATGGTCAGATAGTCCGCGGGGAGCTTCTCCACAGCCGTGCTGGGATACGCGGAAGCGATCCCCTGCATCAGCGTGTCGGTATTCGCTCCGCTCAGCTTCTTGGCGAAGGTCAGCGCCGCGGTGTAGCGGCCGACATTGAAGCTCAGATGACCGCTGTCGCGCTGCAGACCGCGGACAGGGTCAGAGGTCAGGGTGACCGATCCCGGAATTGCAGTCTCATTGTGCGACAGCAGAGCAAGATAAGAGGTACGCTCATTCTGAATGGCAGTGCCGACCGGGATCACACCCGTGAACTTTTCGCTGGTCACAGTAAACGAAACCGAACCGTCGGCATTCTTATTCTTATACTTGCCGACATAGCTGCCTGCCTTTGTGACAAGATTCTCGACGATCTTCGCGTGGTCTGCCGCACCGGCATTCAGCTGCTTGTTGTCGCTGACCTCCTGCCACGTCATGTACAGGTAGGTCTGCGCGGAAGGCGCGTAGCAGTGCACATAGTGCAGCATAGAGAACGACGCCGTCATCGCTGCCGGTCTCGTCCTCCCCGTCTACCGTCCACGCTTCCGTATAGGTGTTGATCGTCGACGGCACGTAGTTTCTCGCGCGCAGGTCGTCCTTCCAAAGGCGGATCATCTCCTGCGTGACCGCCGCCCCGCTCAAAAATACGGCAAAGTTCAACAGCGCACGGCGGTATTTCTTGATCGTCGCTGTAGCGCGCTCTTCATTTTCGAGTGCTTTTAAATAGTCGTTGATTCTCTCATCGGTCATATAGTGCTCCATAAAAAATACCCCTATCTCTCTTGATAGGGGTATTGTAACGCATCGGAAGACGGTTTTACCACTGCCGCACGCCGGTCCGTCTGTTCACCGCGCGGCAAAATGTTGACAAAAATGCAAAAGTACCCGCTTCTTCACGGAAGCGGGTACTTTGTATTTTGTAGAATTGTTGCTTTTTTTCAGTTTTCAGCAAGTTTTCCTTACTTCAGGCTCTCCGCAACAGCGACGGCCACGGCGACGGTGGCGCCGACCATCGGGTTGTTGCCCATGCCCAGGAAGCCCATCATCTCAACGTGCGCGGGCACAGAGGATGAGCCGGCGAACTGTGCGTCGGAATGCATGCGGCCCATGGTATCGGTCATACCGTAGGAGGCGGGACCGGCAGCCATGTTGTCCGGGTGCAGGGTACGGCCCGTACCGCCGCCGGAAGCGACGGAGAAATACTTCTTGCCCTGCTCGATGCACTCTTTCTTGTAGGTGCCGGCGACGGGGTGCTGGAAGCGGGTCGGGTTGGTGGAGTTACCGGTGATGGAGACGTCCACACCCTCGGAATGCATGATGGCCACGCCCTCGCGCACATCGTCAGCGCCGTAGCAGCGGACGTCGGCGCGCTCGGTCTCGCTGTAGCGGATCTCGCGCACGATGTTCAGCTTGCCGGTGAAGTAGTCGAACTGGGTCTGAACATAGGTGAAGCCGTTGATGCGGGAGATGATCTGAGCGGCGTCCTTGCCGAGACCGTTCAGGATGACGCGCAGGGGCTCCTTGCGGGCCTTGTTGGCGTTGCGGACGATGCCGATCGCGCCCTCAGCGGCAGCGAAGGACTCGTGACCGGCGAGGAAGGCAAAGCACTTCGACTCGTCGGACAGCAGCATCGCACCGAGGTTGCCGTGGCCCAGACCGACCTTGCGGTCCTCGGCGACGGAGCCGTCGATGCAGAAGGACTGCAGGCCGACGCCGATCATCTTGGCGGCTTCGGCCGCGGACTTCACGCCGGACTTGATGGCGATGGCCGCGCCGACGGTGTACGCCCAGCAGGCGTTTTCAAAGCAGATGGGCTGGATGCCCTTGACGATCTCATACGGGTCAAAGCCCTTGGCCTTGCAGATCTCGCGGCACTCTTCGACGGAAGAGATACCGTACTGAGCGAGGACGCCGTTGATCTTGTCGATTCTTCTCTCGTAGTTTTCAAATAAAGCCATTGTTTCGTCCTCCCTTCCTTATTCCTGACGCGGGTCGATGTACTTGGCAGCGTTGTCCCACTGACCATAGTGACCCTTGGCCTTTTCGAGCGCTTCGTTCGCATCGATACCCTTTTTGATGAAGTCCATCATCTTGCCGAGGTTGATGAACTCGTAGCCGACGATCTCGT
>ERZ827101.328-NODE-328-length-76996-cov-32.459365_pt1 | contig 76996 bp, 59 predicted proteins | sample MGYA00519869_ERZ827101 | MGnify/ENA primary metagenome ERZ827101 (study PRJEB31778, sample SAMEA3449256) | human gut metagenome | biome: human gut; feature: human-associated habitat; material: faeces | place: United Kingdom | collected 2010/2012 ...
TTTTGTACGGCGCGCGGCACTCCACGATGGGCACCGTCACGTTCGATGCGACGGCCGAACCGGCTTCCATGATGAACTGAGCCTGCTTGTCGGTGGTGGGGATGTAACGCAGGTCCTCTACGTCCTGACGCGAAAGGCGTTTGGGCGAGAAGATGGTGTCGATAACGGCTACCGTGAATTTCTCGACGTTCTTCTTGTTCATCTTCTTCAGCATGGCCATACCCACCGAGTCGTCTTCGTCGACGATCTTACGCTCAAGCTCCAGAGAATCGTTCAGGATAAACGATGCGAGTGTATCGAAGCTGCCCGTAAAGCGCTGGTACTTCGACTTGAACGCGCGCTGCGCAGTACGGATGTCCTTGATGCGGTCGATGACCTGGGCTTTCTTGGCCTTCATCTCCTGCTCGAAACGGATCGGGGTAGAAATCTGGTCGTAGATAACGTAGACCAGCGCCACGATAACTACAGCAAGAATGATTTGAGCGATTTTTTTCATTTTTTAAGCTAATCTAATATTTGTTTGTAATTTTGTACAAAATAAACCGACGCATGTTTAGCACACATATTGCGACCCAAATTTACGCTAAAATTTGTTTTGAAACAACTTCTGGGCAAAAAAAAATTATAGAAAAGTTGTCCGAATATCTCGCAGACGACGATTTTTCCCGGATTTTTGTGCTGAACGGGTATGCGGGTACGGGCAAAACGACTCTGATCGCGGCGCTGGTCGGTGCGCTTAAGGATTTGAATATCAAACCCGTTCTGCTGGCTCCGACGGGACGGGCCGCCAAGGTGCTGGCCCAATACGCTCAGGAAAAGGCACTTACTATCCACAAGCGGATTTACCGTCAGCGGACCAACGCCGATTACGAATCGAAATATTCGCTCAACATCAACACCGAAAAGGGGGCCGTTTTCATCGTGGACGAGGCTTCGATGCTGTCAGACGGTCCGGGCGACGGGGCGCTGTTCGGTTCCGGATCGCTGCTGGAGGACCTCGTGCAGTATGTCCGCAGCGGCCGCGCGTGCCGTCTGATTCTGGTCGGCGACAGCGCCCAGCTGCCGCCCGTGGGGGCCGATTGCAGCCCGGCGCTCGACCCGTCGGTGCTGGCCCGCTTCGGCGACGTGGAATACGGTACGATGGACGAGGTCGTGCGTCAGGAGGCCGAGTCGGGCATTCTGTTCAACGCCACGCTGGTGCGTTGCATGCTCGAAAACGGCATCTACGAGATTCCGCACTTCGAAACGGACTATCCCGACATCGAGGCGGTCGAAGGCGGGGAGTTTCTCGACAAACTGCAGGATTGCTACGCCAAGTACGGCCGCGACGAAACCATCGTCATCACCCGCTCGAACAAGCGCGCCAACCGTTATAACGAAGGTATCCGCCGCAACGTGACGTTCGCCGAGGAGGAGATCGAAAGCAACGACATGCTGATGGTGGTGAAGAACAACTACTATTTTACGGAGCGGAACAAGGATTGCCCCATGCACTTCATCGCCAACGGCGACATCGCGCGGCTCAAGCGGCTGCGGCGCTACGAGGATTTCTACGGCTTCCGTTTTGCGGACGTCGTGCTCGAATTCCCCGATTACGAGGATGCCGAGTTGGAGTGCAAGATCCTGCTCGACACCATCGCTTCGGAATCCCCGTCGCTTACGCGCGAGGAGTCCACGCGCCTTTTCTACGAGGTCGAGAAGGATTACCTCGATGTGAAAAGCAAACTGAAACGCTTCAAGGAAATACGTGAAAATCCGCACTTCAACGCCCTTCAGGTGAAGTTTTCCTACGCCGTGACCTGCCACAAGGCGCAGGGCGGACAGTGGCGGGCGGTCTTCGTCGACCGCTGCCTGTTCGGTGACGAACCGATGACCCGCGACATGCTGCGCTGGCTCTACACGGCGCTGACGCGCGCCACCGAAAAACTCTATCTGGTAAATTTCGATCCCCGATTCTATGAATAACCCGTCTTCGGAGGTTCATCCTCTCGCCCCGTTCCTGCCCGACGGCGCGCGCGTGCTGATGCTGGGCAGCTTTCCGCCCAAGCGCGTGCGCTGGTCGATGGAATTTTTCTACCCCAATCTTCAAAACGACATGTGGCGGATCATGGGGCTGCTCTTTTTCGGCGACAAGGCCCATTTCCTGGCCGATCCCAAGCATTTCGACCGCGAACGCATCATGGCTTTTTGCCGGACGGTCGGGTTGGCGCTCTACGATACGGCCAGCGAAGTCGTCCGCCTTCGGGACAACGCCTCGGACAACTTCCTGCAAGTCGTGCGACCGACCGACGTGTGCGGTCTGCTGGATCGCCTGCCCGAATGCCGGGCCGTCGTGACGACGGGCGAGAAGGCGACCGAAACATTGGTGGGGCAACTCAGGTGCCAGCGTCCTGCTGTCGGCGGTTCCGCACCGTTCGAATACGCCGGCCGCCGGATGCAGCTCTTCCGTATGCCGTCGTCGTCGCGCGCTTATCCCCGGTCCGTGGAATGGAAGGCGGAGTTCTACCGGAAGATGTTCGCTGCGGTCGGTATGATCTGACTTTTTGCCTTCGGTTTCGCCTCGGATGCTCTGTCCGGGTCAAGCAAAATTGGAAATAATTTGCTTCTGCGCCCGACTTTTCGTATCTTTGACTTCGTCGAAGATACTCCCGCTCGGCAATGTTCAAATAAATTTGACATTGCCCTCGTTTATTCGTATCTTTGCTATCCCGAAATTGGTCTGAATAAGACTTATTTCGCACTACACATTGTATATTTTATTGCATGATTATGGCAGGTACGGATAAGAAATATGTAGAGACTCCGCTGATGAAGCAGTACTACCAGATCAAGTCGGTTCACCCCGATGCGATCCTGCTCTTCCGCGTGGGCGATTTCTACGAGACGTTCGGCGACGATGCGATCAAGGCCAGCGGGATTCTGGGCATCACGCTCACCCGCCGCGCCAACGGGTCGGCGACCTTCGTCGAGCTGGCGGGATTCCCCTACCACGCCATCGACACCTACCTGCCCAAGCTGGTGCGGGCCGGGGAGCGCGTGGCGATCTGCGAACAGCTGGAAGACCCCAAGCTGGTGAAAGGACTCGTCAAGCGGGGCGTCATCGAGCTGGTTACGCCGGGCGTCGTTCTGGGCGACAACCTTCTGGCCAACAAGGAAAACGTCTACCTGGCTTCGGTTTACTTCGGCCGGCAGACCACGGGCGTGGCCTTTCTCGACATTTCGACCGGCGAATTCTACGTGGCCGAGGGACCGGACAACTACATCGACAAACTCCTGTCGAATCTCTCGCCCAAAGAGATCATCTACCAGCGGGGATTCGACGAGCGGTTCCGGCAGGCTTTCGGCACGAACTACTACACCTACAAGCTCGACGATTGGGTCTTTTCGGAGGAGCTGAACCGCGAAAAGCTCTGCAAGCAGTTCGGCACGCAGTCGCTCAAAGGGTTCGGCATCGACCACATCTCGGCAGGCATTTCGGCCGCCGGCGCCATCCTCTACTATCTGGAATTCACCGAACACAAGGAGATCGGCCACATTGCATCGATCTCGCGGATCGACCAGGACGACTACGTGTGGATCGACAAGTTCACCATCCGCAACCTGGAACTCTTCACCACCAACGGTTCGCGCGACAGGAGCAGCTTCGCAAACGTGATGGATCGCACGCTCACGCCGATGGGCGGCCGTCTGCTCAAACGCTGGATAGCCATGCCGATCCGCGACATCGGGCGCATCAACCGGCGGCTGGACGTGGTACAGCGCTTCGTGGAGGACAGCGATCTGGCGGAAGCCGTCGGCGAGCAGGTCTCGCTGATCGGCGACCTGGAACGCATCGCTTCGCGTATCGCCGCCGCGCGCGTGACGCCGCGCGAACTGGTGCAACTGAAAAATTCGCTCGCTGCGATCGAACTGCTCAAAGCGATCCTCGAATCGACGGACGACGGGAATCTCCACCGGCTCGCCGCCGAGATCGACGTGCTGGCGCAGATGCGCCTGAAACTCGAACGGGAGATCTATCCCGATCCGGCGAACAACCAGATTCAGAAGGGCGGCGTAATCGCCGACGGGGTCAATCCCGAGCTCGACGACCTGCGCCGCATCGCTCTGCACGGCAAGGACGTATTGCAGCAGATCCAGCAGCGCGAGAGCGAACTGACGGGTATCCCGTCGCTCAAAATCGGCTACAACAATATCTTCGGATACTTCATCGAGGTGCGCAACGCCCACAAGGAGAAGGTACCCGATACGTGGATCCGCAAGCAGACGCTTTCCAACGCCGAGCGTTACATCACCGAGGAATTGAAGGAGTACGAAGAGAAGATTCTCGGTGCCGAAGACCGCATCCTGACGCTCGAACAGGAGATTTACAATGCGCTGATCGCCTTCGTTTCGCAGTCGCTGTCCCAACTGTTGCGCGATGCACACGCCGTGGCGCGCGTCGACTGTTTCCTGTCGTTCGCCCGCATCGCACGCGAGCGCAACTACGTGCGCCCCGAACTGGACGACGGGGCGCGCATCGACATCGAACAGGGACGTCATCCGGTCATCGAGACGCTGATGCCCGTGGGCGAGAAATATATCCCCAACGACATCCGGCTCGACGACGAGGAGCAGCAGATCGTGATGATTACCGGTCCCAACATGTCGGGTAAGTCGGCTCTGCTGCGGCAGACGGCGCTCATCATCCTTATGGCGCAAATGGGCTCGTTCGTTCCGGCACGCCGGGCGCACATCGGCGTGGTGGACAAGATTTTCACCCGTGTCGGCGCGTCGGACAATATTTCGCAGGGCGAGTCGACCTTCATGGTCGAGATGCTCGAATCGGCCAGCATCCTGAACAACATCTCCGACCGCAGCATCGTGCTGCTGGACGAGATCGGCCGCGGCACGAGTACCTACGACGGCATTTCGATCGCCTGGGCGATGGTCGAATACCTGCACAACCACCCCACGGCCCATGCGCGGACGCTCTTCGCGACCCACTATCACGAGCTGAACGAGATGGAAAAGATGTACCCGCGCGTGAAGAACTACCACGTCACGGTCAAGGAGATGAACAACACGATCGTCTTCCTGCGCAAGCTCGAACGCGGCGGCACGGAACATTCGTTCGGTATTCATGTCGCCAAAATGGCCGGCATGCCGGCGTCGGTCGTGTCGCGCGCCGACGAGATTCTCAAAAACCTGGTGAAGGTCTACGGCACCGACGAGATCGTGCCGAGCAAAAGCCCCAAACTCCGAGGGCGCAAGCAGGCGTCGGTCAAGGATGCGGTCGAAGAGGCCGACAAGGGGGCGTCGATGCAGTTGTCGATGTTCCAGCTCGACGATCCGGTGCTGGTGCAGATCCGCGATCAGATCAAGGGACTGGATATCGATTCCCTTACGCCGCTCGAAGCGCTCAACAAGCTGAACGAGATCAAGAAGATCGCCGGTATCTGACAGTCGTGCAAGAAAACGGAGGCTGCCTTTCGAGGCAGCCTCCTGTCTTGTTTCAGTCGCCGGTCAGCGAATTGTAAGGGTAATGCCGCCCGTAATCCAGAAATTCGGACGACGAAGCCCGCCGAAATCGCAGTAATCGGTGTCGGTGATGTTGGCCAGATCGACGTGTAGAGCGACGATCCCTTTCTCCCATCGCAGGTGTCCGTCGAGCAGAAAATAAGGACTGAAATCGACCTCTTCGGTCTGCATTCGCCCTTTGTCGTCGGTCAGCAATTTCCCGTCGGCGTCGCGCAGGTAACGGTTGTAAAAGCCGTAACGATCGAAGAGGGTTCCGGTCACGGCCAGAGAGAAGCGACGCAGGAAACGAATCTCCGCAGCGAACGACAATTTGTGGCGCATGTAGTCGAGAATGCTCGACGTCCTCACGTCGCTCAGACGCGATGTGGTCAGATACCCGTAAGAGACTGTCGCGCGACGCACTACTCCTCCGTCGGAACGATATCCGCCCGATGCCTCGATGCCGAATGTACCCAGACGCGACTCTTGCTCCGAGTGCCATTTGTCATATAGGGTCCGGTCGCCGATCGTCAGTTCGTCGCGCCACACCCAGTCGATTACATTGCGACCGTCGCGGTAGAAGAACTGTACGGAGGCATGCCATTTTTCGATGGCGTAACCTCCTCCGATATGGTAGGTGACAGCTCGTTCGGGTTTGAGATTCGGATTGTTGACCTGCGCTTCCGACGTATAGTAGAGGTCGGTGAACGTCGGTAACCGCATCGACTGTGCGGCTCCGGCTTCCGCTTGCCAGCCGCCGTTGCCGTAGCGTCCCGATACGGCCCAAGAGACCGACGTCCCGTAGGGCGTAAAGCTCGCACCGGCCGAAGCGGCGATAGCGAAACGGCGCCATCTCATGGAATGGCGCAGCCACAGATTGCCCACGTGGCGTTCGGCTTCGCACTTGTAGCGGCCGCGCGGAGCGGCCATCGGTTCGCCCAGATTGGAGCTGAAAATGTGGTGATAGATGTAGTCGCCACCCAGCGAAGTGGAGCCTCCCCGCCACTGCAAGTCGCCCCAAAGCTCCGCTCCGACGTTGTCGGTGTTGTGGTAATTGGTCGGTGTACCGCGTGTCCATTCATAACGGTCGAAATTCTTGCGGTAACTTGCGTCGGCGCAGATTCGGAAAAGCCCCCACTCCTTGATCCATCGCAACGAACCGAGCGCCGTGGCGGTCTGTTCGAACTGATCCGGATTGTAGGCGGCATAGAATCCGTTGGACCCGAAGCGCCGGCCCTGTCCGCCAGCCTGAAAGTCGAAGAATCCGGCTTTCGGCGAATCGTATGTCATACGGAGGTACCCGTTCACGTTGCGGAAATCGGTATTGTGGATATATCCGTCGCTGCGACGCAGCGATCCGGCGGCGAAAAGCACGAGACGGTCGCGTGTAAGAGCTCCGGACAGATTGGTATAGCCATACCCGTGTTGCCCGCCTTCGGCTTTGAGCCGAAGATAGTTGCGATACAAAGGAACGGTCCGGACGTTGACTGCACCGGCATAGGCACCCACTCCCGGAATTCCCTCGATGAGTTCGATACCCGACACGCAATCCATGTCGATCGGCAGCGAATGGGTCTGGTGTCCGGTGCGGGCATCGGTGAAATTGATGCCGTTGAGCAGCATCATGGTTTGATCGGGCGATCCTCCGCGGATCGAGATGTCTGCCTGCACGCCCTTGCCGCTACGCTCGCGAATGTCGATCGAAGGGCTGAGGCGAAGGGCGTCTTCCAGCGTCTGGAACGGCGCGGCAGCCTCTGTACCCCGATCGAAAACGGGCGTTTGCGACTGAATGCTGCGGGAGGGACTCAGTCGTGTCCCCGTCACGCCGACCGGCTCGATTCGCATCACGCGGGATACGCCCGAGGTGTCGGCCTGTTGAGCCGCAGCCGTTTCAGTCGTCAGCAAGAGAATGGACATCCCGACCGCAAGCACCCCGATCGTCACTTGGCGGTGGAGGCTGGCGAACACGGCATAGTTCGTACGGCTCCAACGCTTGAAGCACGGGATCGGCTTCGCGGTTGAATGTTTCTTCATCTTGATGAAGTTTTTTAGATGGTTAATGAATAAAAACGAACATAGGCCCTGCCCAAAGGAGGAGCCTATGTTTTGTCGGTTACTTTTCGACGTGTCGTTTGCGCCACTCCCACGGCGCGACGTGGTCGGGCGAAGCCCAGATGCCGACGCCCTCCTCCTGTGCGAATCGCTCGGAGCGGATGTAGCGCAGTTCATTGACCGTATCGTTGCGATACCACGCAAATCCCGAACGCAGCATCAGATCGGCCACGTCGTCGTTGTCGCGCGTGGTGGCGATCACCCGCACGCCCTGCGGGGTGCGTCCGCCCTTGGGCGTCACCTCGACGCGGCGTTGCAGGATCATGTTGTAGAGGTATTTGCGCGCCTCGTACCCCTGCGGCTGTTCGATTTCGGGAGCCTCGATGCTGTACACGTTGTAGGTCAGCGTATCGCCTCCGTCGTCCAGACCAAGGAACGTATCACCGTCCACCACGCTGATTACCCGCACGGGATAGCTGCGCTGGACGATCTCCGCCTGATGTCCTTTTCCCCGTCCGATGAGTTTCAGCCCCAGGACGGTCAGCATACCCACGGCGATCGTGGCGATCAGGACGCCGTTGCGGAGCTTCCGTTTGCGGCTGTTCCTGCGGTGCCGCCGGTGGTGACGGCGACGGGATGTTGTCGGGTTCGATTGTTCCGCCATAGTCTAATTGAGTTTTAGTCGAACAGGGCTTCGGTCTTCGCTACGACCTCTTCCGGATCGGGCGTGAGCGGGAAGACGAGGCTCGGTTCGAGATACCAGAGTTCCTTATCCTGCTGGCAGCGGTGTTCGCCGCCGCCCGTAATGTTGAGCATGACGATCTTCTCGGGGTCGATCCGCCCGTCGGCCACGGACTTGACGAGCGACGCCGTGGCGATTCCCGCCGCAGAGTAGATATCGATTCCCTCGGTCTCCTCGAACAGGGCGCGGGCTTTGCGTGCCTGTGCGTTCGTCGCTACCATGATGTCACCGCCGGTGGCTTTGAGCGCGTCGTACAAACCGCCTGCCAGCGAATAGGGAGGTTTGCGGTTCGAGAGTACTTTGGCGTCGATGATTTCGGCGTCCCGACGAGCCTTGGCGGCTTCGTAGGGCAACATCTCGCGCGAATCGACCCGCCATGCGTCGAACATCGGGACGAAGGGAGCGTTCTGCGAGACGACGAGTTTCATCGTCTTGTTGCCGAAGCGGCCGTCCTCGTTCAGGCGCATGTTGGCCTCCCATGCTGCGATGGCGCCCGTGCCGCTGCCGACAGCCTGGAAATAGTAGTCCGGAATCTCGCCGATGGTCGTGGCGGCCGACAGCACCGTAGTGCCCATGCCGTCGCGGCGGGCGACATTCTTCGCGCCGCCTTCGGCGTAGAACTTCCGCGATTTGAGGGCCAGGTTGCTCAGGAAAATCGCGTCGAAATAGTCGCCGCCCCGTTCGGGACAGATCAGTTTGACGCAGGGGTTGAGCGGCCGGTCGAACCAGAGCGCCGAGATGTTCTCTTCGGGCACCGACAACAGCAGCGGAATGTTGTTGTCCGAGCAGACTTTGGCGAAGGCGCGCGCCGTATTGCCGGCCGAGGCGACCACCAGAATCCGGTTGTCGCCCTCGCGGATGCGGGCGCAGACGCTGTATGCTTCGGTCTCCTTGAAAGAGCAGGTCGTCATCTTCGCGCCGATCTCGGGATAATAGCCGTTGAAGGTGATATAGAGGTTTTTCAGGCCGAGGTAGTCGGCCAGACCTTTGCTTTTGTAGGTTACGGGTGCGCTCGAACCCTGCAACATGCGGCGGACCGGCAGCCAGTCGCAGAATTTGTAGAAGCCGTAGCTGTCGGGACGTACGTCGATCTGCCGGACGGCGTAACGAGTGCGGATCATCGAAGGGATTTTGCAGCAGGGATCGTCGAGCATCCAGCCTTCGTCTTCGAACTGCCGCCCCGTAGAGACGCATTCGAGCGTGTAATGAGTGGGTGTAAAATTCTCCATGTAGTATCTTTGGGTATCTTTGGTTTTCAGGACATGCGCCCTTTGAAATCGGCGTAACCGAATTCCCGGACGATGCGGACGGCTCCGTCGGCGTCGGCGACGGCGATCGCGGGGTGCGCCACGCCGTTGAACATCGTGGTCTTGACCATCGTGTAGTGGATCATATCCTCGAATACGATCCGCTCGCCGACCTGCAATTCGTGGTCGAACGCCCAGTCGCCGCAGTAATCCCCCGCCAGACAGCTGTTGCCGCCCATGCGCCAGCGCCGGTCGCCTTCCTGCGGTTCGCGGGCCCCGACGATCGCCGGCTTGTAGGGCATTTCGAGGCAGTCGGGCATGTGGCAGGCGAACGACACGTCGAGCATGGCCGTGCGCACGCCGCCGTTTTCGACGATGTCCTCGACCGTCGAGACCAGATAGCCCGTGCGCCACGTAAAGGCGCTGCCCGGTTCGAGAATCAGCCGCAGACGGGGATGGCGCGCCCGAAAATCGCGCAACAGCGCGATCAGGTCGTCGCAATCGTAGTCGGCGTGGGTCATCAGGTGGCCGCCGCCCATGTTGAGCCACTGGATGCGGTCGAGATAACGGCCGAAATGCCGCTCTACGGCTTCGAGCGCTTTGCGGAGATGCTCCGACCGCGATTCGCACAGCACATGGAAATGCAGCCCCTCGATCCCGTCGGGCAGACCGCCCTGCGTTTCCAGCTCCTCGGCGGTCACTCCCAGCCGCGAACCCGCCACGCAGGGGTTGTAAAGATCGGTCTCCACGGGCGAATAGCGCGGGTTGACGCGCAGACCGCACGAGATGCCGCGCAGCAGCGCCATTGCGCCGAAACGGCGGAATTGTCCGAGCGAATTGAAGGTGATATGGTTGCTGCAATCGAGTATCTCGCCGATATTGCGGTCGGTGTAGACCGGAGCATACGTGTGCGCCGGCTGCCCGAACTCTTCGCGTACCAGCCGGGCCTCGGCGGCCGAACTGGCCGTCGCGCCGTCGCTGTGACGCGCCAACAGGGGGAAGATACTCCACATGGCGCACGCTTTGAGCGCGACGATCACCTCGGCGCCCGACTCGCGGCGCACGCGGTCGACGACCGAAAGATTCCGCGCCAGCAGACGTTCGTCCAACAGAAAACAGGGCGAGGGAACCCGCTTGAAATCAATCATTCGTTGTTCAAAGAATTAACGTGCAAATATACATTAATATCGTAAAGCAGCACTAAGTATAAATACCCATTCCCGCAGAGACGAAGAAAAAGCGGAATTTACCCGATTACACAGGGTAAATTCCGCTGTCGGCCCGCCCTGCGGCGGAGCGGGTCAGCGCTTCGGCTCCTTGTCCGAGGCGAAGGCCTCTTCGACCTCGCGTTCCTTCCTCATACGGTCCTTGCGGGTGTAATCCTCCACCTGATCGACCAGTTCGTTGATGTTGTCCTCGAAATTCTGCTCGCAGGGCGTGCAGGTCGTCTGTTCGTCTTTCATAATTTTTATTCGTTTGATGTGATACGGTTTCCCTTCCCCGTGCAAATTGCATACAAAAAGACGATCCGTTCTGCACGGACACCGCGGAAAATCGTTCCGCGAGTTAGGAAAAACGGGGAAAATTTCGTAATTTTACGATTGAATAAATCGAAATCGTCTATGATATTCCTCACCGCAATGGATTTCACGCTTCCGCTGGCCGATCCCGTGCTGAAGTTTCTCATCATCCTGCTCATCATTCTCGGAGCGCCGTTGTTGCTGAACAAGATCCGCATCCCGCCGCTGTTGGGGCTCATCATCGCCGGAGCCGTGATCGGCCCCCATGGCTTCAACCTCGTCCTGCGCGACAGCAGCATCATCCTTTCGGGCACGGCGGGGCTGCTCTACATCATGTTCCTGGCGGGATTGGAAATCGATATGGGCGATTTCAAACGCAACAGCCTGCGCAGCCTGACTTTCGGTCTCTATACCTTCTGCGTGCCGATGGCGCTCGGTATCGTCGCGGGATACTACCTGCTCGGCTTTTCGTGGCTCACTTCGGTACTGCTGGCCAGCATGTTCGCTTCGCACACGCTGATCGCCTACCCCATTATCAGCAAGCTGGGAATCAGCAAGAACAATGCGGTCTGCATCACCGTGGGCGGAACGATGATTACCGATACGCTCGCGCTGTTGGTGCTGACGATCGTCGTCGCGCTCTCGACGGGTAACGCCGACGACATGTTCTGGGTGCGGTTGGGGCTGTCGATCACGGCCTTCACGCTCTTCGTTCTGTTGGGATTCCCCCTGATCGGGCGCTGGTTCTTCAAAAGGGTGCACGACAACATCTCGCAATATATCTTCGTGCTGGCGATGGTCTTTCTGGGTGCTTTTCTCGCCCAGCTGGCCGGACTGGAAGCGATCATCGGATCATTCCTCGCGGGGCTGGCGCTCAACAGGCTGATTCCCGCCACTTCGCCGCTGATGAACCGCGTGGAGTTCGTCGGCAATGCGATCTTCATCCCGTTCTTCCTGCTCAGCGTCGGGATGCTGATCGACTACCGTGCTTTCTTTACCAGTTTCGAGACGATCAAGGTCGGCGCCGTGATGATCGTCGTGGCCACGGCGGCCAAGTTCATCGCCGCATGGCTCACGCAGAAGACTTTCCGTATGTCGGTCGATCAGCGGCGCGTGATCTTCGGGCTGAGCAATGCGCAGGCCGCAGCGACGCTGGCGGCCGTGCTGGTGGGCTACAACGTCATTCTGGGAACGACGCCCGACGGCGAGCCGATCCGGCTGCTGAACGAGAGCGTGCTCAACGGTACGATTCTGATGATTCTGGTCACCTGTACGATGGCGTCGTTTTCAGCGCAGAAGGGGGCGCACAATATCGCCATGGAGGAGTCGACGGACGCCGAGGAACCCGACCGGAACGAGGTGGAGATACTCATTCCGGTCAGCAACCAGGCCAACGTCGAGGAGCTGGTCAACCTGGGGCTGTCGCTCAAGCCGAAGCGCGCCAAGAACGGATTGCATGCGCTCACCGTCGTCGATGACAAGGGTTCCGACGGCACATCGGCGAAGCGCTCGAAACGGTTGCTGCAACTGGCCGTCGAGACGGCGGCGGCGACGGATACCCGTTTGCAGGAACTGCTGCGCTACGACCTGAGTCCGGCCAATGCCATTTCGGGCGTTATCCGCGAATGCGGCATTACCGACGTCATCCTGGGACTGCACGAACGCAAGGATATTTCGTCGGGATTCCTGGGGCGCGTGGCGGAGGGAACCATTGCCGACAACACGACCAACGTATTCATCTACAAGCCGGCGCAGCCGTTGTCGACCGTCAAGCGTCATCTGGTAGTCCTGCCGCCGCAGGCCGAAAAGGAGGCGGGGTTCCTCAGTGCGCTGGAACGTCTGGCCAACGTGGTCGGGAACACTGGTGCCAAGGCGGTGTTCTACGCCGCACCCGCCACGCTCGATCTGATTCGGGAACGCTTCGCGCGGTCGTCGAACGAAATCGGCTACGTCCCGTTCGTGAACTGGGAGGATTTCCTGATCGTTTCGCGCGACGTGCGTACCGACGATACGCTGTGGATCTGGATGAGCCGCCGCAACGGAGTCTCCTACGAATCGTCGATGGCGCGCGTTTCCCGCTATCTGGATCAGTATTTCAAGGGCAATAACTTCGTGTTGGTCTATCCGTTGCAGGCCAGCATCGACGAAGGATCGCGTTACCTCACCTGACCTTTCGGCCGGTTCCGGCAGCCGAAATCCGCTCGAATCCGCGTAACGCCTGCACAGCCGGCGGTTCTCGCGGCCGAAGAGGACAGAGTCTGTATCGAAACAATCCGGCCTGCATTGAAATGCAGGCCGGATAAGAAGTTGTCGATTTGTTCGTAGCGAGAGAGAGACTTGAACTCTCGACCTCATGATTATGAATCATGCGCTCTAACCAGCTGAGCTATCTCGCCATTGCTTTGAAAGCGAGTGCAAAGGTAATAGAAATTTTTATTCGCGCAAAAGTTTTCAACGCTTTTTTACGCAAAAAAAGCGAAGTAACGGCTGTGGCATCGATTTTGTCCATCCGGCCGTAAACTTCAACCGATTATGAATCAACTGCAAACCCCGTTCGTTCGGAATCTTTCGTTGAATATCGTCACGCTGGCGGCCGGTGCCCTGCTGCTGTTGGCCATGTCCGTGGAAATTCTCACCGGAGACCACCGCCACTTTTCCCAAGCCTATCTGTGGATACAGTTCGCCGTCTGCATCGTCTTTCTCGCCGACTTTTTCATCCGGCTGGCGCGCAGCGAGCGCCGTACGCGTTTTTTCCTCCGCAACCTGTTCTTCCTGCTCCTGTCGATCCCCTACCTCAATCTGGTCGACTGGTTTTCGCTGGAGCTCGCGCGCGGCTGGGCCATGCTCATCGGACTGACGCCGCTGCTTCGGGGTTTTCTGGCGCTCTACATCATCGTCGCATGGCTCGCCAGGAACCGCTTCAATCAACTGCTGGCGGCCTATCTTTTTTCGGTGCTGGTCTTCACCTATCTGGCGTCGCTGGTCTTCTACGACTACGAGATTCTGGTCAATCCCCGCCTGACCGACTACGGCGATGCTCTGTGGTGGGCCTGGATGAACGTCACGACGGTCGGGGCCGCGATCTTCCCCGTCACGGCCGTGGGGAAGGTCGTCTGCGTGCTGCTGCCCATCGTCGGCATGATCTTCTTCCCGATCTTCACGGTCTACATTTCACAATACTATACGGGAAAAAAGAGCAGCAATTGACAAATCGCGCGAGAAACGCTATCTTTGCAGGGTAACCGCTACCCTTCCATGAAAAAGACGCTTCTCCTCCTGCTGCTTCTGCCGTTCTGCTTCGCCGCCGCGGCCGAAGGGGCGATCGACCGTGCGTGGGTCGAGCGAAATTACCGTAAAACCGAGTACCGCATCCCCATGCGCGACGGCGTACGGCTCCATACGACCGTCTACGCTCCGTGCGACACGGCGGGCCGGCACCCCATTCTGCTGACGCGCACTCCCTATTCGTGCCGCCCCTACGGCGCGGAATTCTCCGCGTCGCTCTGGAAATCATTTCTGAAACTCTATTTGGAGGAGGGCTATATCCTCGTTTTTCAGGATGTGCGGGGACGCTACATGAGCGAGGGCGAATACGTCAATCTCCGTCCGTTCATCGCCGATAAGCATTCGCCCGAACAGATCGACGAGGCGAGCGACGCCTACGATACGATCGACTTTCTGGTGCGCGAGGTCGCGGGCAACAACGGGCGTGTCGGCATCTACGGCAACTCCTATCCGGGTTTCTACGCCCTTATGGCCGCCGCGAGCGGACATCCCGCCTTGAAAGCCGCCTCGCCGCAGGCGCCCGTCACCGACTGGTTCATGGGCGACGACACGCACCACAACGGCGTGTTGTTCCTGCGCGACGCCTTCTCCTTCATCGGCGGCAGTTTCGGCAGGCCGATGGACAATCCCACGACCGAGGCCGCCGCAGCACCCCGTTACGTCCGTACCGACGAATACGATTTCTTTCTGCGCAAGGCCACCGTCGACAGCTTGACGCAGCTTTTGGGCGATACCGTCCGCTTCTGGAACGAGATGATGCGTCATCCCGATTACGACGACTGGTGGCGCGAACGCTGCTCGGTGCGCGCCATGCACGACCTCCGGCCGGCCATACTGGTCGTGGGCGGCCTGTTCGATGCCGAGGATTGCTACGGCGCGTGGACGACCTACGCCTCGATCCGGCGCCAGAGCCCCCGCACGTCGTGCCGGATGGTCGCCGGCCCGTGGGTGCACGGCGGCTGGCGGTCGTCGAACGGCGGCAACCGGCTCGGCAAGATGCGCTTCGGCGACGCGTCGCTGACCGACTACTACCAGCAGCGGATCGAAGTGCCCTTTTTCAATTATTACCTGCTCGGCAAGGGCGACGGCGGCGAGCTGGCCGGCGCTACGATCTTCTTCACCGGTGAGAATCGCTGGCGCACCTTCGAAGAGTGGCCTCCGGCCGATGCGCGCAAGGAGGTTCTCTTTCTTCGCAGCAACGGCGCGCTGTCTGCCGAGAGGCCGATCGAGCGCGAGTCGTTCAGCGGCTATCGCTCCGATCCCGCGTCGCCCGTGCCCTACGATTTCCCGATGCGTGCGTCGCGTGACAAGGCCTATATGGTAGCCGATCAGCGCTTCGCTGCCGGTCGGCCGGACGTGCTGTGTTTCACGACCGAACCGCTGGCAGGCGACGTAACATTCGCGGGCGGTATCCGGGCCGTCCTGCAAGCGGCGATCTCGACGACCGATGCCGATTTCGTGGTCAAGCTCATCGACGTCTGGCCCGATAATACGGAGTATCCGGGTTACCAGATGCTCGTGCGCGGGGACATCATGCGCGGACGTTACCGCCGCAGTTTTTCAGCCCCCGAACCCTTCACGCCGGGCGAGCCGACCGAAGTGGCCTTCACGATGCCCGATATCGCGCATACCTTCCGCAAGGGGCACCGGATCATGGTGCAGGTGCAGAGCTCGTGGTTTCCGCTGGCCGACCGCAACCCCCAGCAGTTCGTCGACATTTACCGCTGCGCGGCCTCCGACTTCATTCCCTGCGACGTGCGTATTTACCACGACCGCCGCCGTCCCTCGCGGTTGGAGGTGCTCCGTTTGCGATAAAGCGGGCCCGGCAGAATCCGCGACGGTCTTCCCGCCGCGGATTTTTTCTTGCCTCCGCCCGCTAACGGCACGTTTTTCGAGAGGGTCGACGTAAACCAAATACGTTTGACTTATGGAGAAAAAAGAACGTTCCCGACCGAGCGGAAAAACTCAGGGGAAACCCGAAAAGCTGACTTCGGTCAACGGCCGGCCGATCGCCGACAACGAGGATTCGCAGACTGCCGGACTGCGTGGCCCCATCGTGTTGCAGGACCCCTGGATGCTCGAAAAGCTCGCGCATTTCGACCGCGAGGTGATTCCCGAACGGCGTATGCACGCCAAAGGCTCCGGCGCCTACGGCACCTTTACCGTGACGCACGACATCACGCGCTACACCCGGGCCTCGATTTTCAGCCGGATTGGCAAGCAGACCGAGTGTTTCGTCCGTTTTTCGACCGTCGCGGGGGAACGCGGTGCCGCCGATGCCGAACGCGACATACGCGGCTTCGCGATGAAATTCTACACCGATGCGGGCAACTGGGATCTGGTGGGCAACAACACGCCGGTCTTTTTCCTGCGCGATCCGGTACGGTTTCCCGACCTGAACCACGCCATCAAACGCGATCCGCGCACGGGAATGCGCAGTGTCGACAACAACTGGGACTTCTGGACGCTGCTGCCCGAAGCGCTGCATCAGGTGACGATCACGATGAGCACGCGCGGCATTCCCGCTTCATTCCGCCACATGCACGGATTCGGTAGCCACACGTACAGTTTCTACGACGCCGAGAACCGGCGCACGTGGGTCAAGTTCCATCTGCGCACGATGCAGGGCATTCGCAATCTGACCGATGCCGAGGCAGAAGCCGTCATCGCCAAAGACCGCGAATCGCATCAGCGCGATCTGTTCGAAGCCATCGAGCGGGGCGATTTTCCGCGCTGGCTTTTCCAGATACAGACCATGACCGAAGAGGAGGCGCGCAACTACCGCATCAATCCCTTCGATCTGACCAAAGTCTGGCCGCACGGCGACTTTCCGTTGCAGGACGTGGGTATCTTGGAACTGAACCGCAATCCGGAAAACTTCTACGCCGAGGTGGAACAGGCTGCCTTCAATCCCCTCAATATCGTCGACGGCATCGGCTTTTCGCCCGACAAGATGCTTCAAGGACGGCTGTTTTCCTACGGCGACGCACAGCGCTATCGCCTGGGCGTGAATCTCGATCAGATTCCGGTCAACCGGCCGCGCGTGGCCGTACATTCGTATCACCGCGACGGTGCGATGCGCGTGGACGGCAATTTCGGCGCGACGGTGAGCTATACGCCCAACAGCTACGGCGTATGGTCCGATTCACCCGAATTGAAGGAACCGCCTCTGCCGCTGCACGGACCGGTCGACAACTACGACGAACGCGCCTATGACGACGACTATTACTCGCAACCGGGTGCATTGTTCCGCCTGATGACGCCCGAAGAGAAGCAGGCGTTGTTCGAAAACACGGCGCGCGCCATGGGTGACTGCAAACTCTTCATCAAGCAACGCCACGTGCGCAACTGCTACCGCGCCGACCCGGCTTACGGCAGGGGGCTGGCCGATGCGCTCGGCATCGCTCTGGACGAAGCGCTCGACGAGAAGAACGACCCCGCGCTCCACCCTGCCGCTGCGATGGTTTAATTAAAAAAAGTTAACGACATGGAAAACAAGCCGAAGAATTATCTGAACGACGAACATCTGAGTATCGGTACCCGGGAGTATCTCCGCGTGCTCAATGCCGGCGGTCGTCCTGTGGAATCGCTGCCGGTGGCCGAAGCGCGCAAAGTACTCGCCGACGTGCAGGCGGCCGTAGAAGTCGACTTGTCGGGCATCGACGAGCGGGAGCGCGAAATCGTGGCCGACGGTCACGCACTGACACTGCATCTGGTGCGGCCGCACGGCAGCCGAGGGAGGCTTCCCTACTTCGTCTTCATCCACGGAGGCGGATGGGTGCTCGGCGACTACTCCACGCACCGGAGACTGGTACGCGATCTGGTCGTCGAATCGGAAGTCGCAGCGGTTTTCGTCGACTACACGCCATCGCCCGAAGCGAAATATCCGCAGGCGGTCGATGAGATTTACGCCGCCGTGAAATGGGTGGCCGAGAACGATGCGGAACTCGACCTCGACCGTCGCCGGATGGCTTTGGTCGGCAACAGCGCGGGCGGAAACATGGCGCTCGCGGCGGCGTTGCTCGCCAAGAAACGACATGCGCCCGCCGTTCGGGCGCTGGTGTTGCTGTGGCCCGTGACGAGCGCCTCCTCCGATTGGAAATCCTATGCCCTCTACGGCGGGGAGCGCTTTCTTACGGCGCCGTTGATGAAATGGATGTTCGACCGATATACGACCGACGCCCGGGCGCGCGAAGAAATTCTCCTGTCGCCTGTCAACGCTTCGCGGGAAGAACTGTTCGGCCTGCCGCCGACACTGATCGCAGTGGCCGAAAACGACATTTTGCGCGACGAGGGCGAAGCGATGGGCCGCCGGTTGGACGAGGCGGGCGTCGAGACGACGACCGTGCGCTTCAACGGCGTCATCCACGATTGGGGAATGCTCAACGGCTTCGCGCGGTTGGCTCCCACCCGCGACCTGATCCTCTTCGCGGCGGCAGTGCTCCGGCATCGTCTGCGCTGACCGTCCCGTTCCCGACGATTCGCCCCTGCCGCGATCTGTTGCGGCAGGGGCGAATTGCGTTCATGACGGAGCCGGCGTCAGCGAGCGTCCCTGTCGATGCTGTTCAGCGCGAAGGCATAGGCCCCCAGCGAAATGGCCCGGCTGGCGCCGATATGCGAGGTCATTACCCCGATGCGCTTCTGCGGATCGTAGACGATTTCACGATCGCTGCCGTAAACCTTGATCCGGCGGGAATCGCCCTGCGCGAAGGCGGCGAACTGCGTCGCATCGTCCAGATCGTAGACCTTCATCTGTACGCGCGGAAGCGTTTCACCCGAAAAGGTATGCAGGGAACCCCGCATTTCGGCCAGCAGCGAAGGCAGGATGTATTTGCGCGCAGCGGTAATGCCGCCGCCGATGACGATAAGCCCGTCGATGAGCGTCACGGCGGTGGCCATGGCGTCGCCTGCCACCTCGCCGAACCGCGCGAAAGCGCGCCGCGCCGCATCGGCATCGCCCGGACGCTCGCCCTCGGCGATCTCGAAAATGGCCTTCGGATCGAGCGTATCGTCGTCGACGCCCGCATACTCGGCATAGAGCCGTTTGACGGCGCGGATCGAGACACCCTCCTCGACGTTGATGTCGGGCAGGTCCTTGTGCCGCAGGCAGAAGGTTTCGACGCACGAGTTGTCGCCGATGTGCAGCCGGTTGTCCGAGACGATCCCCACGCCGAATCCCGTGCCCCACGTGTAGCCGATCAGGTTGCGGAAGCGTTTGGCGCTTCCTGCGGCTTCGAGCCGGGCGTTGATTTCGGGCAATGCACCCGCCAGCGCTTCGCCGTAGGCGTAGAGGTCGCCGTCGTTGTTGATGAAGGTCGGAATGCCGAACCGCTCTTCCAGGAAGTCTTTCAGCGCTACGCCGTCGCGGAACGACGGAAAATTGGGCAGGTATCCGCCGATGATGCCTCGCGGATAGTCCGCCGGGCCGGGAAAGGCGAAGCTGATCGCCGCGGGCTGTTCGGGCAGACGGCCGATGACGGTGCGGAATCCCTCGACCATCGTTTCGAGGCAGCGGTCGAGCCGGTCGGAGTTGGAGGGAAGCGTGATCGGTTCGACGACGAAGCGGTCGCCCTGTACGGCGCCGAAGACGAAATTGGTGCCTCCGGCATCGAGCGTAATGACTATGCGTCGGTCTTTTTCGTACATGATTTCTCGTTTTATTTAAGGTTTGTCGGTTCGATCGGAAGTGCGGAGCATTCGCTTGATGCTCCGGTTGAATTCGGCGGATGCAAGCAGTTCTTCTATGGTCAGATGCATTCTGTATCGCCAGTAGTTGTTCGGGTCGTCGGGCCGGTTGATCCGCTCCTCGTCGGGATCGTCGCGCCACAGACCGCCGTCCGTGGCCAGCCAGTCCTGCAACGGCAGTACGGCCAGCATCGACTGCCCGTCGAGCGTGCGGCGGACGATCTGCCGGCACAGCGCAGGCGTACACTCGGCGGGAGCCTTTCCGCGGCGGTGCAGCATCTCGGAGAAATAACGCTGCGTGAGGGCGGTGTCTTCGCACCACCAACTGCGCAGGGGCGACATGTCATGCGTCGAGGTGGTGCCGACCGACAGATAGGGATACTGCCGCGGATCGCCGAACGTCGCGCCGGCGGTTTTGGGCATCCGTTCGATTTCGAGCGAGAGAATCCCCAGACGCTCCATGACCTCCGGTACGCAGGCAGGAATCATCCCCAGATCCTCGCCGCATGCCAGCATCGCGGTCGCATCGAGCAGCGCAGGGAGTTTGCGCAGCGCTTCGTCGCGCCAGAAGTCGTCGTGGCGACGGTAGAAAAACTCCTCGTACAGCCGGTCGAACGCCCGCTGCTGCGCCGGCGCGAGCCTCCGGTAGGCGAAGGTCGCCTGCGCCGCGATACGCGGATGGTAATGCCCGAGACGTTCACGGTCTTCGAGGAAGAGTACGTCGTCGAGCAGACGCAGCAGTCCGTCGCGGATGCGGCGCTGCCGTCGGTCGGGACTGTCACCGAAAAGCCGCCATACGCCCCGTTGCGTCGCCGCTTCGGGGCGCAGCGTGCCGTCGGCGACGTAATGCCGTTTCACCTCCGCCGCGGCGCGGCCGAAGAGTTCGCGCAGTACGTCGTCGGTCGCCTGCGGACGGGTGTAGCGGGCGTCGGGCAGCAGAAACCCTGCGGCGGCCAGCTCCTCGCGCGTGTAGGGCAGCGCCGGCCGGAAACGGCCGAGCAGACCGTGCAACGCATCGGCAGGTATCTCCCAGATGCGGAAGAAACCGAGGATGTGGTCGATGCGGTAGATGTCGAAATACTCCCCCATTTTGCGCAGCCGCGCCCGCCACCAGCCGTAGCCGTCGCGCGCCATCGCCTCCCAGTCGTAGGTCGGGAAGCCCCAGTTCTGCCCCGTTGCGGCAAAGGCGTCGGGCGGCGCTCCGGCCTGCCCGTCGAGATGGAAGAGGTGCGGATATTGCCATACGTCGGCGCTCGACGGACTGACGCCGATCGGAATATCGCCTTTGAGGACGACGCCTCGCTGCCGTGCGTAACGGCTGGCGTCGCTCAACTGGCTGTGCAGATGATATTGCAGGAAACAGTAGAAATCGATCGCTGCCCGATTCCCGTTCCGGAATACGCGGAGACGCTGTTCGTCGTAACGGGCATACTCGCCCCATTGCCGGAAATCGGCCGTACCGAAGCGGTCGCGCAAGGCGCTGAACGCGGCGTAGGGTTCCAGCCACAGACGGTTCTGCGTCTCGAAGGCGGCATAGCCGTCCGTCGTCCGGACGGTCTCCCACGTCCGGCGGAAAAGCAGCCGTGCCCAGTCGAGTTTCAACCGCATGACCGCCTCGTAATCGACGGCGGGCAAGGCGTTGAGCCGTCGTTGCTGGCGACGGTAGCGGGCATCGGGTTGCAGCCCCGCCCCGATCAGGCTCAGGTAGAGCGGATGGAGGGCGAAACTCGAAACGGCGTTGTAGGGATAGGAGTCGCTTCGCGTTCCCGTGCGGATCGTATCGTTGACCGGCAACAGTTGTACGACCCGCTGCCCCGTGGCTGCGGCCCAGTCGATCAGTTTCCGCAGGTCGGGGAATTCGCCCGTACCGAAACCCGACGCCGAACGCAGCGAAAAGAGCGGCAGGGCCGTACCTGCGCCGCGCCATGCGGAGGCGTTCGCCTCGCGCAGCCGCAGTCCGGCCACGACGATGCGCTCTCCCGCCGCCGGCAGCCGGTCGCAGCGTCGGTTCTCCCCCTCCTCCCACACGATCGGTCGACGGGAACGGCGATCGAGCCGCACGAACTTGTATTCGAACGGAGTTGCAGCATCGAGCACGACCCGCCAGAGCGGGAAATCGCTGTCGTCCAGTGCGACGAATCGCTGCCAGCCGCCCAGTTCGGGCGCATTGCCGGCGATGGCCAACACTTCGTCGGGGCGCACGGTCGGCGCTTCTACTTGCAGTTCCAGCCGCCCATGCCCCTCGTCGAACGGTTTCCCGTCCGCCGGTCGAGCGAAGATCGCCCGCGTAAAGGCCGAGGTGTAAAACGGCGCATCCGTAGGCCGATCCGACCAGCGGTCGCAGACCGACATCCGCGCTGCGCCCCGCTGCGGAATCACCTGACGGTGGGGCCGCCATTCGCGGCGGATCGTCCGCCCGTCGGCCTCCACTTCGTAACCGTATTCGACGTCACCGGCTGCGAGCGTCGTGCGGCATCGCCATACGCCGTCGCTCCGGTACTCCATCGCAATGCGCCGTTCGCCGCTGCACCAGACGAGCCGCTGCCCCCACTCCGTGCGGTATTCGATCTCGAAAATCACCTCCATGCTTACTCCTCTTTCCGGATCAAGTCGGCCGTTTCGGCCCGCGTGAATGCGATCAGCGCATCGGGTGCGATCCGGATCTGCAAACCGCGCACGCCTGCGCTCACATAGATCTCGGACAGACCGAGGCACGACGAATGAATATAGGTGGGAAAGGCACGTTTCATGCCGATGGGCGAACAGCCGCCCCGGATATAGCCCGTGACGGGCAGCAGCTCCTTCATCGGGATCAGGTCGGCCTTCTTGTTGCCCGACACACGGGCGGCCGCTTTCAGGTCGACTTCGTGGTCGCCCGGCACCACGCAGACGAAATAACCGCTGCGGTCGCCCTTCAATACGAGCGTTTTGAAGACGCACTCGATCGCCTCGCCCAGCTGTGCGGCGACGTGCGTGCACGACAAGTCCTCCTCGTCCACTTCATACGGAATCAGCGTATACGGTATCTTCGCCCGGTCGAGCAGACGGGCGGCGTTGGTCTTTTCGATTTTTTTCGCAGCCATCGAACAAAAATAGCGATTTTACGGTTATTTCTCGTCGATCTGCCGGAAAAAAGTTATCTTTGTAATCTTGGAAAATTAAAACAGTTATCGTCATGAGCAACATTACGATCGTCGGCGCCGGTATGATGGGGTCGGCACTGGCCTTTCCCGCACGGGAAAACGGCCATCGCGTCCGGTTGACCGGCACGCATCTGGACAGGGAGATTATCGCCGAATCGAAGCGGACGGGCAAGCATCCGAAATTCGACAAGCCGTTTCCCGCAGGCGTCGAGTATTTCTATTTCGAGGAGCTCGCCGAAGCGCTCGAAGGGGCCGACATGGTCATCTGCGGCGTGAACAGCTTCGGCGTGGACTGGTTCATGCAGGAGGTGCTCCCCCACATTCCCGACACGACGCCCGTGCTGTCGGTTACCAAGGGCCTCGTCGCCTACGACGACGGCACGCTCATCAGCTATCCCGAGTATTGGGAGCGCAACATCGCGCCCCGCAAGATGAACCTGAACGCCGTGGGCGGTCCCTGCACCAGCTACGAACTGGTGGCGCACGACCAGACGATCGTCACCTTCTGCGGCCGCGACATGCAGACGCTCGAAACGCTGCGCGGGCTGATGCGCACCGACTACTACCACATCCACCTCTCGACCGAGGTGATGGGCGTCGAAAGCGCCGTAGCGCTGAAAAACGCCTATGCCCTGGGCGTGGCGCTGGCCGTCGGGCTCAACGAGAAGGTCAACGGCGTGGGCTGCACGCCGCACTACAATTCGCAGGCGGCGATGTTCTACCAGAGCGTCAAGGAGATCCGCAAGCTGCTCACCTACCTCACGGGCAACGACCGGCAGATTGATTCGGCGGCCGGCGACATGTACGTCACCATCTTCGGCGGCCGCACGCGCCTGATCGGCACCCTGCTGGGGCGCGGATACGGCATCGACGAAGCGCTGGCCGAACTGAAAGGCGTGACGCTGGAATCGCTCGTCATCATCGGCCGGATCAACAAAGCCGTCAAAAAGCTGGCGCAGGACGGCAAGCTCGATGCTGCCGAATTCCCGCTGCTGATGCACATGGATGCCATCATCGAGGGAAAGGCCACCTCGGAAGAGATTCCGTGGGAACGTTTCACGAACTGATCGCCCGGCGGACGGAATATTCCCGCCGGCAGGAGCGCATCCGGTCGGCGGGAGTTTCGAATCCCCACGACAGACATTATGAATCCGGCTGCGGCCGCAGATTTTTCGAAAAATATGATAAAAGGAGCATTGTTCGACATGGACGGCGTGTTGGTCGACAACATGCGCATCCATGCCCGGGCATATGATATTTTCTATGAACGCCACGGCGTCGGTAACCGGCAGAACGTGCTGAAAGAGCTCAGCGGACTGGGCAACGACGAGATCATGCAACGGCTCTTCACACCCGAACGGCTCGCCGAACTCGGCGGCTGGCAGGCGCTCAGCGAGGAGAAGGAGGCGATCTACCGCGAACTCTACGAACCGCTCATCCGGCCGACCGCCGGATTGCTCGATTTTCTCGAAGCGCTCCGCCGGGAGGGAATCGCCTGTGCCGTAGGCTCGTCGGCCGAGATGCGCAACATCCGTTTCGTCTTCGAGAAGTGCGGCATCGAGTCCTACTTTCAGACCGTGGTCAGCAGCGAGCAGGTCACGCGCTGCAAACCCGATCCGGAGATCTACCTCAAAGCGGCCGAAGCGTTGCGACTCCGCCCCGAGGAGTGCGTCGTATTCGAAGATGCCCGTGCGGGTATCGAGGCGGGCGATCGTGCCGGCATGAAGGTCGTGGCTCTCGCCACGACCCTGTCGCGCGAAGAGTTGGAACGGACGGCCGCGACGCTCGTGATCGACGACTTCACGCAGATGAGCGTCGAGCGGCTCCGGTCGCTTTAATTTAAGGAGTGCTGTTCGGCGCGGGTTACAACAACGCTTCGAATTGGCGCATGGTCTGCTCGGCCGAGAAGAGTCCTGTTCGCTTGAAACCCTGTTCGCGGTAATGCGCGCGCAGGGTTTCGTCGTCTACCATGCGGCGCAATCCTTCGAAAATCTCCACGTCGGAGTGGCCGGTGACGATTCCGTAGCGGTCGTCGGCGAGGAACTCCTCCGACGCACTCGTGCGGGTGGCGACGATAGGAACGCCCAACGTCATCGCTTCGCAGATCACCAGCGAAGCCGCCTCCGATTTCGACGTGCTGACAAAGACGTCGGACGCCTTCATGAAGGGATAAGGAGGCTTCCGGAACCCCAGAAAACGGACGGAATCCTGCAATCCCAGTTCGTCGCGCAATCGTTTGAGCGGCTCCTCCAGCGCCCCTGCGCCTACGATCTGAAACCGCAGACGATAACCGGCATCCTTGAACATCCGTGCCACGCGAACGAGCCGGTCGTGGCTCTTCACCTCCGACAGACTGCCTACTGCCGTTATGGTGAACCCATCGTGCGGAACGGCCGCGGCATCGGCCTGCCGGCGAATGGAATCGCCGTCTATAATATTGTATATTACCGTCTTGGGAACATCGATACGGTACATCCGCTCGAAACTCTCCTGTGTGATGTGCGAACAAAAGACGATCGTATCCATGCGGCCGTAGGCCAGCTCCTCGTCGCGGTCGCTGCGAAACGTCTTACGCGTCCAATGGAAGAGCCGCAGATCGCAATGCAGCCAGGCCACGTTTCGTTCGGCACGGTCGCGCACCATGTCGTGAAACAACAGGGCATCGCCTTCCAGAAACGAGACGATCGCGTCGTAATGCCCCCGTATTTTCCGGCGGGCCCTTAACCGCAACAAGGTGCGTATGCCGTGGTTGCGATAGAGTTTCAGCGATTTGCGGTGCACGAAATTCCGCTCCCGTTCATAGAGCCAGAAGACCCGCACCTCGGGCGGGACATCGCTCAGATAGCAGCCCTCGTGGAAGACCAGGCACAGCGATACTTCGTAGCGCGTGTAGTCGATATGGCGCAGGAACTCGATCAGCGCCTTTTCGGCACCGCCGCCGCCCAGCGAATTGATGATGAACAGGATTTTTTTCATCTCATCTCTTTTTACGGAACACGAAATGGGTCAGGTAGTACCAGCCGTAGTGCTTCACGACCCGCCGCAAGCGCTTTCGCGTCGCCGGCGGAAGCTGCGCTTTCACCTCGTACATCCGCGCCAGTTTCCGGCGCATATCCGCGACGGCCTCCGCGAAATCGGAGGCATGTCTGCGGCGCATCGCCTCCCGGAAATTGTAAAGGCAGTTGCGCACCAGCTTGTCGCAGATCGCGTCTTGCTCAGTCCGACCCTCGAACAACCGCTGCCGGCGGACGAACTCGAAACGCTCGAAATTGGCCAGAAAGAAGTGGTAATGCTTCGGTGCGCTGAACGAGTGGCAAATGCTGCCGTCGCGCTGGACATAGTGGTAGCAGACCTTCTCCACATGGGCGATCCTCCGGCATCGGGCGACCCATTCGTGGACGACGCGGTGATCCTCGAACCAGACGTCGAGCGGGAATTGCAGTCCCTCGAACAGCGTCCGGGCGAAAAGTTTGGTGCAGGCCGAAGCGCTGATGCGTTCGAGTAGCAGGTCGCACAATACCTCGTCGGGCATGCGGACGGTCACCGGCCCCGCGGGTTCGGCCGGCTGCGGCGTCCCCTCCTCCTCGTAGATCAGGTCGCCGTAGGCGATTTGCGCCCCGCTTTCGACCGCAGCGTCGTAGAGCCGCCGGAACATGTCGGGTTCGATGTAATCGTCGCTGTCGACGAACCCCACGTAGGGAGCCGTCGCAACGGCCAGCCCCGCATTGCGGGCACGCGACAACCCCGCTTCGGCGAGGTGCAGCACACGGATGCGCGCATCCGCAGCCGGATAGGCGTCGCACAACTCGGGGGAGGCGTCGGTCGAACGGTTCTCGACCAGAATGATCTCGATGTCGCGGAGCGTCTGCGCCCGGACCGATTCGACGCAGCGATCGAGCCACGGCGCCGTATTGTGCACCGGCACGATCACGCTGACTTTCGGGGATGCGGTCGCGCTCATCGCTCATCCTCCTCGATTGCCCGCAGCGTCGCCGCAAGGTATTCCCCCCCCCATTTCATATCGGGTTCGAGATGGTTGCCTTCGGCCCATTCGTTCCATGCGTTGATGAAGACGAAATTCTCCTCCGCCGAATAAGGTTTGAAGCGGCGCAGCACCTCGCGCAGCCAGCGGCCATATTTCTCGGGCGTGGCATTGTGGAACAGGAACATCCGCTGCTTGCGCCGCGCCGTGTTGTCCCACGACGGCGTCACCGAAGGGTAAAGTTTATAATCGGGGGCCGGACGGCTCAGGCTGTATGCGACGTAGGCGTCGTAATCGGCTTTGCGCATCTTGCGGCGGTCGCCCCACAATTTGCGCAGGTGGTACATGAGCTTCTGCCGCCACGGACGATGCTCCCAGAAATCGGTCATCGCAGGAGTGAAGGGCTGGAACTCGATCGCAGCGTCGAATCCGACCGCCAGCTCTTCGCGTCCGGCGGCGTTGAAACTCTCCACGCGGCAGAGATAGAGTTCCGCGCCGCGGGCGGCCGCCTCCTCGCGCCACACCTCGATCGTGCGCCGCATGTCGGGGAAGAGCGCCGAACGGTAGACGGCGAAGACCGGCTTTCCGTCGACACGGATGTAGCGCGGATCGCGGAATACCTCGTCGAGCAGATAGCGGATGTGCGCGCGGTCGTCCTCCTCGGAGTACTCCTGCCGGATCAGCACCTCCTGCTCGCCGCCGTCCCACGCCCGCGTCCAGTTCTCGTTGGCCCAGCAGAGCATGAAGGGGAAATCGGGCTTCCCCGAAGCGAGCATCTCCTCCACGGGACGCTGCATCAACCGGTGACCGTTGAACCAATAGTGATAGTAACAGAATCCCGACAGCCCGTAGCGTTCGGCCAGCGCCGCCTGCTGCTGGCGCACTTCGGGCACACGCAGGTCGTAGAACCCGAGATCGGCCGGCAGGTGGGGCTGGTAATGCCCCCGAAAGAGCGGCCGTGCCTTCACCACGTTGCGCCACTCCGTGAATCCGGCGCCCCACCACCGGTCGTTCTCCGGGAACGGGTGGTACTGCGGCAGGTAGAAGGCGATCACTCTTTTGGCATGTTGCTTCATACGATTCGTTTTAGCGGAGTTCTCCGGCGCGCGGCACGTTCCGTCCGCAGCGACCGGCAACATCGGGTTTCATGCGCTTTCCGGAACTCCGATTCCATCCGCAAAAATAGCAATTTAATCCGAATCTTCGGTTATTCCCGACCGCAAGAACCGGTTGCGAAGTCATTTTATTTCCGCCTGGCCGTCAGATTCCGGGAATTCCGCGACGCATGTCGGCAAGCGATACAAAGTTTTTCACCGTGAGGAACACGGGATCGTATTTTTTCGTATTTTTGCGCCCGATAAAAATCCGAACCCGATGCCGCGCGGAATTCTTACCATCCTGCTGCTTGTCTGCTCCAACGCCTTTATGACGCTGGCGTGGTACGGGCACATCGTATTCAAGTCGAAACTCGAACGGGTGTCGCTCGCAGCCATCGTGCTGCTGAGTTGGGGCGTCGCCCTGTTCGAATACTGTTTTCAGGTTCCGGCCAACCGGATCGGCAGCGTCGAATACGGGGGGCCGTTCACGCTGTGGCAACTGAAAGTGATTCAGGAGGTAATCACGCTTATCGTCTTCTCCTCCTTCGTGTTGTTTTTCAGCAAGAACGAATCGCTTCAATGGAATCACATCGCAGGGTTCTGCTGTCTGGTACTGGCCGTCTATTTTATTTTCAGGCCATAGACGGACGCCGAAACGACCAAAAAGGCCCCGACGTGCGGTCGGGGCTTTTTGCTGTCCGTTTACCGGATGAAATTCGTCCGGACAGGCTCCTCCGGTTCCGGAAGAGGTATCTTGCCCGTTTGGATATTTTTCAGCAGCCACGCCATGTTGTCGCCCAGCGTGCGCATGGTCTGCATACCTTCGGCATCCTGCGTCGCTTCGCCGGGCAGCCGGCCGTGTACGCTGTTCCAGTATTGCGACGATACGACAGGCATGTTGTTGATCGTGAAATACTTGTTCAACCTGTCGAACGTCGCGCTCGCACCGCCGCGCCGGCAGACGGCTACGGCTGCTGCCGGCTTGAAGCGGAGCAACTCCCCTGCCGAGTAGAAGAGCCTGTCCAGAATCGCGCACAGGGAACCGTTCGGGCCGGCGTAGTAGGTCGGCGAACCGACGACAAGACCGTCCGCTCCGGCCAGTTTTCCGTGCAGCGTATCGTACAATTCGTCCCGAAAGACGCAGCGGCCGAGCTCGCCGCATTTGTTGCAGGCGATGCAGCCCTGCACGGCTTTCGTGCCGATCGGGGCAATCCCGGTACTAATTCCCAGAATACATGTTAAAACAGATCCCTCTTAGACAAGTATCATCGATTTGACAGACTCTAAATTTTCGTATCTCGCCTGATTTAAGACAAATAGCTTCTCCGATTTGGAAATCTTCCGTAGCCAATGTTTATCCGAGACTTCCACTCGTTCATGCCTAACACATAAAGAACGGGCTATAACTCGTGTTACAGCCCGTTTGTCGTTTGCGTCCGGCAAATCAGTACATATACTCAGTTTTGGATGGGTTGCCACCCTGCTGCGACCACGATGCGGCGCAGCCCTCGGCAGCACCTTTCACCGCGAAGACGGTGGGTTTGTCGTCCTTCATGCCGTTAACGTAGATCGTACCGTCGTAGGAGATCGTCGGCGACGAGCGCAACTCGTCGGCCAGCTTGATCTCCGCCACGCGCGAACCGTCCTCCGGGCGGAGTTTCACCAGCTTGCCCGTGGTTCGGTCGTTGTAATAGACGAAACCCTGGTCGTCAACGGCCGGAACACCGTTGATGTCGCCGTCGGCAGCGTGCTCCCAACGTTTCACACCCTGCGCGGAGATAGCCGTGACGTGGGCAGCCTCACTGCCGGTCTTCTGCGTCGCGGCGTAGACCGTACCGTCCTCGCCCAGCACCACGCCCATACCTGACTGGGCGCAGTCTCCCTTGACGGGACAGTACCAGTCCGGCTCGGGCGTCTGCCCGTAGACGGTCTTTGCCGGATCATAACAGTAGACGATACCCCCGCCCAGGCTCTTGTCCGCACGCACGCCCTGGTTCTGGAACAGAATGTAGACCTTGCCGCCGGGACCTGAAGCGGGCTGGGTTCCGTTCGGGGCTTCGCAGGTCTTATCTTCGCCCGTACCGCCGTAGTTGTGCTCGCGACCGTTCGATTTCACACAGGAAAATTTCCACTTCCCCGTGCCGTCGGGGAAATAGACGCGCATGCCGTGACTACCGCCCGTACCGGCGATCACCATACCGTTTTTGAGCGGTAATACGCCACCATAGGAGCCGCTGTTGACATGCCGCTCGTCCACCAGATTGCCCGACGATTTGTCATAGACCTGGAAATTCTGGTGTCCCGAAGGTACGTTGCGCGCCACGATGAAGAGGTATTTCTCGGTAACAGCCGGCGAAAGGAACCGGAAACTGGTGTTTACGCCCGTGTTGACGTACCAGAGCTGCGATCCGCCCGCAGCACCGCCCGAGATGGCGTAGAAAGCACTGCCTCCGGCACCCTTGTTGGGTTCGTTGAAGCCTGCCAGCGCGTAGACCGTGCCGTCCCCGCCGACCGAAGGCGTCGGCGACTGAACCTTGATCGAGCCGCTGTTGTTCTCAGCCGACGCGCCATCCTTGCCGATATCGAAGGCCCAGAGACGCTCGCCCGCCTTCGTAAAGCAGACCAACGAATAGCCCGTCGAGGTCACATAAACGTATTCGCCGTCGGGACTGACCGCGGGTGACGTACCGAACACATAGGCATCCTTCGTATCATCGTAGGGGTACGACCAGAGCAGGTCGAGGTTGATGGTGCCGCGCCCCACGTCGATGGTCACCGTCTTGGTATTCTTGCCTTTCTTGTCATCGGTCACGGTGAGCGAAACCTCAGTGGGTCCTTGCGCCGCGAAAGTGAACTCGGGATTCTGCTTGTCGGAGGTCGTGGTTCCGAACTTCCACTCCCAGGCCACCACCTCGCCGTCCTCGTCGGTCGAACGGTCGGTGAATTGCACCGGTTCGCCCGCCACGACCTTCTCGGGTGACCACGAGAAGTCAGCCACGGGCCGGATGTTGTTGTCTACGACCAGAATGGTCTTCTCGAACGACGACTTCTTCGCCCCGCGGTCGGAGGTGACGGTCAGCTTGATGACGTACTCCCCGGCTTGGTCGTAGGAGATGTTCTCCGGAGTGGTTTCGTAGGAAACGACGCCCTTGCCCAACTCCCACTTGCAGATGGCGATGAGGGCGTTTTCGGCCGTCGAAGTATTGGTGAGCACCACCGGATCGCCCACGTCGTAGGACTCTTTGTCGGTGGTGAACGAGGCGTGAACCGCCACCTCCTCGTCCGGCTGGCAGGAGGCAGCCCCTATGAGGACGAAAGCGGCTATCATATAGATATATCGTTTCATTTTAATCGGTTTTGAGTTTTGGTTGCAGGATTACTTGAATTCCAACACGGCCGCAATGGGATAGTGATCCGAAATATAGGGGACCTTCTCGTAACGCTGGTCGACGGTAGCGAAGCGCAGGGGCGTAAAGCCCGAACTGAAGATATGGTCGATGCGCGGATAGTTGGTCGCGCCGCCGAAGTTGTTGAACGACGCCTTGTTGTCGGTCACGGGAGCGGTCGTACGCGCGTCGACCATGAACTTCTTCACGCCGTCGAAAATCGGGCTGTCGAGCATCTTGTTGAAGTCGGCGGTCAGCAGCGTCGGCAGGTTGTCGGGATTGAGCGACCTGATCTTCGCCTCGATCAGTTCCATCGATTTCTGGGCCGCCACCTGTCCCACGTGGTCGATGTGGGTGTTGACGTAGAAGAACTTGCGGCCCGACTTGTAGTGAGTGAACACGGCCCACGTGGCCGTGCGGTAGGTCGAGGCGTCCCAGCCGATCGACGGGGTGTCGGGGGTGTCGGAGAGCCAGAATGTCCCCCACTTTTCGAGCTTCACTGCATCGTCGAGGTAGTAGATGGCCATGAACTCACCGGCATTCTGACCGTCGGTGCGGCCCACGCCGATGCTCTTGTAGCCCGCACAGTTTTCGTCCATGTAGGTCTTCTGGTCGAGCCGCGCCTCCTGCACGCCGAGCACCGTCGGCTGCTGGTCGGCGAACATCGCCGGAACGGCCTGCTTGCGGTTGTCCCAGCTGTTCGCTCCGTCGTCGCCAGAGCTGTAACGGATATTGAACGACATGACTTTCAACTGATTGTCATCAAGGCCGGGATTGACCGGCTCTTCCGGCTCGTCGCCGGGCTGGGGTTTGTAGAATTCCGAGTAATCGGGCTTCGGATCGCTGCATCCGGCGACGAAAACGAAGGAGAAACTCAGCGTAAACGTCAGTAAATAACGAAATATTCTCATGGTCTTTCTATTTTTATTCGTTGTCCCAGTAGGGGTTCTGCGAGATCGTATAGCCCGCGTTCTTATAATCCCGGATCACCTTGGCGGGAATCGGATAGAGGTACTGGCGGCCGTCGGGATACCAATAACGATCGCCCGCACCGGTCTTGTAGACCAGATCGTAACCTGCCACGGCATTCGCCTCGGCATAAAGCCCCACCCCGTCCTGGTTGACGCGGATGGCAATGTTCCGGTACGCCGCCGGAGCCGCCGTGACCTCGCCCTCGGTGAAATAATAGTCGTCCACACCGTCGCCGTTGACATCGACGGGCTGTTCCAATCCGGGTATGTGAATGCCGCTCCACGGCAGGGTTTCCATCAGTGACCCGCATTTCCAGCGGCGCAAATCATCGAAGCGCATGCCTTCGGCGACGAGTTCGATGGCCCGCTCGCGGCGGATTTCAAGCAGCACGGGGCTGGTCACGTCCGGATAAAAGGTGCGCTGCAAGTAACCGTCGACGGTCGTGGGCAACGTTTCCGTGCCGCCCGTGATGCCGGCGCGTTTGCGCAGCGCGCCGACCGTAAGCGCCCATTCGGAATCGGTGATTACGCCCAACTCTGCCTGCGCTTCGGCGTAGTTGAGCAGCACCTCGGCATAGCGGATCAGCGGAATGCTGTTGATGTTCTTCGCTCCGCCGTCGTATTTCGATTCGTCGAGCGTGTACTTGATCACCTGGTAGCCCGTGAGCGAAAGGTTTTTGATGTCGGCGACTGCCGTCTTGCCGTCCCACAGGAAATTGCGCCCGCGCACGGTTTGCTCCAAACGCAGGTCACGCCCCTCCATCTCCTCGGTAAAAGATTTCACGGCATAGTCGGCGGCGTCGGTGAAAGGCGTACCGTCCAGCTTGAGGTAGGTGTGGACGAACGAGCGGACGAGGCTCCAACATAGTCCGTACGAACGGGCGTTGAACCACCAGTTCTGCTCGCCGAAGATACCGGATTTCTCGTTGGCGCAGACGGCGAGGATCACCTCCTGCGTCAGCGGCGTTTCGTTGTAGAATAAATCGCGGTAAGCGCCCTTCTTGCCCGTGGCGGTATTGAGCGAACAGCCGCTGTTATCGATCACCAGTTTAGCGGCCTTGGCGGCCTCGCGATATAGCTCCTCGGGGGTTATTTCAAGCCCCGTGAGATTATGGTAACGGCGGTAAGCCGCTTCGAAGAGGCAGACGCGCGACTTGAGCGCGGCAGCAGCCCAGCGTGTGAGCGTCGAACTTCCGGTCGACGAGGTGGCCTGGATATGCTCGTAAGCGAAATCGAGATCGGCGATCAGATTGCGGATGATCACGTCGCGACTGTCGCGATCCTTGTACATCACGTCGTTCTGGTAGGACTGGATGTCGTGGGGGAACCAGGGCACTTCGCCATAGGTGGTCAGCTTATCGTAGTAAAACCACGCACGGAACCAGCGGGCGATGCCGAGGTAGTTGTCGCGCGTATTGTCGTCGACGGTGCAGTATTTCGGGTCGTTGCAGCCGTCGATGAAATAGTTGATATTTTTCAAAGCGCCCCAGCTCCAACTGGTCGCAGTCTCGGTGTTGTAGGCTCCCTGCTTGATGAAAGTGTCGGTATTGCTGACGGCTCCCACATCGCACATCTTGTCCTGCATGAAACCGTTTTTGAGTGTCGGAAGAGCCTTGTAAAACGAATTGGAGTAGAGTTCGAGGCCCGATTTCGATCCGAAGATCATCGATTTGTCGGCTTTCACCTGCACGTTCTCCGTCAGGTCGCACGATGTGGCAAGCGCAACGCAGCCCACGAGCATACTCCATAATATAAGTTGATTTTTCATAGTACAGAAACAGTTTAATAGGTGATCGAGATGCCGAAGCTGAAATTCCGCATCACGGGATAATTATGTCCGTCGCCCTTGCTGTCGGAGATATCCGAGTCGGACTTCTTGTTGGCCACCGTCACATCGAAGTCCTTCGTGTGGCGGTAGAGCGGCGACCAGCTCCAGAGGTTCTCTCCCGAGAAGTAGACCGAAACCTTCGAAAGGCCGATCTTCGAGATCCACCGTTTGGGGAGGTCGTAACCGAATTGCAGATTCTTCAACCGGATGTACGACACGTCCTGCAAATAGCGCGTATTGATGTTGGCCGTACCGGCGTTCATCGGACCGTAGTAGCCCACGTAGCGCGGCAGATAGGCATTCGGGCGCTCCTCGGTCCAATAGTTTTGCAGATGCCACGTCGGAACCTGGTTGTAGGGACGGTTGTACATGCCCCAGAAAAGGCTCTCGTCGCTGGGGAACCACTGTTGCCGGCCCACGCCGTCGAACAGCGCCGAGAGGAAAAAGCCGTTCCAGTCGGCATTGAGCGAAATGGTATAGATGTAACGCGGCTCGGAATTGCCGATAATCTTCCTATCGCCCGGATCGTCGACCGTGCTGCTGCCACGGTCGATGGCGTCGTTACCGTTCAGATCCTCGAAGCGCATGTCACCCGGATAGGTGATGTATTTCTCGGAGGTCTGCATGATGTCGTTCTTGTAGCCCTTGCCCCCGAACGCCGCGTCGATCTCGGCCTGGTTCTGAAACAGCCCGTTGCAGACGAAACCCCAGATCTCGCCCAGGCGTTGCCCCTCGTAGTAATCGGAAAGTTTGCGCGAGGCGTTGTTATAGCGGTCGATCACGGAATAATAGTCGGCCAACGTCGTCTTGATTCCGAAATTGAAAGGTTTGCCCGCCAGCCTGAACGAGTCGTTGTAGCTCAACGAGATCTCATAGCCGTAGGTGCTCATATCGGCGTAGTTGCCCTTGGGAGCCGTTGCTCCGAAGGTATCGGGAAGCGTCGGCCCGACGGTGTACATGTCGACCGTTTTGCGGACGTAGTAGTCGGCCGTGAGGTTCAGCCGGCCGTTCAGGAAACCGGCGTCCAGTCCTACGTCGAAGGTTTTGGAGGTTTCCCAGCCGATGTTGTCGGGGATCTGCCCCGGGAGGCTCGTGTAGCGCAACTTGGCCTGCCCGAAGAGGTAGCGGGCCGCATCGCCCGAACCGGTACCGAAGGTCGACAGACCGAACGTTTCGAGATAGGTGTAGGGATCGACGTTGCTGTTGCCCAGCGCACCGTACGAAGCGCGCACTTTGAGGTTCGAAACAGCCATAGGGCTGACATTCCAAAACTTCTCCTGCGAAACGCGCCAGGCGGCCGAAGCCGAAGGGAAGAAACCCCACTGCGAGTTATTGGGGAATTTCGAGGAACCGTCGTAGCGGCCGTTGACTTCGAGCAGATAGCGGTCGTCGTAGGCGTAGTTGAAACGGAAGAAGGCTCCCACATAACGCCAGCGGCTACCGCCGCCGGTGATCGACATGACGTCGCCCAGCGCGAAGTTGATGTTGCCGGCGTCGGGCATCAGCAGACCGTTGCGCTCAGAGTAGGTCGACTTGTAGTCCTGCTGCTCGTAGTTGTAACCGGCCAACGCCTTGAAATAGTGCTTCTCGGCGAAGGTGTCCTCGAATTCGGCGTAGGCGTTGGTGGCCATATAGGTCGTCAGCTGCAACGACTCCTTCATCACGTCGTCGGTCTCAGGCGTGCCGAGATAGACGGTTTCGCCCTCGTAGGCACTGTAAGGAATGGCAGTGGTCTTCTTGGTTTCGGTGTAGTCCTTGGTGCGGAACGAGAAGTCGCCCGTCAGGTGCAGGCGGTTTTCCAGCATCGTGACGTTGAGTGTGGTGGTGTTTTTGAGCGTCTTGGTCGTACGGTCGAGCCAGTTGTCGCCCGTCACCAGTCCGCCGATGGCATAGGCGCCCGACTTGGTCAGCGTACCGTCGGGATTGAAGATCGGCGACGAGGGATGCCCCTGATCGTTGACCGAACGCCACAGCACGCCGCCGCCCTCCTTCGAATAGCCCATCGGCTGACGATAGCGGTCGTGCGTATAGTCGAAGTTATTGCTTATTTTCAACCATTTGAACACCTGTGAGGAAACCTTCGAACGGAGGTTCATCGTGCGGTAAGTGTCGGGTGTGAAGTTGAATAGACCGTTGTAATCGTACAGACGCCCCGAAAGATAGTGGCTGATCTTGCCGTTCGAACCGCTGATCGAAACGTTGTGCGTCTGTGCGATCACCGTATCCTTGTAGAGCGCGTCGTAGTAGTCCGTATTGCCGTAGTAAACGTACTTACCGTCGGGATCGACGGTCGTTTCGAGCTTGTTACCCGCGAGTTTGCGCTGGCGGAAGGTGTCGAGCCACGCACGCGAAAAGTCCTGCGAGTTATTGAAGCCCGTCGGTTCGTTGAAACGGTAGTTATACCATGCGTCGTAGAAAAGGCGCGCATAGACGTACCCGTCGTCCACGACGTCGGGAATGGCCGTCGGCTGCTGGATGGAAACGTTGCCCGTGTAGTTGATCGTGAACTTGTCAGGAAGCTTTCCCGGATCCTTGGTGGTGATGAGCACTACGCCGTAGGGTGCGCGCGAACCGTAGATGGCAGCCGAGGCAGCGTCTTTGAGCACCGAAACCGACTCGATGTCGTTAGGGTTGAGCATCGCGGGGTCGCCCTCAACACCGTCGATCAGCACCAGAGCCGATCCGCCCGCACCGATCGACGTCTTGCCGCGGATGTTGTACGACGCCGAACGGTTGGGTTTGCCGTCGGCCAGCGAGATATTGAGGTTGGGAACGGCACCCTGCAACATCTGGGTGACATTAGCCACTGGACGGTTTTCCAGAAGGTCTGAAGAAACCTGGTCGACAGCGCCTGTCAAGTTAGCCCTCTTCTGCGTGCCGTAGCCCACGACCACCACCTTGTCGACGAGCTTGGTGTCCTCTTTCAGTTCGACCGCGACGAACGAGCGGTTGCCGACCGGCACCTCAGAGGCCGCATATCCCAGCGCTGAAACCTGCAACACGGCATCGCCCGCCAGATCGTCGAAGGCAAACGAGCCGTCGGCTCCCGAACTCACACCCCTTGTCGTACCCTTGACGATCACCGCAGCGCCGACCACAGGCTGTCCCGCAGCGTCGCGGACAACGCCTTCAACGGATTGCTCCCTGGCAGCAGCCTGCAAGAGAAGGGGGGGGGAAAGATAGATCTTACCGTCACGGATCTCTATCTCGACCTTGTCGGCCGCCAGCAGTTGCTTCAGCGCCGCACGCACGTCGACATCCTTGACGGCGATGCTCACGATCTTGTCGGGATTGACCGTCGGACGCGCATAATAGAACGTGTAGCCCGTCTGCTCGGTGATCCGCCCGAACACCTGTTCGAGTTTGGCATCCCGGAAGTTCAACGTCACTTTCTGCGCCCGAACCGTCGAGACAGTTCCGGCAGCACAAAGCAGCATCAGAAATAATAGTCTGATTCGTTTCATACAGATTAGTTTAGGTAGTAGTTTACTAAAAAGCCCGTTTGCGCGCTTTTCATACAATAGACACGCAAACGGGAAAAAACGATGAGCCGGAACTCTATATTTTTATCTGAAACTCACCCTGATTTCGGATCGGGAACGTTCGAAACGCACCGGAGAGATCAGTTCCATCTCATGCAACACGTTATCCAATAGCGTATTGTCGGTGGTAAAAGTATAGGATATGGGTTGCGGAGGCAACTGCGTCATTTCGAAATGCACGTCGTACCACCGCGACAAGGTTTCGAGCACCTCCCCCAACGGCGTGTCGCGGAACAGGATCACGTCGTCCTTCCAGATCGAGTAACGCATGGCGTCGCCGACTCGAACAATGCGTCCCTCTCCCGAGCGGCGATCGTAGAGCAGCTGTTCAGAAGGGGTCAGCTCGAAGCTGCCGCTGCGGCCGTCGAGCACCACGCGCCCCTCATCGAGCGTCACGGCAACTATGTCGTCACCGCGATAGGCCTTGACGTTGAACGAAGTACCGAGCACCCTGATCTCACCGCCCTCGAACTCCACGACAAACGGCCGCCGGGTGTTGTGCTCCACCTTGAAATAAGCTTCGCCTTCGAGCCGGATGCGGCGTTCGAAAAGCCCGAACTTCACGGGATAGATAATTTTCGACTCGGAATTGAGATAGGCAATCGAGCCGTCCTGAAACAAGCATTGCGTGCGCCGGCCTCTGTCGACGACGAATTCGTCGTACTCCGCGGCCGAAAAGATGCCCCCTACCTGACGGTCGAGGCGCAGGGCGACACCCAAGACCAACACGACGGGGATCACGACAGCAGCAACGCGGAAAAGAATGCGGCGTCGGCGTCCGCGTGTGAGTGTGGATTTGATCCGTGTAAAAATGCGTTCCGAATCGACCTCCGCCTGTTCGCAGTCGCCACAGGCCTCTCGGTGGTCGAAATCGCGGCCGATGTAACGACTGGCCCACGCCTGCCCCGAATCGGTGGCGAGCCACTCGGCGACCGAAGCGGCCTCGGCGGCGGTGGCGCGGTTTTCGAGCGTCTTATGCAAAAGTTCTTCCGAAGGTCTGTTCATAGAAATAAGGTTTGCAGGATGAAGATAAGCAGAACGATATGGCCGAAACGGCTTTTCAGGAGTTTGACACCCTCCTGGTAGTGCGAACGGACGGTATTGACCGAGAGATTGAGCATCTCGGCGATCTCGGGGTTCGAATAGCCTGCCTTGCGCAGATGCATGACCTGCCGCTTCTGGGGCGGAAGCCTTGCAATCACCGTGTCGAGTACCTGCGACAGATCCTCGCGCTCGATCTGAGCGTCGAGCGGGTCCGAAGCCTCGGGGACGAGCTGTGCCAGGCGGTAACTGTGCACCAGCTCGGTATTGCGGCTGCGCAGGTAATTGAGGATGTAGTTGCGGGTCATCGTGTAGAGGTAGTTCCGCAGGCTCAACATGACGGTCATGTCTTGCCGCTCGACCCAGAGTTTCACGAAGACGTACTGCACGGCATTCTCAGCCGCGGAGCGATCCTTCAACATTTTCAGGGCCACGGCATAGAGAATCCGGTGGTACTTCCCGTAGACCTCCCGGAAAGCCTCCTCGCTCCCCTGTTTGATCTGCCGGAACAGCTCCCTGTCCTCGGGTTCCTGCGTGAAATCTTCGGTCATAGTTTCAGCAAAGACGGTATCGGCCAGAAACGGCAGCAAGCATTGGCATTGCACATCCGAACGGCAGACCATCTTCTGCAAAGATAATATTAATTTCAAATTTGCAAGATCCGTCTTCGAAAAACAGGAAACCGGACAACGGCTTTTTCCGTAGAAAAGGCACCGATTGTCCCGGAAAAAGCACTACCCTTACGGAATAATATTATCTGCCCAATAATAATCGTATGGCAACGATTCCATTTAGAACTGCTGTTATAATAGTTGCATTTTTAACTATTACCGCGGGTGTATATATTTTACCATCTATTGCCGTTGTTTATTGCGACAAACCATTTCTGCATCGGGATATGTGAACCCTCGAACAAGGTTTATACCGTTACGGTAAACCGTTCCCGGTAATCCTTGCATTTGTATAATCCTCGGAATACTCCACCATTCGTCAATTCATAATGTTCTTCCGACTTGCTGCCGCAATGCGGAAAATCGGAACTCCATGCCACCTGATATGTTCCAAGAAAAGCCTACAGTCCTCTTTGGATTGCAAGTTTCTCGGTAAATCTATCAGTGACTTCATCATTCGGGAAAAACGAATTATTAATTATCCTACCCCCCCCCGATTTTGCACCATTTTCGGAAAAATTTTCAAAGAAAATGAAAAAAGTCAACCATTATGGCTGACATTTAATGACATGTGTTTTGACTTGAATTTGAATTTTCAAAGAAAAATTCCATATTCGCATCAGGATATTCTATGTTTTGGTTGATGCATTAAGGTATATAGATGTCATATTTTAATGATTTATATTTTATTTTTCGTCGTTTCTCTATCCTTTTTGTAGATTTGGTAGGAGTTCACGAAGTTCTGCCAGATATTATTTACTATCGTTTGTATTCGTCTGATTATTAATAAATAGAATAAAGCCTTTCTTGCGACAAGTAACAAAATAGCAACAAAAATATGTTCAAAAAGCGCATTTAGGAATGTGCTCTATGCACTGAAATTATAAGTGCTTTTCGATAACAATTTATTGATGTCTTCATGCGAGAAGCCTATAAAGGTCAGCATACAACATATCAATACCTTTCGCAATCTTCTTGTCAAATAGAACAATTCAATACCGTCCAGTATTTTCGCTTTCTTGGATTTTTTGAAAAAATGCGAATAATAGTGTCGGGAATTAACCGCGGCATCAATATCTATTTCATTACATTTCAGTTTAGCAATATCATTAAAATCGCGAAGTAGTAAGGTCAGTTTGTTTTTTGTAGATGTTTTATCTTCATAAAGGAATCGGATCATAAAACCCTCTATTGCTTGAAATACGATTAAAAAATCTACACTACTGAAACTACCTTTCTTTTTAATGCTTTCTATAAGGTGAGCGCGAATCGGTGCGATATCATTAGATTCTAAATACCACTTCTTAATAATATTGGGATAATTTTCTTTGATAGCATTGTATTCGAATAGAAAATTTACATTTTTATCATTCCATTTCGAACGGTCTTTTCGGCCATAATGCAACTGAATCTTTGTATATATTTTCCTTCCATTATTTAATTCTTGGTATAAATCATCGTCTTGGAGCCAAATATCTGAAGCAGACGCATCCGAAAGAGCTGCAAATGATAAAAATTGTTCATAGATATGTATATCGTGCAGGAAAGAGCCTAAATGATCTTTTTGTGGCTTTTTAATTACCAAAGAGGTTGATTGTTCTATTTTAGGACATCTCAAATCCCCGCAATAAGTTACAGTTCGATGCAACTCTATTGTCGCACCTTCTACATCCACAGAAACAATAGGATGCTCTATTTGTTCCGTATCAATAATCAATGACAATCCTTTTATTGTTGTCTTATCATCTTTGAATAATAGGGTTTGTTGAATTGCCGCGGGAAAACACCATGGCGTCAATGCTGGAATTTCAACATGGCAACTGTTAAAAGCTAATTCATCATACGATCGCACATATTTTCCTGTGATAACAAATTGCACTGAATACCGCATTATCGGAAAACGACTATCCGAATTAAAATGGTTACCAATAAGATGGCAATTAAATAATGTTATTCTTTTTGCATCTGAATTTACACCCCAAATTACGGTATGCGATTTTTGTTCAAATATGGCCATCAGTGGCTCGTCATGAGCATCAATATCACCGATCAGTTCGAGTATCGCAGAATCATTCGCTACAAAAGTTAAAATTCCAGCAACTTGATGATCTTCGCAATCAGGCAAATACCAATATCCTTTATATTCAAAATCATCCATTATCAAATCTATTTTGTTATAAAGATACGAATAATCGACAAACTTACCCTATCACTTGTCGAGTTACAGTTTTATTTCCGACTCTCCAATTTTCCCAACCGCATGACGATCGAGGTCTGGCTGCGCCCCATCTTCTCCGCAATGTATTTGATACTTTTTCCCTCTCGATAAAGCGTCAGTAGGAATTGGTCGGCACTACGCGTCCATCGCTTGTTGGCGTTCGGATGTTTGACATAGCTTTCCTCCGTAACTTTTTCGGGCCGTAGGAACTCATCCACGAAAACAGAGGGGAATCGGGTGTCATAGAGTACCCACGTTTTAACTTTGGCGCGTGTGATTGCCACATAAAATAACCGACGTTCTTCGCCATAAGGAAAATTGTCGCTGGCCGTCAGTACATATTGAAGCGCAGGATCGTCGCTCACGCGCGAGGGAAAACCATAAGTATCCTTATTGCACTGGAGCAGAATCACATAATCGGCTTCAAGACCTTTGGATTTGTGTACAGTCAAAAATTCGATCTTACGGTCACCTATTACATAATAAAACCGATTACCCTCCTTAACACTCTTATACATAAACGAGAGGTAGTAATCGTCGAACGAATAACGTCCCAGTAGGAACACCGACTTGTCAGCAGGAATGGATGCGACCAGCCGTCCTATCGTGATGCAATAATCTTTTCGGTCATATGCCTGAAATGATAGTTCTGTTTTTACCTGCTCATTCAGGGGCCGGATATTTTTCCGGATTTGGGCAGTATTGCGTTGAATGAATTGTGCAGATAAACCGACCAACGGTTCGCCGAAACGATAGGTCGTTTCGATTTTGCTGATTTCGGTCGGGCCGAAAAAAGCGGCGAAATTATTAAAAAGGGCCATATCGCTCCCAGAAAACCGATAGATAGATTGCCAGTCGTCGCCGACACAATAGAGTTTTGCTGGTGGATCGCCCTCGCGTAAGGTTTTCAAAAAGTTATAGCGATCGACGGAAATATCCTGAAATTCATCGACGATGATATAATCATACGATACCGGGTGAGAAATACGACAAAGCTCGGTCGCTTGCAAAATGGCATCCGTGAAATCAATCTGCCCGCTTCTGTGCAATGCTTCTGAATAACGTTCGTAAACGGGCCGAAAGATGTTTTTGATTACGAACTCGCTATGCTGGTCTTCGGCTTCATCTGCTTGGTTCTGAACCTCGGACAACGATCGGCAACTCGATTTCAGTAAAGTAACGAATGTCGCTATCAGTCGAATGAACGCTTTTTCCTGTTTGCTTCCCTCCGGCAATACCATGCTGTATAACTCCACATCCGTCCGTTCATGCAGGGTAACTCCGGCGTCGAGCAATAATTGTTTGAGCGTTTCTTTTATGTCCGAACGATAGAAATCAGCACTCGATGTCTCGATTAGTTTCGTCCCGAATTTTTCGTGTACCGCTCGTTTCCATGTAATGCCATCGTTGTATATTCGATTGGCCTCCTCGTAGGAGATATTTCGGTCTTGGGCAAACCAAGCAGGCACAAGCCCACGCTCGTCTACTCCGAAATGTTCCAAATAGAGGCGCTGCGGTTTGCCGTCACGCTCGAAATGAATCGAAAAATCCGGTTTGTATTGGGAGTGCATCGCATCAGCTACCGGATATTCGTAAGGCTCCTCATATCTGAACTGCACGCCGAGGGACGATAAGACAAAACAGATTTTCTGCTCTTGCTCGCTCCGCACGTAAATCTGTTTGCCGTCCATATCCGGAAGCAGGGCTTTCAGCCGCATATCCTTTTGCCTGGATAGCTGCTGGCGTCTTTCGTTTTTCCGTTTCTCCCAATCCGCCTCGTTGGCTTGATAATCGACGAAATACTCGACTGCGTGCTTGCGGAACTGCGAATCGGCTAACAGCTCGCGGTAAATTTTCACGAACAGTGCATCTGTATTATCGCAAATCGAGGGTTTCTGTCCTGTCTGCCGGCCAATAAGATCAACGGCCAATTTATGAAAGGTATATCCGCGCAGGCCATCGATTCCCATGCGCTCGGTCAGTTCGGCGGCCGCCTTGTTCGTATAGCTAATCAGGAGTATGCGTGCCGGATCGACTTTCTTTATTTCAATCAGATATTTGACCTTTCCGACGATGGAAGATGTCTTACCGCTTCCCGCACTACTGACAACCAAACAATTATCCTCTTCTGACACGATGGAGCGGCGTTGCTGTTCGTCCAACGGATATTTCAAACAATGGTCGAAAAAGAGCTTGTGCGTATCGAGCAAATTCCGAATAACGTGCTGGTTATGCAATCTGACGAGTTTGCCGATATTTATGAAATCCCGAATCAACTTTACAACGGCCTCCGACGGTTCAATGCCGAAAGCCTTGAGTTGCGGAACGAGCGCATCCGCTTCCTTGTAATAATCCGTATAATAGCGGGTAAACTCCTTTTCTTGTAAAAAGGTTATATAGCAGTTTCCGAAACTTGTTTCTAAATCCGTAGCAATATCAGCAGAAAAGCACTCGTTGCGTGTTGAAATCGCAGCCTTTCGTTCCTCACTTATCCGATTGCTTTCATAAGATGGAATGCGACGAATCTTTGCGGAAAGTTGTTCCGACCGTTTTTTTAGGCGTATTCGTCTCACCGCTATAATTGCGAGTAAAATAGCGACAAAACAAATTACTAAAATAAACGGAGAAGTCATCAATCAAATGTATGTTGGGAGCTATTAAAGATCTTTCAAAATATCATTTTCACGTTCTTCTTCAAGTTTATTGCTATAATATTCTATATTAAGTGAAATTTGATATTGTTCTCCATTGAGAAAAATGGCGATTGTTGAAAATGGCGTAAACCAATAGGTTTCGAATTTCATATCGCCGTTTCTCACAAGTTCTCCATCCGTATAAATCTTTTGCTCATAACTCGAAGCCGTTGTTTTTTGATCGTTGCTAAATGGTTCACCATATTTTTTCGTTAATAGTTCAACGAGTTTATTATAATTGCTTACACAATTATCGGAGTTATTATTGAGAAAAATGTATTTCCCGCTTGTAAGTTTATTCCCGGTAAAACGATATGCGCTTAAACATTCAAGTCCTGCGACATAGGTCGTAAATGCATATATTCCGTCCATATTGAATTCATCCGCCTTACCCTCTTTTCTTTTAACGTCAGCCAATGAGTCGCCCCAAAACCCTTGACGGAAATCCGGCTCTCTCTCCATCTCTGGTACTGCTCCAATAAAAATCAGTTGTTGTTCATCATTTCCTGCAATAATCGTCATAAATGTTGGAGCAGTTGACATCCATATTTTTATATTCCCTTTCTCGACACCTAAATTTCCCATATTAAACGTAGAGAGGTCAATGTCATTCAAAGAAAGTTCTGGCTTTCCGAGTTTATGATTTACAATTTGTTGAATATCTGCGGATACAATTCGACTTATAGAATCCAAAAGTTCTGGAGTAGGCATCGAAACAATAGCTGGCTTTTGTGTTTGATTATCATATCGAACAAATGTCATTGTTTTGTATTTCCCAATATAAATGTCTCGCAATAACCAACTGCCTGTCGAAGCATAAACGTCGGGAATGGAATCGGTACTGACTACGATTCTATCATTGTATTTTTCTTTGAATGCGTCCTCAGACAATTTCCAGTCGAAAGAATTAGCAAGGTCGAAGAAATCAATCTTATTTTGAGCAAATGGGGTCAAGGTTACTCCAACAAAAAGTAATAAAAGGGCCAGTCGTTTCATAGTCGTATAATTTTAGTCATTTCTTCTATTTTGCAAATAAACCGTCTAATGCTCGTTTAATTGCCTGACGAATATCATCCGCTTCGGTTGATCCCTGTCCTTCTGCAGTACAAGAGCATATCATTTGGTTCGTATCTGCCGATATGAATTGAATTGTTACCTCTATCGTGTAACCGAATCCGCGATTCCGCCTTCCGCTTTCACCATAATTTACGATTACCGTTTCTTTTGCAAGTTCGGACTTGATCTCTGGCACTATTATAAATCCATTTTGGATAAGTATTCCTGCAATTATATCGCTGGGATTAACGCTTTTGGTTGTTGATGATCCGTATATTCCATATTGTCCGCCATAGGTACTTCCCGTACTGGATGTTAATTCCTTAGTCGGTGAAATATAAGCATATTTGAACATCTCAATCGGAGATTTTTTTACAATTATCGGAACACGGAGCGGCGCACAAGCTCCCAACATTAGAAAACCGCAAATAACGAGAATCTGTTTTTTAAGCAAAACCATACGCAATAGTTATATGTTCTCCAGCCCCTACAAGAACCATTACTAACCACGAAGCGTGGAACTGCAATGCCACGTCTTTATTTGGAGGTCGTAGGAAACCTTGCATACAGATGTAGTAATAGCAGCCCACGCTATATGCGTGAGAACCACTATGCCATCTGAGTATGCAATTTGAAAATTTCCTACGTTTCCAAATACTTGATGAGCATAACGCTTCTTTTCATATGTCTGGAACGAGTTTCCCCAATCCCACTACAAAAATAATTAAAAGCCGTGATATTTTAACATTTTGTTTGCGTTTTTCCATAATGAGACCTTAAATTTTCAGCCCTTTATGGCCATATTGTCTACGCGTAGGTTGGCGAAGGGTATTTAGTAATTTCTCGAACTTCTCTCTGCACCATTTCGCAAACGGCACTTTGTCGATATTGAGTTGTAGTTTTCGTTTGTCGGTTGGATCAGACGTTATTTGCGCCGTTACTCGTTCAACCGTGAATTTGCAGTTGTGTTCTTCAGAGTATAGTTCGCCGCTGTATTGGAGCGGCTTGCCCTTGATAAGTGTTGCGGTCTGTTTGTCATTGAAACCAGCGGTTCGGCAAACGCTCTCCATTCGGATCATTTCGCGGAAATAGGGAAACCACTTCACGGCTTTTGAGAGAGCCGTTTTCAGTAGCGATATTTCTTTTTCGTGTCGCTTCGTCAGGTTCGCCGTCTGGGCTGCGTGCCGTGCCTGCATTGCCGTAAGTTCTTGGCTATGGTCGCTCTGCATGGTTTGAATCTTCGTTTGCAGAATTTCAATCGTTTCATCACGTGCGGTAACTTCTTGCCGTAGCACTCTGATTTCCTGCTCCTGCCGCTTGACTTTCGAAGTTCCGATCATCGACCCGATACCGTCGAGAATGGTTGAACCGACCTCGGCGGCGGAGTTTTTTAGCCGCTCGGTTTTCAGCTCCCCTTTTACTGCGTTCAGTTCGGCTGTGGTTTGATGCAATTCTTTACGCACCGCCTGTTCCTGCTTCGTGGCATGTTCAACGGCTTTGCGCTTCTCCTCCTCGATGCGGAGCAGTTCGCCGATATTGTCCTGCAAGTTTTGCTGTCGGGCAATGGCGTTGCGATAGAATTCCTGTGTCGTAACATGTCGGGCTTTCGAGCCGTCAATACCTCTTTGCATGCCGTATTTGGCCATTGCTGCGGCATAGGTATCTTGGTACTCTTTCAGCTTGACACGCGACATTACGTCGTCAGCGCATAGCCGAGGCCGGGCCGTAGATTTCGTACGGTATCTCCGTTTATAGGGTTCGTCTGTTTTCGTCTTTCGGAGTTTGCGACGTTCGCCCGTAACGATGGGAACGATCGCTGCGTGGATATGCGGTGTCGCTTCATCCATGTGCAATACTGCTGAAACGACATTTTCAGCTCCGAAAGTTCGCCGCAACCATTCGAGGTTATCGGCACACCATGCTTTCAAGCGTCCCTCTTGGACGATGTGTTGCATATCCTCCTGTGTGCCGGTCAGCATGACACGGATTACCCGCACTTGATTCGTCCCAATTTTACGGGTCAGTCCGGCATGTTCGAGCCGATGGTTGATCGCCTCCGTCCGGTCGGCTACACCTTCCGGAAACTCTACGAGTTCTTCGTTCAGGTAGGTCAGCTCCGGTATGGCGTTCGACGGCATCTTGGTACGTGCGATATGGGCGGTCATCGGCACTTCATTGTCCGGCGACTTATCCAAATGCAATACGACATATCCCATGATTCAGTAATAATTTTGCAGTTGATGATTTCGGTTGTTGGGTTTTCGACCGCATGAGCGGTCGGTGACCGGAACGGTTGAGAGGGGTTTCCAAAGGGTCGCCCTTTGGCCTATTGGGGCTTTTTCAGCGACACGAAGTGTTGCGGCTCGGAAAAAGCCCTAATAGGCTATGGCTTTTCTGTGGAGGAAAAGCCGCGGGCGCGAAGCGGCCGAATGGTGGGAGACATTATAACTTGCGTCCGCGTGACCGCCAGTGCTCTTTCACGGGACGAAGGCTGTGCAGATAGTCGTTCAAGTCGTTGTGCGGTCGATAGTGCACGGATTGGTCTGAGAGGTTGCGGCATGCCTCTTTCAATTCAGAGGCCGCCTTTCGCCCCGCCTCGTCATTGTCGAGGTAGGTATAGACCCGCTCGTGCGACGCGATGAACTGGATGGCTTTGGCAAGGTTCGTTACCGAGTTCAGCACGACGATACTGTGCGGCGGATTCGGGTTGCGTTTGAGCGTCAGAAACGAGAGGTAGTCCATGAATCCCTCGAAAACGAGGCACGTCGGATAATCGCCGCGGCGGGTCGTCGGGGCTTTCGAGGTACAGCCCTTGAAATAGCGGTTGCGCAACTCCCAGCCTCCGGCATCGTTACGGAACCCGACGGCGAAATAGGATTTGCCGGCTACGTGATAATGCACTTCCGAACAATGTGCACGAGCTGCGGCAAGGTCGATGCTCCGCTCCGTAAGGTAGTCAAGCAAGGCAAGGCTTTCCAGCGGACGGACTTTCTCGACTACAATTGAGTGTGGTCGTTGTGAGGTAGGATTCTTTCCGATGAAAGAAGAAACAAACATCCCGCCGATGTGTCGTTCCAGCCGCCGCATGGCCTCTCCGGCATCGCACCGCTCCATCTGCATCACGAGGTCGATCAGCGTCCCGCCCTCGCCTGTCCCGTAATCGATCCATAGATTCTTGTCGTAGTTCACCTTCATGCTCGGCGTATGATCTTCGCGCAGCGGCGAATGATACAAGCCGTAATATCCTCTATCTCTGGCCGGATGGATGCCCCGTGCGGCGAGGTAGTCCCGTATCGGGAACTTATTGATTGCTTTTGCGTCCATAAGCTGTTTTTCTTTCACTCGGTTTATCGGTACGGTTCGGGGTTTAACCCTCCGTACCGGTTTAGAATGGTTTAATAATATATACCCCCGTCCGGACTAAACCGCCCGCAAGGGTCAATAGTGGAAATCGGGATTGTAGCGATAAAACTTATCCTCCTTGACGATCATCCGCTTGTTTTCCAAAAAGACTTTGAGCTGCTTGGCCTTGTTGATGCCGAACGAATGGCCGATAGCAGCATAGCTGCACTGCAACCGTCCGATAAGCGACGAATAGGAAACCCTGTCAGTCTCGGAGAACAACAGCTCCAATGCCTCGCGATGCTTGGCCTCACAGACCTCGGCATAGTCGAAACTCCTGGCAGCGCTCGTCGGTCGAGGCTGGTAATCCTCGACCGGCTCGGGCAAGGCGTCGTCGTTGATGCGAAAGGCGAACGGCTCGAAATCGCGGTCACGGATGTGCATCGCCGCGACGGAACTTATATCGCGGTCGAAGTCGTCTTTGGTAATTTGCAGCACGGTTTCGGCCTTGTTGTTCAGTTCCGTACCCAGATGCCCACGCGTGTTGTCGTCGCCCTTGTTCAGATGCAGCACCGTATGAATGTGGATGCGCCGCTCGTCCGTCCACTGCATCAACTTCGTGATGAGGTCGGTCGCCTCGCCGGGGCTGTTGATGTCGTGCGCCAAATCGCGGATGCCGTCGATGACGACCAGCCCGAGGTCGTCGAGGTCATAGATCGCCTCCTCAATCTTCCGCAGCCGCTCTTTGGTGGCATAGCCGCGCAGGCACAAGAACTCCAACAGCGGGGGATGCACATCGGTCGGCAATCCCGCCAGCCGCAGAATCCGGCACAACACCCGCTTGCAATGGAAGCGGCTCTGCTCCGTATCGACGTAGAGGATGCGCCGCTTCTCCGGCGGCAAAGAGGCCGAATAGTTCAACACCGTACCGCCGGTCATGGCTGCCGCCACGATTGCGCAGACATTGAACGTCTTCTTGCTCTTCGCCTTGCCGGTAGAAGCGCTGAAATTCCCCAAAGTCCCGATAACCGAATCATCGACCCGCAAAATCACGGGAGGCGCCGCGAACTCGTCCGTAACGAATAAACGAGCTGAACGCCACGAAGAAGCCGAAACCGAATCGGAACTACGTTGCGCATTCATCGCTACTTCTTCTTCGAGGAGCGGCCGAGCACGTATTGTTGTGCCTCGGCTTCGATCTGTGCCTGCGTCTTGACGGGATTGCGACGCAACCATGCCTCCAGCTCCGCACGTTCGAAATAGAGCATCTTGCCCTGCGGCTTGTAGTGCGGAATCAGATTGCCCGACGTCAGTTTGTAAAGGTAGCTTTTCGAGAGGTTCAGAAAACGGCTGGCCTCCTCGAAGCTCAACACGTTTTTGGTGTGGAACACCTGCTTTTCGAGTTCTGCAACTCGCATCTCAATACTTTTCTCCATAATTCGATGGATTTTAAATAAAACAAATGGAGTGCATGCCCTCCGTGTCTTGTAACCGTTACGAGGGCAAATATATTGAGGATAAGCTTGATAGCAGATTGACCTATCTTTGAGGTCTCAACCCGTTCTTAAAGTTTTTTCACTTGCATGAGGTACTTTTCAAGGGTTGCGTATTTTCCCTCTACACCGACGTCGCGGATGTAGTTAGTTGCCGTAGATAAGTCGCTTTGATTGATGTATTTATCGCGTGATGTATCTTTCGAGAGGAAGAGTTTGTGATTGGCGATGACGGATTGCCAGTTGGGAGTTATCAGCCCACGGCTGCTCAATCCCGAGAAAAAGAACGCGACGAGGCGATTGTTGTTCGACCGCACGATCGCTTGGGGCTTGCAAGCGAAAATAGCTTTCAGCTCATCCGCCGACAATGATACGTTGAACATCTTAACGTCGTTGACGGCCGCAGCAAGGTAGGCGATCTGCTCGTCGGTAAGTATCGAATCGAACGGATTCTCCGTTTCTGCAATAGGCGGTGCGGCAATAGCTGACTTCGGCGCAGATTCAGACAAGGATATTTCCCTTTGCCGCAAGTAAGCTGCATAACGCTCTCGGACAACAATGTTTACGACAGCAGAAAAATAAGGAAGTTCGGCATCATAGGTCGTGTTATCCCGTTCATATCGGGAGTAGTTGAACGAGGGTGTGGAGAATGCAAGGTACTTTTTCTTTTCATCGGCATGCAGCGCTTCGAAGAATCCGCCCTCCCAAAGAAATGCAGGTTCGGAGTAACAGAACCGGAGGTCTGACAGTACGGAGTGATGCAAATACAACTCGGCCAGCTCGTCGGCAATCCGGTTATACTCCAGTCTTTCCTGCTCTTGCCGCTGCTCAGGGGCAAGTCGTGCGGTTTTCGTCGCAATACACTCCTCCAATACCCGGCAAGCGTGTTTGATGCAACGATCGAATATCTTTTGCAGCTCGTCGAACTGCGGTTTCAACTCCAAGCCTTCCATAATCCGTCTTGTTTCATACGAAGATACGAAAAACTGTTGAAAAAGAAAAACGTGCGGACGATGATTCGCACGTTTAGCCTCTGTTTCAGTCGGTCAGATTCGGAATCAACCCGATGGCTTCCTCTTTCTTCTTGTCCACGATTTTGGCGTAAATCTGCGTCGTAGCGATATTCTTGTGGCCGAGCAACTTGCTGACGGTATATAAATCGGCGCCTAAAGTCAGCATCATCGTGGCATGAGTATGACGGGCGACGTGAAACGAGATGTGTTTGGTTATTCCGGCGACTTTCGCCCAGTGTTGCAGCGTGTCGTTCACCGTCCCTTCGTGCGTCAGCGGAAAGATAAAATCGTTGTCGTTCGCTTCGCCGCGCTCCGGCAGCCATTTCAACGCCTCGTCCGAAATCGGTAGGTAAAGCGGTTCTTTGGTTTTCTGCATCGTAATTTCGATGCGGACACGTCCGCCGTTCCGTTGCAGATCACACCACCTCAATTTGCGAATGTCGCTTACGCGCAGGCCGCACAGACAGCTGAAAAGAAAAGCCCGCTTGATGATCTCGTGTCGGCACTCGGTATTTATCAGCGTCTTCAACTCGTCGATTGTCAGATACTCGCGGCGGCTTGGTTCCTGCCGTACTTTACTTGCGAAATCGAACTCTTTGGTCGGATTGACGGTGATGATCCCCTCCTTGTAAGCGCGGTTGATGGCTGTTCTCAAAGTACCATAATAGGACACGACCGAATTGTTGCTCAATCGGCCTCCGGTTTTCAATACGCCGTATTTGCTGGCTTTCGGCATCTGCCGCAGGTAATCGGTAAACTCCGAAAGAAACTCCTTATCGACGTCCCGAAAAGCGATATAGTCGCCGCGAAACAATTTCAACACCCGGACGGTATTGAGCACCGTTCGGGCATAGTTCCTGCTTCCCTGCTCGGCGGACTGCTTCCCGATATTTTCCAAATAGTCGAGCAAGTTCACTCGGGACTTGTTCGTATTCTGGAATCCGTGCGCGTCGTTCTGCACCTCGACGATCCGCTTGCTCTGAATCGCTTTGGCAAGGGCGAGTGTCGCTTCGTTCTTCGCCTTGTCCTCCCGCGTCCGTTCGGGGGTAAGGTATAGCTTCAGAAACTCGTATTTCCGCTTGCCGCCGACATAGTTCTCCTTACGGATCACGTCGCCCGTATAATAGTCCAAATAGATGGATTGATTTCCGTTGGAGAGTTGCTTGAACCGGATTCGCACCGGCTCCTTCAATTTGACCGTCTGTTTCTGCTTCACCATACCGTTCCCATTTATTGCTCCAACGGCAAATATAGCGAATTTGTTTTGTTACTGCAGCATTTTTGAGTAACAAAATAGTAACAAATATCGGGCAATTATGGACTTAGTCGAGAAAATTACAAAAACAACAGAAATTTCCGCAATCGAATATAAATTACTATATTTTAATAATTTATATTTAATTTTTCATCACTTCTCTGTCCTTCTTGTAGATTTGGTAGGAGTTCACGAAGTTCTGCCACACGATATAGGCCGTCGGAGCGACCGACGAGATCGGATCGAGAAACGATTGCGCCATCCAGACGGCCAGCACCGTATTCTTCTGTCCGAGCGACTGTCCGCCGGCGACCGCATCGCCGTAGCGACGTCCCAGCCAGCGGCCGAACCTGAACTGCACGAGGCAGATCACGAGCGCCGTGGCAGCCAACGCGGTCTCGACGGCGCCGTCGGCCTCGGGATGATCCAGAATGAAGGTCGTCGTGCGGCCGATGATGACCGTCAGCGACACGAGCCACAGGTAGAACGAAATCTGACTGTGGGCGGCTACCCAGCCGCTGACCTTCGGTATTAAGGCGCGGCAGCCCTGCGCGGCGGCGCAGGGCAGGATCAGCAGCGGCGCGACCCTGGCCAGTATGACGGCCAGCGAGCAGTCGCCGCTGCCGACCACCGAGAGGATGAAGGGTGCGACGACGGCGATCGTCATGTTGCAGAGCAGGCTGAACGTGGTCATTGAAACGATGTCGGCGCCCAGCATTCCGCCGATCACGACGGCGGCCATTGCGATCGGTGTCAGCACGCAGATCATCCCGCCTTGCGCTACTGTCGGGCTGAACGGCAGCAGAATCCCGTAAACGGCCACGCTGAAAACGATCTGCGCCGTCAGCAGCCAGAGGTGAAGCGGTTGCAGCCGCATACTGCGCACGTCGACGCGGCAGAAGGTGAAAAAGAGCATCAGGAAGATGAGCGACGGAGTAATCATTCCGCCGCTGGCCGTTTCCAACGCCGCGATCGGCCGGCAGAACATCGCCCCGACCACCATACCGAGCGGCATCGAAACGGTGCGGAGGTTATGCGGATGCGGGAAGGTCATCTCAGCCCAACAGCTCCCGGACTTTGGCCGAAATGTCCTTGCCGTCGGCCTGTCCGGCAAGCCGCTTCGAGGCAACGCCCATGACCTTTCCCATCTCCTTGACCGAGGTGGCGCCCACTTCGGCGATGACGGCACGCACGGCTTCGGTCAACTCCTCGGGCGACAGCTGCCGGGGCAGGAACTCCTGCATCACGGCCACCTGCGCCAGCTCCTCCTCGGCCAGATCGGCACGGTTCTGCTGGCGGTAAATCTCGGCCGAGTCGCTCCCCTGCTTGGCCAGCTTGGCGATGATCTTCACCACGTCGGCATCGGGCAGTTCGACGATCTCCGTACCGGCGGTTTTCGCCTCGATGATGTACTTCTTGATGTTGCGCAGCGTTTGCAGACGCACGGGCTCCTTGGCCTTCATAGCCTCCATGATACCCTTCGAGATTTGTTGTTCGAGTGACATAACAGGTAATACTATTTAATTTGTTGTAAACATACTATTTGCGCGGTTCTAGAAAATTCATGATCTGCTGCATCAGCCGGTCGCGCTGTCCCTCGTCGACGATCGCCTCGAACGGGAATCCCATCGCCAGCGAACGGTAGTCGCCCGTGTAGCCCACGGCGGCGGTCTGGTCGCCGTCGTCGTACCGCATGACGGTGAACCCACCCCCGACCGGACGCAGCGCGTCGGGAGCCTCGACGGGATAGAAGTCGCGGCACGGCTCGGTGTTGAAATAGAACCGTTCGCGATCCATGCGGGCCGGCGAAGCCACGATGCGCGCCTCGCCCCGGCGCGAAGCCTGTCCCCCGCGATAATCGTACCGAAGAACCGACTTCACGAATGCCCGCTCTTCATCCGTCGACGCAGGCGACCGCCACGGATCGGTGGCGATGAAACTGCCCGACACGAAGAGCGAACGACCCGAAGCGGTGAACTCGCCGAGTGCACGCCGCAACCCCTCGGGAAAGACGCGGAACTCGACGCCGCTCGTGCCGCGCCCCATTTCGACGGAGCGTTGTTTGCCGAAAATCACATCCATGAAGAAGTAGTCGTCGGTCTTCACCTCCCCCTCAGCCAGCGCCGCGGCCGAAGCGGAACAGAAGGAGTAGCCCGCCCGCACGATCGATGCGCCGTGCAAACGCGGATAGTCGAACGTATTGCCGCCTATGACCTGCGTGGCGTAATCGCTGTAACACGATCCGAGCGCCTCCTCGTCGTTCTCCGCCTCGGTGAAACGCCGGTCGAACACCCGCTGTTCGCCGATGAACGAAATATCGTGCCGGTCGGCTACCCCGCTGTCCAGTCTGCGGTAGAAACCCGCCAGCGAATCGCCCTGGATGCTCAGCGGCGCGCTCACGCGGTCGAAGCCGTTGACCACCAGCACGCGCCCCTTCGGTTCAGGCACCCATGCCGCCGAGAGCGTTTCGCTCGGAAAACTCTCGCCGCCGGCGTTGGTCGCCGTGACGCGGTAGCTGTAAATTACGCCCGGTTCCTGTCGCACGACGGTCGATGTCCCGTCGACCGGCACGCCGTTGTCGAAATCGCCGTCGCCGATACGGGTGTAGAGAACATATCCCGTCGGCGAAGCGCTCGCTTCGAGCGGATCCTCCACGCCGTGCCATTGCAGCCGCACTTCGTCGTCGCGTTCGGCGAAGACGGCCGAAAATCCTTCGACGGGCAGAGGCTGGACGACGCAGGGACGGCCGTACTGGAAGCTGACGTGGCGCAGGATCGCCTTGTAGATCGCACGCGACACGAGGAATTTGAAGCGCGGATCGCTGCCGTAACGCATGTCGGCGAAATTTTGGTGCGACAGCAGTTCGAGCAGCATCGTCGGCGCCGCAGGAACGCGCGCTTCGTAGTAGGAGCGATTCCACAATCCGCGCCGGCGCCATTCGGGTTCGTAGGTGGCGCGGATGTCGCCGACGATCTGACTCATCACCAGATCGGTCAGGTCACGCGACAGGTAGCGGCTGGCACCCCCTTCGAAGCGGCCGCCGTTCTCCTGTGTGAAGTAGATGCCCAGCGTGCCGATCGTCTCGTCGTTGCGGCGCACGCCGGCGTCGGAGTGGAAGGCCAGCGCCATGTCGACGGGAATGTTCAGACCCTCTTCGTCGGGCAGCCGTTCGGAGCCGCCCATGAGCGCGTTGACCCAGTGGGCGCGCGACATGTAATCCTCCTTGTAGTCGTCGAGCCCCTCCTTCTGGCGGTAAACCGTTTCGGGAAATCCCGCCCATTGCAGCCAATAGCGGGCGCCCTCGCAGAAACGGGGATAACCGCTCGGCTCGCAGAAATAGTCGGTATCCTGCGTGCGGAACTCCACAGCAGGCGTGCGGGCGACGTTGCCCATGCCGCCGCCGATCTTCACGGCGTCGGCCGTCACGACGCGGTTCTTTTTCGACGAGCGGTTGCTCAGCGTGACCAACGCAGGATTTTGTCCCGCCGCGAAGCGGAATGTCCCCAGATAGATCCATGTGCCGCCGCCCATGGTCTGATTGACCGCGAAACGGCTCTCGCCGCCCAGATGGCGCACCGTGTAGAGGGCATCCTCCGAACTGCGTTCGACCGTCTTGTAGGAGACGTAGACGGCGTATTCGCCGCTCGCGGGCAGGTCGGCGCTCCATTCGGCACGGCTCTCGCGGCCGTCGGTTACGGTCTGCACGCCACGTGCCGTCCCCTCCGCAAAGGGGTTCTGGCACTCGACGTAGACCTCGCGCCGGTGTGCGAATCCCGTTCCCGCGTCGAACCAGCGGCGGTCGCCGGTGAATTCGACGTAGGACGATCCTTCGTCCACGCCCGCATCGTTGTCGGCGATCGCCTCCTCGGTCTGCACGTCGCGTTCGCGCGGCAACAGCACGTTGGCACCCGCCAGTTCGAGCATCGGCACCAGATAAGGCAGCACGTAACTTTGCGTGTAGAGGTCTTCGCAGGTCTCCCACAGCCGCGAACGCTGCCAGCGCCAGCGGTTCTCCTCCTGATCGAAATAGCGGCCGTGGCTCTGCCACATCGCTATGTGGCGCCCCGCGAGTCCGTGCGTCGGTTTCACGGGCGACGACAGGCGGGTCACCAGCGGACGGTCCGAACGATTGGTGAAGGTCTTGCCCCGGCTGCCGCTGCGGTAGATCTGCGGAATCAGCTCCTCGATCGGGTGCTTGTCCGTCACGAGCGACAAGCGCCGACGGGCGAGCGAGGCGGGCAGCAGGCTGCGGATCGAGTCGTAGATCGCCGCCACGCTCCGCTCGCGGAAGGGATAGTAGGACATGCCGATCGAGGCGTAGAGCGTCAGGCGGTTGCCTGCGTCGACGACCTGTGTGACGTTCGTCTTGCAGCCCGCCACCTCGCGGTCGAGGATGCGGGTGAGCATCTGCGAAATCTCCTTCCGCTTTTCGGCCGAGAGGCCTTTGGCCGCAGCCGGAACGACCGACAGCAGCAGCGGCAGGAAGAGGATAAGGAGTCTGTTTTTCATCATTTTTTACGAACCAGCAGCAACATGCCCAGCATGGTGAACAGGGCGTTGTAAATCAACAATTCGAAACCGATATGGTAACTCCACCACACGCGGGCTGCATATTGCAGCGATGCGCTCAGCAGCGGCGCCGCAACGGCCGCGAACGGTACCCAACGGTCGCGCACCCGACAACGGGTGAACATGCCGAAGGCGAACATTCCCAGAATCGGGCCATAGGTGTAGCTCGCCACCTTGTAGACGAGGTTGATGACGCTGTCGTTGCCGAAGGCCTCGAAACAGAGGATCAACAACCCCATGAGCACGGCCATGCCCACGTGCACGCGCCGGCGGACTCGGGTCAGCCGGCGTTCGTCGTAACGGCGCGTACCCTCCAAGATATCGACCGTAAAGGAGGTGGTTAGCGCCGTGAGCGCCGAACCCGCCGCCGAATAGGTGCTCGAAATCAGTCCCACGACGAACAGGATACCGACGGCCGCCGGCAGACCGCCACCGACGGCGACGAGCGAGAAGACCTGGTCGCTCTTTTCGGGCATCGAAAGGGCATTGGCATCCATATAGAGGTAGAGGAAGACGCCCAGCATCAGGAAGAGGTAGATGACCACCATCTGACTGAGTGCCGTCAGCACGATGTTTTTCTGCGAATCGCGCGGCGAGGCGCAGCTCAGATTGCGCTGCATCATGTCCTGGTCGAGCCCCGTCATGGCGATGAGCGTGAAGACGCCGGCCCAGAACATCTTCCAGAAATAGTGCGCCGAACGGGGATCGTCGAAGAAGAAAACCTGCGAGTAGGGGCTTTGCCGCACGGCTTCGAGCGCCGCAGGGAACGTCAATCCCAGTTCCCGCACGATGAATACGATGCAGAGCACGACGCTTCCGACCAGGCAGACCGTTTTGAGCGTGTCGGTCCAGATCAGCGACTTGACGCCGCCCTGCTGCGTATAGAGCCAGACGAAGAACATCGTGACGGCCATGTTGACCCAGAACGGCAGTCCGTAGTGGTCGAAGACGAGCAACTGCATGACGGCGCAGACGACATAGACGCGCAGTGCGGCGCCGAGCGATTTGGAGATGAAGAAGAACCAGGCCCCCGTGCGGTGGGAGCCCACGCCGAACCGGTCGTCGAGATACTCGTAGAGCGACACCACTTTCATCTTATAGAAGAGCGGGATCAGCACGAAGGCGACGACCATCTGCCCTACCGTGAATCCCAACACCATCTGCATGTAGGAGAAGGAGTCGGCGGCCACCGATCCGGGCACCGAAATGAAGGTCACGCCCGATATGGCTGCGCCGATCATGGCCAGAGCGGCCATATACCATGGAGTGCGGCGGTTGCCCGTGAAGAAACCGGCGTTGTCGGCCTTGCGGCCCGAAAGGTAGGCGACGACGAACAGGACGGCGATGTAGACGGCGACCGTGAGGATGACTGCTGCTGGGGTCATGAGGCGTTTTTTTAGTTCGGGCGGAGCACCCTTCGCTCCAAAAGAGCAAAGTTAGTAAAAAAATCCGCGTTTCCGCCATACCGGAACGAAGTCGGAACCTGCCGGTGGTTACGGATTGCAGAGGGAATACGGAAAAATCGGAGACCGTGTTATCTTTTTCGAGGTTTTATTTGTTTATTAAAAGAAATTGGCTACATTTGTTATAAAAATAACAGTAAATCGATCACGACACATAAATTCATCAAAATTAACTTTATCGTTTAATTATGGCAAAAACTCTCAAGATCCGGGATCTGACGCTGCGCGACGGACAGCAGTCTTCGTTCGCGACGCGTATGACGCAGGCGCAAATCGATCGATGCCTACCCTACTACAAGGACGCGAATTTCTACGCGATGGAAGTATGGGGCGGCGCCGTGCCCGATTCGGTGATGCGGTATCTGAACGAAAACCCGTGGACGCGGCTCGAAACGATCCACAAAGCCGTGGGCGGCGTATCGAAACTGACCGCGCTCTCGCGCGGCCGCAACCTCTTCGGGTATGCCCCCTATACCGACCAGATCATCGACGGATTCTGCCGCAATGCCATCCAGAGCGGCCTGGGCATCATGCGTATCTTCGATGCACTGAACGACGTGAACAACGTGAAATCGACCATCAAATACGTCAAGCAGTACGGCGGCATCGCCGATTGTGCGGTCTGCTATACGGTCGATCCGAAATACCCCGAACCGGGATTCTTCGCGCGACTCACGGGGAAGAAGAAACCCCGTCCGGTCTTTACCGACGCCTACTTCCTCGACAAGGCGGAACAGATGGCAGCACTCGGCGCCGACATGATTACGATCAAGGACATGTCGGGCCTGATTCCGCCGATGCGCGTGAGCGGGCTGGTCAAGCTGCTTAAACAGCACGTCGACGTACCGATCGATTTCCACACCCACTGCACGCCGGGTTACGGTCTGGCATCCGTCCTGAGCGCCATTCTGGCCGGAGCCGACATCGTCGACACCAACTGCTGGTACTTCGCCGAAGGCACGGGTGCGCCGGCCATCGAGTTGATCTACGTCTTCTGCAAGAAGTTAGGCATCGAATTGCAGGCCAACATGGAGGCCGTAGCGAAGATCAACGGCGAACTGAAAGAGATCCGCCGCGAACTGGAACTTTCGGTTTTCGGAGCGGAAAAGCCCGCACCGAAAGCCTTCGACCCGCTGACCGACACCCTGCCCGCCGAGATCGACGCCGAATTCGACAAGGCGATCGCTGCGGCCAAGGCCGGCGACGAAGCGGCGCTGCTGGCGGCCTGCCACAGGATCGAAGCCCATTTCGGATTCCCCGCTCCCAACGAGCTGGTGAAGAACGCCGAAATTCCCGGCGGCATGTACTCCAACATGGTGGCGCAGCTCAAACAGCTCAAAGCCGAGGAGATTCTGCCCCGAGCCATGGAGCTGATCCCCACGGTGCGTCTGGCGGCCGGACTGCCGCCGCTGGTAACCCCCACGTCGCAGATCGTCGGCGCTCAGGCCGTCGCCTGCGCGATGGACGAGAAGGCCGGCCGGCCGATGTATACGACCAAGAGTTCGCAGTTCGTGGGGCTCGTCAAGGGCGAATACGGCAAGACCCCCGTTGCGATCAACCCCGAATTCCGGCTGAAAATCGCCGGCGTGCGTGAGGAGACGCCTTACGACACCTCGAAATACCAGATGCAGCCCAATCCCGAACTGCCCGAAGCCGGAGGGGTGAAACTCGCCGAGAACGAAAAGGAGGTGCTGCTGCTCGAATTGTTCCCGATGGTGGCGAAAACCTATCTGACGGGAGTGAAGGTGAAGGCATACGAGGCGAAGAAGGCCGCCGAAGCGCCGAAAGCGGAGACGAAGGCCGAGGAGGCCCCCGTCGGACAGCCGATCACGGGCAATACGGTCAACGCACCGCTGCCGGGCCGTATTCTGGAGATCAAGGTCAAAGTCGGCGACAGCGTCAAGGCCGGTCAGGAGATCGCCGTGCTCGAAGCGATGAAGATGGAAAACTCCATCGTATCCGATTACGCCGGAACGGTGAAGCAGATTCTGGTGAAAACCGGCGACAACGTACAGACCGACGCCGCGCTGATCGAGGTGGAGTAACCGGATTTGAAACTCCATCGAATAAGGAGAGAATCTTTCGAGGATTCTCTCCTTAATTCATTATCTTTGGTTTGCGCCGTTGAGACTCCCGCTCGGCCGACGCTTGCTTCCGCACTCGATTTTCGTATCTTTGGCTGACGCCTTAGATACTCCCGTTCGGCAACGTTCGAATAAATTTGACATTGCCCTCGCCTATTCGTATCTTTGGACAAACGTTTTCGCTATGAAACGATCGATCGCTGCCTTCTTGATTTTATGCTCCGTATTCGGGATACGGGCGCAATGTCGCAATTTCCATCTCTACCGTAACGAGCAGGGAAAACAAGGCGTAATCGACGGGCGCCGCAATGTATTCGTCCCGGCCCGCTACGACACGCTGATCATGCGGGACACGATTTGGGCGAATTGGTTCGGCGATTTCGAAAAACACGCAGGTCTCTATGTGCATATCGACGGATTGACGCCGATGAACCGGTTCGGATACCTTGCCCGTCAGGACGGGAAGTGGGGTTTCGTCGCGGCCGACGGCAAGACGCTTATTCCCGCAGTCTACGACACGATATGGCCCTGTGAAATCACCGAACGATACATCGTGCGGCGGAACGGGAAATACGGCATGATCGATTGTCGCGGTTTTCAGGAGCTGTTTCCGTGTGACTACGATTCGATCCGGTGTCGAAAGACAGATCGGGAGTTCTCCTATTGTTCGGACAACGACTCGACCTATCTGCTCGGCGTAAGGGTAGAAACATCGCGCGACGGATGTTTTGAATCGCGCGATTTCCCGGCGGAATACACGCCGCTCTCGCCGGCAGACTGGAAATCGCTGCTGAATCCGTGACGTATCGCGGAACTACGGCCGATGCGGTCGGTCGTGCGCTCCCGGGGCAAAGCATGCGCCCGCAGCTACTCTTCCGGCGCAGCGTTCTGCCGTTGCAGGTACTCCCCCACAATACGGGCCGCACAAGCGACGAGTTCGACGCAGGGGCGCTTTTTGTAATATTCGGCCGTCCGTTCCGCAGGCACGGGTTCCTCCTTGCGGCAGGCGAGCCCCAGCAGTTCGCGGCAGACGATCGCACCGTTCTCGGCGCGGAACCGCTCGGCGAACTCCTGTACGAGCGCGTAGGTCGCGGCTTTGGCCTGCCGGACGGCCGGATCGGGGCAGGGTGCGAGGAAACCGGCGATGAGCGACATGCCGCTCACAGCCCCGCACACCTCCCGCAGCCGTCCCATGCCTCCTCCCAGCGGCCCCGAGATCGTCGCAGCGAGTGTCGATTCTACCCCCAGCAGGTCGTTGTAGGCCAAAAACACGGACTGCGAGCAATTGTATCCCTGCCGAAACAGATCGCGGGCCTTCTCCACCCGCTCTTCGAGTATGAAATCCATCGGTTACGTGCTTAAATTTTCCGCAAAGATAGTACAAAATATTCTTTCGCAGCACATGCCGGAACCGAATGGCCGGAGACGACAACGCCCGGGCGAACCCGGGCGAAGCGCCACTTAACAAAATTCAAAAAATAACGGCAGTTATTGTTCTTCGTTGCTGTAAATCGTATTTTTCACATCGTTCAGCTCGACCAGTTTGTTGACGATCGCATAGATGGTCAGGCCCGCCGGCGAATGTATCTGCAATTTGGCCGCAATATTGCGCCGGTGCGTGATGACCGTATGCGCCGAAATAAACAGGCGCTCGGCGATCTGCTTGTTGGTCAAACCCTTCACCACCCCGACGATAATTTCCTTTTCGCGTGCGCTCAGCAACTCCTGCGAAGCCTCCCCGTCGCGCGAATTGCAGACCGAACGGAGTTTTTCCTTGATCTGCTCGGCCGTGTCGTAGATCGACACGACGGCATCGAAACGCTGCATCAGGCGGGCATCGGCCAAGGCACTCTGGAACGCGATCAACCGCAACGACTTCTGCTGCAATTCCCGGAGCATCTCCTCGTCTGTCAGCGACGGATTGATAATCAACACATCGGGAGCCGCTTCGGCGATCAGTTCCTCCAACTGTTCAGTCTCCCCCGTCTCGACGACCTGCACGTCGAATGTCGTCAACCGTCGAAGGACATAACTCATACCGCTGCGCAGAATCAGCGACGGCTCGACCAGGACGATTTTCAGGAAAGTGCTCATCGTGCGTCGCGGATTTTACGTTCCACCTCCGCAACAGCCGGAATGAACAGCCTGTTTTCAAGGTCGTTATGGGAGGCCAGCTCGGATTCGCAGAGAAAGATGTCGAACAACACGCCGTTCATCTCCTTGCCGCAGCTCTCCGAAGCGGGATAGTATTTGATCAGTATGTTTTTCAGTTCCGTCAGTTTGGCTTCGATCTGATCGTGCTGGCGGTGGAAGGTTTCGATGTCGTATCCCGCGGGACATTCGCCCGTAAGCAACTGGCGCACGTAGGGAAAAACCGTCTCCTCCTCGTACATCATGTGCTTGTGTACCTCGGCCGCATAGTCGTCGAAGAACCGGATGATCGCCTCCGCAATCCCGTCGCGGCCGCAGGCGACGGCCTCGCTCAGTTTGCGGCGGATGTCCGGCAGACGGTATTGCAGGAAGTAGTCGTGCGAATTGTGCAGATAGCGCAAAAACGCTTCGAGGGAGACGTTCCGGCAATCGACGGTCGTCGTGCCTTCGTCGTAGAGCAGATTGACCACGGCAAGGAACGTCGCCGTGTCGACGCCGCTCTGGCAACACACTTCGTCCACCGTGCGGTCGCCGAACCCCAAAGCGATACCGAACCGGCTCATGATGAGCAGGATATGATAATTGCCGCATACCAGATCGCTCATCCTGTCCGAAGCCGTATATTTCCCGAGCCTGTGCATAATGGACTATCCTTTCGTTCGTTGCAAAGATAGCGACTTTTCACCGTGCGCCAAATACCCACAAATGGGGATTTTCCGCTCTCCTGCGATGCGAAGATCGTATGGGACGGGGCGACGTTTCGACCAAAGGAACGTCCGGACAGGCCGAACGACAAAAAAAGCCATCTCTTTCGAGACGGCTTTTCGGTGAACCCGCCGGGGCTCGAACCCGGGACCCCAACATTAAAAGTGTTGTGCTCTACCAGCTGAGCTACGGATTCAACACTTGCCAAACGGTTGAAACGGTCTTCTTCCGATTTGGTGGTGCAAATGTAGAGAATATTTTTGTTTTACCAAAATAAAACGATATTTTTGTATTGCTGAAAGCAAGAAATCATTTCAAAACCTATAAATTATATGTGTAGAGCTTTGATCATCGGCGCAGGCGGCGTCGGTACGGTCGTAACGCAGAAGGTGGCGGCCAATCCAATCTTTTCGGACGTGATGCTGGCCAGCCGCACCAAGTCGAAGTGCGACGCCGTTGCGGCGGCGATCGGCGGCGGCCGCGTAAAGACCGCTCAGGTCGATGCCGACAGCGTTCCCGAATTGTGCGAACTCTTCCGCGCCTTCCGTCCCGATATCGTCATCAACGTGGCCCTTCCCTATCAGGATCTCACGATCATGGACGCCTGCCTGGAATGCGGCGTCAATTACCTCGATACGGCCAACTACGAGCCACGGGACGAAGCGCATTTCGAATATTCGTGGCAGTGGGCCTATCAGGATCGTTTCCGCGAAAAGGGACTCACGGCGATTCTCGGCTGCGGGTTCGATCCGGGCGTGACGGCGATCTTCACCGCCTATGCCGCCAAGCACCATTTCGACGAGATCCACTACCTCGACATCGTGGACTGCAACGCCGGAAACCACGGCATGGCCTTCGCCACCAATTTCAACCCCGAAATCAATATCCGCGAAGTAACGCAGAAAGGACGTTATTACGAAAACGGCAAATGGGTCACGACCGAGCCGCACGAAATTCACAAGGGACTGCATTATCCCGGTATCGGCGAGCGCGAATCCTACGTCATCTACCACGAGGAGTTGGAGTCGCTCGTCAAGAACTTCCCCACGATCCGCCGCGCCCGCTTCTGGATGACCTTCGGGCAGGAATACCTCACCCACCTGCGCGTCATTCAGAACATCGGCATGGCGCGCATCGATCCGATCATGTACAACGGCGTGGAGATCGTCCCGATCCAGTTCCTCAAAGCCGTACTGCCCGATCCCAAATCGCTGGGAGCCAACTATCACGGCCAGACCTCGATCGGCTGTCGCATCCGGGGCGTGAAGGATGGCAAGGAACGCACGTATTATATCTACAACAACTGCGACCACGAGCAGGCCTTCAAGGAGACCGGCACGCAGGCCGTGAGCTTCACGACGGGTGTTCCGGCGGCGCTGGGCGCGTCGATGTGGGCCAAGGGATTGTGGCGCGGCGCCGGCGTCTTCAACGTCGAGGAGTTCGATCCCGATCCGTTCCTTGCCGAGTTGGGCGAACAGGGATTGCCCTGGCACGAGCAGTTCGACGTCGATCTGGAAGTATAGCCACGCATTCCGAAACGACAGGGCGGCCCGCTGTACAGCGGGCCGCCCTGCGTTTGACGGAGAAAACCGTTATTCGTAAATCTCGTTGAGCAGTTTGGCCAACCGGTGACCGCCCTTGACGAACTGCTGTTCGATAAGCGTCGTGAACCGGTCTATATAATCATAGGACACGTTCGTCCCTTCGGGCGTCGCCTCGTAGATTCCCTTGCACAGCTCGGCCGTCTCCATGAACCACTCTTTCGGCGTACCGCTCTCGATGAGCGTCGCCTCATCGTCCGACAACCGGTCTATCTGATTCTGCCACTCGGTGTAACTCCATTTGTGAGCGGCTTCGGGCAGCGACGTATCCCAGATCGAGTGCAGATTCGCCGGCTTGCCGAAGAAGGTAATCGGAATCGTATTGCCGCCACGGTCGCTGCGGTGGCCCGAGTGCATCGGGCAGTGCATGTCCCCTACCAGATGGATCAGCATCTTCAACGCTTCGGTCTCTTTCTCGGCGGAGAGCTCCTTGCTTTTGAGTTCGGCGACCAGGTCGTTCACGGCCGTCACCACATCGCCGGCAGGCTCTTTGGGCATCGTGTCGTAGGTATACCCTTCGTCGATGTTGGCATAGTGCCATGTTCGCGTATAGGCGTACTCGGGCGTATGGCTGGCGGAATCCAGCCAATTGGCGTAATAGACCGGCGAATGACCGTCCAATACCCGGTCGATCTCCTGCGCCGCTTCGGGTGTCAGGTTGCATTCGGCGATGTAAGCCGTCACGTCGTGTCCCTTCTGTCCCCATCCCAAGGCAGTTTGCAGAGAGCCGGCGCAGAGGACGAATAACCAAAATCTCTTCATCGTATCGTTGTTTATTGGTTCATCGTAGCCAGAAATTCCTCGTTCGAAGCGGTCATGTTCATCTGTTTCTCCAGGAACTCCATCGCCTCGACCGTGGTCATGTCCGACAGGTACTTGCGCAGAACCCACGTGCGCGACATCACTTCGCGCTGCAACAGCAGATCCTCGCGCCGCGTACCCGAAGCCATCACGTTCACGGCCGGATAGATGCGCTTGTCGGCCAGTTTGCGGTCGAGTTGCAGCTCCATGTTACCCGTGCCCTTGAACTCCTCGAAGATCACTTCGTCCATCTTCGAACCGGTGTCGATGAGCGCCGTGGCGACGATCGTAAGCGACCCCTTCTCCTCCGTATTGCGCGCCGCGCCGAAGAAACGCTTGGGCTTGTGCAGCGCATTGGCGTCCACACCGCCCGAAAGCACCTTGCCCGAAGCCGGCTGCACCGAGTTGTAGGCACGTGCCAGACGGGTGATCGAGTCCAGGAAAATCACCACGTCGTGACCGCATTCGACCATGCGCTTCGCTTTTTCCAGCACCATTTCGGCCACCTTGACATGGCGCGAAGCCTGTTCGTCGAAGGTCGAAGCCACGACTTCGGCCTTGGCGTTGCGGGCCATTTCGGTCACCTCCTCGGGACGCTCGTCGATGAGCAGCACGATGATATAGACTTCGGGATGGTTGTCGGCGATGGCGTTGATGAGCGACTGCATGAGCATCGTCTTACCCGTCTTGGGCTGTGCGACGATCAGACCGCGCTGCCCTTTTCCGATCGGCGAGAAGAGATCGATCACGCGGTTCGAAAGGCTGTTGTGCCCCTTGCCCGTCAGGCAGAACTTCTCGCTCGGAAAGAGCGGTGTCATGAACTCGAACTGCACGCGGTCGCGGATGAATTCGGGATCGAGGCCGTTGATCTCGGCCACCTTCGTCAGCGGGAAATATTTCTCTCCCTCCTTGGGCGGGCGGATCGAACCGCTCACCGTATCGCCCGGTTTGAGGCCGAAGAGCTTGATCTGCGAAGGCGACACATAGATGTCGTCGGGCGAATTGAGGTAATTGTAGTCGGCCGAACGAAGGAATCCGTATCCGTCGGGCATGATTTCGAGGACGCCTTCGCCCTCGATTTCGCCGACGAAATCGTCCTTGGTAATCACCTCCGCACGCTCTTCGCGCACGCGGGGCGCGGCGACCTCCGTAACGGACTGTTCGGCGACGGCACCCGTCCCGGCGACCGGTTCGGCCGGTTCCTCGGCGCTTTTCGGCTTACGGCCTCTGCGCTTGGGGACGGCCGCCGCCTCGACCGGCTGTTCCTCGGCCACGGGTGCAACGGCGACCGTCGTCTCCGTCTCGGCCGGAACTTCGGGGCCTTCGGCCGGCGAACGGCCCTCGACCTTCACTCCCGACATCCGGGGACGGCGTCCGCGACGCTTGGGTTCTTCCGCCGGCACGGCCTTCGGCTCGGTATCGCTATGCTGCCCGGCGACGAGGGCGACCGCCCTGATCTGTTCGAGCAACTCCTTTTTCTTCAACATTACGTTCCCGACTCCCAAGGCCCTGCCGATCTCGCGTAATTCGGCGAGGCTCTTGCCTTCGAGTGCATTAAAATCCTGCATAAATTGTCTGATAATAAAATCTAAAATGGTAAAAAATCCGGTCGGATGACCGGTTTCGCGAATCAACAGTGCAAATATAGTGCTTTCTTGCAGAATATGAAAAAATATCGGAACAATTTCACCGATTTCCCGTCGTCGGACACGCTTTCATTCCCTGTTCGAGGCAAAACGAAAAGGGGCATCCGATTTTGCGGACACCCCTCTTCGTCTCTCGTGCGGATTCCGGACGATCCCCTACTCGGTTACGATGCTGACATCGGGACGATTCTTGAACAGCGTCGTCACCAGCTCGAACTCGTAGCCCGGATCGACGATCACTTTCTTCAATGCAGGATCGGCCGGTTTCGAAAGGTCCGTGTTCGTGATCCGATTCTCGCCGAAATCAAGCGACGCGAGGCTTTCGATCGGCGCAAAGAGATGGTCGTGTCGCCGTACGGCCGGCAAATTGCGGAACCGTCGAGACGAGGGAGATTTCATATAATAAAGAACAGGCCGTCGACGATGTCGACGGCCTGTTTCGTACTCGGAGCCGGGATCGAACCGGCACGGCCATTACTGGCCACAGGATTTTAAGTCCGGCGTGTCTACCGATTCCACCATCCGAGCAGCCGCCTTTCGGACGAAAGGCAGGGCAAAAGTACGAATTAATATTCTATTCTGCAAGAAAACGCACCGTGCTCGTTCGGCTCGATGCAGGAGATTCTGCATCGGATTCCGGCGACGGTTGCGGCAACAGGAAGCCCTACCACCCGTTGTAATGAATCCGTCCGGCGTCGAACTTCCGTTTCGGTTCTCCGACGGCAGCCGGATAACCGATCGGAATGACGCACAGGGGCAGGATTCCCTCCGGCAGGGCGAGATTCGAACGGACGGCCTCTATCCGTTCGGCATAGGGATAGGCCGCCGTCCATACGCCGCCCAGCCCGAGCGAATGGGCGGCCAGCAGGATATTCTCGGCCGCAGCCGAGCAGTCCAGATACCAATAAGAGGAACGGGCCGGACTTCCGCACACGATCACGGCGCACGGCGCCTGAGCCAACATCTTGGCATAAGGCAGCGCTGCGGCCAGCGAATCGAGAATCGGCCGTTCGTTCACGACGACGAACTCCCACGGCCGCTGATCCTTTCCCGAAGGGGCCGACATGGCGGCGCGCAGCAGCAGTTCGATCTTCTGCGGCTCGACGGTCCTGTCCTGATAGGTGCGGATGCTCGTGCGCGAAAAAATGGTCTCCAACGCCGGATTGGTTTCCGGCGTTCCGGTCGTCTTCGGGGTGCAGGCTGCGACCGACAATGCGGCGATACCTGCGGCGAGATAGATTCCGATCTTCATTTCCAACAACGATTTTCATGTCCGGCGGAAAGTCGCCCGACGAACCGGACGGAAGCGGTTGCGTACCATCCTGCGACCGGCTCGTTTCGGCGGCGGCTGACTGCCCTGCCGAACAAAGATACGGAAAGATTTCCCGAAAACGACAAGAGGAAACGCCCTTTTCGACACGATTCGGATGGAAAAACGATTTCCGGACGATCCGAACCTCGCCCACATTCCTGTTTCGTCGGAATTTACATCATGCAAAATTGCCGGAATAAGAAAATTAAATTATAATTTAAAATAACGAGGATTACAAAACGGCAATCTATCCCGATTTTTCGGGATTTTTCCTCCGAAAACGGGAATCTAAAACGGCTAAATACTACGATCCGTAAGTTTCGATTCCGTTAAAATACGATAACGAAGCAGCGACGAGGCGCCCCGGAATACTCCGGAGTCATATCTTAGAATATAACATCATAATTTACAACAATATATAATATAAAAAGCAGGTTGAACGGAGAGATTCAACGGTTGCATTGCTTTCGAAATAGAAAAATAAACTATCGGAATATTTGGTCATTCGAACTTTTTCCGCTATCTTGTTGCCATGTTAAATGGCATATTTCGAAACAAAGAGACCTCTGAAAGAGGGGAAAACGGACTCAATGCTTACAGATTGTAATTAAAACGTGCAATTAACAGATAAATCGAATCTCTTTTCGAGTAAGTTTAATTTTAAAATTTCAGACGTATGAAAAGATTTTTACTGCCATTCATGTTGACGGCGCTGTCGATCGGTTACAGTTGCTCTTCGGACGAAGGGGGGGGGGAATTCGAACCCGCCCGAATGTTCGATAACCGCTCCTGAGGACGGGGCGATTCTCGATCTGTATGAAGATCTCGTCATCAAAGGTACAGCCTCCGACAGCGACGGCAGCATCGTAAAAATCGCATTGACGGTCGACGGAAAAGCTGTTGCGGATGTCACCAAAGTACCGTTCGAATACACGATTCCCGCCAGCGATCTCAAAGAAGGCGTCATGAAGATCAAGCTGGCCGTCGAAGACGACGGCGGCAATACGGCAACCGATGAAATTTCGGTGGCGATTCAGGATCAGTCCGAAGCGCCCGTGTGCAAGATTACAGCACCGGCCCACGGCGATGAACTGAACGCATTCGGACCGTTTACGATCAAAGGCGAAGGCGAAGCCGTTTCGGGAGAAATCTCCAAAGTAGCGTTGAAGATCAACGACGACGTGATTCCCGACGTGACCGCACTTCCCTTCGAGTACACCGTACCGGCAGCCACCTACCCTGTCGACACCTATGTTATTATACTCGAAGTGGAGAACAGCCGCGGTCTGGTCGCCAAGGATATGGTTACCGTCACGCTCGTCGACAAAAACGCAGCCCCCGTCTGCTCGATCGACGAACCGGCCGACGGCACTTCGTTCGAACCGACCGATGCCATCGTCGTGAAGGGTACGGGCAGCGACGAGGACGGCACGATCGCCAAAGCCGTGTTGAAGATCAACGACAAGGCCGTGGAATCGGTCGCTACGGTTCCGTTTGAATACACGCTCACCGACGAGCAGAAGGAGCCGGGGAACGTGAAGATCTCGCTGGAAGTAACCGACAACTACGGCAAGACCGCTACGGACGAGGTAACGGTCGTGATTCTCGGTCAGTTCCGCGAATTCACCGACACGCGTGACGGCAAAACCTACAAGACCGTCAAGATCGGCGAACAGATCTGGTTCGCCGAGAACTGCGCCTACCTGCCGCAGGTGATGAAGCCCTCCGAATATTCGGCCGAAACGCCCTGTTATTATGTCTACGACTACGACGGCAACGACGTAGCCGCCGCCAAAGCGACCGAGAACTATCGCAACGAAGGCGTTCTTTACAACTGGCCGGCCGCCGGCGGCAATATGGATTCGAAGAACGACGCCATTCCCAGCGGCATTCAAGGGCCCTGTCCCGACGGCTGGCACGTGCCGAGCGAGGCCGAATGGGAGATTCTGTACAAATACGTTCGCGATCGAATTCCCGAAAACGAATCAGCGATCTACTGGGACGGTTCGACAGTCTACAATGTCAGCGGACATCTGCGTGCGAACGTTTGGCCAATCAAGGAAGACCCTGATTTCCCGCAACTGACCAAGGGCGGCATGGATACCTACGGGTTCGCGATACGTCCGAGCGGTTGCCTGCTGGGGAAAAACGGTTTTTACTACGGCCCCGGAGAGGTCGGAAGCAACGTCTCGTTTTGGACACCCCATTACGACGGTGTCACCTATCCCTCCAGTCCGGGCGGCGTAACGACAGGGGTGTCCAATTACAAATACGAACCCGATTTCGGCAGAGGGACATCGTGCGACCGCGCCTATCCGGTACGCTGCTTACAGAATTAGTACTTCGCATCTCCCGAACATCAGCGCAAGATGAAAAAATATCTGTTTCTGGCAGCCGCGTGTCTGTCGTTCGCCTTTACGGCATGCAGCGACGACAATACGCAGGACGAGGGTGAGAACACGGCCCCGACCTGCAAGATAACCGAACCGCTCGAAGGCGAGACCTACGATGCGAACCTCCCGCTTACGATCAAGGGGCGTATCAACGATAAGGAGAACAACGTCTCCGCAGTGAAACTGACCGTCGGCGGCGAAACGGTCGACGAAGAACTCTCTCTGCCGTTTTTCGAATGCACGATCGCACCCGAGAAACTGCAAAAGGGAGCGCTGACCGTCGCTCTTTACGTCGAGGATACCGGCGGCCTGAATGCACAGCATCAGGTGACCGTCAACCTCGAAAAGGATGTCAAACTGATGGTCAGCGACGACGGCAAGGACGAACTGACTTTCGATTACCGAAGCGGCGAGCGCGAAGTGCGTGTCGTTTCGGAGAAGAAATGGACGGTGTCGGTTCCCGAAGGCACGTGGTTCGAATCCTACGATGCGGCCTCGCAGCAGTGGGTCAAGAAAACCTCCATTTCGGGCGAAGGCAATACGGCCATCAAGCTCAGGGCGGGGGCCAACGATCTCTTCGAAGACCGATATGCGGAGTTGAAGATCAGCACGCCGGATGAAACCGGCAAGTTCGTCGTCGGACAAACGGCAAGTCCCAACATGCTCGACCTGATCGAAGACGAGATGCTGCGCATGGCCGCCGAAATCTCGGCGATCATGTACGGAATGGATGCCAACGAAGACGGCAAGGTATCCGCCTACGAAGCCGAACTCGTGCCGGAGGACGGCGCGCCCTACGGATTCGACGCCGGAGGGTGGCAGGTGGCTTCCACCAAGGGAATCGAGAACTTCCCGCACCTGCGGCATCTGGATGTCAACACCTCCGACAACCTGACCGAGATCGACCTCAGCGGAAACACCGAACTGATGAGTATCCATGTGCAGAACTGCAACAATTTGAAGACGCTGGATCTTTCGCCCTGTCCCAACCTCATGGAATTGGGCTGCAACTACGATGTTTTCCTTTCGGTGCGTCCGCAGATCGAGAAGATCAAGACGCAAATCCACACCTTGGGAATCTTCAACCGGAAGGCCGACGAAACGCCGTCGCTCGATTTCACGGGATTCAGCAACATGCAGCGCCTCTACGTCAACGACAACGGCCTGACCGAAATCAAACTCGCCGGCTGCAACAAACTATGGCGTTTCATAGCCAACGGCAATGCCTTCGAGGAGATCGACCTGAGCGAAGTGGAACGGTATCCCGGCAACGACTATTTCCTGGATAACAATCCGCATCTCAAACGGATCTATATTTGGAAAGGATACACGCACGATTTCTACAACATGACCTACGACGAGGCTAACAACGTGGAGATCATCGAGAAATAACGCTCTTTCACTCGTTCTCGATTCAGGAGCGGCCTCCCTGTCGGACAACCGGCAAAGGAGGCCGCTCCGTTTTCGATCCGCTGCGACCGACGCACCCTCCTGCCGCAGTGAAAGACGTTTTCCCGGGAAAAGAGTTATCTTTGTCCCGATACAAGCCTTCGGATTATGAAACGCGCACTCCTCTGTTCGGCTTTCGCCGCATTGCTGACCGGCTGCGGCCTCTGCCCGTCACCTCCCTCCGCCGCAACCGGCACGGCCGCCCGCTACCCGATCACAGACGTCGCATCGGCCCCCGCGACGCCGGTCCGGAATCAGGCGAAGTCGGGAACCTGCTGGGCCTTCGGCGGGGTGTCGCTCATCGAGAGCGAAGCGATCCGCACCCGACGGTGCACGCCCGATCTCTCGGAGATGTGGGTCGTCCGCCATGCCTACTTCGAAAAAGCCGTCAAGTACGTCCGCACACGCGGTCGTGTCGCTTTCGACCAGGGCGGCGAAATTCAGGACGTGCTGTGGCTGGTCGACCGCTACGGCATCGTTCCTCAATCCCTCTACGAAGGCGGAGCGGCCGACGGCACCTACGACCACGCCTCGCTGGCGAAGGCGATCCGGCGGCTGGCGAAGCGGATCGTCGACAAAAAACTGTATGAAAAGGAGCATTGGCAGCGGATGATCGACGAAGAACTCGATCGGCGGCTGGGTGCGCGTCCCGACCGCTTCGTAATCGACGGGGTTGCCTACACACCGTTTTCCTATGCCGACTCGATCGGCTTCCGGCGGGACGACTACGTCGCGTTGACCTCCTTCACCCACCACCCTTTTTTCGAACGGTTCGTGCTGGAAATTCCCGACAACTGGGCGGCGCACGCGACACTTAATATTCCGCTCGACTCGCTGATGCGATTGCTCGACAGCGCTCTTGCGGCCGGTTATACGGCAGCATGGGACGCCGATGTCTCGGAGCGGGGTTTCGGTCGACGGGCCGGCATCGCCCTGCTGCCGCAGCAGGAGGGACGCATCACGCTTCCCGCACCGGAGATCGTCGTGGACCAGCCGCTCCGCCAGCGGATGTTCGACACGCAGGCCACGACCGACGACCACGTCATGCACATCGTCGGCACGGCCGTCGATTCGCTCGGCAACAGCTATTACAAGGTGAAAAACTCTTGGGGCGAGCGGGCGGGACGCCACGGCTACTGGTATGCGTCGCCCGCCTATGTCGCAGGCAAAACCATCGAATTAGTACTCCCCCGCGCCGCTCTGGGTGTCGATCCAGGCGATGACGCCTTCCGTATCGAACGGTGAGAACCACCGAATCTCCGCATCGCGGCGAAACCATGTGAGCTGCCGCTTGGCATACCGACGTGAATTGCGTTTGATGAGCGTTATGGCTTCGTCGCGCGTAACCGTTCCGTCGAAATAATCGAAGAACTCCCTATACCCTACCGTTTGCAGTGCATTGAAGCTGCGGTAAGGCAACATCCGCCGCGCCTCCTCTTCCAACCCCGCCTCCAACATGGCGTCGACCCGCCGGTCGATGCGGGCGTACAGCTCCTCGCGCGGAAGCGTCACGCCGATCTTCACGATGTCGAACGGGCGTTGCTTGCGCAGTCCGGTACGCTGCGACGAAAAGGGTCTGCCGGTTTGCAGACAGACCTCTACGGCTCGCAGCACACGTGCGGGATTCCGCAAGTCGACCTCCCCGTAATAGACCGGATCGAGCCTTTTCAACCGTTCGGCCAGCGCCTCCACCCCTTCGGTTTCGAGCTGCCGCATCAACTCCCTGCGAAGCACCCCGTCCGCCTGCGGCAGATCGTCCATCCCTTCGCACAACGCCCGCACGTAGAGTCCCGACCCGCCGACGGCGACGACCCGCCGACCTCTCCGGAAGAGGGTTTCGAGCAGTTGCAATGCCGACGATTCGAATGCGCCGCAATTGAACTCCTGCGTAATGTTATGCGACGCAATGAAATGATGCTCAACGGCATGAAGTTGATCGGAGGAAGGTTGTGCGGTACCGATCGGCAACTCCCGGTAAATCTGCCGGGAATCGGTCGAAAGAATCGGTGCGCCGTAGTGGCCGGCGATGCGGACGCTCAGATCCGTTTTTCCCGCTCCGGTAGGGCCGACGATCACGATCAGTTGCGACCTACTCATCGTCCAAACTGTCGTCGCCCTCGAATTCGCCGAAATCGTCCATCATCTGCTCGAAGATCGAGCCGTCGTCCTCGTTCGCCGCAGGATCGTACTGGTCGGGAGCCGGAGCATGTTCGAATGCCACGCGCGGATACTCCATCGTCGGCTCGGGCTTCTTCGCTTCGGTCAATTCGAGGTAAAGGGCCCTGTTGTTCAACTGATCGAAGAGATAGATCAATCGTTCCCTGTTGTGGTGAAGCAGTTGACCGAGCGATACGTCCTCCATCGGAATGCTTTCGGGGTCTCCCATGTCGAGCAGCGTATATTCCTGCAATCGCTCCCATTGCCCGTCGGCCGTAAAGAACGAAGTCATGCACGCTTCATAACCGAGAATCCGCACGAGGAATTCGTGAAAACCGCGCAACGTCATATCGTAGGGCACTTCGAGATCGCGGACGAAATTATCGTTTTCGTCGCTCAACATACGGAATTTGAATACCATCGACATATTCTCTGAATCTTTAAGATCGGGAAGAATTTCGCCCGCCTCGGAACCGAACCGCCCTCGGCGAAGATTTATCCCATAGCAAAGATACGAATAAGCGAGGGCAATGTCAAATTTATTTGAACATTGCCGAGCGGGAGTATCTACGGCAAAGCCAAAGATACGAAAAGTCGAGCGCAGAAACAAGCGTCAGCTTGATTATGCCGAGACGAAGTATCTTCGGCGCAGCCAAAGATACGCATAAGTGAGGGCAAATGCAAACTCGTTTGCGATTTGCCGAGCGAAAGCATCTAAGGCGTAGCCGAAGATTAGGGAATAATCCGGAATCGCCCTCTCACGATGTTTTTCCGGATCAGATCGTACCGAGAAACCGCATCGTATCCACGTCGTCGGCATAATCGGTCAAACCGGGATGCTGCGCCCGCCCGAAAGCGACGCGGCGGGAGTGCCGCACACACTGCGAAACGACGCATTGCAACCGATCGTCATGGGCCGCCAACCACGCTTCCACATCGGCAAGCGAGTCGTAAAACGTATAGTGGATGCGGCTGAGCGCCGCCGGAAACGACCGATCTTCGCACAATACCGCCCCGTCCAGGTCGACGAACGGCATTCGGCGCATCCGCAGAAGGGCGCGTTCCCGAAGATAATTGCGGCGATATTTTTCATTGAGCGCCGTGCAACGCAACTCCGGCATATACCCGCGCGGCAGAAACAGCAACGACACGTTGCGGCATCCCAGCCCCGAATAGGCGAAAATATCCTCTTCCAGGCCGCTCAGCTCCGCCGCCGTCTCCCTGCCCGACAAGACCGCGACCGACTGCCGGCTTCCGCGCAACAACGACGGAATGCCGCCGAACAGCATCCGAAAATAGCGGTTCGCGTTGTCGCTTCCGGTTGCGATGACTGCATCCGGTCGCTCACCCTGCTCTGCCATCCGAAGAGGAATAGCCGGATCGATCGTTCTCAGCAAATCAACGACATAACCGATCAGAACGGTATCTTTACTCGAAGGTTTGACCCTGCACGCATGCCCGCTCGCGAGCACGCACAACAGATCGAAAAAACCGACCAGCGGAATATTGCCGGCCATAACCACCAATACCCGCTTCGGCGTCCGCACCGGAGGATATGCGCCCGCCCACGCTTCGAGCCGTTGCCGTTCGAGCATCTCGCAGCGAATAGCCTTCACGGCCCGGATGATCTCCTGCGGCAGAAACCACGGATTTTCGACTGCGGCACGGCGAACGACCTCCACCGTATCCGGCGTCTTTCCGAACGCCGCCAGCCGATGCCCCAGCACGGAGAATATGTCGATCATGCGATTCATGCTCCGGCAAAGATACGGATAAGCGCGAGCAAAAGCAAACGCAGTTTGTGTTTTGCCGAGCAGGAGCATCTCCGGTGCAACCAAAGATGCGAATAAGCGAGTGCAATGTCAAATTTATTTGAACATTGCCGAACGAGAGTATCTTCGACGAAG
>ERZ827101.345-NODE-345-length-74795-cov-72.599906_pt1 | contig 74795 bp, 82 predicted proteins | sample MGYA00519869_ERZ827101 | MGnify/ENA primary metagenome ERZ827101 (study PRJEB31778, sample SAMEA3449256) | human gut metagenome | biome: human gut; feature: human-associated habitat; material: faeces | place: United Kingdom | collected 2010/2012 ...
AAAGAGGAAACAAAAAAAGACTGAGAGGGGAAATTGAAGGACGGATGAAAAAAATGAAAACGAAAAAAGGCCAAAAGAAAATGGAAGAACGGAGAAACAGAAAAAAGAGGAAACAAAAAAAGACTGAGAGGGGAAATTGAAGGACGGATGAAAAAAATAAAAACGAAAAAAGGCCAAAAGAAAATGGAAGGACGGAGAAACAGAAAAAAGATAAACGGGAAAAGTTATCCCCCCTCCTGATCAGCGCATCTGACACAGATTTTTCGCCCTCAAAAATGCAGAAACGACACCGGCCCCCTATTTGCTTGCATTTTTCCTGCTTTGAAAAATCATAACGGCACGCCCCGACGCTTTTTTACGTTTCCGTACGGCACCGGCCGTTAAACCGCAGCCACAAAAGCACAAAACGCGCTTCAGTTTCCGCCCTCTGTCCCGCATTATAGGTTAAAAATCATAACGGCACGCCCTGCCGCTTTTTTACGTTCCTGCCCGGCACCGGCCGTTAAACCGCAGCCACAAAAGCACAAAACGCGCTTCAGTTTCCGCCCTCTGTCCCGCATTATAGGTTAAAAATCATAACGGCACGCCCTGCCGCTTTTTTACGTTCCTGCCCGGCACCGGCCGTTAAACCGCAGCCGACAAAAGCACAAAACGCGCTTCAGTTTCCGCCCTCTGCCCCGCATCCGCTTTGCGAACCGAAAACACGTTTTGCGGAAACCGCGGGACTTTTCTCCCGTCAGCGGCTGCTGCCGCCCAGCAGTCTTTTGGCATGCGCCCACAGCTTGTTTTTGGCTAACGTAACATTATAGTCGCGCTCGCCCTCTTCAATCCGCATCTTTTCCAACTTCTCCAAATAGCCCATTTCCTTGAATTTTTCCTTTTTCAACAACCGGAAAAGCTTCAGCTTGTCATTGGGAATTTTTTCTTTTATCTCCGCTTCCCGCCGGGCAATGTAAGGATAAAAGTCAACCCCGTTGATGTTAAAGCAGGCGCGCATCAACCGCCGGTGGCGAACACTGTCGGGCTGAACGCCGTTATAATTGGTTTTGCTTAAGATATGAACCGTACGTGCCGTATTGTTTCTGACATAAAGGTTAAACTTTTCGGCCATCCAGGCGTCAAAAACGCCGCCGGCAATCAATTCGACTTCTTTTTTAGAATAAATCCCCGCCGCCGGCTTAACTTTTCCGCTCTCGACCGCCTCCCGGTAAAATTTAAAACGGGAAGTGAAAAAGGACAAATCCCGTCCGCTTTCCAGATAATGCTTTCTCTGTTCCAACAACTGGGCAATGTTGGCGGACACTTCGTCAAGACAACACTCGACGAATTTGTTTTCATAGCTTTGTCCGGCGCGGCCGATTCCGGAAACGGCGTTAAGGTAATGCTGATATTCGTGCCGGTAGGTACAATTGTACTTATCGTTGTACACGTCAACGACTTTTTGCAGCTCTTCGCTGTCGGCTTTAAAATAACGCAGGTTCAACCGATCGTAATTATATCTGCCGAAAGACGGAAGATACCCCAGGCTGTCCTTTGCTCCCATGCCGTACACGATATCGGACATATACTTTTTTTGGCTGCCCATGGCATAGCGCACATAAACCGTGTCAACACTGTTTTTGAGCTTAAGCTTACAAAAATATTCATGCAGCAGAGCATCTTTGGTCCTGAAATCGGCCAAACTGTCCACATTGACGAAAGTCCCGTCGGAAGCGGCAAAACGCCAGGCGCCGTCACGATAGCTCAGCCTCTCAAAAAACTGCTGCTTGGAAACCGTATCCGTACCGACGGTTACCCGGATTTTGTCAAAATCAGCCGTCTGACGGCTAACAATATGCCGCATCAGCGGAAACAGGGAAACTCCCGCCGCCAGACTTGCGCCCAGTGCGGCCTTCATTAAAAACCTTTTTGTTTTTGCCTTTGTCATCCATACCTCCGCCGCTGTTGCGAGTATAAAATATTTTTTGCCGAAAGCCAAGTTTTTTCGACAAAAAAACGAATAAAAAATAAACTTTACATTATCCTTTTTTGAGCTAGAGTAAATTCCGGTTTCAACGGAAGGAAAAACAATGATAGATCACGAAAAAAATCTGAGAAAAGCCATTGAACTGAGCAAACAGTCAATTGACAGCGGCAGTTCGCCGTTCGGCTGCGTCATCGTTGACGCCGAAGGCAAAATCGTCGGCGAAGGCCATAACCGGGTCGCACCTGACAACGATCCGACGGCACACGGCGAAATCGTCGCCATCCGCAACGCCTGCCGCAACCTCGGCACCTTCGATTTGAGCGGATGCATTCTCTACACTTCGTGCGAACCCTGCCCGATGTGCCTTAACGCCTGCAAATGGGCCAACATCGCCGAAGTCTATTTTGCCGCCGACCGTTTCGACGCGGAAAACATCGGCTTTCGCGATCGCGTCTTTTATGACGACGACCCGCTTGAGCTGCATCGCATCAACCTCAGGGAAGCCGCCGAAATCATGCGTGAATGGAAAGACAAGCCCGACCGCATTGAGTATTAGCGCCGGTTTTTATTTCTGCATTTCAAAACACCCGCCTGCCGGCGGGTGTCGGTTTATTCCCTCTTGTTTCGCACCGGTCTAAAAAAGGTTTCCCTCGACCGTCCCCTCACCGTTTTCAAAATGCAGCCGAAAAACGGCGCAGTTTGGTATTTTGTCAAACTTATAACCGAAATGATTGAGCATCGCCGCCATGGTGCCGCCGTGAACGGCCACGCCCGCCGTCCGAAAACTTTCGCCTTCCAGTCGGCGCAAAACGGCCAGCACCCGTTCCAAAGCTTCCTGCCGGCTTTCGCCGCCGGGAAAGCGTAGGTCGCCGCCGGGACGGCTCCAGTTGTTGACAATTTCCGGCATTTCCTTTTGCAGCTCGGCAATCGGACGCCCTTCCGCTTCGCCGTAAAAACATTCCCGCAAATCAGCCTCCGTTTTCACCGGCACCTTCAGCATCCGGGCGGCGATCTCCGCCGTATGTCGGGCTCGGAGCAAAGGACTGGAATAAATAACTTCAATCCCCTTGCCGGCCAGCTTTGCCGACAGTTCTTCGGCCTGCGACACGCCGTCTTCCGTCAGGTCATAATCCGTTCCCGACCCCTGCCATCTCCGCCGACGGTTCAATTCCGTTTCACCGTGGCGGAAAATATAAAAATCCTTTGCCAAAACACGCTCCTCTTTCAAATTTTACCGGCTTCACTATAAAATAAAGCGTCCGTCAAATCAATACCGCATGTCCTTTTTTCCTGGAGTCGGTGCGGCAGACGAAAACGTCTGCCGCCGGTTCGCACACCCAACCGTCACGATTGTTCCCGCCAGGCGGCAAAATCCATTATTTCCGTATCCGGAAACCCCGGCGTTTCCGGAATATCCCGCAAATACTGACGATACTGCCGGTACAGTTCCCGCTCATCTTCCGCAACCGGAAAATCGGCCAGCATATATCTGTCGGTCACAAGCAGCAGTTCGTCCCGTTCTGCCCGCACTTCGGCAGACCGGCGCTTAACTTCAAAATCCGGATCTTCGGCCAAAGCCGTTCCGTTCCATACATAGCGCTCAATGTTTCTGAACACTTCTTCCGAAATTTCCACATTATCGACGCCTTCCGTCAATTGGCGGCACTCGCCGGCGCCGACCAGTTTGTTGTCTTCTATAAAAGCGTAAAACATTTTTCTAATCTCCTACTTCCCTGAATGCGGCAACATTGATGTAAACCCCGGTTGCCGTTACGCTGCCGGTATTTGAAAAACGGATCGTCTTGTTTTTCACCAAAGCGGTGAACGTACCGGCTCCGCGTGAACTGTCGGTCGCAATAAAAGTTCCTGCAACCGGGTTAGATACCATCGCGTCAGCAATCACAGGATTTGAACTGCACCGAATCGTAACAACGCCGTTTGACGTAAAAAACACGCTGCCGATCACTTCGTACAAACGATCATTGGTTAAATAATTAAGAGTGAACGTCCTGACCTGATCCTTGGCAATTGAACCGTTTGCCAACATGTTCCTGGCCTGAAAACTGCTCCACGGCAGCGGAAGTTTCGCGTTGCCGGCCGACGACAGATTGCTCAGGTCAACATCGGCCAAGTTGTCCGGATTTATTTTTTCCGCCCAGTACTTTGCCGATCCTTCCGGCCGCTCTTCTATACTGCCGACGGCCCATGCTTCGGCCGTGTCCGCCGCCGACGCCGCTGCCGTTGCGCTTTCCGCCGCCGCCAAAGCCGATTCGGAGACCGCCGCCGCTTTTTCATTTGCGACAGTCGCGGCCGATTCCGCAGCAGTCTTGAAAGCTTCCGCACTTGCCGCCGATCCCGAAGCCGCCGTTGCCGACGCGGCCGCCGCTTCCTTCGATTCCGAAGCCGAAGCTGCCGAAGATGCGGCCGTCTCTGCCGAACCGGACGCCGCCATTTCCGAACTTTCGGCATTTGTTTCGGAAGTTTTTGCCGCACCGGCACTGTCCTCCGCCTGCGACGCATAATCCGCCGCATTACTTGCTGCCGCCGCGGCATTGTCGGCAGACTTCAGCGCTTCGTTTGCGGAATTTGCCGCTGCCGAAGCCGCCGTTTGGGCTGCGGACGAAGATGACGCGGCCGACGACGCCGAAGCCGACGCCTGTTCCGCCAGAGCATTGACCGCTGCCGTTTTTTCCGTCGCATTGGTGTCAAAAGCTTCTTTAAGTTCGTCGGCAAAAGACTGCAGTTCCGGTTTGACCGCTGTTTCGGCATATGTGTCAATCACCGGCTTAACGGTTCCGTCCACATACACCTCCAGCCCGGACTTTGCCTCCTCCTGCGCCTCGCCAATCGCTTCAACTCCGTCCCGGGCAGCCTGTTCAAGCGCCCCGTTCTTTTCTTCGACATAGGCATCAATCGCCGGTTTTGCCGTTCGCTCAACATAGTTGTTTATATCCTCTTCGCCCGATTTAATATAAAAAAGAGGTACGTTGATATCCAACTGCACCTCTTCCTGAAACAGCACTTCCAGCTCGGCCCGCCGCTGTGTGCTTATATCCAATATTACGTTTTTTTCTGTCATGGTTACCTCTAAAAAAACAGTCAGACCGGTTTGTCCCCGGTCCAACCCTTTCAAACAAAAAAACCGCCGAACGGCGGTTTACAGTTTATGGACAAACGAGACTTATCCATAATACATATTATGTTACACATTTTCGGACAAATGTCAAGCAACTTTTGCACAACCGCTTTTTCAAACACGGTGCGGAAATATAACCACTTCACAAAAATGTACAACTTTAATGTAAAAGAGCCGCATTTTTACCATTAACCAACATTTTTACAATACGGAAAAAATCCGCCCCAAAAAGAAAAAACCCCAGGGAATCCTAGGGTTTGAAACTGGTGCCAACTAAGTGATTCGAACACTCGACCCACGCATTACGAATGCGCCAAATAAAATAAATAAGTATTTGATTTATATTAATAATATATAAAAACACGAATCGAGTTTGCAAAAAGTTTACAACTTTACTTTCTGTATAACCTTTCACAAAATAATCACCGCCTCGGTGATCATATAAACATGCCGGATCGACACGGTTGGCCATATCCGGCCGATATATCCAAACCTTCATTTGCCGCATACCTCCAGCTCCTGCCGAAGTTTATCGATCCGGCCGATCCATTCCCAGGTGTTCGGAAATTCCGAATAGTTGGCTTTTTCCAACTCCGCGGCCACTTTTTCACCGGCTACCGGATAAACTGGACAACCCGGACTATAGCCGACCGGCGCGCATGAGCTTAAGCAAATCATCGCGGCCGGCATTAGGGCGAGCGTGAATCTCAGCCTTCTTCTTTTCCACATATCGGATCACCTCAACCTGTTTTTCTACCACTTGAACTCTGGCCTCGCTCCGGCCGACTTCCTGCCCTGCCTCGTAAAAGGCAAAGCAGAGGGCGGCAACCATAAGCATGGTCACCGCCCAGCGTATCAGCTTGTTTACCATAGCAACCCCGCCAGACCGAACCGCCATGCGCATATTGCCAGCACGGCCAGAATTCCCCACAGCAGCCAGTAAACCCGACGATTTTTCAATGCCAACCCGATCAGCCACCGCCAAAACCGGTACCGGCAATTTTTATGTTCATTTTCCATCAGTCAATCCCCTTAAAAAACAAATGATGTCCGCAAACGTAACAAGGCCGCATGCCGGCCGCCCATTTCGGCGCAGCACAAACCTTCGGATTATAATAATGAGTTGCACCGCCGGTCGGATCCGGTTCAAATTCCGCCTCTTCGATCAAATCAATATACGGTTTAAGCTCAATATAAGTCAGTTCTTCCATCTTGCCCCGATTCGGGTCGTTTTTGTTCCAGCAAGAATATTGCCAAGGCTTTTTACAAGTAGCGGCAATCGTTTTGCCGGCATACCAGCGCCCTGATTTAAAACGATTAAAGACGGTATGAATTACCGCCTTTTGTCCTTCCGTCCCCTCGCCTCTGGCCTCGCCCCATACGGTTCGCGCCAGCGTTAAAACATCGTCTTCCGTCACAGCTTTTCTCCTCTTTTCTTTTTGGACTTGTCTTCAAACATCAAATCCAGCTTAACCTTCAGTTCCGTCAGCAGTTGCGTCTGCACGTCGTTTTTCCGCAAAAGCTCGCCGATTGAACGTTCAAACGCATCCATCCGTTTTTCCAGATTGTCGACTTTTGTTTCCTGCCTTGCTTTCCATTCTCCCATTCTGATAAAGTTGCACAATACGCCGATCAGCGCCGAAACACCGGCAAACAAACTCCAATCCATTACTTTTTTTCTCCAACAAAAAAGGGAGCGTTTCCGCTCCCCGTCGTTACAGTTCCTCACCGTGTTCATGATGTTTCATCATCCAAATCGTCTTGGCCTCAGACTTCATCATGTGCCCAACGGCTTTGGCCATATCGGCCACCGTTTCGGACGAGATTTTCTCGCCCTTGTCCAGCTTGGCCTCGATTTTATCCAGCAGTTTCTCGCCGGCATCGCTCAGCCTGCTGTAAAAATCCTCATGTTCGGTTAAAGTTTTCATTTCATGCCTCCCGCTATTTTACGGATAAGAGGCGCCGCCTGCCGATAGACCTCTATCAGCCGGAATTTGCCGTCCGGAACAATCGCCGCCAGATTACCCGAAAGATATTGTTTAATCGTTGAACCTTCGATTTTCCCCTGTTCATCCATCAGCGGCCGCACCAGATTTTCAAATTTGTCAATATATTTCTGGACCTGCCCGGAAATATTGACTTTGAAGATACCGGATCCAACCGTCATATGTTCGGAGGAAACGCCGCCGAACAAATCGGTTAAAATCTCTTGTTCAAAAAGATCAAGCTCTGTTTGCTGCAAGGATTCAATCATAACAGTTTGTCTCCCTGTTCGGCGCGGAGTTCGGCCAGCTGCCGGCGAAGTTCCTCGTTTTCTTTCTCCAGACCTGCCGCATGCCGGCCAAACTCCTGTGCCGTTTCCGCCACAACGTCAACATACTCTCCGGCAAGAGCGGCAAACGCGGGAATTTGCACAAACTCGTCCTTAAAGCGCTCAAACAGCCAGTCATTAAAGGTTGTCATCAGCTGCTGCCGCTTGGCCAGGGCTTTCTCGTCGCCGTTGACAAACGCCTGCTGATCGTTTGACATCCTGTTGACCAGCTCATCAAAACGCTGCCATACCGGCGCCCGCACCGGAGCGCTGCCTTGGCTTTCTATTTGATGAAGCTTTTGCTTAAATTCCTCGATTGCGTCGGTTTTTCCCATGATGCCGCCCTCCCTTTGCTATGCTGACGGCGTAGCCGATTCCGTCGGTGCTTTCCAGTCGTTGTACCGCGGCATGGCGGACGGACAGAGGTTGTCAAGCGGCATAACCAGCTTTCCGGGAACGAAAGTCGCGTTGCAATAACACAGAATTTCGTTTCTGGTCGTGTCAATACGATTGTTGAGATATGCGAAGTTGTCGACCGTCGCCTGTTTATCGACCGCCACCTGCTTGTCCAAAGCGGCAAAGGCTGCCGCCAGTTCTTTGTAGTTGGCGTTGATTTTGTCGTCGTTCTTGTTTGACAACGCAATCGCTTCTTTGTAGACGTCAATGCCGATACTGTCGGTATAGCGTTCGGCTTCCAGCTTGGCAATATGCGCTTCCAAAGCCGAAATCACCCGGCTGTCACCAACCGCGGTTGCACCGGCCGCAACGGCACCGGCATTTCCCAGACCGCCAAACAGGCCGCCCAGCAAACCACCGCCATTTGAAAGCTGGTTAACCAGCGCCACGGTTCCCGGAATAGCCAAACCGAGAGCGGCACCGGCCAGTCCTTTGGAGGCAACGGACTTTTCTCCGTCTGCTGTTTTAATCATCATGATCGTTTCTCCATTATTGTTGAGTTAATGAAGAAAGCCTTCGAAAACTTATTTATAAAAATAACTCCGGATACTTTCTTCATATCCAGAGTACCTGTCACAATAATCATAAAGAACGCCGCCGGTTCTACTTTCCGGGACACTCCAAAAGCCTTGAAATATAAGCCGTTAACAGATCCGAGGACATTTCAAGGGCTTTATTATACCGGCGGGAGATGGTCTTCACCTCCCGCCCTTCCTGCCAGGCTATTTGTTTTTGAGGAATTTTCAAAACGTCAACCTCAATCAAGATTTTCTTTTGCGCTTCCAGCAGCGGAAAAGAATTGATTAAACCGACGGCTTTTTCTTTCGACATGCGTTGAAACAAAAATTTTGCAAATTCCTTTTTAACCGCCGCCTTCATGACGGTCAGGACCGGTTAACGGTCCACTCCTCAAACGTCAATACCGCTTCGTTCGGGAAATTTTCCGCTGCCGGAATATCCCGCAAATATTGTCTGTACGCGCGGTACTCTTCTTTCGCGTCATATTTGATCGGAAAATCGGCCAGCATATACTTGTCTGTCTGACATAACAGTTCGTTCCGCTCTGCCCGCACTTCGGCAGACCGGCGCTTAACTTCAAAATCCGGATCTTCGGCCAAAGCCGTTCCGTTCCATACATAACGCTCAATATTTCTGAACGTTTCTTCCGAAATTTCCACATTATCGACGCCTTCCGTCAACTGGCGGCACTCACCGGCGCCGACCAGTTTATTGTCTTCTATAAAAGCGTAAAACATTCTCCTAATCTCCTACTTTTCGGTATGCAATAACATTGATATAACCGTTGGTCGCCTCGTTGTTGCCGGTATTTGAAAAACGGATCGTCTTGTTACTAACCAAAGCGGCATAAAATCCGGCACAGCGGGATTCGCCCGTCGTCAAAAAAACACCGGCTGTCGGCGAAGACGCAATCGCGTCATAAATTGAGGGATTCAACGCGCCGCGGATCGTAACGATTGAACTCGACGTAAAAAATACGCTGCCCATAATCTCGTACAAACCTTCGTCCGGCAAGAAATCCAAAGCAAAAGTCGAAACTTTGTTGGCTCCGATCGTACCGTTTGCCAAAATGTTCCTGGCCTGAAAACTGCTCCACGGCAGCGGAAGTTTCGCGTTGCCGACCGACGACAGATTGCTTAAATCCTTATCCGCCAGATTGTCCAAGCTGACACTTGCAACCGCAATTCCGGCGATTGCTTCTCTTCCGGCCGGCGCCAGATTGCTGGCATCCGTTTTCAGCAGGCCGCTCACATCAATATCGCCGCCGCCCGTTCCCGTCGCCGGGGACGCGCCGCCGGCATACAATACGTCATTCATGCTTCTATCCTTTCAATGCTGACAATTGAGGGGCCTAATCCATCAGGATCACGCAAATACAAATCTCCGCCGACCTTTTTAAACATCAGCTGCGCTTTAGCAGGAACAATCCCGCCGCGCTCGTCTTCCGTCGGCTGTCGATCCAAAACAATATACTCAATATCCCGAAGTAACGGCTGAACGGCAAAAGTATCCCCCGTTGCCGCTTCCGTCACCGGTTCCCATGCCCGGCTGAATTTTTTATTAACAATAAACATTTTTTCCTCCTTATAAAAAAAGCCAGAGCAAAAACCCCAGCCAAAACACAATTAAAAACCTCAGCATCAGTCTGTTTTTCCCATCACCCATTCGCCGCCGGCGTTTTTGTAAATATGCGCGGGCAGGCTTAGATCCGCCGTTTCGACCATGTCCGTATAACCGCCCGGTCGATCGAACGTATCATCAGGCGACAGCAGATAAAGCGCCGGCTTGCCCGCCCCCGTCAAAAGGTACATCTTCAGATCAACCGCCGAACCGTCGTCAACGTAATTAATCAGATTGCCACCCTCCGCATACGGCTTCATAATCAGTGTCCGCGCTTCGACGACCTCCCCTTCATGATAAAAAGGCTGCGTAATCAGCTGCATGTAATCTTCCAAATAAACTCTTATCGTTGGCGTCATGTTTCCCCCGGCAAGCGAACAGGAAACCATCCCCGACGTCGCCAGAAGCGAAGCTTCATACAGATTGCATGATCCGTTTTCGGCACCGGTTAAAATGTAATATTGATACGCCTGCTTTGGTGAAAGCGTCACTTCGCTTAAAGTCTGATACCTATCTGCTGTATTTATCAACAATTCTCCCGTATCTTCGGAATATTCGCGTTTGGTCCAGGCATTGTAAACCGACAACGGATTGTTGCTGCCGTACAAGCGCCAGTTGTCGTAACCGTCTGTCACTTTGGTCTTAAAACTCCGGGCTTTAACCGCCGCCGGAAATTTCCAGACAATTTTATAATTGCCGGTATAAGTTTCGACGTTTTTGTCAAAAGCATTGATATTATCAGCGGCAAGAACCATATAAGCCGGATCCTCAGACGGCGTTTCCAGCCAGGTTTTAAGACTTTCGTCATCGCTGTACGTCTGCACCTTGTCAGACGTCAGCGCACTAAGAGGAAACTCTCCGTCTTGCGTACTGTTTTCAAAAATATACGACGCCGCGCTTTGTCCGCCCTCAATCTCCGCAATCTTTTCCGCATACGCCCGAAAAGTCACCTCGTCGCCGACTTCAACCCCTTTTTTGACAATTGCCGACCTGATCGCGCTTTTGGTCCCGGCAATATAGCGGATTTTTTCAACCACCGTCCCCATCAGATCACCTCCCCGTTAATTTCATCAGCCAAAGTTCCCAACTCATTAACCACCGCTTCGGCCTGCTCAACCAGCGCTTTTGCTTCCGTGACCGCTGCTACCGCTTCGTTCGCCGCCGCCTGCGCCGCGGTCTTATACTTGAGCACCGTTTCCACAATGTTTTGCGGATCATCGCCGGAAACCGGATCCACCAGCAACGCACGGGAGAGCTGCTCCTGCAACTCCTGCAAATTCATGTAAACCCCGTCAAACGAATCCTCCAGCTGCTCCATGTCAAACAACTGGCCGTTGATATAATCCGCTTCCTGCAAAAACGGTTTGTTGCGCAAAACCGCCAGCTTCACGTTCTCCGCCGGCGGCGTCGCAAACACCACCTTGCCCGTGATTTCCTCGCCGCTGCCCGCCACCGTGTAATCGGTCCCTTCCGTCAAAACCTTCAACTCGTCACCGCTGCCGGAATAAACCTTTATCTGCGCGGTACCGTCTTTGTTCTTGTAAAACTTAAACGGCACAGGAAATTCCAAAGCCGTCCCGTCCGCCACATAATTGACTTTGCTCACGTCCGAAAATAAAGTCATCTCTCACTCCATTAAAAAAGCCGCCCAAAAGAACGGCCGGTTACAAAAAAAGGAGAACCGTTGCCGGCTCTCCCCTTTGCCTTACATATATAAAGCAATGATCAGTTCAAGAATAATCTTGATAATAGTCATTATCTTAATCATCCTTTACACCCCCTCTCGCTTAAATGCGAAAGGGGCTAACCATTTGCCTATTGACTTTTTAAGTCAAATAAGCTATCCTAACCTCATCGAAAGAAGTTAAGGATTGGTTAACCCCTTTCTAGTTAAGAAAAGCCCGGTGCCGCAAACACCGGACTTTTTCTTTATATCTCAACCCCTGTCTGCTGTCAATCGGCTTTCGCCAACGCTTCTTTTTTCGCAAACCAGCGGTCGGACTTCTCCTTTGTGTTCACCGACCACAGCCAGACAAAACGTTCGGCAAACGCCGACACCGCCGACCGGTCACTAAGAAAAATACAATTCTCACTATTTTTGCCGGTTGCCGGCTCTGTCCAGTTATAACTTCCCGTCACCGCCGTTTGTCCGTCAAACACCGCAAATTTGTTGTGCTCAATTTTGTGTTTCGAGTGCACCCGGATATTTACCCCGGCTCGGTAAAGCTCCCGCACCTTGGAACTTCTGCCGGCCGCTTGCAAACGATCGGTCAGGATCCGCACTTTCACCCCGCGGCGGTCAGCCTCTTTCAAAGCCTCCACAATATCCTCATTGTTCAGCGAATAGACGGCAACGTCAATTTCCCGGCGGCTGCCGTTGATCATCTTAACAATGCTTTCCTCACAGGCATTTGACGGCGAAAAATACACCTCAACACTCCCGGCCGGCTGAAAGCCCGCCGCCAGCGCCGCTCCACAGAGAAAAACACAAATAAGAATTGACAGCTTTCGCATAACACAACCTTTCGATTGTATTTTTACACAAATAATACTTCTCGTCAACAACAAAGGGCTGCATTTTTACAAATACAGCCCTTTTGAGTTGCAAACAATAATTATCAGACAATATCCTTGATCTGCTCAAAGATCCGCTGTCGTTCGGCTTCCACCGCTTTTTTCACCCGGTTTTCAAGTGTGAGCGCCAAAAGCTGCATGCACCACTTCTCCAAATCTGGATCGGCCGTTGCCGGCAAGGACGGAAGCCCGCTTGCTGCCGGCACATCCGCAACGGTTTTCAACACTTTCAACACCCAGCGGCGAAACTCTGCCGCTTTCGGCGTACGGGCAAACATCCCGATCAGCCACGCGCCCTCGCGGTTGAATATCCGCACCCTAGTACGCCCCTGTTTGATCAGACAGCTCATTTCTTCGTCAAATTCTTCCTTGTGGGCGTTGTATAAATCTGTCGCCCCATTTCTACAAGACATATCCAACACGTCGGCAATTTGCCGACACGTCATATAATCCTGCCCATTGTGCTGCAAAAGCTCAATCTTGTGATCATGAAACTGCACAATATTACTCATGGCAGCCTCCGCTCAACAACTCGGTTAATTCCTTCAGCTTTTCCATAACCAAAGCCAACGTCGCGCGCAAAAGCTCGTTTTCAGTTTGCAGTTCTTTTATTGATTTTTTCATTTTAGCCTCTATGATTTTTAGATAGCCACCTGAATTTGAGCAGGTGGGGGACTCACTAAGCGCCATAGAACGCTGACCGCTATTCAATATATTTACGGTTCTCGTCCCCCAAATGAAGGGCATAAAAAATTCGCCTAAACTGACAGGGGCGACGTTTCCGTCTATGGTTTTTAGGCTTTTAGCATACCCCGTAAATCTTAAAAAATCAATAACAAAATAATCTTTACTCATGGCGATCGCCCTCCAGCAGTTCGACCACTTCTTTCAATTTGGCCAGCACAAAACTCAAGGTACTTCTCAGCGCCTCGTTTTCAACTTCCAACTCTTTATTTGATTTTTCCATCACGTTGTTTCCTTTGAAATATTCAGGCGTGGAGAGGTTCAAAGCGTGCAACGTGACACGTGGGCTTATTCAAATATATCACCACCCTCTCCACAATAATTTTAAGTACAAAAAAACACAATCTTTCGGGTTGCGCCTTCCGCACGTTGTAACAGACCTTTGACCGTCTGAAGCTTCCGCTTGTTTATAATAATAGACATAAATATATGAGGTTGTCAATGCCTTCTTACAATATCAGGAAACAACCTAGCAACTTCCGAAAACACAAAATCAAATTCTAAATTCTCAAGGTTTTCTAACAAAAACTTTTCTAATTTAGGAAGAATATTTTTATTGAAAATATCCATATTAATATTTTTTGTTCTAATTTCATCCATTAAAAAGAAATAATCATTGCGGATATTTTCCATAAATCTTTTAACACTTACTTTTTCAGGGTAATCTATTGTTTCTTGAATATAAATTCCCTGTTCTGCCCACTTTATAGCCCGCAAAGAAGGAGAACCGTATTTTGAAAACGTGTGTATAAATACTATTTCCGCTCCTGCAGCATCCTCCACTACTAAATTTTCATTTCCTTTAATTTCCAAAATTTTATTTTCTATATTATAAATCAAATCATTCCAAAACTCCACAAACTTCAATAAATCTTCCGGCGGTTTTTGATAAACTCCAACATATTTTTTTATTTTTTGTATTACATTTTTTATTAAAAACTCATTCCTATCATTATCTGTTATTTCTAATTTTTTTGTTCTTTCATAAATAATATAATTTGCAATCCAAAGATTAATAAACAATATCAAGGAACAAATATTAGAAAAATAATCATACTCTTTTCCCTCAGGATTTGAGTAAAGATAATGATTAAAAACTTTCCAATCTAAAACATAAAGTATGGCACATTCTACTACCGTCATTGAAAACCAACATGCCAAACAATAATAAACTTTTTTCATCTTCTATACCAATATTTTTATAAAGCAAACCAATAATACGCAAAATATATAAACAATCAACCAAAAATTATTTGCTGCCGCCGCCAAACCAATAATAATACGGATTGCCGATTAACGGCACATTCCGCCAGCTTTTATAATCCGCCACATCCCGGTTACTCAAAACATCTTTGATTATTTCATCAAAAATAACCGGGAAAGCAAGCTGATCCTGAATTGTCTTAAACAAACCGTTACGTTTAATACTCATACCGGTGTATCGGTTAATGCTGCCGCCGACAAAAACATTTTCAAGCAACGTATCCGTCACGTCAATTTCCCGGCCAAACAGCAGATCCTTTAAGAAATCAGCCCCGGCATTAAACAGCATCAGCCACAATGTCAGCCGCATCAGATCAACGAGGGCCTTTTGCGGATTCGTTTTGGCCGTTTCAAAACATATTTTGCGGTATTCGTTCAACTGTTTGATAAAATAGGACTTCATCATATAAAACATCCGCTTTTTGCCACCTTCGGCATAAAATTTAGGCATCTGATCAATCGTTACCGGTTGCACATCCATCAGTTGGAACATTGCATATTCGATAATTTCCGGGGTTTTCCGCCCTTCTTTCAAATCGTTTGCCACTTCTTTCCAGCGATTGCCGAACTCAACCCGCAGATATTCTTCCAACTCTTTGCTGCCGGCCTGTGCATCCCGCCGTGCTTTGTTTACGGCGGCATTCACCAGCGTCATCTTAGAAATCCCGTCAATCTTTTCAAAACCGGTATATTTCAAAACCTTGTCCAAATGCTTTGTTAATTTCGACGTATCAACATATCCCCCGTCGGTAATCACCTTATTCAGCCCAAGATCCTCAAGCGTTATTTCAGATTTACCCTGCCATGCTTTTACATTTTCAAACATGGTATTCCAAAATCCGGCTTTATAAACAGCCGACCCCAAATCACCGAACTGTGTAATTGCACTGCCGACATTGCCCAGTGTCCATATATAACCGCCATCACGCAACATCCGCAAAAATTCATTACCCAACCCCTTGTTACTGAATCTGGCCACCAACAATTCCTTCAGCCGCATTTCCTGTGTATGCGTGATCACGCCGTCCTTGGCCAAATCATAAAGAAGATTGCCTACGGATTCTTCAATCGTATTGTCTGCCTTTTCGCTTAACTCGTCCTCCAGCGTTTTCAATTCCTCGTTCATTCTCCGTAAGGCTATTTCTTTGACCTGTTCGGCCTTCCTGTTTTTCAAAAACTCGACTTCCGTTTCAAGCCGTGCCTTTCTTTCTTCCAGATCCTGCCGCAGCAAATCATCATAAGTATTGCGGATTTGTGCATCAACAGCGCCGATTTTGTAATTGCGGGTTTTTATTTCCTTCCATTTTGCCTCTTTGGCATCCATTTTTTCATATTCGGCAATCGTTGTTTTTCGGTTGGCCACCCGCCGCCGCAAAATTTGCACGTCTTCCGCCTCCTTGCCGAAATACTTTTTGTTTTCCGTCAGGTTGATTGCACCGGATACATAATCAACCAGCGCATCCACCGAGTTTTTATAATATTTGTTCATCTCGGCATCAATCAAATCAATACTCCGCTCTTTCGCATTGCCGATGTTTGCCAGCGAAATCGTCCCGCCGTAACCGCGAAACAGGCTGTTAACAATTTGCGCCCGGTCCTCCTCGCTTCTTATCCGTCCGTCCTTGGATTTTTCTTCCAGAACCTGCATAATTTTTGAATATTCCGGTTTTCCCTCGTACTTTTGACGCAGATAATCCAGCAAACCGTCCGCATCTCTCAATTTGCGCGGAAAATAATCGGGCAGGTAATTAATTTCAACGCCGACTTCAATCATTTGTTCGCGCAATTCGTCCAACACTTTGCGAACCTCAGTAAAATCATCCGTCATATCGTTTTCGGACAAAATTCCGGCAACCGTTTCCACGTCCCTGTTTTTCAAAGCCAGATCAAGTTTATTAAAAACCTCCGGCATCAGCTTTTGAGCCTTGTCAAAAAAGCCTTTTACTCGCTTAACATATTGACTGTTTTTTTGTAACTTAGCAATTTCAAGGCGGCGATTTTTGGTCCACAACTCCGGTGAAATGGATTTAACCACCTCTTCCAACGGCACGATTGCGTCCTGTGTAAAATCTTTTGCGTCTTTCAAAATCTGCTGTACGGTTTTCTGAAGTTTGTTTTTCCCGGCGGCATAATCCTGGTTGGCTGCCTTATAAACCTCGTCCATTTTCCGTCGTTCTTCAATCGCCTTTTCCCGGTTATAGTTTACCACTTCGTCAATCGGCGCCTGCAAATAATAATCCAGGTCTTCTCCACCCAGAATATCCCCATAAACAGCAGAAATGTCTTTGTTGATTTTTACCCGCATTTCTTTTGCCGTTGTATAAATTCGACGAAGCCAATTCAAGAACATATCAAAAACACGCTTCAAATAATTACTGGGTGCTTTTCCCTCTCTTAAAAATTGCTCAAAACCGCGAGCAAATAGTTCTTCTTTAGCATAATTTCTTGCCAAATCCGCACTTTTGAATCCCTCATGAATAATAATGCCGTTTTTATCCAGGACCCTGAAATCTCCGTCTTTCTCATCAATAACAAATTGCCGGTCGAACTCTGAATTTTCCCAATCTTCCACCGCTTTCAACAGCTGGGCAGACTTTTCAGATTTGCCGGCAAAATATTTTAATTGTTTTTTGAAAAAATGCGAACTTTCATGCATAAAAGTCGAAGCGTCGGCATTTTCAAACAGGTAAATCACATTCATCTGCGGAGAATACGCCCCCTTCGGAATAGAGTTGATCCTGTCTTCTCCTTGCCCCTGTACCGCCTCAGTCTCAAGGTTCAGCTCTCCTTCACCCGACTCGCCTGTCTGATAAACAGTATTATCGTTTGTTTTGATAACTTCATTCATTTTATTTGGATTTCTTCCCCAACGATCTGCTATATTTTCCAAGCCTTTTAACGGCGTATCTTTTAAGTCATAATCGCCCCTTGCGAAAATAATATACCCACTATTGCCATCAGTATTTATAGAATAAGCTGTTGTATATTCGTCCTGATTAAGTTGTTCCTGCAGAATGGATTGTAATTCATTTTCTGAGCCATATTTTGTTGCCTTAAATCTAATCAAATACTCATCATCGGCCATATAGTTTTCATCAAAATATTGCCGCGCATCGTATTCGCTATTAAATTCAGGATACAGCCCTTGTTTGTATGCTTTTGTTATCATATCGTTATGGATATAATCATTTGCATCAATCGCAAACCAATAGCGTTTTTTCTTATCAAACATGAGCCGAACTTCTTCTTTAGGTTTTAAGCCGCTTAAAAATGTCTTAATATCCCTCACGCTCTTTGAAAAACCTAAATCATCAAAATATGACATTTGATAATAAATATTATCGTCGGTCCGGCTGAAACTCCCGCGGTTGTCAACGGATTTTATCTGGTTGGGCTCAAAGACGACATATTGATTTATTCTTTCATCAGGATTAACAGAATCAAATTGGGTATTTTTTATAATAATGCCATCATACCCTTGAGTTTTCAATTTATCGACAATGCTTTTTATGACTTCTCTTTTTCTTCCCTCCGAAAGGTTTGCAAAATGCAGTTTAATCTTTTGTGTTTCAAAGCCGCCATATAATGATTCGCTTACCCTTTCATCCCACATTTGAGGGTCTTGATACATAAGGTCATTAAACATTTTTTCAAATTTTGTGTACGGGTCAAGATTATCAATATCAGTATCAGCCCAAGGATTAGTTTCTGTGCCTTTTCCCTCAATAATAAGAGGATTATCCATTTTAAGATAAACATCATACCTTACAGGGTGGTATTCATTATTAAAGGCAAAATCGTCCTTGTCAGCAAACCAAAAACCCACCGCGGATTCATCGTTATTTATTCCTGTCCGGTTCTTATCAAATTGAGAAAATTCATTGCCAGAAAAATGAACCATTTTAAGTGGCTGACCATTTTCGTCAACAACCTTGCTGTCACCAAACCATTCATAAAAGGCGCGCAATCCTTCTTCCGTACGGACAATTCGCCGCCCCGCGCTGTTGCGCGCGGCTTTGTTTTTACCATCAATTTGAATACTGTCTTCCGAATAACTGTTGACAAAATCAATCAAATCATTTATACTTATATCATTACCGTTGAGGAAGGTCGGGGATTTATCCCCGGAGATATTACCCTCAGCGGTATTTTTTCTGCCCACTTTCATATCATAGGCAGATAGATCCCGCCCCCCGTTGTCCTCAATTTCAATATCCGTCAGTTCCGGCCGCTTGTTGGCCATTTCTTTCACCGTCATCTTGACGATAAAATTTTCTCCGTCGGAACGGATAACGTTGGCATAACGGCGGATTTTATTTTTAGAGCCGTGTTTGGCATCCGGCGTTGTTTTTATCAACATTGCCGTGTCAAAAATACTGCCGATGTTGGCTATTGCCTCTTTGCCCAAAATACCGCCGATATTCTGGCTATCCAGTCGGTTACTTGTAGAACTAAACATTTTGCTAATAGCGCTGTTTGATAAAGTCACCGTTTCACCGGTAACGCTGTTTTTCAGCACGCGCACACCGTTTTCATTCCGTCTGACGTTTGCATCCACCGCCGCCATCACCTCATCAATGCCGATTTCTTTGCTGGCCTTCCTGTCAGCAAAAAAGCGGTTGATGTCAACCGCTTCTTTAACTTCGTTTTCTCTCCCTATCAAGTCGGGATTGATATCTTTTCTCTCAAACGCCAGTCTCTCGGCATCTATCTTTCTTATCCGTTCTCCTTTTTGATATTGAAAAGGTATATCATCATCCACCAAAGTAGCCAGATCGCCGTTTTCGCGCATCACCTCGGCATAAGCTTCTTCCGCATTAACATCGTTTTCCCGCAGAATAAAATAACGTTCCTGCAAATCATCCGATAATAAACCAACTTTTGCCAGTACCTCATCTTCTTTTTTTCGTGCAGCATAAGCATCCATTTTTCGACGGATTGTATCCGGGCTGTCCGCTTCAATATCAACACCTGCCGCCTCAAAAGCCATTTCATAATTGCGCAGCGCTTCTCTCTCATCAATTGCAGCAGAATTAGTCTCCGTCAGCAGATAATGCGGTCGTCCGCGAAATTCATCATCAAGCGCGGAAAGCAAAGTATTAACATCTGCATCTGCCGGTAAATACCCTGCCTCTGCTGCCGCCTCTCGGGCATAATCGAGGCTTAAACCATCTTCTCGAACAAGGCGCTTTTCCTCTTTTTTTAACCTTTTGCCTTTTTTACCCATATCAGCGGCAACCACCGCATCAAGAGCGGACAATTCACCGCCTTCATCTTTAATCCCGCCGCGGGAAACTAAGAATTCAGTTAATGTCATCCGATCATCAGCAACTTTCTTGCCTCTGGCTGCTTTAATATCCCGTACAATATTTGCCCAGTTTTCATTTGCGTTACGAGTACGATAACGTTGTGTCTGACTATTAAAATCGTTATAATTCATTTTTACGATTTTTGGCATATAATCTGTTATATATTCTTTCGGCGACATTCCTGTTTCCTGGCTGGCAAAAAGCGCAAAACCCTGCCAAATCCGGGCAGAAGCAGCCGCATTGTTTTCTCCGGTTTTATCCTTTAAGGCATTAAAAACATCATCATAAATGCTTTCAAGTTCCTGTTTTGTCTGCAAAGCCTTTTGAGCCTCTGCCGTGCCTTTGTTTTCTTCAATAAACTTGTTCAGATTATCAAGACGTTCGTTAATATGTTGAAAAGCAGCATCATTAGCCGCATCCGCATTGTTTTCCAAAACATAAGTGCTTGCATCTATCAGTCGATTAATTTCTTCATCCGACGCCCCTTTGTTTTTTAATCCCTCACGCGCATCCGCATACTGATATGCCCCCGCCAGTGCGGCACCGGCGCCAAATCCGCCGATTGCAGATTCAATAACCCCTTCCATTAAATTTTGTGTATCATCTATCCCGTATTTTCTTACAAAATTCTGCCATACCTGTTGCAAACTCTCCGGCATACCCTCCAAAAAACCTGCTTTTATTCGTTGAAACACTTTAGATTTCAGCGAAGAAGAAGATGTTTTTCCCATAATTGCATCCAAAGGTTTAAACACAAAATCAATCAGCGCAGTACCGGCAACACTTCCCGTAAAAAGTAAATTTGCCTTATTTTGATCCCCGGTGTTTCTTGCTTCTGCATACAAATCTCCGCTTTCGCTGCCGGCCATTAAATAGTATGCCAGCGCCGGAGATTTCGTTGCCGCTGCAATTCTTGTCATAAACAATAACGAAGGCGCGGCGCTCATTGCTGCCGAAGCAAAGCGGGTTACACTTGGATTTTCAACAATATCTCCCTCAAAAATATCCTCATCCAACTGCAACTCCGGGCTGGATAATACAAAATCTCCGGCCTGTTTTATTTTTTCCCCGGCAGACTGCCACAAACGGCCAAAACTATTCAACCGGTTAACTGTTGTGTTACTTAACCCCAAAAGCTCCTGACTATCCTTGCTGATGATCATGTTGTCGCCGTAAAAAGTAGCCATATCGCCAAAACCTTTTAAGGTTTCAAAAATTCCGCGGGTAGAACTTTGAAACATCGTGTTACCGAATTTTCCCAAATCACTCTCGGCAAATTTTTTTACCCACGACTTCTCCACAATATCCATCTTTTCCGCCGCATTTGTATTTTTCCCGTCAACGGAAAATATATGTTGCGGCTTAATTTTCCAAGGATCAAAATCATCTTCTACCGGCGTAAAGGAAAAACCTTCAGGAGCAACCTTCAAATCAACATCCGGTTCTTCACCGTCTTCTATCGGTGTAAAGGAAAAGCCGCTGTCATCAGCGGCCTTTGTTCTTAACTGTTCAGAATTATGCAAATCATGCAATTCTTCATCAATTTTATTTTTTAATTCCAAATCTATCATCAAATTTTTCCTTTAACACCATTAATAAATACGATATCGCCCTTTTTTATATCCCCTTGATTAAAAGCTTGTCGGGCTGCTTGTTCATCAGCAAAACGGGGAATCGACAAATCTTTCACAATTTGTTCATCAATTAATTTCTTTAATGTTTTTCTCTTGTTATCAGGAGAAAGCCCGGGACTAATTTCCAAAAATTTATTCCAAACAGCTTGCCGTTCTGTCCCGGCATAGGAAGTATTCAGATACCTAAGAGCTTCATCCCGTCCAAAATTGCCGATATAAAAATCAGAATTTGTCCCCCCTTTTCCGGGATTGTCTAATTGCCAGCTTTCCTGCACAAACTTAAAAGCTTCCTGATGATATTTGTCTTTTTGTTCATCAGACAAAGAAGAGACCGGCTCACCGCCCGAAAGCTCATTAAATTTGTCAAAATACATTTTATAAATAGGCAATGCCGCCCTTGCTTTCCTTTGTTTCCAAGCTTTATATTCAGAATCGGAAATCTTTTCTCCGTGCAATTCTTTATCATCTTCATCATAGTCATCTTTTCCGTAGATCCCATCAATAAAATTCTGCAACCGGCTAACTTTTGTAAACCAAGAACTCCAACTCCTTTTCTTTTCCTCACTTATCTCCAACATTTCATTGTATTCTTCAACATAAGGTAAATAAAGATTGTTAAAGAAAGAATTTCCTTCCGATTTTGATAAATATCCTTTTGAAACACCTTCTGTAATAGTATCAACCAATCCTTCAAAATCAGACAGTTCTGCCATCCCGTTATTTTGTTTCTGGATAACTTCAGAAATTTTAGTTTCAACATTTTCATAATATAAAAACTTGTCCGCATCGGCAACCTTCACAGTTCCCGGCTCAAATTCCTTCTTTTTATTTACCCGTGCCGTTCTCAGCTTGCCGGCCTGTTCTTCAGTCAAAGCCCCGTTGCGTACCAACTCGTTGATTTTTGTTTCCCCCGGCAGTTCAGCGGCATTTGCTGCATCGGCAATCTGATTGCGCAAATCAATATAGGTATTGAGCTGGTTTTCCTTTTTCAGTTCCTTAATTGTCTGCAATTCTTTGTCGATGGCCTCATCCCGTTCCTTTTTTTCCGCCTTCAGCTTTTCCTGCTCTGCTTTCTTCTCCTCTTCCGTTTTTTTGGCAATTTTGTTTTGATACTCCCTCAAACCGTTGACTTTTTCCGTTGCCAGCGCCGGATACGGGGCATTTGCCAGCTCTTTGTCCACGTCCACGACCTCATTGCGGGACATCCTCAGTTTCAAATCGGCTTCCCACGCGGCCGTTGCGTTGTCTTCCTTATCCTTAATATCTTTTAATAAGGCGTCTCGGGTTGTCTTGTCAATGTCGCCGCGGACAAAAGCCTGATTAACCGCATCCCGTCCCTCGTCAACAAGCGGTAGATGCATGCGGTATTTGGCGTCTTTGTTGTCCCCGTCTTTCGTCCACAGTCCAAGCTCTTTTCCCTGAGCAAGCAACTCTTTGTAATCCTCGTCGCTCAGCTCCTTGTCTATGTTGGCAAAAACAAGCTCTTCTTTGGTTGCCGTTTTGTCTTTAATTTTTTCCTCAAGTGTTTTTAACACCTCAGGGTTGCTCTTCTCTTTGCCGGGTTTTCCTTTTACCTTTTCCAACAGCACTTCCGCCGTTTCAGGCGCATCTTTATAATTATCATAAGCGACTTTCAAAGCCTCCTCAGCGCTTATATCGCCGCCGGTAAACAGAAATTTCGCCCGGGTTATATTTTGTTTTGCCGTATTTTGCGCCAGCTTCTTCGCCCTCTCTTCCGCCGCAATCCGGTCTCGTTCCCTTGCTGCCAGCAGGTCGTCGGCTTTTTGCAGATATTCCTTGCGTTCAATATCCGTCAGGTTGGAGAAACGTCCAGGATCGGACAATGCCCTTTTGGCAACTTCCGGGTTGGTGTTTACCATCCCGCCCACAGACAGCTTCGCAAAATTCTCCTTTGCTTTCTCTTTCTCGGTCGGCGTCAGATAAGTGTCGGCGGCAATCAGCCTGTCAGCGTCGGCGGATAAAAAAGCCGCCTCGTCTTCCGGGGCGGCGGCAATCTGATCGGCATAGGCTTTCAACGTGTCGTTCAGGCTGATCCCGGCCAACTCTTTTTCTTTAGCCCTGAACGCGTTTTGAACATCCTGCTGGTTATACGAAAGAAAACCGCTGCCGAGGTTTTCCATCCACTCCTTGCCCCATTTCTGTCCGCGCATGTTGTCTTTGAGCTTCTTCTGAAAGTTTTCGACAATGCCCGGAATTTCTTCGATCGATTTTGCGGTTTTAATTGCGTTCAGCTCTTCGGTCTGCAAATTCGCCGCCTCAAGGTTTAAGCGCTTCCACACCAGCTGCTTTTCCCTCTCGAAATAATTGTTTCCCGCTTCCACCGCGCCGGCCACGCTGTTCACGACCTCATTGATGCCGCTGTCGCGCCAGGTCGGGCGTTTCTCGGTCACTAGCTTGGTGCCGCTCAAATACCCTCTTTTTACCTCTCCGACCATTGTTTATTCTCCCCACAGCCACGAAAATTTTTTCTGTCCTTCCTTATCTACCGGCTGGCTGGCATTATATGCCGCAGCAATGCCGTTGGCCGCCCCTGAAAGCAAACTCATCCGAAACGCGTTCTTCCCCTGCTTTTTGGCCTGTTTGGCATAAAAGTTCATATCGCTTGCCTGCTGCATGTAGTTTCTGGCCGCCGTCTCCGTCTGATAACGGATGTTAAGCGCGTTTTGTTCGGCGTTGGCCGCATCTTGCGCCAAAGCGCCGATTGCCGTCGCGCTGTCGGAAATTCCCATTTCCCCCATCAAAGCCCTTGTTTTGGACAACTGCTGCCGGTTCTCGGCCCGCTGTATATCTTCGTTAAGCGATCCTTCCAAACGCACCTGCCGCGCGTTTCGTCGCAAAATGTCGGCGTTGGCGTTATAAGCCTCCGCCTGTGCCTTCCCCTGCCTGTAAGCCTGATAACCGCCGATAACGGTTTGAGCCGCCGCCAAACCGCCCATTACTCCCGCACTCATTGAAAAATCCTCGCAAACAGTTGATAATCCTTGCCGTTAAAAACCTTTCTCATGGTTCCTTCATATTCAAAGCCCAGCAGCCGCGCCAGCCGCTCACCGGCCTTAAAACCGTTCAAGACCGTCATTTCCAGCCTTTCGGCCGAAAGTTCCCGGCTTCTTTGTTCAATCAGCCGGCGCATTGCCTTCACAAAAGGAAGCATCTTCCGCCCGGCTCCGGCATTGATGACGGAAAACAACGCGAAACGCTTAGGGGTTATCTCCACGTACCAGACAATAGCCACAATTACCCCGCCCGTCTCAAACGTTTCGGCGCTGTCGGGAATTGCCTCTGGCACAAATTCCCCTTCTTGCTCCCTTTGAATTACGATCCGCTCCAGATCCGTTTTTTCAAATTTTCTTATCAAAACAATCTCCCGACAAAAAAGGAGAGCAATTGCTCGCTCTCCTTCCAAAATCTACTTCTTTATCAAGAAGAAAATTTTTAGTTTTTTAATGATGATAATAATTTTTACCATCATCCTTTTCACCTCCGTTTCGCATAATGCGAAAGGGGGTAACTATTTACCTATTGACTTTTCAGGCCAAATAGGCTACTCTAACTTCATGGAAAGAAGTTAAAGTAAGGTTAACCCCTTTCTAGGTTAGAGAAATTGCCCGGTGTTGCCGCACCGGGCTTTTCTTTTATATATCCAAATATGCCTCTTGTCAATTATGCCGAACTTTGCATACTCGGCACAATCGCCTGAATCAGCATCGGATAAACGCTTTTGTTTTGGATAATAATGTTTGCCCCGCGGTCTTTCAGAAGAGAAGTACCGTCAGGCCACGGAATAACCACGTTGCCGGTAAACAGGCGAACTTCGCCCGCTGCCAGTTCTTTGCCGCTGTGATATAAAATATCCTGCTGCCGGTCATAGGCCGGCCCCGCCGTCCCGCCGCCGGAACGGTAAACCATCAGCGTCAGGTGATCAATCCGCTGAACACAGGACATCCCCATGCCTCTGTCCGACTGAAGATATATCTTTTGCGGCTGAAGCACCGAACTGATCGGCAGCCCGACCACCACCCGCGCATCCGTTTCCTTAATCTCGATCGAACCGTCATCGGCTACAATCTGGTGCGGACGTTCCAAACCGTTGGCCGAAATCGCCACTTCGCAGCCTTTCAGATGATCAAGCCCGGAGAGCTTTTTCGTCACATCACCGACCGGCCGGTTGTAAATCAGGCCGCTGTCAACAAAAAAGCCGGAATCGCGAATATAATCCAACTCTGCTTTCTCTCTCTCAACCGGATCACGGATATATTCCACGTCGTCCGGATAGTCGGAACGGGTCCCATTGTCAATCCATTCCGCGTATCGTTTCATCACGCTGCCGATTTTACGCTTAACGATCACCCATACGTCATCTCGGCGTTCGTCATTTGAGGGAATCACCGCCACCGCTTCGACCGAACCCGACAAATCATGTTGCGCCAAGGCCGCCACCTGCTGCTGGGCGTCGAAGGTAAAAGACACCAGACGCCCGTCGGCCATTACCAGCCACAACAGTTTGTCCGGCACGTCCTGCCAGTCCCAGCTGACAATCCCCGACGACAACAGATGTTTGCCCAAGAGCGAGGCGTCAAGCGGATCATAGCCGTCGCGTTCGTAACTGTAAACCAGATCGCGGATTGACGTGCCGAAACGGTCGACAAACAAAATATGCCCGCCCACTGCTATCGGCTGGATCGGCTTGCTGCCGATACCTGAAATCTGACGGATCGCCACATTGTCCGCGGCCAGAGCCTCGCCGTTGGAAATCGCATCGATATAAAACTCTCCGCTTGAGGTGCCGACAAACAGAACGTCGCCGCCCGCAATCCAGCGTCCCTGATTGTACTCCTTTGAGTTAACCGGCACCGTAACCGCGCATTCCGCCGTCACTTCGCCAAATTCCTGATCGGCGAAATTGTTGAAATCGCCGGAATAAGACCCGCAGGCTTTCAAACCGTCATCGGCATCAATCAGCAACCAGAACCGGTTTTTATAAGAACAGCCCGACAACGGATAATTCCGCCCGGGATAAATCATGCCAAATTCGAAATGCGAAGTTACCAGCGCTTTAGGCATTTCAATAATCACTTTAGCCTTGACCTCGGTTGCCGAAACGTATTCGGTGATTTTGGCGGTACCATAGCCGGCATGCAGATATTTCCACGTCACTTTCCCGTCGGAACGGCTGCCTTCCGTGTGCACCGGCTTCACGTTGCCGGTGGTACCTTCGTTCAAGGCTTCGTAATATTTACCGTCCGACGTCCACACCGCTCCCTTGCTGACACTCTCCTCGACCTGCCATGCCGTCGTGTCATCATTGACCAGCGTCAGACGGATCAGACGTCCGACGTCGTCTTCAGCGAACAAATTTGCATCTGCCGTCAAACTGATGGTTCCGGTCGTTCCGCTTGCGGTGATTTTTATATCTTCGGTGTTAACGTGATTCCACGGTCCGTTTAAGAGTTCCCAGTCCTCAAGCCGCCAGTCATCGTTGGCATAACGCACCAGCTTTTTCATATATTTCGGGTGAAAAATATAGAGCACGTCACCGATTTGCGCAAATTGCAAATTGTAGCATTCAAGCTCATCGTTCCAAATGTCTTCAAGCGTATACGGACTTTCCAGTTCATAAACCGCATCGTCTTTTAAAACCTGTCCGTGGTTGGCAAACAGCCGGATGTATTTGTCGCCGAACTCAAGCATAAAACCGGCGTTGCCGGCAAACTTAAACTTGATCAGATCGGCTCTTTTGCTTGTCTTCTCTGTCATCCTAAACCTGCCCCAGATAAACAATCTTAACGTAACCGTTGGTGCCGCCGGCACCGTTTTCGCCCAAATCTCCCGCCTTGCCGCCGGCGCCAAATCCGTTTTGCAAAAGCGAAGACGTCGACTCTTTCCTGCCGGCTGATTTAATGGTGGAAGAAACGATTTTCAAAGTACCGACTTCCAGTTTTCCGCCGTCACCGCCGCCTTCGGCATATGTTCCGGTACCGTGGCCGCCGCGGCCGCCCCACAGATCAATCAGGCTTTTTCCGTTGAAGGCCAAATAAGTCAGGCCGTTGACTTCCAGCGCAGAAGAATAACCCCACCACTCGCCTCTGGTCGCGTTGCGCCCGCTGGCCCATCCGCCGCGGCCGCCTTCGCCGACTTTGATCGTGTATTCTCCGGCCTCAAACCAGACTTTGCCCATAAACGCCGCGCCGCTGCCGCCACCGCCGCCGTACCACGCATGCGCACCGGCCGATCCGCCGCCACCGCCGCCGGCACCGCAAGCAGACAAATGATAATAGCCGCTTATCTTAACTTTCAGCTTATAAGTACCCGGCTTGCTTTTCTCAAAAATAACTTCATTTAAGGCATAACCGCTCTCGTCCAAATCCACATACAAAACCGTCGACCGCTCAATCGTCTGGCTGCCGCTTTGGGTTTTGTAGCCGGGCTTGGACACGCTCCAGGTAACCAAATCGCCCTTTTGAACTTCGATTTTGCTTTGCTCTATGCCGTTGATAACAATTTTGGCCCCCGTTTCCGCCGTGCGGATTTCAAAACTCATAGCCAGTTTAACCGTAATTTCCGTGTCCGCGTTAACCTGAATACTGCCGGTCTTTGTATCATAGCCGTCTTTCATCACCTCATAAGCCGCCGTTGCGCCGCGGGTAACCACCGCCGGATTTTGCCGCAGACTGTTGATGAAGACGTCCGCGTCTTCGGGGATTGTCTTAACCGTTAACGTTGCCCTGTAGAGTGTTGATACCAGAGAGATGTTCAGCGTCGTGTCTTCCTCAACGACATAGGTGCCGCTCACCGGAAAATAGCCGTCAAGTTTGACGGAATAGCTCACTTTCTCGCCCGGCGCCACATAAAGCTCATCGGCAATCTCATTGTTGATGTAAACGGTTGCCTCAGAGGGCTCAACCACAATCTTAAACAAAACCGCGTCCACTTCCTTAACCGGCGCCACAAAATGCGACCCACCGCGGCGTTTCACCCCGCCTTCCACTAAAGGAATAAAATTCAGCATTCTGGCGGCCGAGTAATTATATTTAGGCAAATCGATCCGCCCTTCCAGCCACGGACTGATCTCGCCGCCGTTGAATTGATTTAAGACCGGTTTTACCATTCGCCCACACTCCACGTGTCACGGATGTTTACCCAGCTGTTGTCCGGCATCGTCTCCATGTCGCGGACAATCTCGTTGTTCATTTGCGCTTGGGCAATGTATTTTTCAAATTCGGCCAAAAACAGCTGTTTATATTCAGCACCCTGCTTAATTCGCACGCTCATTTCGGCGGCAATCAGAGCAATCAGCGCTTCTTTGAAAAGCGGCGTGAAAAGCTTCGGATCGGAAACGTCGGCAATATAGGTGATATTGATATTGCCGGGCTGTCGGCAAAGTATCCGGTTGCCTTCGATCGAATAACGAACATCCGGGGCAACCACCGCGTCACTCACATTCGGCATTTTATAAAATTCGCCGAAATCTTTTAAGACCAGATAATCAGCCGGCAGGGCATAGGCGTAGGCAAACGCCGTCGACCCAGTTGCTTCGTCCAACTCCGCCAGACGTGCGCGTTTTAAGGCAAAACGCCAGTAGTGGGTTGAGAGCAGCATCTTGCGCTGATCCTCATAAACATAACCCATCAATTCGCCATACGGTGTTTGCGAAAGCGACGTAATCGTTCCTTCGCCGATTTTGATCAAAGCGCGGTTGATTATCTCGATACTCATTATTCAAAAAAACTCTAAAAAAAAACAGAAGCCGGCAATCCGGCTCCTGTTTTGTTAACAAAAAAAGCCTGACGGTTGCATCAGGCTTCATTTTCGGGAGAATTGCCCTGCTCGCCGGCTTTAAGCATCTCGCTCACTCTTGCCATCACGTTTTCGGTGATTTTATCCTCGAGTTCGGAAAGAGCCGCCGCCTTTACCTGTTCAAGGACTTTGGCAATCTGCTTATCGGTGATAACCGGTTTGTTCTCCGTTGCCGTCAAACTTTCCTGTGCGTTTGCCTTGCGGAAAAGCTTCGGATTGAGTTTATCCAAATCTTTTCCTTCAACAACCGTCCCGGCGGCAATAATCTTGCCGCCGTCAAGCGTTTCTTTCAAAGCTACGAATTTTGCCATGTCTCATCTCCTATCTGGCCAGATAACCGAGGGTTACGCAAATAGTGCCGCTTGCGCTGCTGTTGCCGGCGACTTTGCCTTTAAGCCAGGTTTTGACATCGGGCGCCAGCGCAATTTGCGCAATCAAATCACCGGCGGCATAATCTCCCGCCGTCAAATTCGCGCTTGTTTCCGTTGTCGAGAAGCCGCCGTCTTTGGCATCATCGCCCAAAATCGTAACCGTAACCGTACCGGCAACCTTAACCGCGCTTTCGGCAATCACGTTGACGACCAGGCCGCCGTTGGTACCGCCGCCGATAACCGCCTCACCGTCAACGCTGGTTTGAGAAATATCCGCAACCGCCAGATCCTCCCCCCACACCTGCAATTTATGTTTATACATTCTTTGTTCTCCTTTTAATCCAAAACCACCTGCGGTTCGTCGCCGGCCATAAACTGATACGACGATACCATCGGAATACCGTTCCAACTGCCGATCAGGAAGTTTAAGCCCTGTTCGGTATTGCTCATGCGGATCATTTCCTTTTTGTAAGCCTCGCCCAGCCAGTTTAATACCCGCGGATGCATCATCATCCGGGTGTTGCCCGGTTTGGCCTGCACCTGTAAAAGCGCTTCGTTAATCTGTCGGATCGTCGGCAGATTGCTTTCTGAAATGTTGACGATTGTCGCACAGGTCTTGGGATTCATCAGCTGCATACCAAAGTAGCCTTTAACCTGCGTTAAATAACCGGCAACGCCGTTTTCGTCGTGACAGAGCTGACCGCCGTAAAGCGGCTGCACATCAAGCATAGCCCCCTGCTTAAAACCTTCAGGCGAATAAAGCCCGCAGCATTCATATGGAACTTGACGAACAATCACGATCGAATATAAATCGGCACTTCCCCCTGCTGTCTGAGCATTTCCGTTGTCAATCGCATACTGCCGGTAGTTCCTGTAAATAATGTGTTTTTCCGTCTGCATGCCGGCTTCTGCCAAAATGCCCGGCATCTGTTTGGCAAGATATTTTGCCAGTCCGCCGAAAGCCACCGCCTTATCCTGCTGTACAAAAATCTCGCCGCCCATAATATCGAGATCAACTTGTTCCAGTTTGGAACCGGTTGACATTTTTGGCAGAGGCGAATTCAGTTTCACAAAACCGGCGCCGTTGATTTCGGTTTTTTTCTCCGCTACGTTCCACAACGGATGGGAAGACTGCTCAAATTTGATGCCTGCCAAAATTGGCGTTTCTTCCAACAGATAATTAATCTGATGCGGTTGTTTTTTCGCATATTCGACCGACAGCTCCTGTAAAGTTGCCGGCCTGTCAATATTAGCCATTTCTCATTCCTTTCGCTTTTTCAAAAATTTCGGTTAAAAAGTCAACGGTCGACATTTCTTCCGTTTTCGTAGCCATACTGCCGCTCAGGCCTTTGGCCGTGTCTTCGCTCAAAGCATTTCCGAGCTTTAAGCAAAGATCCATAAAGTTCCCGGTGCCGAGAGCCGCCTCCATTGCACCGACCGCCTCTTCACCAAGACCAAGAGCCGCCGCGCCCCGGCGCGCCAGTTCCTGATTTTTTGCCAGTCCGTCACCCTGTGCCTGCTGCCAGGCTTCCATCTCGGCTTTGGACCGTTCATCCCACACTTTGGCCTGTTCTTCCTGCATCTCACTCCAGGCCTTGACCAAACCGGCCGCAGCCTTCTGGCTCAGCCCGTTATCAAAAAAAGCCTTTTGCATGGTGGCTGCAAAAGGCTTGTCCGCTTCGCGGAAACTAATTTCATATTTGTCCGGCGCTTCCGGACGGCCCAAACGACTGTAAAGTTCATTCCATTCTTCCGTTTTATCTTCGGCCGGAATATAAAACTTGTCAGCCGGCGCTGCGTTCTCCGCCCCGGTCAAATCCGCTGCCGGTTCGGCATTAACGTTTTCCGCCGCCGGCTCATTCGACGGCGTATCAATATCTTCGCTCATAATTAATTCTCCTTCAAATCAGGGTTAAATCGTTAAACAAATCGTCTTCGCGTTTGGCCTCGCTCATAGCCGCCAGATTGAACACCTCGGTTTCATCCACCGCCAGCCTCGAGATCAGCAAATCGTAAACCCGGCGGCTGCCGGCTATATACGCCACCGCCGCCGCATCGAAACGCCCGTCAGCGGAAAAAAGCAATGATCGTCCGTCTTGGTCCACCTGCCGCCCTTTAGCGCCCACTTCATTCCTCAGCCATTCGAGAACGATTTTGGCATCCTCTTTCAATTTGCCGTCCGGCTCAAAAAAAAGGCGCTTCAGCGCCCGCACCTGCTTATACTTTGTCCACAAATTAATCATGCGCCCGCCTCCTTCAAATTCTTCATCGACTGCGACAACACCGGCGCCGCCTGCAACAGCTGCTCGGCCTGTTGTTGCTGCGCTCTTGCCTCACCCAGCGCCTGTATCTGCTCAGGCGTCCGCAAGATCCGACTCGGCACGCCTTTGTAGTTGGCAATAATGGTCAAAGCCTCGCCCATATCGATACGGTCAAGTACCGTCGGATCAACCTGCGCAAGCGACATTGCGCTCTCCAAAGTTTCAAACACGCCTTTAATCTCGCCCGCCTGCTGCATATGTACCAGCGGGCTTTCAAACTCAATCTGCAAACTGCCGTCCTCCATCAGTTCGTCCGGCACGTCATCCAAAAGCCCATACTCACGGATAATGTCAATCTCCCGTTCACAGTTGCCGACCATCCATTCGGAATTGATCCTCTCGCCCATCGGCGCCAACAGCATTGCCTTTTCCTGTTCGCGCAAACGTGCTTCCTCAGCCGTCATCTCCTTGTTTTGCGCCAAAGATAGAAATAACGGCTGCAAAAAGGCGTTGTGGATTGCCTCCCGCACCTGATTTTGCAACTCAAGCGTAATCGACAGATTGTTGCCGTACTGCATCGGTGCCAAGAGCGGCTGTCCCCGTTCGTTCAAACCGCCGGGAATCAACGCGCCGGCAGCACCGGCTCTGGCGGCGTTGGCAATGTTGGCGGCGGATAAGATCGGCGGATTGCCCTGCAACTGCCCGGTCCGCAACACCGTTTTGCTCATTTCATTGATGGTCAGAATATCGAAAAAGGCCTGCAATGCCGGACTGTCGCCATAAGCCGACCCGGGAATCCCCAGATAATGCGGCACCATATACGGCTGCGTGCGGTAACCGTTTTCATAAATTAACTTTCCGCCCTCGTCATCCAGATCAATATGATACGAGACGAACGGCATTCCCGAATAATCCTGCCGCAAAGGCTTCCGATCCTCCCGCGGCTCTACCACATGCAACAGCCGGATATTGCTATCCGGCTGTTTTTCAAATCGCTCTTTCATCTTTGCCGTCGCCCGGCTGCCAAATTCCTTAATCGCCCGCCTCAGCGACATTTCATATTCCCGGTACACCGTGTCCACACGATTAGAACGGTTAACGTCACAATAGACTTCGGCCATTAAAATTGTCCGGTAAGAAATGCCGCGGCCGACATTGTCTTCAACCAGCCACGGCGACTGCCCGTACAGTCCCAGCTGTGTCAGCATCATATCCGCTTCGCTCGAAAAGCTGGATCCGGCCGCATAACGGAATTTGAAAAGAAGATTATTAACATATTCCAGGAAACGCTGCACTCCATCGTTGTCATCCAGCCCCGGCCGGCTGGCCTTAATCCGGTGATAGCGCTGATTGCTCGGCACCAGAATTGACTTTAACGCCGCGGCCAAACGGGTCAGATCGGAACGGGCTGTCGTATCAAACACCTTTTGGATAAACCGCCCCTTGTCGTCTTTGATGTAAATTCTGGAGTTAATTGAACAGAGTTCGGCCGCCTTGTCCCAGTACGGCTCCCAGAATTTCCGTTTGTCTTTCAGCGCCGACAGCCGTTTCAAGGCATATTTCACCCGTTCTTCCGTCATACTTTCAAGCTCCAAGCGTGGTTTTGGTCGTATTGATACCGCCGGTCGTCGTCTGCCCCGACAAAAACTGACTGGCCGCACCCTGACGACGTCTCCGGCGGCGTTCCTCTTCCTGCGTTTTGGCAGAATTGTCGATCACCTCGGGTTTTACTTCCTCAACCACCGTCGGCGCCACCTTCGGGCTGCCACCAATAAGCGAACTCATCTTTTTCTCCTGAATTTTGAAAATCAAATATAAATGTTGCTATCCACAAAACCGCCGCTTCCGGTTTCAACATAGACGTTGCCGTCCACAAACTCAGCCTGCGCCGTTTGTAGCGAAGACGGATAAAAGGCCTCGGCAAACGTCAGCGCCAGCGCGTCGCCCAAATCCGGCGAAAACCCCAGCCGCTTTTTTATTTCTCTCTTGTCCTCCAAAAGCAGCCGCCCGCGATTGTCAAACTGCTTGTTAACCGCCGTCAGATCCTCCAGAATCCCCGGCATATCGGTGAGAGAAACGCCGCTTTCGGTTTTCAGCCAGTCGTTCAAACGCCCCCACATTTCCGCCCGCCGGTTGGCATAACGGTCATCGTCCTGCGCTTTGGATCCGAAGTTCACTTCTCGCACCACCTCCCGGTAACCGCGGTCATACAGCAAATCAATCACCCCGGCGCCGTTCTGCCCGGCGTCGACATTCACCCGCACCGGCTTTTCATCCCGAATAATCCGCACAATCAGGTTGGCCACCGCCACCGTGTCCAGATGTTTATACGTCTGCATCCGGTAGGCCTGCCGCCCGCGCCGCCGGCAAATTGCCGTCCGGTCGTCGCCAAACCGCGCCACATCAACCCCGACGATCAGCGGCAGCGTGTCGTTGGCGTTGTCAATCTTAAACGCCAGCGCCCGGTGAACATCGGCGCTTGAAATCAGCTTCAGCGTTCCCTGCGGCAGCGGATCGCCTTCCCAGATATGCAAATAACCGTCAAAATCCTCGCGCCTGCACTTTTCCGCCTGATTTTTCAACTCATCCGGGCAAAAAGGATTGTCATAATAATTCACTTTACGCACCAGCGTCCGTTCATCCGGGTTGGCGGCCAGAGCCACCCACAAAGCGTCCGTTTCTTCCTCCCGGTTCATCGAAATCCAAATTTCCGATCCGTCTTTGCGGATGGTCGGGTCCAAAATCTCCCAGCTTTTGCGGGTGATCGTCTGTCCTTCCTCAATCCAGCAATAGTCAACACCTTCAAGCGATTTGATATTCTGGCTGTTCTGGTCGCGCAGCCCTTTGAAAATAAACCGGCTGCCGGTTTTAGCATTGTCGATCCGGTCTTCGTAAAATCGATAGCCGGGCAACCCGTACAAAGTTATCCGCTCGCACAAAAGCTTGTAAACAGAATCCTTGATCGAATCCTGAATCTCGCGCAAACAGGCGACAAATATCTTTTTTTGCGCGCCCAGAAGCGCCAGACTGTCGGCAAAAGCATAGGATTTGCCGCCGCCGCGGCCACCGTAATAAAACTTATAACGCCATTTCTCGGTCAAAAGCGGCGCAAAAGCCTTAGGAATTTGCATCTTTACCGTCGTTTCCGCTTTCACCAAAGCCATCCTCCCGGTTATTGACGCCGCCGGCCTGATTTACAAACTGAACCGTCACCCCGCCGACTTCGCCGCTCAGATTAATATCTTTGTCATCACTCCAATTGCTGGTTTTCCAATTCTTCATATTTTTCAAAATAAACTCAGCCTTATTTCCCGGTTTTCCTTCAGCAGCCTGCCGCACCCAAAACTCTTCAACAATCGCCTCATACTGATTGACAAGGTTTTCAAACCCCCTTTTTTTTCCATACGCATAAAAAGTAGTTTTTCGGATCCCGCAAAAAACACAAAAAGCCTCCAATGTCGTCGGTGCCGGTATGTTAACTCGCAAAACTTCGTTCTTCCCCGGAACCTCTACAATTCGGTTAAGACTATATTCAAGAAAATCATAGATCTTTTCTGCCAATTCCTCGGGGGTCTTAAATTTAGACGGACGCCCGCCAAGCGGATAGTTTTTCTTAATTTCCTCTTTTGTCAGCATCTTTCATCCTCAAAACACCCTGTCAAAGCCCCATATTTAATCCCTCGCAAGCCCTTATTTTTCAAGGCCTTGCGCTTATATTTTTCTCACGCGCGCGTATTTTCGAGTAAGAAAACTACCCCACGTTGACGTTTCTACGCAAAAACCCCGGAAAGCTTAAGCCCTCCGGGGTTTCCAACAATTTTTTAAGCGAGAAATATCTGAACAAACCGTTTCGTTTCCAAAAAAACAAAAGCTCCGGTAAGGATTTGCACCTTACATAACAGTCCACTCCCCTCCTCAATCGAGCCTTGACAAATCAGCTATTTCACTGTGTCATTGTCAGGTGGTATCGAACCACTAGAACCGCCTTATCTGCTGTTAGCGTCTACCTATTCCGCCACGGAAGCAAAGTCTAATAACAAGCTCTCGCTTTTTTAACTTTTAGTCTTCGTTTTTTAAGAAACAATCTGAACCCATTTGTTCATCATATAAAAATTATAGCGCAAAACTGCAAAAAATGTCCAACACAAAAATGTTTAAACATGTTTAAACATTTGCTGTGGATAACTTTTTTACAAAAAAGTATTGACATGTTACCAAAAGTAACATATAATGAATTTATAAAAGGAAGCCAAAGGGGCAGGCCTTAAAATTCTAAAGGAGAATTAACATGAGATACACTTTCGATCAGATCAAAAAAGCAGCAGAAAAAGACAATTATAATAAAACAGACTGCAGCAGTCCTGCCGACATATATATCACACGCCACATAAACAACTGCGTCCGCGCCGGCGATAAAAAAGCAGCAATAGCATATTTAGAAAAAGAAGGTTTATTAAAAAAATGACCAAAAAAGGATACCTCACCGCCGCGGAATATCGCACCATCCGCCAGACGCTCGGCTTCAGTCAGGCTGAAGCCGCCGCATTTCACCGCGTACGAAGCGTCATCACCATCAAACGCTGGGAAAGCGGCAAAAGCTTTGTCTCAGAACTTGCCTGTAACAAAATCACGGCCCTGTTTGAGCAAATCAATCAGGTTGTCAAAGAAGGTGTTGAAAAAATATTTTCCGCGGCAAAGGATACGCAGATTGTCCTGATTGTCTACCCGGAGGGCTGCCGCGACCTGATTCCGGGACTTGGCGACTTGCCGCTTTCCGTGCACACAGCCATGGTTCGGCGAACATACATCGCCGCCCGTGAGCTCGGACGCAAAGTCGGGCTGGTAAATTTTAACCCGCAATCATATTTTTCTTTTCTCGCCGCCAACAACCTCAAAGACGGGCACGATAGCCGTTCGGCTTGGGCGTGTTTTGAATACGACCACGAAAAAGAAGCCGGGGATTAACCCCGGTTTTTCACAAATTCGGAAACACCGTCCAAAGCCCATGGTCTTTGGCGTTCATCAACACTTTCAGCATGCCGCGCTGGTAGTCGGCGGACAGCGTCGTCCTTGAGGTCCCGTCAATTTTGAACTCCGCGTCCAAAACATGCATCAACGTCTTAAAGCCCATGCCTCCCGCACGGAAAAACACCACCAGCTTTTCCCGCCGCGACAGTCCGCCAAACCAGTTGTCCATCACCGTTCTCGCATCGTCACAGTCACGGTTGTCAGCGGCAATCATATCATCGGCATCACTTGCCCACAGGTGCGACGGAATCATCAGCCCCAACGCGCAGACAAACCCGCTCGGTCCCGGACGGCTCTCCAGCCGGTGAATCTCCACCGCCCTCTCCAGTTTCCTTTTGCAAAGCTCCATTTCCGTCATTTATGCCTCCGCAATTCTGATACAACAGTTTTTATAATCCGGGACTTTCTTAAAAGTCCGCCGACGCCGACTGTTTTTTCTCCGATCGGAATAATCCCGAGGAGTAACGCCGGCGTCAAGACAGACAAGCGCCGCCAGTTCTTTGATCCGCGGCAGTGCTTCACGGGTTGCTCGAATAACCGTTGCCGGGTTGCGTCCGAAACCGCACCCGATTTTCACCGTCGAAAACCCGGCCATCCGCAAAGCACAATAAAACACAATTCTGGCGGTGACGGCCTCAAACTTCCGGCTTCTCCCGCAAATAACCTCATCCGGCACCCCGGTCTTAAAGACAACCTGTTCAAGCAAATTGTTCCATAAAAAAACCTTAGCTTCCGTCATCTGCTCCTCCTTGTTTCAACCGCGCCCGCCGCAACAGCTCTGCCGACAGGCTCTCCGTCCGTCCCTGATTTTCGGCAAACCTGAAAATCAGCCTTCGGATCCACCATTTCTCAACCGAACGGCCCGTTTTCCACGCCTTCAGCTTGTCCTCAACCCCGCGGATCAGAAAATCATCCAAGAAATTCAAATCCGCAATCTTCGGGTCCAGAAAATCAAGCCGGAAATCCGGCAAAATCACCACTTCATCGCCAGCCGGCCAGCGCTTTGGCGGTTGGTCTTTGTCCCATCCGCCGCCGCGCACATGAACACTTGCCGAGCTTTCTCCTTCCCCCGCGCCGGGGGAAGGCCGGGTTGGGGGCCGCTTATTGCCGCCTTCAGGCGGAACATTGCCGGTTTCCGGCATCTCCCTGCCCTCCGCCGGCAGTCCGAAGGCCTGCGCTTCCCATTGCCCTTTGCCCATTGCCGCCAAAGCGTCCGGCTTTGGCTTCCCGGCGCTCTCCGCCGCCGGATCCGCATCAGGCGGATCCGGCTTATTGCCGGCGTCCAAACGCCGGTTACTGCCCTCCGCCGGCACGGCGGCAGGGTTATTGCCCGTCAGGCCGTCTGACGGGTGATTGTCCGGCGGATTATCCACAACCGGCCTGTGGATAACCTGTTTTCCCCCATACCCCCTTTCCTCAATAACAACCGAGTGTTTAACGAGGTTGTTATGTAAACCAATAATCCTGTCACCCGCGGGTAGATTTTCCGCTATCCCTTGCTCTGTATGGTTTAGAGGGCTTTCGTCAGTCAAAGCTTTTGGACTGACGAAAGACAAATTCTGTTCTTCGTCAGCCTCTTTTTCAGATGTTTCTTCAAACTTGTCCACAGCCGCGGCGGCATATTTCTGTCGGCGGCGCTGGTTAATCTCCTCTTTGTTTTCGCTATAGTACCGCCGGTCGCGTTCCCGCTTCTCCTGCCGGCTCCGCCGAACGGCTACCGCCTTTTCGCTTTTCTCGCGCTGGCGTTCCACAAAATAAAAATATTTCTCATTACTGGCCTTTAACCGCTTTTTAACACCATTCCAGGCCACCCGCGCAGCAACAGACATCTCGGGCAGTTCAAACCCCTCGTCTGTCTCCCACTCGTCCCAATACCGGCAATAATCCCGCACCGCCGTCATTACCTCAGCCATAACGGACAGCGGGATATCCTCCAACATATCCATAATGTCCATTAAAGGGATACAATGTTCTGTCCTGACATATCCGTCCATTTTACGGAATCTCCACATTTGATGTGGGGTCTGAGGGAATTTCTGCCATGCCCAGTGAATTATATTCCGTGATGGTTTTGTAAACCATTTTGAACGCCACTTTTGCCACCGGCGACAAATCAGAAATGTCAAACCCTTCACCGGTTTGATGGATTTCCCAGTATCTGGCATAATCATCGATTGCCCAAACAACCTCAAGAATAATCTCCGCCGGAAACTCTCCTTGCAGAGCCTCCCGCACAACTCTCGGTACCATGAACGCATCTCTGATCAATTCCGCCATTGTTTTATGCCTTTTTTAAAGACTACGATTCGACCATATATTCAAACATTGAAATTTGTTTCCGGGCTTCTTCCAAACGCTTAATACTGGCAGCCCAATAATCCGGATCTTTCTCTATACATATAAAACGCCGTCCTAACTTATGCGCCGCAACGGCGGTGGTACCGCTACCAGAGAACGGATCCACAATCAAATCACCGGGGTTTGTGTAGGTAAGTATAAAATATTCCATTAAAGCCAACGGCTTTTGGGTCGGATGGAATTGCCCTTTCTCCCGGTTGATAAAGTCTAAAATGTCTGTTGGATATCTGACCGTTGAATCGTAGAACGTGTTTCTCTTCTCTTTGCCACAAACAAAATCACCAACATTCTCTTTTAAATATATTGTTCTTGCCACTCTGCGTTTGTTATTATGGGTTATTTGAGGATTATATATTGGCTGCTTTTTATAAAAAACACATACATCTTCATAACTTTTCAAGGGTTGTTTTCTGACATTTAAGTGGCCTGTAGGAAGAGCCTTATGATATTTCCAATCGTACTTATACTCGGCAACATTCGATAATCTTAATCTACTGGAAAAAGGTTCTTTGCCAAAAATTACAACAGGGCAACTATCCTTCCTCACATGATTAAAATGCTTCCACATCGCTTCAAAAGGCATGGAAATATCCCATTTGCAATTTGTCATCCCATACGGCGGATCAGTTAAAACCAGATCAACGCATTTGTCCGGCAATTTTCTTAAAACATCCAGACAATCGGCATTGATAATCCTGTTTTCGTATTGCTCTAAAATTTTCATAATTTCTCCCTTAAAAAATTGTCCGGCTTGCCTGATTTTCACTCTCAATATGCGGCCTCTAAAAACCGTTTCCCCTCGAGTTTGCGCCATCGTTCGGATCAGGCATCACGACAGACGGCCGGCCGCCTGCTAGGAAATAGGGGAAATATTATTATTTTTTTTCTATGATAACTTCCGAATCCTCACGGCAAGGCATTATTGCAACTCTGACATGGAAATCCTGACTCTGTATAAAACCAAGCAACGCACCATCAGCACCCTGAAGTCCAAACGTCGGTGCTGCCCTTACACCCAAATTTGCCAACGCCGAAGCCAACTTTGAAGTTAATGCTAAATTAAAACTTAACCGATCAGTTTTTTGTTGCGCACAAACCAAAACCTTTTGATAGTCAACCACCTTATCCGTATTTTGAAAATCCAAACGTAACGGTGTATCATTAAACAATTCCATTATGATCCGATTATCCGCGGTCAATTCAATAACCGAACTATATAAAGCTTCGTTGTCATTTTTTTTCCATTTAATAATCCCCTTCAAATCATCAGGAATATGAATAATGCAATCATCTCCTTCGTAGAATTCAGGTTCAGTTTCCACTACCTCAATTAAAATGACCCCATTTGAAGCCCAAAACACAGGCCCATATCCTTTTTTACATTCAATAAAAACGGTATTGAGTTCTCTGTCTTTATCCCCTGTTATACAAAAAAGACATTTCAATATACGGTTATCGACTTTGATTTTATTCATCAACTTCCCCTTTCTTTAACAAAAAAATATTTATATTCAGGCCTATGGCAACCGCACCCAGCATCACTCACCACCATTTTCAAACAAAATCATTGCAACAAGGATCATCCAAAACATGTTGCTTAAAAAAGAAAACCACATCCACCGGTTTGCCCGACGAATACCGGAGTACAACGCCCGCCGCCAATATTTCAAAGCCTGGCACCAGCCGTCGGTTGCCATCTCACAACAGTTCTTTAATAAAACAACAAGCGTTTTTTCTCTTTCCAATTGTTCCCAAAGCTCCTTTAATTGCTGCTTTAATTCCGATTTTTTATTTTTCTTCCTGCTCATTTTCTTTAACCCTTGAAAAAATTATAAAAACAAAAATGACGGCGGCACTGCCGCTGTCATGCCGTTAATCATCGCCATCGCCGCCATCTTCAAAACAAAAGTCATCGGCAGTTACCATTCCTCCGGTAATATTGATAATTTTTCGCATGTTTTTTCTGGTCGGCATTCCCCGACCATTGATGTAATAGCTTATAATGCCTTGCGTAACGCCTATCTTTTTTGCAAAATCGGCTTGCGACATTTTCTTTTCCTTCAAATATTCGCATAGTTTCATTTATTTTTACCTCCTTTTCTTAATATAAAAAATTTTGATACAAAATCAAGTAAAAAAATAAAAATTATTTATATTATTTTTATTTGCTTTTTATTAATTTTTTTAATAAAATAAAGATATGAAAAACAGAGTAAGAGAAATGCGCCTGGAGAAAGGCCTGTCACAGAAAGAACTGGCAAACCGCTTAGGCTATGTCCAGCCTACGATTGCGGCTATTGAACGGGGACAAACCGCTCTCAATATAAAACAGATGGCCGAAATATCCAAAGCACTTGACTGTGAACCTTATGAACTGCTGCCGCTTGAGTGGCAACCGCAACCGTTGACAGAAGAGGAAAAGCAATTGCTTGCTCTTTTTCGTAAAAAAACTGGCAATAACGAATAACCGAACGTTCTTCACTATATTATTGCTTCCATAAAATCCTAATTAACTAAAATCAGGAAAGGAAGCAATATGACTGATGCTGATAAAAAAAATTTTAGTAGAAATAGTTAAACAAACCATTTTTGAAATCTTTGACGAAGAGACTATCGCACAAATAGATCTCTGCCTTCGTCGCATAATTGCCGATGAATTGGATAAGCGGCGAGAAAACAAATAGTTTGTTAAAAAAAATACTGCGAAAAAGCAGTATTTTTTTTGCGCTATAAAAAAATTTTTTATATTTTTTCTCCTTGAAAAATAAATTTATAGATTTTTTTGATATTTTCTCTTGACTAGATATAAAAATTTTTGATATCCTGTTTTCAGGAGGTAGAATCATGAAAAAATATATTAGCAATGAAATTCTAAACCATTTCGACGCAACGTACCAAAAACCGGAACCGTCACTTTCGGCGGCGGATATTACCGCGGCAGCCGTTCTCGGTATCGTCCTGGCTGTGGTTTTTCTGGGGAGTCTGTTATGAACTGGCTGCCCTACCCTGATTTTAAGCCGCTTAAAACCGATCGTTATACCGATTTTGCGGTGCTCTATCCCAACGCCAACTACAACGGCCGTGAAGGCTGTCCGCGATATATCCCGGATATTATGAACTGGGACGGAGAAAAGTTCTTTTTTCTAAACGAAAAACATCGGCCCCGCTACTGGTGCCGGCTGCCGAAAATTCCCGGATCAGGAGAAGAATAATGGAAAAGCCTCAAAAAACGGCAAATAAAAAACTCTGTTCAACCTGCGGCGAAATGCTGCCGTTCTCGGCCTTCAACCGCGACCGGAAAGCCAAAGACGGGTTGACGCACAATTGCCGCGAGTGCCGCAAAATCGCCGCCCGCGAGTATCGTAAAAGCTTAAAATGAAAGTAAGGCATTAGCTCAATTATCTTGAGGTACAACACTCTGAAATTATGCAAGGTGCAGATCCTTGCCCCTCCACAAAATTTGAAAGGAAAAAAATAAATGGACATAAAATTGAAAAACTTAAAACAAGAATACATGGGACGCTGCAATATTATTCCTTGCTGCGATCTTCCAAAAATAGAAGGAAGTTTTAACGACCTTAAAGATGATATTATCGACAGTTTTGTTAACCAAAACATAATAAGTGACTGGACACTAAAAGACGGAGTTCTAGAAAAATACAATAACAATGAAGAATTTGACAATGATGATGAACGGGAAGAAGAATTTTGGAACGAAGTTGTTTGCCGTTGTCTGAATAAAGGCTATTTAGTGATTTATGAACTTCCTGTACCAAACGGAATACACAAAAATAATGAAAAAATAGAATATTTCTCTTATTCATGGGGTTATTTCCAAACTCATTTTATCCACATAACCGACCTTGCACAACTAACATCAGTATTATCTAACTTGGATGATCTGATCATCGAAGAAAAATATAAAGAAGAACAACAGAAAAAAGAAAAGTAATACAACATTACCCCGGGGCGGTTACCCGCCCCGACGATAAAGGAAGACAATGAAAATACTCAATTTATATGCCGGCATAGGCGGAAATCGCAAATTGTGGGGAAACGATCATGAAATAACCGCCGTAGAGCTACGTCTGGAGATAGCTACAATTTATCAGGACTTTTTCCCAAACGACCACGTGGTCGTCGGAGACGCGCATCAGTATCTACTGGATCATTACCGGGAGTTTGACTTCATCTGGAGTTCGCCGCCCTGTCAAACACATAGCAGAATCAGAGCTTGCGGTGTTTTGAACAAGCAGATTCCGGCGGCTTATCCGGACATGAAACTTTGGCAGGAAATTATCTTCTTATCAAAATTTTCATGTTGCGATTGGGTTATTGAGAATGTCTTTCCGTATTACAGACCTTTTCTCCAACCGGCATTTTCAATCCAACGTCGCAATTTTTGGAGCAACAAATTCATGCTTGCCCCAAAGTTTGAACGGGATCAGCTAAAAAAATTATCAGCTTCAAAATTGATGAAAAAATATGGGTTCGACCTTACCGGATATTCGCTGAAGGGATTAGAGAAAAGACAAATTTTGCGCAATTGCATCAACCCGGAACTGGGCCTTTATGTATTCAATCAAATAACAGGAGCAAACAAATGACAAAAACCCCCGAAGAACTGACGAAGGAGTGGAAAGCGGGAAAGCTGGAGGACGGATTGTATTATATCCTTCTTGAAAATGGAAAAACGCCCATATCCGAACTTGAGACTTGGTATAGAACAAACATTGAGGAATCAAAAGAATATTACGAAACAGCGCAAGCTTTTTATGGATACTCGGATAATATGATTAGTGAAGTCCTCGCTCCCATCCCCACCTATGACGAATACAAGGCTATGCAGGCCCATCTTTCTTACCATGAAAAATGTATTTCGATTTACGAACAAAAAGAGAAGCAGCATACAAACGACAGTATAGAATACAATAAACTCGAAAAAGAAAACAACAATTTGCGCGATCTGTTGAGAGAGTGCAAACCTTATCTTTCTTACAAGATTAATAAAGATAAGCATGTAGGATTCACTCCTACCGCTGCCAACCTCTTAACCCGTATCAACGCCGCTATAGGCGAAAGTGAGGAGTAAATGGTTTACGCTAGGCTGCATTTAATTTGTGGTAACTGCGGAAACTCTGACCCAGATGAATTTTCCGCAAAATACAACAAAGGGGACAACTTAACACCTGCAACAATATATATCACCTGTGCAAATTGTGGAACACTTCACGATTTAGCAGATAATGCAGAGATTAAACCTCTGGATAACGAAAGTGAGGACTGATGTATGTATTAATCCATTCTATGTTTTACGCAATTATTTTTTTCGGAATAGCTATTTCTATCTGGAAGGAAGGTTCGTGGGATAAAAAAGCTTTCTTGTATAATCCTACTGCAAGATTCTTAATGCCGATATGCTTTGTGATGGGGACATTTTGTTTGTGCGGCATGTATATCGGCTATGATTGCGTGAGAAATGCTTGCGACATACACAAAGCAGAAATTAAAAGAGAAAGTTTAACAATAATGAGGGGCAATAATGAATAAATACGAGCCGCCCTATTCTGCCGAGATCCGGGCTAAACATTGTGAGCCGGACGACGAGATAGACTTCGGCGAACGATATTGCACCATCTGCGGTTGCGTTTTGAACTTTGATGAAGAAGACATTTGCAACGATTGCCTGTTTGAGAGCAGCCGCCCGCTCACAGGTGAGGAAATCAAAATTTTGGAAGGACAAGAAAAATGACAAACATAATCACCGGCTACGTTGTTTGCCCCCTATTACCACTCACCCGAAACGCTTTCATTGTCTATCCGACAGAAGAGGAAGCACAGATGTGGGGGGTACCGCAAAAAGTCTGCGTCGCTATAGCAAAAGAATTGTCTCCCCATTTCCGTCTTGTTGGATTTTGGAAAACTGACAAAAGAAACGGCGTTATTGTCGAAACCGACGACGGAAAACAACGGCTGTTATCTCACGAACAATATAACGATTTGATGAAAGCCAGAAAATCGAAAGGAAAGAAAAATGAAACCGCTTAAACTTGTCTTGACCGACCATTGATTTGAAGAAATTAAATCCGGGCGGAAAACTCACGAATACAGAAATTTCACCCCTTATTGGGAAAACAGATTGCAGAAATTTGAGTTTTCACAAGGGTACTTTGTCCAGTTTCAAAAAGCATATCGGAAAAACCCTGAACGTATGACTTTTAAAATCGACAATATTCGCCTTGTAGACGGTAAAAACACCGACTTGCATATTGACGGCCTTGTTTTTGATATTGAACTTGGGGAGCGCATTAGATGACTAAAACCGACCGAGAGATTGAACTTGAGAAAAAGCTTTCGATTGCTGTTAAGGCTTTGAGATATTATGCAAATTCTAATTGTTGGGATGATTGTTTCTATAACGGCCGCATAAAAGTTAGCGCTTATTTGCAAACCGCCGGCTATAAAACTGCCCAGCAAGCATTAAAGGAGATTGAGAAATGCGTAAAAAATATGGATTAACACGGCACGAGCAAAAATTATTAAGTAAAGCTCAATACTACCAAAACAAAGCCTCTGAAATGCACAGAAAATTTTCCGATAGTCTACAAAATAGGTTTTACAATTCAACCACAATCAGCGAGTTTGAAGAGTGGGATTTATGGACGTTGAACGAAAGCGGGGATTGTTCAGGAACTGAACAGGAAGCACTGTTTTGGCGAAAAGTAAAAGAGGAGGAGGAAGACTAATGTCATATTTAGAAGAACTTCTGCCCGAGTTCAAAAAAGGGGCTAAGATTAGAAGAAAGGATTGGAGAGACGGAAAGTATATTAAACTATCTGGAGTTTACGCAAAAGATGAATATGGCGATGTTTATTTTATTGAGCCTAACGAAATAACAGCGGATGATTGGGAACTCTACGAAGAGCCTATGGGGCGCGAAATAACGAAAAAGCGGCGGCTGAAACTGGCGGAAATGGAAGAGAAAAACAAAATATGGGATGAACTTGCAAAGCCTGAAGATTTTGACGCTCTTGGCATTTTTTTTGATGAGCACGATTTTTCCGTTGCCGACTTGCTGGCTATCATCTGCGCCCGGCTAAGCGAATTTCCGGAAAAAGTATTTACCACCGAATTTATGGTCAACGACCACGAGTTCGGCATAAAGATAAGGAGAAAATAATGATAAAAAGAAATCTTGACGGCTGCTACTTCCGCGTCCGCCGCGGGGAGAAATACGAAGACCTGTGCTTTACAGACCTCACTCGCGACGAACAGGAAACGGTTTTGAAAGACAGATCCCCGGAGTTCATTGTCGGACTTACTTTACATCTGGCAAAAATCATCCGCCAAATCGGGGACGAATTCGATTTAATCGGTAAATAATATAATATTTTTCATATTGCCGAAAGGTTAATAATATGTTAAAAAAGATTCTTAACAAAAAAGAAGCAATGGAATATCTGGGCATAAGCCGTTACGCTATAGATGTTGCTATAAAAAGCGACAGCTTACGTTATAAAACTGTCGGCCATCGCTTGATGTTCCCCGTCTGGGCATTGGATGAATGGTTAAAAAACACGATCAAGCATACCGATTGTATCTCAACAAGTTCGGGATCTATCAAGTCTACATCTCATTTGTCGACCCCAAAAGAGGAAGAATACAGCTTAGAGAAACTACTGGCTGCCGCCAACTGGCAAAAGCTGAACAATATGCCATTAACCGCATTCACCAAATCACGCAAGAAACGCAAGATGCAAACGGACTGCTCAGCATAACAATAGATGCAGCCTTTGGACGCTATTTTGTCGAGAAAGGAAGATACGCAACAAAGCCCATAGATATTGCCCGGCGATTGCAACATATAAAAGAGACATTAAATATTCAATACCTTCATGAACTAACCGGCGCCAAGATAAATGAATATATTCAAACACGAAGAGAAAACGTTAAAAATGGAACCATAAACAGAGAATTAGCGATATTATCTGCCGTTAGAAATTTGGCTGCCGATATATGGAACGTTCAAACTAATAAGGCCAATCCGCAAAAGTTTAAATTACCTATTCCGTCCCCTCAAATTAATTTTCTTAAAGACAAACAATGTGCGGACAGGATTATAGAAAAAGCCCCCGCACATTTAAAACCTATCATCTATACGGCACTTTACACCGGTCTTCGGCGTAACAATATCCTTAATCTTAAGTGGGCAAATATTGACTTCACAAACAATCAAATTACCGTAAAGATAAAAAATAAAAATATAGCCGGCGGAAAATCTTTAACAATTCCGATGATTGCGGAATTAAAAAACATACTGTCCAACCAACCCAAAATAAACGAGTTTGTTTTTAATTATAACGGCAAACCGATAAAAGATATAAAACACGCCTGGCAGTCCATATTTTATGACAAAAACGGAAAATCAACGGGAATTCCCTATATTCGTTTTCACGATTTGAGACATACTGCAATCACCTGGATTGTAAAAAAAACCGGGAATATTTTGCTTGCAAAAGAAATTGTCGGCCACTCAAGCGTAAAAGTTACGGAAATTTATGCCCATGTTATCGATGACGAAAAAAGGCAAGCACTCGAATCGACATTTTCAGACATATAAGACTTTACAAAAAGTTTACAACTTTGATAAAAACGACTCGCATTTTTTACAAAAAATCGACACTTTTCCCCATCCAATTTAAAGCCCCGAAAAAAAGAAAAAACCCCAGGGAATCCTAGGGTTTGAAACTGGTGCCAACTAAGTGATTCGAACACTCGACCCACGCATTACGAATGCGTTGCTCTACCAGCTGAGCTAAGTTGGCGTCAGGGCATAAGTTATAATAATATTTAATTAAATACAAGTCTTATTTTTACAAAGACTGCACAATTTTTATAAAATGATTGCCGCGCTCGATAAAATTCTTATAAAAACCGAAACTGGGACTGGTCGGCGAAAACAAAACCGTTCCGCCGCCAAGGCTTTTCAACTTGTCAAAAGCCGTTTGTACCGCTTCTTCCAGCGTTTTGGCCTCAATGTTTTCAAATCCCGGCCGGCGGACAAACTCCCGCAAAACGCCGGCAATTTTCGGACCGGTCTGATACAGAGTGATTACCGCTTTTACCCGCTCGTTGTTTTCTACCGTTTTCGCATAGTCGCGATAATCCTGCTCGTTGTCCTGCCCGCCGGAAATCAGAATCAGATTGCCGTTAAAACTGCTCATGGCGCCGATGGCCGCTTCCGGCGCGGTGGAAATGCTGTCGTTGATGAAAACGACGCCTTCTTTTTCCGCCACTTTTTGCAAACGGTGCGGCAGCGGCTCAAAATCTTTCAAAATCTCCGCCGCCCGTCTGACGTCAATTCCCAGATATTCAAGCACCGAAAATACGCCGGCCAGATTGTCCATGTTATGCTTTCCGCTCAGCTTCAGTTCCCTGATATCCGCCAGTTTTTCCTTTCCCCGGTACAAAACGCCGTCTTCGGCATGAAAAACTTCCGCCTCATTGTACCAGCGGCAGTTTCCGGCATAAGGCCGCGTATATTCGACCAGCTGCGGATTGCGACGGTTGGCAAAATAAACGTCGCCCGGTTTCTGGTTGGCAATCAGATGTATCTTGTCACGGCAATAGTTTTCATGTCCGCGGTGCCAGTCCGTATGTACGTAATACAAATTGGTGAACATGGCAATCTGCGGCGAAACCGTCAGATCCGAAGCCTGATAGCTGGAAAACTCTTCAACCACAAATTCGTAATCGTCGTCCAAAAGCTCAATCATCGGCCGGCCGATATTGCCGCCCAGGGCAGCCTTGTGTCCGGTTTCGCGCAAGATATAAGCCAGCACGCTCACGCTGGTGCTTTTGCCCTTGGACCCGCTGACGCCGATTACCCGGCAGCCCGGCCGGGACAAAAACTCGTTTAAGCACAGATCGGTTACCGAAGTGACGACGATCCCGCGCCGTCTGGCTTCCGCCAGTTCTTCCCGGTAAATGCTCACTCCGGGCGAACGAATGATCACTTCCGCCCGGTCGAGAGAAGCGGCAATTTTTTCTCCGCAAATTAACTCAAACGGCCGGCAGCATTCCGGCTTTTCCGCTTCCGTATCGTTAAAAAGGACGATTTTGTCGGTTATTTCCTTTGCCGTCAGATAACGCACCGCCTGAACACCTTCGGTTCCCAGCCCCCATACGGCAATTTTTTTGCCCTTTAAATCGCTAATTCGCATTTTTTCCATCCTTTTTTTCTGCCGGACGGCCTTCTTTCGCATTGCCTTTCTCTGCCGGCCGTTCTTCCTTTTCTTTCCCTGCCGCCGCCTCTTTTTTCATCGCGCCGCTGCGACGGGCATAGAATTGGGTTTGCGCCTCTTCGCTGATTTCTCCGCCGCGGTGAACAACCAGCTGATTAAACGGAATCTCGATTCCTTCCTCGCGGAAGCGGCGGTCTATTTCAAAACGCAGTTCGCTCGGGATCGACCACCCGCTCCAAATATCGCTGGTATAGCAGCGCAGTTCAAAATCAAGGCTGCTGGCGCCGAAATTCTGGAACAAAACGTAAGGCGCCGGATTTTTGAGAACTTTCTTGTTGGCTTTCGCGCATTCAAGCAAAATGTCGCTCACTTTTTTCGGATCGGTACCATAAGCCACTCCGACCGTCACCGACTGCCGCGACCAGTTGTTGCTGTGGGTCAGGTTGGTAACTGAGGTTGAAAGCAGCGTTGCGTTGGGAATAATGACGCTTGATTTTTTGAACGTCTCCACCTCGGTCGAACGGATGTTGATCTGCTTGATCCGCCCTTCCTCACCGTTGATGATAACCCAGTCGCCGACCTTAACCGGCCGTTCAAACAAAAGAATAATGCCGGAAACAAAGTTGTTAACGATGTTTTGCAAACCAAGACCGATACCGACGGAAAGAGCACCGGCAACCAGGGCAACGTTGCTTAAATCCCCGCCCATCACCGCAATCGCCAGAAACGTCGCCAGCACGAAACCGACAAAACCGAAACCCGATGCCAGCGAATGACGGATGCCGTCGTCCATTTCCACATGCGACAAAATGTTGTCAAACAGCTTCCGGCGCAAAATTTTGATCAGACTGAGACAGGCGAAAAAGACGCCGATGCCGAGCAAAATCGAAAGCAGCGAAATTTCAACCCCGCCGACCTTAAAACCGAACAGAATTTTCCAAATGCTTTGCAGCAGCAGATCCGTCGACACGCCCCACAGCGAAAGCAGCGCCAGAACCGTCAATATGCCGAAAACCGGATTGACGACCACGCCGAGCCAAAAATCGAGTTTTTCTATCAGCTGCCGGCGCACCCGCAGTTTTTTTACCCAGAAGTTGAACAGCAAAATACGCTTCAGCAACTCGAATACCGACTTTCTGAGAATGACAAACACGCCGATGACCAGCATCGAAAGCAGAAAACGGTTGATAATAAATTCGGAAAGCCGCGGATAGCCGAATACGGAAATGCCGACAACCGCCGCCGCCAAAACGGAAGTGAGAAAAATAACTCGAAACGCCGTCCGGGTTTTGGCATCGACGAAATCTTCGTCGTCAGCCCCCTCTTCCGTCAGTTCGCAAACCGCGTCTTCTTCCCAGAAAAAGCGCTTGACCACCAATACCACACAAAAAGCCTTGACGGCGCTGTTGATCAAAGACAGATAGTAAATCAGCTCAACCGTATAGTTTGCCTCGCCGGCAATATGCAGCAGCATACTGCTGACACCAACCACGAAAAAACTGAAATAAAAAGCCGCCGCCAGCCTTTTGGCCTTGGCATCGTCCATGTTGACCAGCCGCCACATGCCGTTATAAGGGGCAAAAACCACGCGCACCACCGCATTGGCCAGAAAAATGTAAAGCACGTAATACAACGCGCTGGAAAGGGCAATGCCGAAAAAGCCGATAGTCAGAATTTTGGTATGAATAACCCAGACCAGAAAACTGCCGAGCAGCACTGCCGGAATAACCCCGTATGCGCACGCCACGAAAAAGGCGGCCATCACTTTGGTAAAATACGGCGGCGGCGCAGTCAGATTCTGCTTATAGCCGAGGTGGCGGATAATCAGCCGCCGCAGCATATAACCGACAGCAAGCGTCGCGCCGATTGCCAGAATCACGGTAAAGACGTTTGAATCCACGGTGTTTTTCTGTTCCGTAGTCAGATCCCGGTACCAATCGACCGGCGACTTGATTATATTAAAGCAAAAATCCAGAAACTGCCCGGTCGCCTTCAGCAGGTTGCTGGGATAAATCATCGGATCCTGATAGACGAACAAATTGCCGAACAAAACCTTGTTGCGGACAATAACGATCAGCGCCGTCAGCTCGTCCACCCGGTTAATCAGCAGATCGTTTTCGGCGATCCGCCCTTTTTGAAACACCGCCTCTTCATTGTATTCTTTTCTTTTTTCGGCAATAACCGGCAGTTCTTCCTCGCCTTCCTTCGGCGCCTCGCCCAAAGACTCTATCCGCCGGTTGATGCTTTTCAAGCCGGAATTGAGCCGGTTTTGCGTTTCCAGCAAACGGGAACGGAGGTCTCCCAGAAACGACACATACCGGCTGATGGCCGCATTGTCAACCTTTCCCGATTTTAAAACCTCTTCAATGCCGTTCAGTTCTTTTGTCAGGGAGGCAAAATCGGCGTTTTCGACAGCCGGAGATTTTTTTTCCGCTGCATAAGCCGCGTCGGCCGCGCACCAGCCCGCAAGCGCAAAACACAATATCAGCAGACATCCCCATAAACGCCAATTCTTCATTTTTGCCTCCTGTTTGAAATTTACCGGCCGGAACCTAACTCATCCCCAGCCATTTCCGCATGATTTTATAAGCGTTGCCGGCCACCCCGAAACGCAGGTTGTCCGCCGCCGACCAGAAGCTGAAGCCGTTTTCGACCGAAGCGTCCTGCCGCAGCCGGCTGACGTAAACCTCAATTTCGCCCTGCACGTCGTTTAAGGTCACGTAACCGCCCTTGACGTTCTTGTCAAACACGATCACGCCTTCCGTCTGTTTCATCAGCTTCCGCACTTCGTCAACGTCAACTTCCTTTTCGCATTCCGCATTGACGTAAACGGCGTTGCCGATAAAGGCGGGAATGAAAGCACAGTTGGCATGTACCTTCACGTCGCGTCCCAAAACCTTTTTGGTTTCGGCATTGATCTGCCACTCCAGTCTGGTTTCTTCGCCGATAAACTCTTCCACCTGCGGAATAACGTTAAAGGCAATCTGCTTTTCAAAAACCTTCTGGTTGTCCGCCAGGCTTTCGTTCATAAAGATTTTCCGGGTCTGGTTAAACAATTCGTCCATCCCCTCCTTACCGTAAACCGAAGTCGAAGTATAGGTGGAAACGATCAGCCGTTTGATTCCGTACGCCTCATCCGCAGCCTTCAGCGGCAGAAGAATCTGAGCCACCGCAGCTGACGGTACGCCGACGATATTTTTGGCCGCCGCCGACAATCTGTCATCGTTAACTCCGGCCACGATCATCGGCACTTCCGCATCGGCAAAAAAGGCGCCGCTGCAATCAATTACTTTACAGCCTTTGGCCGCCGCCTTGGCGGCATAACGGCGGGAAATTTCCTCCGATGCGGCAAAAATTGCAATTTCCGCCTCGGCAAAGTCAAAATCTTCCAAATTGCCGACGTCAATGTCTTCTTCCTCGCCGAAAGACACCTGAGTACCGAGCGGCACCTTGGTTTCCAAAGCCGCCGTGTCCGACGGCCGGTAACCGCCGTCTGCCAAAAAAGCCAAAATCTCTCTTCCGACGCTTTCGGTCACGCCGATAACTGCAATTTTTTTCATTTTATTTTCTCCGTTTCCAAATACAATAACGCCATTTTCTTAAAAAAACAGTAACGTTTCCGCAGATTCTTATTCCAGTTCGCTCAGCCGCCGCGCCTGGTCTTCGGCAATCAGAGCGTCGATGATTTCTCCCAGCGCGTCGCCGGAAACAATATCGTCCAGCTTGTACAGGGTGAGGTTGATGCGGTGGTCGGTCACCCGTCCCTGCGGATAATTGTAGGTGCGGATGCGCTCCGAACGGTCGCCGCTGCCGACCTGCAGTTTGCGCCGTTCCGAATATTCGGCGTCAATGGCCGTTTTCTGCTGGTCATAAAGCTTGGCGCGCAGGTGATTCATCGCCTTTTCCTTGTTTTTGAACTGTGAACGGTCGTCCTGGCACTGCACCACGATACCGGTCGGAATATGAGTGATTCTTACCGCCGATTCGGTTCGGTTAACGTGCTGGCCGCCGGCACCCGACGCGCGGTACACGTCGATTTTAAGATCGGCCGGGTTGATGTACATGTCCACTTCCTCAATTTCCGGCAGCACCGCCACCGTCGCCGCGGACGTATGCACCCGTCCCTGCGATTCGGTAACCGGAACGCGCTGCACGCGGTGCGCTCCCGATTCAAACTTCAGTTTGGAAAAAACATCCTTGCCGGTAATTTTGGCCGAAGCCTCCTTATAACCGCCCAAACCGTTTTCGTCAGCATCAAGAATTTCAAAACGCCACCCCTGTTTCTGCGCATAACGCTGGTACATCTCGAACAAAACCGCGGCAAACAGAGCGGCCTCGTCGCCGCCGGTACCGGCGCGCACTTCCAGAATGGCGTTTTTCTCGTCTTCCTCGTCTTTCGGCAGCAGCAGGATTTTAATTTCCTTTTCCAGTTCCGGCAGCTTTTCCTTCAGCTCGTAATATTCGGCTTCCGCCATTTCCCGCATTTCCCTGTCCATACCGGCGTCTTCCATCATTGCCTTGGCATCGTTCAGGTCTTTTTCCGCTTTGCGGTAATGGTTTACGGCTTCAACCACCGGCCCCAGTTCGGCCAATTCCTTGTTCATCTTCACCAGGTTTTCCGGCGTTACGTCCGGCGACGACAAAAGCGACGAAATCTCGTCGTAACGGTTGACAACGTTTGCTAAATTTTCGGCAAAACTCATTTATTTCACTTCCTCGATTAATTGATCCAACGCAACGTTTTTCTGTTCGCCGCTGTCCAGATCCTTGACCGTCACTTCGTTTCTTGCCAGTTCCTCGGATCCGATAATCACGGCTTTGCGGGCATTGGCCTTGTTGGCTCTGATCATCCGCTTTTTCAGGTTGCCGCTGTATCCCTGCTCGGTTTTCAGCCCGGCCAGACGCAGCCGGTGGGCAATCTCCAGCGCTTTGTCCTCGGCTTCCTCACCGACCGGAATTACGGCTACCGGTCTTTCAACCGCCGGTTCTTCATCAAGCAGCATGGCCAGCCGCTCTACCCCGCAGGCCCAGCCGATACCGGCCACCGCACCGCCGCCCATCTGTTCGACCAGACCGTCATAACGGCCGCCGGCCAAAACCGTTCCCTGCGCGCCGAGCTTGTCGGTTACCAGTTCAAACACGGTGTGCGAATAATAGTCCAGCCCGCGCACCAGCCGGTTGTTAACCCGGTATTTGATTCCCAGTCGGTCCAGCCCGTCCAGCACCTTGGCAAAAAAAGCCTTCGACTTTTCGTTCAGGCTGTCGGCATAAAGCGGCGCCTTTTCCACCACCGCCTTGTCGCATTCCTCCTTGGAATCAAGCACCCGCAGCGGATTTCTTTCCAGACGGTTCTTGCTGTCGGCAGACAGTTCGTCGAAATGTTCCTTCAGATAAGCCACCAGCTTTTCCCGGTAGGCATTGCGGCTTTCCGCATCGCCCAGCGAATTGACCTCCACCGTCACCTGACCGGACAGCCCCAGTTTTTCCAAAAATTCGTAAGCCATGGCAATCACTTCAATATCCGCTTGCGGCGTATCGGCGCCGAGCAGTTCCACCCCGAACTGGGTAAACTGACGCTGACGGCCTTTCTGCGGCCGCTCGTAACGAAACATCTGGCCGTGATAATAAAACTTGACCGGCAGATTTTGCTGCATGCCGTTGGAAACAAACGCGCGAACCACTCCGGCGGTGCCTTCCGGCCGAAGCGTAAGGCTTTCGCCGCCGCGGTCTTCAAAACAGTACATTTCCTTGGTAACGATGTCGCTGGTATCGCCGAGGTTGCGGGCAAACACTTCGGTAAACTCGAAAATCGGGGTTTCTATTTCTTCAAACCCGTATTTTTCCACCACTTCCTCGCCGGTTCTCACTACCTGCTTGGTTTTTCTTTTCGCCGCGCCGTACAAATCGTAAGTACCGCGCACGCACTGCAATTTCGCCATAATTTTCTCTCCCTTAAACGCAAAGAAAATAGCAAGACCCCGCCTGCTATTTTCCGATTAAATTTCACCTGTCGGCTAATGTTCCGCCGCTTCCACAAACGGATCAAGCGCAATGTTCATTTTTTTGTTCGGCTGAATGACCGGCGTCAGCCGTCCGTTGACGTAAACCTCGACGCCGTTGTATTTGCCGGCCGACAAAATCATCCCTTTGCCTTCCGGCACCCGGTAGCTTTCGCCCGGCCGCATGACTTTGTTGAAATAAACTTTCTTATTGTCCCGAACTTCAATCCAGGTGTCTTCCTTGCTGATTTTGATTTCAACCGAAGCCGCCGCCTTTTCCGTCTGCATTTCCGCCGCTGCCGGCTTTAAGGTTTCCGCCGCCGCATTCTCGGCCGCCGAACCGGCCGCTTCTTCCGCAACATGTCTGACCTGCGGTTCGATAAAACTTTCTTCCTTCATTACGACTTGCTCAACCGGACGTTCTTCAACGGCCGCCTCGGCTTCCTGTTCCGCCGGCTGCGCAATCGTTTCCGGCACCGCGCCCGACTGTACGGCTTCCGCCTCGTCCGTCGACGGAGAAAAATATTCGATTTCTCCCGCCGCGGCATCCGCCGCCGTTTCGCTCACGATTCTCTCCGTTGGCGCGTTCTCATCACCGGAACGATGCCATAACGACCACAATCCGCCGATCAGAAAGAGAGCGGCAATACCTCCGATAATATAACGTTTGTCAGGCAGGCCGGCTTCCGCCGACAGGTCTTCGGTCATAAATATCCGCTTTTCCCTGGCGCCGTCGTTCAACTCTTCGCGGAACAGCTGGGTAATGCGCGTATTGTTCAACCCCAGATACTTGGCATAGGAATTGACAAAGCCGGCGGAATAAGGCAGCGGCGGCAGTTCGACATAATTACCGCTTTCAATCGCCTCCAGATATACGCGGCGGATGCAAAGCACCTGTGAAATGTCTTCCAGTTCAAGCCCTTTTTTCAACCGTTCGTGACACAGCAGGTTGCCGATTCTGTCCGTATCCTCGGCCGGTTCTGGCATCATTGTTCCGGCTGCGGCTCCGCTCCCGGCGGCATTCTGTTTTTTTCTCTCAGCTTCGGCTTCTTTTATCACGATCTTGTCCCCTGATGATGTTTTTTGCGCATGTTTTTTCAAATTCGCCCCATTCAACCACACTTTTTAATAAATTTCAATACCGTGATCATAAGCATACGCAATTAATTGCGGACGCAGGGTATTTTTGGTCGATTTCAGCAGCAGCCGCATATAGTCGGCGATTTCTTCGGTATTGACCGAACGCACCATGCTCTTAATCCGGCCGAAAGAGGCGCCGTTGCTTGAAAGGTTGCGGTAACCGAGTCCGATCAGCGCCAGCGCTTCGATCGGATTACTCGCCATTTCGCCGCAGACGGAACAGTAAACACCGGCTGCATCCGCCTTGTCGACGATCGTTTTCATCACGTTCAAAAACGGCGCCGAAAGCACGTCGTAACGTTCGGACAGCTTCGGATTGCCGCGGTCGCAGGCAAATATAAACTGCGCCAGGTCATTGGTTCCGACCGAAACGAAATCGGCTCTTTGCAGAATGTCGTCCAGCTGGAAAATCACCGACGGCACCTCAACCATCAGCCCGACATTGACTTTTTTGGGCACCGGAAAGCCGTGGCTTTTGTCTTTTTCCAGCTCAATCATCAGCGTTTCCTTGGCGTCTTCAAATTCCGCCAGATCGGAAATCATCGGAAACATCACGTTCAGTTCCTTGCCCGCCGCCGAAAGCAAAAAGGCGCGGATCTGTTTGCGCAGGATCGCCCGCCGGTCAAGCGTGATCCGGATCGAACGCCAGCCGATCGCCGGGTTGGCTTCTCCGGCATAGGCCCAGTAGGGCAAAAGCTTGTCCGACCCCACGTCCAGACTGCGGAAAATCACTTTTTTGTCGCCGCAGCGGTCCATCAGGTTCTTATAATAAGACACCTGTTTTTCGACGTCGGGCATGGCGTCGGAAGTCATAAAGGGAATCTCCGTACGGTAAAGGCCCACCCCGTCGCAGTTGGTGGTTTCGATATAGTCAAAATCCATCGGCAGCCCGACATTGACGTAAAGCCCGACATCGACCCCGTTCAGCGTCTTTGCCGGCAGACTGCGGAGAGCCGCCAGTTTTTTCTGCAATTCTTCCCGTTCGGCGATTCGCTTGCGGAAGTCGGCCTCGACCTGGGGCGACGGATTGACATAAACAAAACCTTCGTTGCCGTCAAGCGCCACCGTCTGCCCGCTCTGAATTTCGGCAAAAATTCCCTTGATCTTCGCCAGCACCGGAATGTTTAAGGCTTTGGCGACGATCGCCACATGCATGGTCGGCGTTCCGTCTTCAAGAATCAGCCCGCGGATCCGGCTGTAGTCATAATCCATCAGTTCCGCCGGCCCCATTGTCTGCGCCACGATGACGATGTCCTTTGCCCCGCTTTCCGGCATCCGGTTGTAATCGCCGCTGAGATAGGACTGCAGCCGGTCGGCCACGTCCCGCAGATCGTGCAGACGCTCGCGCATATAGCTGTCGGTACTGGCGGACAACCGGTTCCACATGTCTTCGTAAGCGCGTTCGACCGCCGCCTCCGCGGCCAGGCCGCCCTTGACGTTGTCGGCGATTTTGCCGTACCAGCCCTTGTCTTTGGCAAACATCCGGTAAGCGTCCAGAATATCGACGTGTTCTCCGAGCCCGAGCTTGGTGGAATTGAACTTGGCGTCCAGATCCTCGTTCATCTGATGATGGGCGATTTCCAACCGCCGCAGTTCCTTTTCCCGGTCTTCGGCAAAAATGTTGGTCACCGACTGACGACGTCGGTGCACGACGGCGGTCCCGATGCCATACCCTTTGTTTAAGCTCAGCCCCTTGATGCGTTCTTTGGTTGACAGCCCCCGCGCTTTGATCAGCGACTTTTTGTAACGCGTCATTTCCTCGGAAGAAAGGATTTCCGCCAGCACCATCGCAATCGTTTCAAGCAGCTCAAGGTCAATTTCCGAACGGCTCACTTCCGCCGCGTTATAAAGCGCCAGCACACCGACGGTGCGGTTCCACTGCAGTACCGGCACCCCGATAAACGAGTTAAAATCCTTTTCCTCCAGCAGTTCCGGCTTGGAAACGAACTTCGGATACATCCAGATGTTGTTGATTACAAGCGACCTTTTGCTTTCCGCCACCTCGCCGGCCATGCCTTCGTTATAGCGCAGGCGCAGACGGTGGGACGAAGCCTGTTTGAAACCGTATGAGGCAAAAAGCTCCAGATAATTGTCGTCAACGCCCACGTAACAGGCGGCCGCATCCGCCTGCATTTTGGCGGCAATGGTTTGAAGGATGCGGGAGAGCTTATCGGGAACGCTTTCCGGCGTTTCCATAATCTGCCGCAGTTGTTTGAGGATGCCGAGAGCCTGTTTGATAGCCGGTGACTGCATAACACTTTCCATTCAGCAAAAAAATATCATGGTTATTTATATGCTTTATCCGCGTTTTCATCAAGCCTAAAATCACGCGCCGGGGCATTTTGTGCCCGGGCAAGATAACGGTTGACTCTTAAGCCCGATTGCCTTACCCTTCCGGCAGGTATAATTTTTTATTGTATAATTTAAGGATTAAACGAAATGGCAAACAATTACGTACGCGGACAAAAAGACACCCGCCCCTGGGGCACCTGGGAAGTCATTGACTGCGGTGAAACTTTCTGTGTCAAAAGAATCAAAGTAACGCCGGGATCAAAACTTTCGCTTCAGCTGCACCACCACCGGGCCGAACACTGGATCATTGTCAAAGGCACCGCACTGGTTACCTTGGGCGACGAAGTTTTGACCAAAAAGACCGACGAACACGTTTTCATTCCGGTCGAAACCAAACACCGGATCGAAAACGCCACCGACAGCGACGTCGAATTTATCGAAGTTCAGGCCGGCGATAACCTGGATGAAAACGACATCGTCCGTCTGGAAGACGTTTACGGCCGCGTTTAAATTTAAACGATGCGCTTTTACAGGCCGCGGACATTCCGCAGCCTGTTTTTTTTGCGGCATTATAAGGTTGACTCTTAAAGCAAAAAATAGATAATACGGACAAGGTTAATTTTTTTAAAACGGATAAATAAAATGAATTTTCTCGATTTGGGTTTAAGCGAAAAAACGGTAAAGGCGATCAACGAATGCGGCATTGAAAAGCCGACTACCGTACAGGTAGACGTTATCCCCGCCATTTTGCAGGGCAAGGACATTTTTACCATCGCGCCCGGCGGCTGCGGCAAAACCGTTTCTTATGTCCTGCCGCTGATCGACATCATCAGCCGCAGGGAAAAGCTGAATATTCTGATCATGACCTCCGATTCGCAAAAATCGGTAACGATTTCCGACAGTCTGGCCATGCTCAACCGCTTTCATGAAGAAACCGAAGACGACGCGGACGGCGAAGAAGAGGGAGACGTCATCATCGGTTCGCCCGACCTTTTGGTCGATCTGGTCAACGAAGGACAGATTGACTTGTCCAAAATCAACATTCTGGTGGTCGACGACATTAACCTGATCAAAAAAAACAAACAAATCAAAAACATGGAAAAGCTGTTGGAAATGATGCCGGCGGACAAACAAAACATCGTCTACACCAACCGCCGCTCCAAAGAAACCCAAAGCATTCTCGACAAAATCTTAAAAGCGCCGGAAGAAATCAAAGTCGACAAAAACAAAGAGCAGGAAGCCAAAATGTCGGCGCCGGTAGAGGCTCGTCCGGCCAAACCGGCAGCGCCGGCACAACAGCTCAGAAACGCCGCGCCGGACCCGGAAGCGTTGGCTCTGTGCAAAAAATACAACTCTTTTCAGGGTAAAACCCCGAAATTTCTGCTTAACAAAGTCGAACTGGCCGACTGCGAGTAAAACTTTGCCGATATCCAAAATTAAAACCTTCCCGGAAAATTCTGGGGAGGTTTTCTTGTAACCGGCCCTTCCCGGCTGGAGCGGGGAATATTTTTTTGAAAGATTTTTCACACCGCCTTGCGGGATTTTCTTAAGACAAAACGCTATGGAATTTCCCGACAACGGAATTCTCCTTTGCGGGGGAGTTTGTCCTTTCCCGCAGGATTTTCCCGTCTTTCCCCGCGTTTTTCCGTCAGGCATGCAACAAAGAAAACTCCCGGAGTTGTCCGGGAGTTTTCTTGGGAGAAAGCGCTTTCGTTTTTTTAGAAAGCGCCGGCTAAGCCGCCGCTGACGACGGTGCGTCTTTGGCTTAGAAAGCGTAGTTCAGTCCCAGACCGACGGCAGTCGCGTCGTAGTCCGAACCGAACGTATAATTCGCCCAGCCGTAAGCCGAAAGCTGATCGGTGAAGCCGTAGCGCCCGCCAAGCTCAATCCGCCCCAGCGTTTCGTCGTCAAGCGTGTTTACTTTGCCCAAACCGGTGATGTTGACTTCGTCACCGTCGACAAGCGTCTGCACGACACTCGGTTTGACATAAACGTTAGCATAGCCTTCGTCAAGACGGAACGCTTTCGTCAGCTTAACGCCCGCTTCCAGTTCAATTTGCTTAAGGTCGTTATATTCCGCCTTCTTGCCCACGCTGTCGGTCGCGTCGTCATAGTTGACCTGCGTATAGAATATGCCCAGGCTCGGGGTTAAATAGAGCGTGTCCGTCAGGTTGTAGTCGTACCCGGCCTCTAAGCTTGCGCCGAACTCAACCCCGTCGGTGTCGGATTTGACCCCGTCATCGGTCTTAATATCCGCCTGCTGGATGCCGCCGTACAAGGTGGCAAACGCATACCAGTTGTTCCGGTCATAGCGGTAATACAGACCGGCCAGATAGGAATCGATATCGATTTCCGAACCGACGGTCGAGTAGTAATGTTTGCCGTCGCCGTTCATGTCGTAGTTACCTTTGCGGTAGGACACAAACAGACCGAGTTTGTTGTTGAGGTCATGCTGCAAGTCGCCGCCGGCTTCAATCCCCCGGACGTCGGCGTCAATGTCAAACGGCGCGTCAATGTTGGAGGTATAATAGGTCGGGTTGATCCAGAGGTTATGATTGCCTTCCCCGCGGACAATTTGACCGAAAACATTGTCAACCATGTTTCTGGATTGTTCGATTGCCGCCGCCGGTAAAGCGCCCATGGCAACAACTTCGCCATATACCGGATTGGTCGGTTTATCCGGGGTCGGCGTCGGCTTAACGTCCGGCACTTCGGGATCGGGACGCTCATTCGGTTCCACGCCGGCGTAGTCGTTTGCCGTATCGTTCATCTCCAGTTCCCATTGGTTGGCGTTCTCGCCGGTTTTGGTATATTTGGTTTCAAACATATAAGGACTTCTGTAAACGCGCCAAACCTTGAAAGAATCCGCATTGCCGGTGGTATCGTTTGTCGACTGAGCAAACAGGATGCTTTCGCCGCGTATATCTTTGTCCGAGGTCGGATAGAGCACCAGTCTGGTGGTTCCTTCAACGTTGCCGTTGACGTTGAGCATATCGGCGGTTAAGTTCTCAACGTCGACGTCAACATGCAGAAAACTGTTACCACTTGCCTTCCAGCCTTTCAGATTAACCGTATCCTGATATTTGTTGTACAAGTTAAAGTTGGCTTTGTTTTTCATAACCAAAGAAGTTACGGCGTCTCTGCCGTCATTGTATCCGGTTGTGAAACCGCCTTTGCTGACGGTGCCGTCATTGTGGGTAAACTTGTTGAATTTCAAGGTTGTGTTATCAATAGTAACCGTGTCGGCATTGATGATTTCGTTGTTCATATAAACCGTTCCGGTACCGTCGCCGGTCAGGTTCATATTGTAACCATATTCAACATCCCTTTCGGCAAAGCCGTCATTATCAATATCAACAATACCGCCGTCGATATTGTCGTTGATGGTATAACTGCCGCCTTCGGTGGTGCTGAACGTCAGTTTAAGTTTTTTGTTTTTGTAAGACGGTACGGCAAATTCGGCGAGGCTGGAAGAGTGCATATAAATGGCATTGTGGTTGATCTTGCTCCCGCTTTCCGCAAAAACGCCATGCTTCTCAGGGTAGTCACGGGCGGTGCCGAATTCTACATAGTTTCCGGAAATAAAGTTGTCTTTTCCTTCGGCGGTAAAGGTCAGGTCTTGGCCGTAGGAGGTTATGGCGGCGCCTGTTCCGGCAAGCTGACCGTAATCAGGAGAAAAATCATAATTTGCTGTGCCCTGATCATAAACAGTTATGCTGTTGTTCAGGAAATCGGCGTCAATATTGCCGATAACGCCTGCGTTTACAACAGCGCCGAACGCCGAAGAATCATATGAATAGGTGCGGTTTCCCGAGAATGTGCCGGAAATGCTGTCTATTGTACCTTCGTTAAGAATGGCGCTGCTCATATTATTGTTGCCGTTAACATTATTAATGAATTTGGCGTCGATCTTGCCGATAGTGCCATCGTTGAGAACTGCGGCAGAATCGTAATTGTTTTGGAAAACAGAATTTTTTATTTCGTTTATTTCTCCACCGTTAGCTAAGGCGGATCCCATATCAGCTGAATTTGCATAAAATTCTGCGCTGATCAGGTCAATCTTATTCATATTGGTAATGGCGCCGCCGGCAGGGCCTTTATTGGCGGTGAATTTTCCATAAATTTCTTTGATGTCTCCCTCATTTAAAATGGCGCCGCCGCCTCTATCATATTTGAAAATGTTGTTGTTAAATTCTGCGTCGATCTTGCCGATGGTGCCACGATTGAGAATGGCACCGCCACCCCTAATGTCTACCATCATAGGCATCATCCGGGCCTCATATGTATATGCATGATGATTATCAACAAATTGACCGCCGATGTTGACGATTTCGCCAAGGTTGAAAACGGCATTGCCGCCACCTTCCGATTGATTGTTTATGAACAGGCCGGAAATATCGCCGATTTTTCCTCTATTATAAATGGCGCCGCCGTGATAAGCTTGGTTGCTGATAAAGTCAGCGTTTATACCGTTTATCTCGGCAAAATTGTTGTTTAAAATTGCGGAGCTTGAATTGACGATGAAATTGCCGCTGATTTTGCCGATTTTGCCGTTTTCCGGATTGCTGACCGCATTTTTTGCCTGTCCTCCGAAGTTGGCTGCGATGTCGCCGCCGGCCTGATCCGTGTCATAAACATCCGTTTGCCAGTCAGCCTCAGTGTCTATTTCTATTTTAAAAAATGCTTCTTCGGAAAGATAAACGTTACCCTCTTCATCTTCGTTAATGCCGTCACCCGCCATTACGAAATGAAACGGGTTCTTCCGGTTGAACTCGTCTTCTGAAATTTCATTAATCATATAGGCGGCGTCAGCACCCTGACTTGGAACCGGAGGCGTAAAAGAGTAGTTCTTGTCAGCGATCTTCACTTCAACCGCGCCTTCGGGCAAATCCCCCGTCAGTTCGCTTAAAGCGAAGTTTCCGCTCAAATCCGCCGCTTCGCTTTTAATAGTGTCCGGCATCGGCGTCAATGCTGCCGCGCCCGCCGGCGTACTCAAAAACGTTGTCGCCAGCAGAAAAAGTCCGATAATCTTGTTTGTCATCATCTTTTGTCCTCTATAATAGTTATTGACAAATTTTTCCGTTATTCTCAAAAACGCTTCTTTTTATCGATCCTTTTTTTAAACTAAAACAAAAGGTTATTGTCTGCATTTTCCAAAGACGAAAAATTTGTTCAAAAATAACTATTTAGATGACTTTTGATAAATTTTCTGATATGATTTTTCCTGTGACAAAAAAAGGATCCTTTTTTTGCCGCGGCTTACAACAGCAGTTTTTCTACATGATTAAAGCGGGAAAGGCCTCAAAATCTTTCCCGCTTTTGCTTTTCATCTCCATATTTTCCGACGGCTATCTTCTCCCGGCTTTCTCCCATCCCATTCTTTCTTGCATGGTTTCATCAACAAAATCCCGGCACTCGCAACCCCTGCCCTTCGTTAAAAGCTGAAAGCCTCATATCGGAAGCACAGTTTTTATCCTCTCCCGAAGGCTCCAAAAAATTTCCACTTCCACGTTTCAACGCAATTTTAACAAGCCTTTTTCAAAGAAACCGGATCGATATTTTTTCCTCCGACATCCCCAATAAACATCCTCCCGGTAAACAGGAACTAAAAAGTTACAAACCTAACGGTTTGACTATGATCAAAGAAACGGAGCGGCGCTTTTCCCCCTTAACGGACAATCCCGGAACTGAACGCAAAGCATACAACGCAAAAACCCCCTTCCGAAGAAGAGGGTTTTATGTCCGTCCGGCAAACGCCGAAAATTATTTTTCTTCCTGAACGGCAGCTTCCTTGGCCTTCTGAGCGGCACGCAGGTCGTCGGCAATACGGGCGGAACGACCGCGCAAAGCGCGCAGGAAATACAGTTTGGCGCGGCGGACGCGGCCGATACGCGAAACTTCGATCTTGGCAATATTCGGAGAATACAGCGGGAATACGCGTTCGACGCCTTCACCGAAAGAAATCTTTCTAACGGTAAAAGAAGAATTCAGTCCGTCGTTTTTACGGGCAATGCAGACGCCTTCGTAAACCTGAATACGTTCACGGTCGCCTTCTTTAACTTTGGTGTGAACTTTCAAAGTATCGCCCGGCTTGAATGTCGGAAGGCTCTTGCCTTCGCTGAGCTTTGCAATCTGCTCTTTTTCTACTTCTTTTAAAATGTTCATTAGTGTTACCTTTACTTAAAATATTTTGTTACTTTCTATGCCTAAACCCTTTTTGAGTCAAGATATTTTTTCAACAGATCCGGGCGTCTTTCGCCGGTAATCCTTATTGCCTGCTCTTTTCGCCAGTCCTCAATCTTTTTGTGATGACCGCTCAAAAGCACTTCGGGAACCGTCCGTCCTTCCCACTCGACCGGACGGGTATATTGCGGATATTCCAGCAGACTGTCCTCAAAGCTCTCGCTCTCCGCAGACTGCGCGTTGCCGAGCACCCCCGGCAGCAGCCGGATAACCGCGTCAAACATAACCTGCGCGGCCTGCTCTCCGCCGGTAAGGATATAGTCGCCGATGCTCACTTCCTCAATGCCGTAAGCCTCCAGCACCCGCTCGTCAATTCCCTCAAACCGTCCGCAGACAACGCTGATCTCGCTTTCCCTGCTCAGTTCGTGCACTTTTTCCTGCGTCAGCGGCAGCCCTCGCGGACTCATCGCCAAAATCCGGCCGCCCCGGTGATTGGCCTTTAACGCGCGCCCCAGTATATCGGCCCGCATGACCATCCCGGCGCCGCCCCCGCAGGGGGTGTCGTCAACCGATCCGTGCTTGTCCAGAGCATAGTCCCTGATATTGACGGTTTCCAAAGACCAGATGCCTTCTTCCAACGCTCTCCCGGTCAGCGAAAAACCGAGAAAACCCGGAAATATCTCGGGAAAAATGGTATAGACCTTAAGCTTCAGCGCCATCGTCCCCGTCATCCTCGTCAAACTGCATGGAAACCGAACTGACAATAATATAACCGTCTTTAATATTGACTTCCGGAACATACGCGCGGGTAAAAGGGATCATTTCCAACCGGCCGCCGTCGGCGACTTTGATTTCCAAAATCTCTCCGGCGCCGAAATTGTAAATTCCGGCCACCTTGCCGGCCGCACTGCCGTCTGCCAGACGAACTTCGAGCCCGATCAGATCCGCCTGATAAAACTCGTCTTCCGACTTCAGTTCCGGCAGAGCGGACCGGTCGGCATACAAACGGCAGCCAATCAGCTCCTTGGCCGCGTTGCGATCGTCAATCCCTTTGATTTTCACCCGGAGCAGTTCCTTGGAATGCCCGGAAACTTTTACTTCCCACGAACGGCCGTGCTGATCTTCGAGCACGCCGTAGCGTTCCAGGTTGCGTTCGGATTCGGTAAAGCTTTTTACCTTCACCTCGCCTTTTATCCCGTGAACCCCGACGATTGCCCCCAGACAAATCCTGCGTCCGCTGTCCATAAAAGTTCTTCCTTAAAAAACCGTTGAAAAAAGCTTATTCGGCAGAAGAAGCTGCTTCGGCATTCGCGGCAGCGGCGGCTTCTTTCTCTTTCATTCTTTCCTGAGCCTTGGCCTTCGGAGCCGACTTCTTCGGCTGTTCACGCAAAGCCGGAGCTTTTACCAGACCGAGGTTGGAAAACAGCTTTTCCAGTCTTTCGGTCGGCTGGGCGCCGACGCCGAGCCAGTATTTGACTCTTTCTTCGTTGATAACCAGTCTCTGTTCATGATCCTGCGGCAAAAGCGGGTTGTAAGTTCCCAGCTTTTCGATGAATCTGCCGTCGCGGGGCGCTCTCTGGTCGGCCGCCACAACACGGTAAAACGGACGTTTTTTGGAACCGCCGCGGGATAATCTGATACGAACTGCCATTTTTTGTTTTCCTTTCTAAAAAAGTTTTCTAATTAAAACAATCTCCGCCTTATGGCCTAAAACGGAAACTTATTGCCCGTTCCCCCCGGAAATTTCCCGAAAGGAACGTTTTTCATCATCGAAGCAAGGCCGCCGAAACCGCCGCCCCTGCCCATTTTTTTCATCATCGACGCCATCTGCTCATATTGTTTTAAAAGCTTGTTGACGTCATGAACTTCCACACCCGAGCCCGCGGCAATTCTTTTCTTGCGCGAAGCTTTGATGATATCGGGATTTTTCCTTTCGGCCTTGGTCATCGAAAGGATAATCGCCTCCTGTTTTTTAATCAGCGCGTCGCCGATACCGGCATCCGCAATCTGATTTTTGAATTTCGACAACCCCGGGATCATCCCCATAATGCCCCCCAGGCTGCCTAATTTTTGAATCTGGCGCAGCTGTGACAGCAGATCTTCCAGATCAAACTTTCCTTTCATCATCCGGGCCGCCATTTTATCGGCCTCTTCCCGGTCCACCTTTTCGATTGCCCGCTCGACCAGAGAAACCACGTCCCCCTGCCCGAGAATGCGCCCGGCAATCCGGTCGGCATGAAACTCTTCCATTTCATCGGTCTTTTCACCGGTCCCCAGATACTTGACCGGCACCCCGGCAATCATCCGCATCGACAGTGCGGCACCGGCCCGGGACGATCCGTCGATTCTGGTCAGCACAATGCCTGTCACCCCGAGCTTCTCGTTAAACTCTCTGGCCACGTTGCAGGCATCCTGCCCCATCATCGCGTCCGCCACCAGCAGCGTTTCCGCCGGCGAGGCCAGTTTTTTAACCGCTTGCAGCTCTTCCATCAACGCATCATCAATATGCAGACGCCCGGCCGAGTCGAGAATCAGCACGTCAAAACCGCCTTTTTTCGCGACATCCAGCGCCCGTCCGGTAATCGCCAGCGGCTTTTCGCCGTTAACGATCGGCAGGGAATGTCCGCCGATCTGCCGCGCCAGCTGTTCCAGCTGCTCCTGCGCCGCCGGACGGTAAACGTCGAGCGAAGCCAGCAGCACTTTGCGGTTTTTGCCGAGCATCTTTGCCAGCTTGGCCGAACTGGTGGTTTTGCCCGACCCCTGCAGACCGGCCATCAGGATCACTGCCGGCGGCACCACATTTAAATTCAGATCGCCGTCCTCTGCTCCCAGCAGCTTGACCAGTTCGTCATGCACGATCTTGACCACCAGCTGCCCCGGCTGAATGGAACGCACCAGCTTTTCACCGCGCGCTTCTTCTTTAACCCGGGCGACAAAATCTTTGACCACCGGCAGCGCCACGTCGGCCTCAAGCAGGGCCACCCGGATTTCCCGCATGGCTTCGTCGATGTCCTTGTCGTTCAACACCCCGCGGGAGGTGATCCTGGCAAAAACGCCGCTCAGTTTGTCCGTCAGACTTTCAAACATGCCCATACCTATAAACTATTGCACGCCAGTGTGCGAACCCTCGCTGACTGGCGGCACTCCTCGGAGTGTGGTTAATATCTCGTACGCAATGAAAAATCATTGAACTTTTGCCTGACTATATCTGATAAATAACAATAGTCAAGCAAAAAAACGCACTTTCGGAAACCGCGGCAAAAGCCGCCGCGGCTCAGGCTTCCGACAGCCGGTCAATAATCTTTTTCGCCAGCAGGGAATTGACGCTCGGCAAAACCTTCAGTTTCAGGTCGCGCGGCTCCGTTTCACCGTCAAAATCCGCAAAGTCCGCCGCATACCCCGCCGCCGTCAGCTGATCGGCCAGCCGGTAGCAGTCCGGACGAACGGCACGGTCGATTTCAACCTCGCGGCAGATGGCCGTCGGAATGCCGGAAGCCGCCGTTTCGCAACAGGCAAAAGAATCAAAAGTATGTACGACCAGCGTATTTTCCAGACCGAGCACGCCGGGATAAACGTTGCCGTATTTTTCCGCCTGACGCAAAAACTCTTCCTCGTGCTTTCCCGAATAAACGCGCCATTTTTCCGGCACCCTCTCCTCGTCTGTCCGCGCCACCTGCTTGGAATTGAAAAACGCGATTTTGCTTTCCGCCGCCAGACTTTGTTCATAAAAATAATCGGTAACTTCGTTCGGCGTCCGCGGCCCGTTGACGACGATCACGTTGTAGTTTTTGTCCGCCAGCGCCCGCATCCGGCGGAAAATGTTTTCGGCATGGCTCAGGGTAAAGCGTATTTCCGGCCCCTCCACCCGGCCGCCGAGGGCAAACACCGCATTCGGCCGGCCGTTCCGGTAAGCGGCGGCAATTTCCCGCATCTTCGGCTGTCCGAACTTTTGCCGGATAAAAGTCCGGGACATATTGTGAATAATCCCCTCCGAAACGAAGACTTTCCTTTTCAGTTCCGCATCGGCTTCCAGCGTCTGCCGGTCCTCTTCGCTCAGGAGATGTCCGCAGACATGAACCACGTCGGCAAACCGGTAACGGTATATGCTCGAATTGACGGCGGCCGTCACTACCCTGCCCATGTCGTGCGCGGCATAGTAGTCCTTAACCGCCCGGCAGACGGCGTCGACATTGGCGGCGGCATGGCCGGCGTCTTCCGGCGAACAAATGGTGACAAAAACCTTCGGCACCAGCAAATGACGGGAAAAATAATCGTCCAGACAACGGAAAACATCACGTTCGAAAGCTTCGTCGTCGGCGTAAAGATGCCGTTTGAGCGGCCCGCCCGCCACGTTTTCAAAACACATGTCCAGGTTATAGGCAAAATGCACGTCCTCGCAGCAAAAGTGCATCAGCCCCGACAACACCCCGCGCAGCTGGTTAAACTCCCCCAGTTTCGGCGTCGAAGGCGCAAAAGCAATCATATGCCTGATCATAACACAATCCCCCTTTGGTTCCTTTTGCGGACGACGAACCGCCCGGCAGTCAAAAGAACGAAGAACCCCGGCCGTTGCCGCCGGGGTCCGTTCTCAATTCAGAATTTGTCCGTGGCAGTGCTTGTATTTTTTGCCGCTGCCGCAGGGACACGGATCATTGCGCGAAACCTTGCCCCAGGTTGCGGGATCGTTCGGGTCAACCGTCGTCTTCGCATACTGGAAAGGAACCGCCTTTTCTTTCTCTTCCGCCGGCGCCCCCGCATTTCCGCCGACCAGACTTTCGGGACTTTCGTGAATTGCCTGCATACGGGTATTGCTTTCCCTCAGCCGCAGGTCTTCTTCGCTGCTGTTCTGAATCTGCGCACGGCAGGTCAGGAAAGTAACTTTTTCCCGCAACAGGTCAAGCATGTCGGAAAACATGTTGAAAGCTTCCTTCTTGTATTCGTTCAGCGGATCCTTCTGTCCGTAGGCGCGCAAAACGATGGTGTGGCGCATGTAATCCAGCGTGGCGATATGTTCTTTCCACAACTGGTCCATTACCTGCAGCAGAATGTTCTTTTCTACCAGACGCACCAGTTCTTCCGGCACTCCGCGGTTTTTCTCGACAATATTCTGCTCAATCACTTCAATGATTTTGCCGCTCATGGTTTCGGCGTCCATCTCCGGTTCTTCCGCCCATTTGTCAACCGGCAGCACAAAACCGGTCACCCGCCAGATTTCCTGCTGCAGCTCGTTCAACGGCCATTCCTTCGGCGTCAGACTCTGCTGCAGATAAGGCGCCAGCACGTCGTTCAGATATTCGTCGCGCATTTCCGCCACCGTTTCCGACACGTCGGAAGTTTTCATCAGTTCCTTGCGCTGGTCGTAAATCACCTTGCGCTGATCGTTCATTACGTTGTCGTACTTCAACAGGTTTTTGCGGATGTCGAAGTTGCGTTCTTCCACTTTCTGCTGCGCTTTTTCCAGCGCTTTGCTGATCCAGGGGTGAACCAGCGGCTCACCTTCCGGCAGACCCAGCTTCTGCAGCATTGCCGACATTCTTTCCGAACCGAAAATGCGCATCAGATCGTCTTCCATCGACAGGAAAAACTTGGATGTGCCCGGGTCGCCCTGACGACCGGCGCGGCCGCGCAGCTGATTGTCGATACGGCGGCTTTCGTGCCGTTCGGTGCCGAGAATGTAAAGTCCGCCGGAAGCAATCACCTTTTCCTTGTCGGCTTCGCACTCAAGTTTGATTTCCTCTTTCATCCGCTCAATCTGCTCCGGCGTTTCGTCGCCCTTGAGCTGCGCCTTCAAACGCATGTCCGGGTTGCCGCCGAGCTGGATGTCGGTACCGCGGCCGGCCATATTGGTGGCAATCGTAATCGCGCCCGACACACCCGCCTGAGCAACGATCGCCGCTTCGCGTTCGTGATGACGCGCGTTCAGCACCTCAAATTTAACGTCGCTTCTGGCTTTCAGCATGTCAGCCACCAGTTCCGACTTTTCGATCGAAGTGGTGCCGACCAAAACCGGCTGCCCCTTGGCGTGGCATTCCAAAATGGTCTTGATGATGGCGTCATATTTCTCTTTCGCCGTACGATAAATTTCGTCATGATGATCCACGCGCTGAACCGGCCGGTTGGTCGGAATCTCAATACAGGAAAGATTGTAAATGTCGCCGAACTCGGCTTCTTCCGTCATTGCCGTACCGGTCATGCCCGACAGCTTGGGATAAAGACGGAAATAATTCTGGAAAGTGATTGAAGCCAGCGTCTGGTTTTCCGACTGGATGGCAACATGTTCCTTGGCTTCGATCGCCTGATGCAGACCGTCGGAATAGCGGCGCCCTTCCATCATACGGCCGGTAAATTCGTCGATAATCACCACCTTGCCGTCCTTAACGATGTAGTCCACGTCGCGGATCTGCATTTTGTGCGCTTTCAAAGCGTTGTTAACATGCTGCACCAGCGCTACGTTGGCCATGTCGTAAAGGCCGCCTTCCTTAATCTGCCCGGTTTCCTTCAGCAGCTGTTCGACGTGTTCCATGCCGGCTTCGGTCAGGGTAACGCTTTTGGCCTTTTCGTCCTTTTCATAGTCGGCTTCCGTCAGCTTGGGGATAATGCTGTTGACCGCCACGTATTTTTCCGAGGAATCCTCGGCCGCGCCGGAGATAATCAGCGGCGTGCGCGCCTCGTCGATCAAAATCGAGTCCACTTCGTCGACGATCGCAAAATTAAACGGCCGCTGTACCATCTCGGAAAGAGAAAACTTCATGTTGTCGCGCAAATAGTCAAAACCCAGCTCGTTGTTGGTGCCGTAAATAATGTCGCAGGCATAGGCGGCACGGCGTTCCTCGTCGTTTTTGCCGTGTACGATGTAGTCGACCGTCAGCCCCAGAAAACGATATACCTGCCCCATCCACTCGGCGTCGCGTTTGGCCAGATAGTCGTTGACGGTAACGATATGCACGCCTTTGCCTTCCAAGGCGTTAAGATAAGCGGCGAGCGTGGCGACCAGCGTTTTGCCTTCGCCGGTTTTCATTTCGGCGATCATACCCTTGTGCAAAACGATGCCGCCGATCAGCTGCACGTCATAATGTCGCTGGCCGAGCGTTCTTCTGGCAGCTTCGCGCACCACGGCAAAAGCTTCCGGCAGCAGGTCGTCAAGAGTTTCCCCCTGTTTCAGGCGCTCGCGGAACTCCGCCGTTTTTGCCTTCAGCTCTTCGTCGCCGAGTTTAACCGTCTGCGGCTCCAACGCGTTGATCTTGTTGATTGTTTTATACTGCTTTTTGATAAAGCGGTCATTGGCGCTGCCAAAGAACACCTTTGCAATTTTGCCTATCATAAACTTTTCCACCTTGATAATATTTAAGTCAACCTTACATTTAATGTTTATATTTACTAAAGTCAATAGCTTGAAAAGAAGTTATAAACTTTGTGAAAATTTTTGCTTGGAATATTTCCGATTTGTTATTATAAATGAACGTAGTGTTATTTTTTGGAGGTAATTATATGAAAACGCAATACGTAGCCGCCGCTGTCCTGTCAGCGCTGATATTAAATCCGCTGCCGGCCGGCGCCGAAGGCAAAGACGGAGTTGCCGCCGTCGTCAACGGCAAGAAAATCACCGTTGCCGAAATCAAAAAGACTTATGAATCCGCTCCGCAGATCAAAGCACAGGTTACTTTCGACCAGTTTTATCCCCAGGCTGTCACCGTCTGGGCCAACGGCGAAGCTCTGCAACAGGCCGCCAAAAAAGCCGGCGTCGAGTCTTCCGCCGAATACAAACAGCAGCTGGAAGCAATGAAAAGCGATCTGGCCGGAAAAGTTTATCTGAAACAGGAAGTCGAGAAGAAAATTTCCGACAACGACGTCAAAAACTTCTACAACCAGTACAAAAAAGAGTTTAAACCGCAGAAGGAAATGAGAGCACGCCACATTCTGGTTGACAGCGAAGCCACCGCCAACGACATCATTACCAAAATCAAAAAAGGCGACGACTTCAACGAACTGGCCAAGAAATATTCCAAGGAAAAGAATCCCGACCTCGGCTATTTCACCAAGGAAATGATGGTGCCCGAATTCGGCGACGCCGCCTTCAGAATGAAAAAAGGCCAATATTCGCAAAAACCGATCAAGACCAACTTCGGCTATCACATTATCATTGTCGATGATGTTCGTGACAGCAAACCCGTTTCCTTTGAAGAAGCGGAACCGCAGATCAGAACCAGAATGGCGCAGGAACTGCTGCCGGGCGTTCTGAACGACGTTGTCGCCAAAGCCAAGATCGAAAAATATCAGCTGGACGGCAAGGTCATGCCCAACACGCCGGCCGTTCCGGCTCCGGCTGCCAAATAAGGCTGCCGCCGTTTTAAAAAAACCGCTCTGAAAAGAGCGGTTTTTTATTATCCGCAATCCGGCCGGCAGATTCCTTTTTTTGTCTTCCGAATTCTCCCGATGCGGAAATGTCCAAAACCAAACTGCCGTTTCCTTTGAAGGAAACGGCAGTTTTTAATCATCCGGCATTTTCGTCTATCTGACGAAGACGAACCAGCCGTTATAAATGCCTTCCACGCTCAGACCGCCGATTTTAACCTCTACCGTCAACGTCAGGAAATAATGTTCCCTGTTGCCGTCGCTTTCGATAAAATCCCAGTCGGCGCTTGTGACATGCACTTCGCTGCCTTCAAACGACACTCCTGCCATTTCTTCCTGCAGCACGATGTTGTCAAACGACGCGCCGTAATGAACAAGCGGGATCTTCAAATCAAAGCCGTTGTAGTGCAGCACACAGTCTTCGCTGATCCGTTCAAGCGTAACATACTCGCCTCCATCTTCATACGAACGGCCGGTTTCCACAACCTCCGTACCAACCAGTTTAAGATCCGAGATACTGCCGTTGAACGTCACTTCCTCTCCGGTATACCTCTCGCTGATCGCAGGGAGTTCCGCTACGTATTCTTCCTCGCGTTCTTCTCCCGTTGACATTTGCGACTTCACCATGATCGTCGACAGGAAGCCGTCGCCTTCGGCCTTTGCCTCCACCGACTTGTCAATCACTTCGCTGTTGACGATGTAAGCCTCGCCGGCAGGACCGAGTTCGCGTCTTAACGTGACTTCCGCTTTTACTTCATACGTCTGACCGCCGAAATCCACCGAAATCGAATGGCGGTAGATCCGGCGCGCATACGCCATATCGCCGTCAACATACGAGTCCGCCTTTTCAAGCCGGCCGCCGTTGTCCTTCAGGTTGCTGTAGTAATAATACGGCATCACCTGACGCGTAACATGGTCGTCATAAACCGGAACTTCGTAATTCAGACGGTATTCAAACGAAAATTCGTCAAACGTCAGCCTGTAAATCAGAACCGAATCCGTTACCGTCACAAAGCCTTCCGTACGCTGATCAAAGACCTCGCGGGAGAGGGTTGCCTGATAGTCGCCGATTTCCCAGTGATTGACCGGACAAACGGCGCTTACGTTTTTCAGCTCGCTGTTGAGAGTAACCGAGACTTTGTTGTCGAAGCTGGCGCGGGTAATACCCCGGACCATAATCCAGCTCTCGTAGCTCAGTTGAGTGCCTTCCGTTCCGACTT